>Ga0315284_10015412_pt1 | contig 10862 bp, 6 predicted proteins | sample YL17G09_16_MG_FD_203696 | JGI IMG/M metagenome (GOLD analysis project Ga0315284, IMG submission 203696) | Sediment microbial communities from Yellowstone Lake, YNP, Wyoming, USA - YL17G09_16 | ecosystem: Environmental > Aquatic > Freshwater > Lake > Sediment | place: USA: Wyoming | collected...
CAATTGATTTAAAAAATCTTGATAAAGAAATAAAAGAGTTAGAGAAAGAAGTTCCCCATAAATATCTTCTAAATATTATTGATAGAGAAAAGAAAATTGATGAAGGTAAAGAATCATTAATCTTATCCGAGGAGTTGATTTAAATTATAGATTTTAAAAAACCCTATAACCGTAGCGAATATATAGATTTTTTCCGAAACCAGCTTTTGCCGGAAGATTTTGGGGAATATGATGAAAAAATAGGAGTTGATTTTCAACCTAAGTTTATTCAAAAAATTGTTAAGATTGGTGAGGTCCGCTCTTTAGAAATGAACCTATACGAGGTAAATCACCGTTCAGAAAACGACCCTCGAATTTCTCTTTCTCGGGATTCCTTCCGATTACTAGCACACTATGGTATAAAACGAGCTCTCATCTTATTCATTTCCCAAAACTCACTCAATTATAGACTTTCGCTGGTTACCATTGATTTAAAATGGGAAGAAGGGAAGAGAGTCAAAAGGGAATATTCTAATCCTCGCAGATATTCATTCTTTTTAGGACCGGAAACCAAAACACATACCCCTGAAACCTATTTAATTAAAAAAGGCCGGGTTAAGGATTTTGATGACTTAAAAGAACGTTTTTCTTTAGAAATAGTAAATAAGGATTTCTATAAGCAAATAGCCATTCTCTTTACAAAATTAGCCGGTGGAGAGAGAACCATTGGCAGGACACAATTTGATGAAAAAGGTAGTCTTTATTTGCCATCCACTACCGATGATAAAATAAAAAAAGAGTTTTCCGTTCGTCTAATCGGTCGCTTGGTTTTCTGCTGGTTTCTGAAGAAAAAATGTTCTGATAAAGGAATTGCTTTACTTCCGGAAGAACTACTTTCTTCGAAGTCAGTTAATCAAAAGCCTGGCTTTTATCATAACATCCTTGAACCTCTCTTTTTCGAAATACTTAATACACAAATAAAAGAACGTAAAAAAGAATATCAAATACCCCCCTGGTCACAAATACCTTTTCTAAACGGTGGACTTTTTGCTAATGAATATAATGATTATTACGAAATTGATCAACTTGGAATATCTAAATATATTAATACCTTGAAGGTGCCTGATAGTTGGCTAAAAGAACTATTTGAGGTATTCGAAATTTACAACTTTACCATTGATGAAAACACTTCTGTGGATATAGAGCTATCTATTGAACCGGAGATGTTAGGTCGAATTTTCGAAAACCTTTTAGCGGAAATCAATCCTGAGACAGGTAATACTGCGCGTAAATCAACCGGAAGTTATTATACTCCCAGACCGATAGTAGAATATATGGTTGATGAAAGTTTAAAACAATATCTATTTATTAAAACGAATCTTGACGAAAATAAAATATCTTCTTTGCTTGCCTACGAGGAAGAAAAAACTGGTTTAAGTGAGCCAGAAAAAGATGCTGTTATTGATGCTCTTGATGTTATAAAGATTATTGACCCTGCTTGTGGGAGCGGAGCATTTCCGATGGGTATACTTCAGAAAATGTTATTAATCTTACAGAAAATAGATCCTGAATCTAAAAAATGGTTATCCAAAAAAGTATCACGAATAGAAAGTTCTATAGTAAGAAAAGAACTTCAGAAAAAAATTGAAGCAGGAAACTGGAACTATATACATAAATTAGGCATTATTCAGAATTCTATCTATGGTGTTGATATTCAATCTATTGCGGTTGATATTTCAAAACTTCGATTCTTTTTATCGCTTATTGTTGACGAAAAAGTAGACGATGCAAAAGAAAATAGAGGAGTTGATTGGCTTCCAAATCTGGAATTTAAATTTGTATGTGCCAATTCTCTTATTGGATTACCTAAAAAAAATTCGCAGACAGAATTGTTTGAAGTAGATGAGAATATAAGAGAATTAAAAAAATTACGCGAGGAGTATTTAATATCTTATGGCAATGAAAAAATATCAATTGAGAAGAAATTTCAAGATATACAAAACAAAATGTTTATGGGTAGTTTAGAATGGTTAAAATGTGGCGGTGGGGATTCACAGACATTTAAGTTATCACAATGGAATCCATTTTCAGGTGAATCATGTAAATGGTTTGATCCTGAATGGATGTTTGGAGTTAGAGATGGATTTGACATTGTAATTGCCAATCCTCCATATGTAAGACAGGAAGAGATTAGTTTTAAACCGGAATTAAAGAAAGAGTATGAGATTTTTAACTCGGTTTCAGACTTTTATACCTATTTTTATGAAAGAGGCTTTAAATTGTTAAAGAAATTTGGAGTGTTAACATTCATTACTTCAAATAAATTTTTGCGAGCAAGGTACGGTAATATTCTTAGGAAGTATTTACAGACGAATACAACCATTAAAAGAATTATTAATTTTGGAAACCGGCACATGTTTGAAGCAACAACCAACACCTTGATTTTTATAGCTACTAAAGAAAAAAATGATAAAAATGTTCTTGCTTATTCAGATAGTATTCAGGCGTCAGATAAAATTAATTTTTCACAAAGTGCATTGCAAGATAGGGAATGGACGATCGAAAAAGCAGAGGTAATCCATTTAAAAAATAAAATTGAAGAACTGGGAATGCCGTTAAAGGATTGGGATATAAAGATGAATCGCGGAATATTAACTGGTTATAACGAAGCTTTTATTATTGACGAGGCAACAAAAAATGAATTGATAAAAAATGAACCGATAGCTAAAGAAATAATTAGACCTATAATAAGGGGTAGAGATATAAAAAAATATTACTATGTTAGTTCGGGGCGATTTTTGATTGTAACACATAACGGATACCGTTCTGCAGACGATGAAGCAGTGCTGGCAATAAATATAGATGAATACTCTTCAGTTAAAAGACATTTAGATAAATACATTCCAAAACTTAAGGAACGCCAAGATAAAGGAATAACTGTTTATAATTTACGAGATTGCGCGTTTATGAACGATTTTTCAAAAGAAAAAATTATCTGGCTTGAATTAACAAATAAAAATAAATTTGCATATTCAGATAAAGAGGATTATTTACTCGCTGGAGCGTTTTTTATGGTCGGGAAATCGTTGAAATATCTTCTTGCTTTTTTGAATTCAAAATTGTGTCTTTTTTATTTTTCTTTGATTTGCAATAGTTCCGGAATGGATACAATTCAATGGAAAAAATTTGCACTGGAAAAAGTACCGGTTATAGAACTTAATAGTAAAAATCAAAAACCAATTAATATTATTGTAGAACAAATCCTCGCTATCACGAAATCTGGTGACTATTTGAAAAGTCCGGAAAAACAGGCCAAAGTCAAAAGGTTAGAGAACCAAATTGATCAGGTGGTTTATAAATTATATGGCTTAACTGATGATGAAATAAAAATTGTAGAGAATTTTCATAAAAAAGTATAAATATGTTATTTTAAGAAGTAAAAATATAAAAAAGAATAACTCTATGATAAAATCAAAGTGTAAAAATTTATAAAATGTAACTTGTGAAACCTGAACCTAAAATATTCAAATATTTTAAATGTAAAAAGCTACAAGGTAAACTGTCTTTTTGCGAAAGGTTTAGAATGAGTAAAGTACAAGATCTAAGAGAAATTTTTGACCCACCGGATGAGATTATTCAAGCTGGGCTTAATGGAGAGCTTATACTTTTTGTTGGTGCGGGAGTATCAATGCTTTTAGGATTACCTTCTTGGGATGATTTAGCTAATAAGGCACTTGATGATTTAGGAAAAAAGGAATGTCTAAATTACTCTGCAATTGACCAACTTAAAGAAAAATTAGATCCAAAGAAAAAGTTCTCAATTGCCTATTTACTTGCCGATGAATCTAATGTTGAGATAGATCTTAAAGGACACTTAACTGTTAAAACAGAAGAAGATAGTATATATAAGGCAATAAATGATATCGGTTGCCCTTGCGTCACAACGAATTACGACGTACTTTTAGCACCTCGTTTTATTGAAACTGATAATAAAGGTTCTACAACTGATGCTCGGATAGTAAGAATTACAGAAAGAGATAAATTATTTGCAAATGTTTTAAATGAACCTGGCACAGTTGTTCATTTACATGGAGCAATCAGTCAGCCAGAGACAATGATTTTAACCACAAAACAATATCTCGAGCATTATGATAATAAACAAGTTCAAGGATTTCTAAGAGAATTATTCCAAAAAAAGAAAATATTGTTTCTTGGTTATGGATTAGAAGAAGCCGAAATACTAGAATATATATTAAGAAAGGGTTCCGCCAAAGCGACGAATGATAGAAGGCTATTTACGCTGCAAGCGTTTTTTAAAAGAGAACAGTATTTATATGAAAATTTATATCACTATTATAAAAAAACTTTTGGTGTGCATCTGTTGGGCGTTCTAAGAGATCACGAAGATTATAAATGTTTGGAGAAAATTGTTAAATCTTGGGTGAATCAGATTAAAATAAGAAAACCAGCATTAACGAATGATGTAGATTTTATGGATGAGGTACTAGGTGATGACCGAGTTATCATTTAATGAAAAAGATTTATTGCAAAGGATTGATGACAAAGAAGACCTTCGTCCTCTATTTTTTCGTAAGGTGAAGGGGCTTAAATGGTTTAATGCACTATATGAGAGAGGCTATTTCAATCCTGAGAAAAATCCTAAACCTATAAAAACAACGGAAGAAGGCTATGCTAGAATTCCTGATTGGCCAGTTCTCAACTATCTCGTTAAAACGGCACCCGAATTATCTAATAAAGAAAATAAAGAGTATATAAAAAAATATATCGACTTACTTGTTGGAGCAACGAACCATGCGAAGATTAATAAGTATAGTAATTACCGTACGTGGTGGCGATTTTCGGAGATAATTTCATATATACCACCAGAGGCAATTAGCCTTGAAGAAATCGAAATTGTAGATTATTGGCTGGATGACAAATATGATCGTGATCTCGTTGCACAGGAAATTGGAGAAAAATGGCTACCAAAGTTGTTGGAGTTGAGTGATGACCATAGTTTAAAGATAGTAACTAAGTTACTAACACTATTGTACAAAGTGATATTCGTTGAACGAAAATTTAACGAAAAAATTATACGTGAAGCGAAATTGCGTTTTGATAACTACATTGCTAAGGAAATTAACAAAAAAATTGCATGCCTTTCCGGAGAAAAAATTGGTCGTGAAGCAGTGTCTGTATTTGATGAATATTTAAAATGCATTTTGGTCGAACTTAATAATGATTCGTGGTCTTGTATCTGGCAACCCGCTATCGATGATCACGAACAAAATAAAGACAGAGATAGCGCTGAAAATTTAATAATTGGTGCATACCGTGATTCATTAAATGGTTACCTAAAAATCAAACCAGAGGAAGCATATAAGTATGTTGTGCATATGCTTACAGAGGGATATCAAACCATTCATAGATTAGCAATTTACGCAATTAGTAAAAAATTTTATTTATTTCGTAATTTTGTTGATGAAGTGATGAAAAAAGAATACCTAGACAGCAACTATAGGCACGAAACGTGGCATTTGTTAAGTTTAAATTACCAACAATTCAGCAAAGATCAAAAACAGAAGGTATTAGAGTTAATTCTCAATATTACAGAAACTGATGATGAAGGTAAAATTAACGAAGGTGCCACTGCCTATAGTAAAGCAGAATGGCTAGCAGCAATTGAGAATCATGGAAATGAAGAGAAAAGACTTTATAAAGAAAATGTAGGAATAGCTAAAGCAGTACCAGATCACCCTGATTTCTCAAGCTATATGTCTGTAGGATCGGTTGAGCATGAATCACCAATACCCTTAGAGGTTCTCCAGGTTTTATCTATAGAGGAACTTGTTAAAGTATTGAAAACTTATAAAGGTCCAGACAATTTTTTTAAGCCAGGCATTAAGGGTTTGACGAAAACGTTTAAGCAAATAGTAAAAGCTACACCACTTAAGTTTTATAATAAACTTACTCGATTCTCTAAATTAGATTTAGCCTATATCTACGAAATTATTGAAGCATACAGGGACCTGTGGACAGAAAAAGCACAATTACCTTGGGATGAGATTTGGTCTTACCTGCTTGATTTTTGTTTAGAAGTAATTAAACAGGGTCGCTTTTGGGATTCAGAAAATAAAAAACAAAAAAAACATTTTGTCGCAAATCGATACTGGATTGTTAGTGGAATAGGCCGATTATTAGAAGATGGAACAAAGTCAGATGATCATGCTTTCAGTAAAGAATATCTTCAAAAATCAGAATATATAATAACTTTACTTTTAAAAAACGAGAAAGGAAATAAATATAAAATAGACAGTAATGCAGTTTCCATCTCTATAAACAGTCCTCGTGGTCGGTGTCTGATAGCTTTGATCAATTTAACTCTCCGCTCATGTCGACTTTCTGATAAGAGTAACAATAAAGATCATTCAGAAGTATGGACTCATTTTCAATCTATATATGATGCCGAACTTAACCGTGCCGATATTCAGAAACCAGAATATGAGTTTGTTACTCTGGTTACAAATTACTTACCAAATTTTCTCTATATGTCAAAAGAATGGTTGATGGATAACTTGGGAAGAATATTTGACCAGGGGCACTATTTGAAATGGCTTTGTGCTATGCAGGGATATACATACGTAAACACTGTTTACCAAAAAGTATACCAATATTTAAAAGACAATAAAGACTTCATAAAAGCTCTAGATGATAAAAATATTGAAAACCAAGTTAAAGATAGAGTTATTCAAAATATCGCTATGGCTTATATTTATGATTTCGAAAAGTACTCTGATAAAAATAGCTTAATTAGAGTTCTTATATTGAGGAAAAAAATTCAAGAACTGAATGACTTAATATGGTTTATATGGACACTGCGAAAAAGAGCAGATGGGAAATTAGAGAAATTAACAAAAAAAGTTTATGAATTGTGGCCAGAAATACTTAAAGTGATTGATGTTGCCGCAATAGAAGGTAAAAAAATAGCCTCTCAATTATGTCTTTGGACAACATTCGTAGGTTACGTTGACAAAGAGAATCGGAATTTACTACTTGAGATTGTGCCTTATGCAGCTGTTTCACATAATTCTTATACATTGCTTGAAAGTATTGCCAATATAAGTCAAACACAGCCATTCGAAGCTTATACTATCTGGATGGAAATGTTGAAAGGTGCATGGCAAGCCTATCCAGAACAAGCAATACGCCAAATCTTAACGAATTTGGTAAAACAAGGACCCGAAGGTTTGCGTAAGGCTAAAGATGTAGTAAGCGTATATTTGGAGAAGGGGAATGATCTACCATATAAATGGTTACAAGAAATTATAGAAGATTTGAAGAATTTGTAATCACAAAAAAACTGTTATATATAAAAGATGACCAAAAATAGGGAGTAATATAGATAGATACCTATTTTCATGGACATCGCTTATACGATGACATATATATCTATATATACTAAGAATGGCTCGAATCGTTATATCGGAGTATCCACACCACATCACTCAAAGGTAAATTATTAACAAAGAATATTCGCTGGCATTACTGAACGAAGAAAATATCCTTAAAATAGAAAATAAATATGCACATGTATTAGGTTAATAATTCGATAATTTTTCTAACTTTTAGTAAGGGAATTATATACTTCAATCCTATGTAGCTTCTTGGTTGATTCTCTTAAAATAGGAAGTTTCTTAAGGGAAGATATGGGGTCAAATCTTTATCCTTGACAAATAGTTTAATTAAGTTCAAGAATAAAGATTTGTCCCCATGTATACTACCCCAGTATAGCCCAGCTTAACTGCATTGCTGAGATTAGTCGTTAGGTAAAAAGGAGGATATAATAAATGTCAAATAAAATTAACAATATGATTATACCCGCGTATCTCAATCAACGTATTGTCTTTGATTTAATTGCCATGCTTCAAGATGGTCTCTCAACCGTAACTCGAATCACCTCTGTCGACTCGACTGCAGATAAGGATCGCAAACTTTACGGAGCAGCATTTGGTCTCACCCAAGTGCTTTCCTCTCTATTGAAAATCGATGTGTCTGGAAGAAGAACTCTTAACAAAGAAAAAACTGCCGAGGTTCAACGTAACGAGGAACGTGTTCATACTCCTGCATCAATTTTTAAGAAACTTCGAGAAATACTGATAACTGACCAAAAGGTTTTTTTTCTGGATGATAATTATTCACCAAAGCCAGGGCATATGGTTGAATTTACTGCTGACTTGAGAAAAAACCCTCTAATTCAAACTATGGATGCAATTGTAGGACTTATGGACATGGCTATTACCTTCTCCAACGAGCCTAAAAAGAAAGGTGGTTATAAACCAAAACCAGACGAAAATAAAACAACCAAAAGGCAAATGGAAAACTTTCTTGAAAGTTTAAAAATAGGTGACACCACAGATATTGTTAGTGATACTCTTGCTAATAAATATAGAGCGGTAATAACTCTAGAGCATGAATTTCTTAATGACCCTACTATGTCTGATTTAGTTGATGGTCATTTCGAAGTACTAGGTAAAATAATTAGGGTTATTACAGATAGTTCTTGTTCAATAAACTTAATACGAAAAACAGCCCTGAGTGCTATGCCCAAAAAGGTATTGGCTGACATGTTTTTAGTTTTATCGGATCTTCAAACTGAAAAAGGGTTTGACATTCCACCGTTAAAGTTAGAGATAGAAGGTCCTGTTATTCACGTAATTCCAATAGCAATATTTTCTTGAATAAATGTGTGTTAAAGGGGGCTGTTATATATTTTACCTAACAAAAGGATAACATGATCGATATTCCGCTATCGCTCCATACCCATAGGTTATCCTTAACGTTATGTGCTAAAATTATTTTACAAACCAATATAATAATTCAAAGCAGTATGGGTCGTCTTACAATATAACAAAGGAGATAGATGCTATATTGGCCACCTGACCAGACTCTTACGGATAGAATTTGCGGAAGCAGTTTATCACCTCACCTGAAAGAGGAAATGCCTAGCAGGTGATCTCCTTGCTGAGAAAGACTTTACTGATTTTCTTGACGTCTTATGTTTGAAAGTGATATTGCAAGACTTGACCCCATAATAATATTAATAATTATATTAATACTCAGTTATCCTGTTAAATTTACTTTAATAATATGTGATTAGAGAATAATTATGAATGGATCAGACAAAATATTATATTGTCCAGAAACAGAAAAAGAATACAGTTTGAAGGATATTAAGAAGTTTGATTCTAATACGCAGAAAAGCATAATGCGTAATTGGTTTTATTCAAACTTTGAAGATCCCGCAAATAATACTCCATATGAATCAGCAGAAGGAGGGTATATTTATATTTGGGGTGGTCCTTTTGATGCAAAAGAGGAGCTTGACGATATGTTTGCAAAATATGCATCAAGGGAATCCATTAATGAACTTGTTTCGGAATTAGAATCAGAAAGCGCAGAATGGTCTGGTAAAGTTAGCTCGGAAGCTTATGATGAATATTTTTATAGTGTTATTTATGATAATTATGAATTTACTGAAACCCTGAAAAAGAATTTGAATAATATAAAAAAATTGTTAAAAATAAACCTATCACCTGAATTAGCTCAATATATGTATAAAATGTTATTTGTAAATGTAATTACTATTCTTGAAACATTTCTTTCAGATGCATTTATTGGTACCGTATTGAAGGATGAAAAATTATTAAAAAACTTTGTACGTTTAAATAAAGATTTTGCTGATCGTAAATTTCCCTTAAACGAAATATTTGATAGAGTTGATAATATAGAAAAAGATGTAAAAACTTACCTTCTGGAGCTAATTTGGCATAATTTAGCGAAAGTAAAAGATATATATCATTCTGTTTTAAATTTTGATTTTCCCGAAGATATGAAATTTTTCTATAAGGCAATTGCTAAAAGACACGATATTGTCCATAGAAATGGTAAAACTAAAAGTGGGAATGATATTTTGGTTTCTCGCGATGAACTAATTGAACTTATGGATAAAGTCCATACTTTTGCTGAGGATATCGATAATTTTTTTAATGTATAAAAGTGTTAATATATTCAAAAGGTAAAACTTATTTTAAGAGTTATTCTGTTATCTTAAAAAATGACAATTATTTCTTTCATCTTACGATACACTTTTTCAGTTTCATTACTCATAAAAAAGTTGCAAAAACATTTTTTTTGAAACGTTAAACCAGCAACCTCTTTAATTTTACCTAAATGATTTTTTTTAAGCATAAAATCCAAAGGAGTCGTTTATGAAAAAAGAATCAAACAATCCTTCCAAATGTCCAACTTGCGGAAGACCAACTCAGAAGATTAATGGGGTCAGGCTTCACATCTTCACAAAATGTACAACAAAAATAAGAAAATGTAAAGTTGTGAAGACCCCGGATGCAATCTTTAAATATAATAAGATATAAACATTTATAGTTTGTAGTAAAAATGATGATAAAGAGACTTTCTGGATGTTGTTTTTATTATTGACTTATTGTATATTCAGTAGTATATGTTAGTAGGGACAGACACCTATTTTTATTAACATCACTTCTGCAAGATGACAGGAAAAGATTAAACTAGTTCTTTAATTCGGTATTTTTTAACGGAAAACCCAAAGAAGCCGGGGAGTTTCTTATTCAGATAGTTGAGGCTTTAGGTATTATTATAGATAGACGTCCTACAGAAAGACTTAAGAAGAAAGCTGATAAATAGGTGTCTGTTCCTATTATCTTATATATCGGGAAAGGAGAATATTTGAGGGCAATCGAAAACTACTATTCTTCTAAATAAAAAAGGAGAGAGAAAAATGACCGAACTATCAAGCATTGCTACATCTAATGTGGGTATTATACATCTATCCGACATCCACTTTT
>Ga0315284_10015413_pt1 | contig 10862 bp, 5 predicted proteins | sample YL17G09_16_MG_FD_203696 | JGI IMG/M metagenome (GOLD analysis project Ga0315284, IMG submission 203696) | Sediment microbial communities from Yellowstone Lake, YNP, Wyoming, USA - YL17G09_16 | ecosystem: Environmental > Aquatic > Freshwater > Lake > Sediment | place: USA: Wyoming | collected...
TAAAAAATATACAAACTATAAAAAATATACAAACTATAAAAAATATACAAACTATAAAAAATATACAAACTATAAAAAATATACAAACTATAAAATCTATATTAAGAATTGCAAATATATAAATCTATATTATTTATATATAATATATCTATATAAAAAATATACAAACTATAAAATCTATATTAAGAATTGCAAATATATAAATCTATAAAAAATATACAAACTATAAAAATATATATTAAGAATTGAAAATATATAAATCTATAAAAAATATACAAACTATAAAAAATATACAAAATATAAATATATACAAACTATATTAAGAATTGCAAATATATAAATCTATATTATTTATATTAAATGTTATATATGAACTATAAATATATACAAACTATAAAAAAATATATAGATTTATATATTTTTATATTTAGACAAAGTTAACCAACTACAAATTAATATTCATATTTAATAGCACTAACAAATATTTTGATGAACTATTTGTGTTTAATTTATTCTTTGTTTATATTTTACCAAAGGTTTTAAAAGTAAATCAAAATATTAATATAGTGGTATATTTTTGTTCTGATTTAAAAACAATTGATACAATTGTTTATAAGTATTTGATAAATTACGAGGAAAATTTGATTTCCAATGTATAACTGATGTAGCATTTTTTGCTTTTTTCCATACCCACACAGGTCTATTATAACCTGACATACCTTTTATTCCTATAATACCTTCCCAAGAAGCAAATGGTAAAAAATTTTGAATAAATATATTTGTTGGCTCTGCTAATTGTAATTGTCTTGTATCACCTAGATGTAATATTAAAAACCCTCCAATTTTAAGATGGTCCCAAGCTTTTAATAAAGATTCAAACAAAAAATTAACTATCCAATCGTTTAAATTAGGATAATTTACAATTGATTGCTCTTTTTGATTAGGTGCATATTCTTCTAAATTAAAATAAGGTGGTGAAGTTAAAATTACATCATATTTTACATTAGGTAAAATTGCTTTTTCAAAAGGTTCATAATATATAATATGTTTTTTATGATTACCAAACATATCTATCATTTGACGATGTCCATCAATTAAATCTATATTTGGATCAAAACCATGATATTCCATATCTAGTGCCATAGCAGTAAGTAATCTATCTCCCCATCCAGCACTAATATCTAACCATTTTTTATTTTTTAAATTGCTACCTATTACTGTTGTAAGTAATGCTTTTGCCCAAGTAGGATTAAATAGTTTATTTTCAGCAATATTTTGCGTTATAATTTCTCTTAAAACACGATTATTAATACGATTTTGTCTCAAAAGTTGTTTAAAGATTTTTTTAAGAAAAAAATTATTATTCCATGCTTCATCTACAGAATATAATATATTTATTCTTTTACTTTTAAGTCGTATTTCTTCTATGAAATAATCAGATAATATATCAATATGTTCATAATAATTACTATTACTCACAATTGAAGTTGGTTTCTCTCTAAATAATGCGGTTAAAAAAGATTTATATTTTGGATAATATGAATATAATTTATATGGTTCGTGTATAACTACTAAATTAGCATATTTTAAATTTTCAAATAAAAACTCTGGATTTTTAATTAAAAATTTATTATATGGAAATTTTATTATGTTGCTTTTTACTAAATTTATTAACTTTTCTATTATTTTTTCATTAAATTCATCACCAGATTTAAATTCATCAATAAAATCCCCTGTATCAAAATCATAATAATTATTTCTAAAATATGATAACATTTTAAAATTTAAATCAAATGTTTTAATTTTTAATATCAGATTTTTTATATTAACTTTTTATTTAATTGGTGGTTTGAAATCTTCTTTGTTTAGCAATCCCATAGGGATTACCGTACATTTTTTTATATGTGTTCTATACTAACTAATAACTATGTTTTCTTTTATTTATTTTGTTTATTTTGTTTTTTGAAATCTTCTTTGTTTTTGGTATTTTATTAATACATTTTTTAATATTTGTGCCATACCAACTCATAGGTATTGGATTTTCACTTGTTTCTTTTATAATATTTATAGTATCTCCTTTATTTAATTTAACTAAATCAAATACATTATATCTTGTATCACCTATAATAGTTGATTTTATTATTCCAATAGGAATATACCCTTTATAATGTTTTCTCTCATAATAATTTTTAGTATTATTTTGATGAGTCACCTCCCAAATGGGTAAATCTCTATGGCTAACTGAGTCATATATAATCTTTGGTAATACTTGTGGCATATCTAATATTGGTCTTTTAATATTTATTTAGTAAAAAATAAATCTTTATAATATTTAAAACATATCGAATTTTATAATTAATTTTTAATATAGTTAAAAAAATCTATAATATAATTTTTATATAATTCCTTAATATTATATTTATCAATAATTTTTAAAACATAATCAATTTCATAGTTATTAACAAGCATTACACATGTTAAAAACACAGTTAATCTTTGATAATCATGATTACAATGTAATAATATTCTATTATTATTCTTGATATATTTATTAATTATTAAAATTATTTTTTTCATATCATCAAATGGTGCCAATATACCACATTGTATATTTCTACAGATACTTTGTATTACATTTATATGTGCACATTGTGATTTTTTATTTAAAGGGAAATTAATAAATTTTTTACCTGTTTTAATAACATTATCCTCATAATCCATTATATAATATTTTTTAAATTCATCAATTGTAAATAATGATATGATAATATCATGATCAATAATCTTCAATAAATTATCATTCCATATATTATATATATATGATTTTTTAATATCTATTATTATATATTTATTTATATTTTTTATACAATATTTATTATTAATATTATTTTTATCAATATAAGTTTCATAAATATTAGCAGGCTTATACATATCACTTTTATCAATATTTGTTTTATCAATATTTTTTTTATCAATATTTGTTTTATCAATATTTTTTTTATCAATATTTGTTTTATCAATATTTTTTTTATCAATATTTGTTTTATCAATATTTGTTTTATCAATATTTGTTTTATCAATATAAGTTTCATAAATATTAGCAGGCTTATACATATCACTTTTATCAATATTTGTTTTATCAATATTTGTTTCATAAATATTAGCAGGCTTATACATATCACTTTTATCAATATTTGTTTCATAAATATTAGCAGGCTTATACATATCACTTTTATCAATATTTGTTTTATTAATATAAGGGTTATCAATATTTGTTTTATCAATAGTTTTTTTATCAATATTTGTTTTATCAATATTTGTTTTATCAATAGTTTTTTTATCAATATTTGTTTTATCAATATTAGGGTTACTTAAATTGAATAATTTATATGTGATTTCTCTAAAATACTTAGAATCTTTATCGAAATCTAAATCAATTGATGTATCATAAATATTTAACATTTAAATAAATTTTTAAATAAATTTTTAAATAAATTTTTAAATAAATTTTTAAATAAATTTTTAAATAAATTTTTAAATAAATTTTTAAATAAATTGATTGATAGTTGTTGTAGTATTAGGAATATTTAAAAAACATTTATATTCTTTTAATTTATTAAAAATAAGTTTACACTGGTTAGTTTTATTTATATTAATAATATTCTCAACATAATAAGATATTCTATAATTAGACCACCCATTAAAAGTAAAATTTTTTCTTGTTAAAATTTCTTTATAACTATTAATAAGTAGAAGATTATTACTATGATATTTTGGATCAGGATTGATATAATTATCATAGTGTAATAAAGAATACAATATATTACATAAAACTTTATCGTCATCAGTGCCACATGTCTTCCCTGGATTCTCATTTATAGGGGTTGAACCATCAACTATTGAGAATTTGTCTTTAGATTCATAATTTAAATTTATATTAAGATATATACCATAAACTAGATTATTATTATGATATGGTAAACGTCTATTATAATTACCCATTTGTATCATAATATTATAAATAGTAAATTCTTTTTCATTATCTTCATTAATAAATTCCCATCCATTTGAAAGTTTAGAAGTTTTTAATATTCTAGTATATTGTTTTGCTTGTGTTAAATTATTGATTATACCATGACCTTTTATTCTTTCAGGTACATTATTGATGACATTTATATATATATAACCGTCAGATTTAGAATTGTCATTATCTAATCTATCATAAAAATTATTTTTAAAGTCTGTAATAGTCTCAGTACTAATTCTTCGTTTTTTAGTTTCAGTGTTAAGTTTATAAGAATAAACTGCTGGATTTTTAAATTTATATAACCACAAATGATAAAATTTTTTGATATAAAGATATAAAGGATTAGGTAAATTAACAACCGGAACCGAAGGTTTTGGAGATTGATTGTTTAATAATTCTAACTGAAGTATTACTTGTTCTAAAATTGAAGAAGTTTTTATTAGATTATTATGGGACAAATAATGATCAAATATTTCTTGATTAGCATCAGTATCAATATTATAGGTGTTAATTTCTTTTAGTAAATCTTCAGTATTATATTCAACATTAGCAAAATCTTTAATATTTTTTGTTTCAAGTGATAATATATTATCGGAATAATAATTCATTGAACTCGAAGAAACTTTATTTAAAGATATATTATATGGATAATTCCTGTCTAAATAAAACATGCCATTATTTTCACTTAAATAATTAATAAACCCATATCTATCGATGATTATGATTTTATCTATAATAATTTTCTCTAAAGCTAAAATATAAAATTTTTTGAGAATAATTTTATCTATAATATTAATGATGTCATTTAATGACAAAATACTATTTTGTCTATATAATTGTATAATTTTTTTGATTAATTCACTTACAAGTTCATTATTATATAATTCACCATATGTTGAAAAATCCAATAATTGGGAATTTAAATTAGAGCTTTCATCATGTGTTAATAATTCATCAAAACATTTATAATCACAGTCTTGATAATCACAGTCTGATGAACCATTTAGATCATTTATTCTAAAGTTTTTCTTTTTATTAACATTACAACCAATTGCACATTGTTTCATATATCTTAATATTTTTTTATTTTGTTTATCTTTATATAATGCAACATTATATATTCTTTCATCAATTGATGACATATTATTTTTGTAATCAATATTTTGCATCTTTTCCCCCATATATTGCCCTTCATCATCAAAAGCCCCTTGATAATATCTATGAAATGGTTCATTTGTAATTTGATTTAAAAAACTACATAAATTGTCTAATATTGTATTATATAATTTTTTATCTTGTCCAAGAATATATAGTTCAATTATGTTATTATTTTTATTAATTGGAGATAATAATATTTTAATATTATACTTTTTATATTCTTCATGCACACTATAATGATCATTTAATTGTTCTATATATCCATTATTTATATTTCCACATATAACTATATAAGTTTTTGTATCATCAATAATAGCACCATGTCTATAGACATTTACCTCTATATTTACATTTTCTAAATTTATATTTGATTTAATAATACTTATTAGTTCATTATCATCTTTAAATGAATTTTCTTTTTCCTCTAATAATCTTTCTTTTTCTTGTTTTATTAGTTTATCCCTTTCTTCATTTAATAAAACATCGTGGGATGTTGCTCTAATACCTCGTGATTGTGCTTGATACATACTACTTTCATTCCATATTGGTCCTACTAAATGAATTTGTGTTACATTTTCAACATTAATACCATCTCTTGCCATTTGTGTTACTATTAAAACTTTAATATATGCACCGTGTCTATTTTGATAAGTTTTAATAGTTTCTAATAGTTCTGAATTATTAGAATTGCTACTTGTTAATACAGCATATCTATCTCTTTGTTTAAAATTTGGATCTATAATTTTATTATTATTTTCATCTATTATTAATGCTGATTTAGTTTCTGTATATCTTTCATATCCAATGGCATCAAGACATAATGTTAAAACATTAATACCGGAACCAATTATTCTTTCACCATATATAAATACAATTCCTGTAGATTGTTGAATTAATTCTATCATGGATGCATATTTACAAGACATTTTTTTTAATTCATCAAAATCCCGTAATTTATCATCAAAATTATCTACATTTGTAGCTCTTAACACTTTGGTATGTCCAGTACCTGTTTCTTTAACGTATGTTTTATATGCTTTAGATTCTGTTTCTTCTTCTCTTTTTGAAATCGTTTTATTGAATTCTATTTTAACAGTATTTATTTTATCATTACCATATGTTCCTGATGGGAAAACAAATCTTGATGCTTCTTGTTGACTATTATATACAGATCCAGTATCATTAAAAGTCATTATATATGAAGATAATTGTATATTATCTTCCATTATTGAAGCATAAAAATTTTTACCAAAAGTTTTATTATTTATAATAATTGCCCCTGTATTTGGTGCTCTTATATATGCTACTTTACCTCTAAAATATGGTTCTACTTCTTCTAAGTTTTTTGCATCAGTAAAATCATAATTATTAGGAATTTGTCCTACGAAATATTGTTCTAAATCTTTTTTATTCATAGATTTAATATTATCAGGTGATAAATTTTGTATATTGCTTAATTTTGGAAAATACAATCTAATATCATTATCATTTGCTTTTTGATAATTGAAATTTTTTGGTATTTGCCCATTTTTTGGTAAAATTAAATTTAATAATGGTATCAAATCATTAGGTGAATTAATCATTGGTGTAGCAGTTGATAATATTTTTTTACAATTTTCACTATTATGAAAAACATTTAATATAGTCCTATATATAGCCGATTTATCTTTTGTTGATTTATCTTTTACTATTGTACCATTTAAATCTTCAATATTATCATCATGTGGATTTAAATTGTGAGCTTCATCCGCCCAAAATATAGTATTTGAATATTTATGATTAATTTCATATTCTGTTAAATTATTATTTATTTTATGAAATCTATTATACGTATATATATCATATATATTATTTAATGGATTTTTATTACCTTGATTTATTAATATTTGATATCTTCCATCAGAACATTTTTCTATTATCTGTTTTGTTACTTCTTCTTTTTGCGTTTTTGAACTAACTAATATTATTACTCTTTCGTATTTAGAAACTTTTAAATCCCCATCTCTTCTATCTTTTTCTCTTTTTGTCATTTCTTTCAAAGCATATTCTAAAAACCCTATCACTTCACAAGATTTTCCAGTTCCAGTCTCAGATATTACCAATAATTCGTTATATAATCTCAAATATCTATGTGTAAATTTTTGATGTTTAAAATACTTACCTCTTCCTAGTTCAAGTGTTTCTTTTACCTCGTTTTCCAATTCTTTAAACTCTTTCTTTCCTGTTATTAAACTCTGTATTCCATATGTCATATTACTTGGATATGTTTCCAATAAATCAGCTAATTGTATATCTTCATTATTCATTATTTATATTAAAAATTAATATTTTTTTGTTATTTTAAATATTATAAATTTATACTTTAAATATTATAAATTTATACTTTAAATATTATAAATTTATACAATGATTAATAATCAAACAAATTCAAATAAAGTCAATACTTCTAATTCTAATACTTCTAATTCTAATACTAATTTTAATTCTAAATCTACTAATTCTAATAATTCTAAATCTACTAATTCTAATACTAATAATTCTACTAATTCTAATACTAATAATTCTACTAAATCTAATTCTAATACTAATAATTCTAATACTAATAATTCTACTAAATCTAAATCTAATAATACTAAATCTATTAATAAATCAAAATCTAATAAAGATGATAAATATCAAAAATTATCACTTATTTTAGGAATACTTATTTTTGTTATAATAAGTATTTTTATCTTTATAATTATAGTTTCATGGTATAGTATAAACGATGATCCAATAACTTTTGTTAATACAAAAAATGGAGAGTTTTTGTTTACTTGTAATGAATATGATTGTAATGATGGTTATATATGTGATAGTAATTATCTTATATGTAAAAAAGATTTTGGGACAGATTGTAATAATTATTTAGACTGTGCTAATGATTTATTTTGTAGTGGTATTTGTGCTACTGGTCCTACTGGTTCACTTAATGCATTTTGTCCTTGTATTCCTGGTAAAACTACTTGTGTAAATATTGACGAAACCACAAATGAAAAAAACTGTAGATTAAGTTCTGGTCAACCTTGTACTACTATCACAGACTGTGCTTCTAATAATTGTAGCGGAGGAATATGTGTACCAGGTTCTATTAATTCAGCGCCATGTAAACTTGGTAAAGATTGTGCCTCAGCAAATTGCTCTAAAAAAGTTGGAGACATTATAGGTTATTGTCAAAATACAGGAACTATATCATCGTCTCGTGGTTCAGCTTGTAAAGGAACGTGTTATAGTGGTATATCAGGAGCTGTCTGTGAAGAATCACTTAGTTGTGTTTGTGATGATGAAATAGTAGGTCCAGGGATTTGTAAAAATATAAACTTGGGTATTAGTGTTAATTGTTCTAATTTAGATATATGTTCTGATAATTTAGTTTGTATTAATGCTATTGGATCGTATTCTACTTGTACTGGTAATTTCATTAATAATGGTGATACTGGTATAACTGGTCTAGATATTTGTTCTTGTGGATTTAATTATTTTTATCCAAATACAAATATCGTTTATTTGTGCATTAATGGTATGACTGCACTTGGTAGTCATTGTTATAATTCTAAAAATTTGGGATGTAATACTAATAATATGTGCTTACAACCTAGCTTATGTGATATTAAAACACCAGTTTTAGCTACTTATAAATTTTCTAATAGTTTTTCTGAATCTAACGTTAACCCAGGGGTTAATTTTATAAATTCAATAGATACATCTATTAATGCTATACCTATTAACCAAATTAAACAACCAATTACAACACCATTTAGTCCAATTACATTATTTTCAACATCAAATAAAACTATCGATACTATATTTTTAGTTGATAAAAATAATGGTTTGTTATATTTAGTTAATACTAATGATAAGAATAATAAAACTTGGAATCAGATATTACCATCGAATACTGAAAATTCCGCAAAACAAAATAGAAAATTAAAATATGTAGCATTTAATGGTATTTTTTGGATATTACTTTTTGATGAGACTTCATCACCACCAACAAATGATATATATACATCTGTATATTGGACTACATCTACATCTCAAAATGGCACTAATATACCAAATATTTCTGCTATGAAATATTTTCAGCTAGCTCCAACTGAGTATAATCCATTATATCAAGGGCGTCAATATTATAAAATCGATGCTTCTTTACCTAATACTACTGCATATAATGGCTCTTATATTGATATTGCACCTTTAAACTATTTTTCAGATGTAAATGCTAATAATAATATATATTTAAATAATTTAATTTTCAGTGAAAACATTGATGAAAACACTTCTTTACCTTTTTCTTATATTAAACAAACAAGTTCTGATTATTTTACATATGCATCAACTTCGCTCGATTTAGAAGTACAAAATAATTTACCATTTAAATATTACTATGGACAAGATATAAATATAACTGAAAACTCTGGAACAACTGGACAAATATGTGATTTTAATACTTTTTATGTATGTAATAATAATACTAATCTTCCTGAGGGTTCTACTGGCAATAACTGTTATTCTTCTGTAAATTTTATTTTTGGGTCTAATTCTACAGATTCATCATTACCAATAACATTTAGTGGAAATTTTGTTAATAATTATTATCCTATTATTGGCAATGGAACCTCAATATATTATGATGTTTTTGATTATAGTTTATACTCCCCTGGTGCTACTGGTTTATATACCTATTCTAAAGATACAAATATATGTGATTTAGGTCAAGATAATTCAAATATTATTATGTTATGTAAATCTTATTCTATATCCTCACAAACATTTTTAGAAAATGTTGTTGTTGTTGTCAATAAACAAACAATTACTACATTACCATACAAAATAGATAATTCTTTTAAATGTGCTGCAAGTGATAATGCTTTTTATATTATAAGTTCTGGTTCATGTAGTTGATAAATAATTAATAATATAATATATATATAAATTATAAGAATTAATATTTTGTACATATATATATATATAAATTATACCAATTAATATTTTGTACATATATTATATATAACAATCTATATATATAAATTATACCAATTAATATTTTGTACATATATTATATATAACAATCTATATATAAAAATTATACCAATTAATATTTTGTGAATATATTATATATAACAATCTATATATATAAATTATACCAATTTATATTTTGTGAATCTATATATATATAAATTATACCAATTAATATTTTGTGAATATTACTATATATATATATATATTTATATGAACTATTTATAGTGACTACTGCGTATGAAATAGAGACTAAAAATTAATATTTAGCGCATATATAAACTTTGTACTTAATTAAATATTATTAAATATATTTTTAAAAGATTATTACAAAAATTTAAATTAATAATTAAATAAAAAAAAAATTATTTTTTTATTATTAATAAAAATGTCTGATACGTCTAATTTTGATGTTAATAAATATATGGGCACATGGTATGAGTTAGTTCATTATCCGTCTTGGTTTCAAAGAAATGATAATTACAATACCACAGCAGAATATACCTTGAATTGTGATGGTTCCGTAAATGTTCATAATACTACTATGTCTAATGGTTGTAAATTTGAAAGTTGTGGAGTTGCTTGTCCTATGGGATGTTTAGCCTTTCGTGTAAATTTT
>Ga0315284_10015414_pt1 | contig 10862 bp, 9 predicted proteins | sample YL17G09_16_MG_FD_203696 | JGI IMG/M metagenome (GOLD analysis project Ga0315284, IMG submission 203696) | Sediment microbial communities from Yellowstone Lake, YNP, Wyoming, USA - YL17G09_16 | ecosystem: Environmental > Aquatic > Freshwater > Lake > Sediment | place: USA: Wyoming | collected...
TTTCCTGATGATAGCAAATTTGATGGCAGGAATGTTGTAGATACCCGTGCCTCAAACGAGGATGATAATTACAAGCTAGGACATGCAGCCTGGTTTGAAGGCAACGAATTAGTCGGAATTCATGTCACCGACAATCCAGAGAAAGTTGCCCGTATTCTAAAAACAGGAGCAGATATTGGCTACAGCTATAACTCGGGTCAGATACGCACAGAAGAATTAGGTTCAGGTCTTTATATTTCTGCTATACCTCAATCATGGATGGGTCGTTCCCCTGGTAAATATGATTTCGCCAAACATTTAACATCCCAACAAAAAAAGAGATTGGCTGATGCTATTTTGAATCATCCAAGTGTCATAGATACTCATTATCTTGCCTCTTTTGAAAAGGAATATGTTCGAAGAGATGTAAAAAAATTCTTAGATACAAATACATCAGATGCAATTGATTTTATTGTTTCTTTAGCAGGACAACCATATAATATCAGGTTCTGGGAGCCAGATTTCCTCGAACCTTTGGGTATTAAACCTGCCAAACAACCAGAACAGGTAGAAGTAAGAGCAAAGGGTAAATTTATAGATTTGACCGATAGACAAGGTGATTACAAATTGATGGAAAAACTAAGACCAGATTTTCAAGGAGCATTTGCTAAACAGGGTTTTACTTCTACTGGCCAATGTTGTATTTGGAAAACCAAAGCCATAACTAAATTTGGAAGTTTATATCCTTAAAACATAAATAAGAACATGATACATCGTAGAATAAGAGTTGATTGGCAAGCCATCAGTGCAATGATGTTTATATTCCTGGCAATACTGGGCTGGGGAGTATCTGTAGAAGTCCGTTTGTCGCAAGGAACGTCAATGCAGAATATGGATGATAGACTCAGGAATATTGAGAGAAATATGCTGCCTTTGATGGTTGATTTAAAAATGCGGCAGTTAATGGAAGAAAAGGGTATAAAAACTCAGCCTGAAATTCCAGATTCAATTGTGCTGCCACCATCTCCATCTCCACCTCCATCTAATAAGATACTCGAAGAACAAGCAAAAAAATGGGCAGAAGGACAGTTTATACAGAAAAAATAACATGAGGGGCAATTTTTTTGTTAGGCTATAGAATATGAAAAACTACTACAAAAGTTTTAAAGAGTTACAAAAACCAATAAACGAGATAAGATCATCTGAAATTATGTCTGGCGAACCCAATCAAACTGTAAACCATCGCCTGGACAGACTGGAAAAACGATTAGATCAATTAGAAAAAATGATTAGCTTTTTGTTGCGATCAAATTAAACCGTGACCATTTAAGAAACCAATAATAATATTCTGCATTTCTTCAAGTTGATTATACCTAATTGCTAAATATTTAATACCATATTTTTTACAAAGGATTCTTTTACACTTGTCATGTAATTTAACTTGCTGAAAATTATCAAACATCTCATCTTCTGTCATCTTTCCGCTCCAATTAACTGGCTTGTAATGATGCTTTCCATGAAATTCAACAACACATGTTGCATCATTGAAAAATAGAGCCATATCAAAAGGAAGCGGTCTAATTATTTTTATCCTCGGATCTTTGTGTTGTTGTTTATATTTAATTATATGTTTTTCATCTAATAGTTGTTTTGCTATTTCAATTAATCGCTTTTCTCCTTTAGATTCACAACATCGTGGGCAATCATTTCCTTGACTACGATTAGCCAATATTGTTTTCCACTCATGACCATTTTTACATTGAAACCAATATCTTCTACCACTTCCAGCAATTACATCTCTTGGAGTAATATTGCCATTTTTTGTGGGGTGCCATTCAGCAGCAATTTCTGGAAATTTTGTAGCCAAACAATTATCTTCACAAAGAATATTGTTTGAACAGTAGGGACAACCACTTCCACGCCTGCGACCATTTGGACTTATTTTCCATTCATGCCCTTTCTTACATAACCACCAATACTTTTTATTACTCCCAGCGATTACATCTTTTGGTGTAATATTTCCATTTTTTATTGGATGCCATTCTGAAACTATTTCTGGACGCAAAGTTGCCAAACAATTTTCATGACATACTTTCCTGGCAGGAACAGAACAATAAGGGCATCCTTTTCCCTCAATGCGTTTAGATGGATTTGCTTGCCATTCATGACCTTTTTTGCATACCCACCAATACTTTTTATTACTTCCAGCAATTACATCTCTTGGAGTAATATTTCCATTGTTCGTTGGATGCCATTCTGTAGATAATCCCGGAAAACAAGTTTCCAGACAATTTCCATGATATACCTTTTGATTGCAACAATACGGGCATACGCTGCAATGAATAGTACGTCTTCTCAATTCTGTACGCCATTCATGTCCTTTTTCGCATATCCACCAATATTTTTCATGACTTCCAAAAGAAACATTGCACAAATCAATATTGCCATTTTTAACAGAATTCCATTCTGCGGCTATTTCTGGGAATTTTATTGCAAAACTATTATTCATCTTTATTTGCTTCTATAAATTTTACCATCAATTCTTTAATCATGCCAGATACAGAACTATATTTTTTTTCACATACTTTTTTAAATTTTTTGTTTAATGATGGAGGCACCCACAACATTAATTGTTCGGTAGACTTTTCTTTTTTACTCATATCATATATAGAGTATCTACATAGAATATTTTACAAAAATAAATATATTTTTACCTAATTTTTAGAAAAATTACGGTTCTGTGCTGAAATCCCGCTCTTCAACATCTTGTTCTTGGCTGTAACTTTGAATCTCAAGATCATATTTTTTAATTTCTTCCGGTGATGCTTCTGCCAATGCAGGAGAAGTAGCACCTGTTGGAGGAGGTGCCGCCCCAGTTGGAGGAGCACCAGGAGCAGGCGGGGGTTGCTCTCCACCAAGCATAGGATTGGGTCCTCCAGGCTCTGTACCGATTTCTTTTTCACCAGATGACGCCAAGCCAATTCCGAGGAGTGAAGGATTTTGGCTTAAAACTTGTAACTTGAAATCCTCTAATTTTTGTATTTTTAACCGTGATTGCATTTCTTGAGTTTCTTCTTCTGTATAATGAAGAATTTTAATAAGAATGTCATAATCCGCCATGATCATCGATCCTTTAAGGCTGCCCGCCCAACTCATCCTATTGTTTATAATTTCTTGCCTACTGAGTTCTCGCCATTCAGAAGGTGGTGTAAATATAATTTGCAGATCCTCATAATCTTCTTTTGGCACCCCACGAAGTTGTAAATGCCTCTCACATATCTGAACAATACTTTTAGAAATATGAGCCTGTAACCTTTCTACCGTCCTGGAAAATCGTACATTCTGCGAAGAAAGACTAACCTTACTCGCTTGAGGATCTTCACTGGTAAAATAATTTTGCGGAAATTTAAGAGCAGTAAATAATTTATTGCGAAAATATAAAGTGTCATCAACTTCGCCAAGATTGCTCGCCCCAGGAAGTGTATCAATCTTAGTATTGGTTGCATTCGGTCTAATAGGTAACCAATAATCTTCATCAATAGCAGGTGGATGCCAACGCTCCTCTACACCCGATGCCCCCAACCCACCACCCCTCTGTGAAGATACTTTCTTCTTGCGGAACTGATCTTTAATACGTTCCATAAAAGCCTCGGCACGAGCAGGGGATAAATTGCCTACATCAATGTAAAATACACGTCGCTCGGGGGCGCGAGAGTTGTGAACCATCAATCCATTACATACAAAATTTTGGCTTTCATTTTCTACTCCAATATCACAAACTTCAGCCTCACCATCCTTTTGAACAGAAATAACATCTACCGCTTCAGGCAATGGTCTGTCTGCTATGCGAATAGTATAAGACCAAGCGGCAGGGGCTAAATCATTACCAATCATTCTCTCTGGTGTCCATCTTTTCGTTACTCTGCTTGACCAAAGCCCAAGAGATGTCCATATTGCCTTAATATCCCAAATTAAATTTTCATTATGTAGAACAATTGTAGAAGCCCACCACCACTTGCCTTTGTATTCTCTCTTTACACCATCAGCATCAGCAATTCCTCTAACAACAGCCTTGCGTATTTCAGGTCTTTCTTCAAAAACCCATGATGGAATTCTTTTTGTTTTAGCTTTTCCATGATAATCTAATGATCGCAAAATATTAATAGCAGTAATACTGGAGCATGCAATATCCCCAATTCCTGGTCGCTTTCTTTTGTCTTGACGAAATTTAGCTCTTCCAAAAAACTTTTCCATTAATTGTTTATACTCGTTGTCCATTTCATCACCACTACAAGCAAACATCACTCGTTTTGAATTTATAGTTTCTTCTATGCATCCATCACCTAAAAGGAAACCAAACAATCTGGCAAAATCTTCAGTAACATACTCTGGACAATTTATACGTTCTGGAATTCGCTCTTGTTTATTATGGATTATTAAATCATCTGGATTTACATTTAATTTTTGACAAATTTTTTGTGCAACATTGAGAGGAAGTGAAACGGCGTCATGATGTACTACAAATCTATATGCCCTATCTACAGACTTTTCATCTACATACAAATTAAGTTCTTGCAATCCCTCAATTATTAAATTCTTCCTTGTTTGATTGTAAACATTAGTTTTTATATATTCTCTTTGTGTCTCTGTTAAACGGGCATAAGGTTCAGTTAAAATTCTATCAATCTTTTTGGGAACACCATCAAACCAACCTTGAGAAACAACCACTTTGTCATATTCTGGTCTTATTTTTGATATAGCACGATATCGCATTTTCTTAGTGCGACCATCTACAATTAAAATTGGATGATCTTCAGTAGCCCCTATTTCAGAGAACTTTGTAGTTAATTTCCAAATTGGTTTTACACCATGTTTTTTTGTCCAAATTACTTTAGACCAAACAAATCCATTCTCTGTCAATGTTCTCACCTCATCTCCAACCACAACATCGCCCATGTTTTTTACAGACTTACGACAAAAGCATTTGTCGTAAGTCCTTACGCACAAACGATATACGACCATTGCATCTTCCATAAGTCTTAATTGATGTGCTGGACCTCTTGCTGGTTCGATTAGACTTACTCCATAAGGGTAGAAGGTTCTCCGATCATCCCCGATTTTAGTATGTACTACTTGTTCTGGTGTAAATCGAACGGCAGTAGCTTGCATTAAATCGGCTTCTGTTGCTTGGGTGACAGGTGCTCTGGTTAGGCTTTGATAATCTGGTCCTTCATTTGATTGCTGGAATTCTACCAGTTTACCTTTAGTTGTTTCAATCCTATACACACTATCGCATGGCAATTCTTGAATACCGAGGATACCTTTTTTTGGATTTTCTGGATCCATAATGATTTCAAAGAAATGATCTCCGAAGATATATGTTTTCTTTATATAATTCCAGCCTACGGACGGATCGTCAAAATCAATCATTTCTCGGTGAAAGCAGAGAAATTCTAATTCTTTTTTTACATCTTCGTTTTCGCATCTGATATCGAATATATGATCATTTTCTCCACGTTGGCAATTATGATATATCATGGAGAGCCCGCAGAAATTTTCATATTTTTCCACAGATAGATCGTATACATCAATTTCTTTCCATTCTTCTACACCGATTACACGTCGTCTATCTGTTTTTTTGCCTAACTGTCGTAATTCTCTGATGCTAAATCCTTCTCTTCTAAGAATGGCATGAACTGTATGTTTATCCCGACCACAGATATTACAAATTTTTTCTATTGTAAGACCATCGCTTGCCAATTTAGAAATCTCTTTAAATTCTTTCTTGACGACTTCTTTACCAGTTCTCCATTCATCGATAAATTGTCGTTCTGTTTTCCATCCATCAAGGTAGGTAAAAATACGTGGATATTGTTTAACCTTAATTTTTTCGTTGAAGAAGACATTTGGCTGCTCTCTATAAAAGGGTTTTAATTCATCACCAAATTCTAACATACCAGCCATTGTCCATTTATCATTCATCAATAGCACACGATGTTCTGGCGTTACTATAAAATTAGAGCCGTCATCTAATAGAACTCTAACAGTTTTAGCTGTTTTTACTTTTCTAGCGTCATAGGCCCAACCTAATGTATAATCTTTTATATTGTCATCCCAGCAATAGACAAGGAAGCGTTCTTTGGGCTTATGATCTGCAAGCCATTTAATAGTTTGCATTCCAAAAAACAATGTGGCTACTAACATATGACCAGCCAGGCAGGACTCATCAGCATAAACATCCATAACTGCTTCTATTTCAGACATATTTCTTAATCGTTCATATTCTTTATAGCGAGATGTCCGATTCGTAACGCTGGAGAGATCAACGAAATCATTTGTATCTCGGAGTCTGATTAAGCCCCTGCCACCGCCCCAGAAGCTACCATCTTGACGAATATCGGGGATGGCATCAGGTTGTGTAACACCAGCACCCACAATATCTTTTTGAGCCTGTTTTTCAATGGGGTCGGCGCGAAAAGCAAAATTCCAAACGCGGAATAGGTCACTCCAAAACGGCATAGTTTTTCCTTTAAATATTTACTATAATATATAATAGTCTAATCACTAATTATATGAAAATTCCATCAGATAAAAGATTTATAAACATACAAGGAAAAAGATTTGGCAGGCTTCTTGTCTTAAATTATTCTGGAAAAAGGAATAAGAATCACTGTTGGTTGTGTAAATGTAATTGTGGAAAAGAAAAAATAATTCTTGGAAGTTGTTTAAAAAATGGAAGCACACAATCATGTGGATGTTTGCAGCGTGAAATTACTTCTGCACAAAGAATTGACTTAAAAAACAAAAGATTTGGTAGATTAGTTGTTATTGAATATCATGGCATTGGTAAAGTATATAAAAATTACAGAGAAAGACAACATTTGTGGCTATGTCAATGTGATTGTGGCAAAAAAGCAATTGTTGATGGGGATCGTTTAAGAAATGGTGGCACTCAGTCCTGTGGTTGTTATCATATAGAAAAATCACATACATTTAGGGTGGATTTAACTGGACAAAAGTTTGGAAAACTTTATGTAATTAAACCACTACATACAAAAAACAATCAAAGGTATTGGTTATGCAAATGTGATTGTGGCGTAGAGAAAGCAATTGCTGGAAATAGTTTATACCACGGGAAATCTAAATCATGCGGATGTCGTAGAGGCAGATTTACTCATGGATTATCAGGGAAGCCGGGGTATAAGCAATATCTTTTATCTGATCCTGTAAGAAAGCTTCGTCACAATGTAAGTACTAGAGTTCGCATAGCATTAAAGGGCAATAAAAATTATTGCAGTGTTTTTGATTACTTGCCATATACATCTAAGCAATTAAAAGAACATTTAGAAAAATTATGGGAACCATGGATGAATTGGCAGAATTATGGTAAAAGTTGGCATATAGATCACATAATACCACATTGTAAATTTCCATATCAATCAATGAGTGATCCTTTATTTGTTGAATGTTGGTCGCTTAAGAATCTTCAACCTTTGGAAAAGATTGCCAATCTAAAAAAAGGATCCCAGTGAAAAGAGTTTTATTTTTCGTTAGTCATATTGGTTCAGGATGGGAAAATGTGGTTAAAATCTTGGAAGAACACCCACGAATTCAATTTCATCAGCTTGCTGCTATTTTTAGACATCCTATTGATTTAGAAACACTTGTAGCTCTCCCGCACAAGGATAACACAACTGCTGCTATTTATGGAACTGTGTTATTACACAATGATGCATTTGCTGGGAGGAGTCTTTATAAATGTTGTAAATTTATTTATTTTATTCGAAGACCAAGACCAACTTTGACAGAAATTATTTCTAAAAATTTATACAATACAAAGACAGCAATTGATTATTACATTTTTAGAATTCAAAGAATATATGAAATGGTAGTACAAACTCCCAACGCTATACTTCTAACTTCTGGTAAAGTTGATTTAGGTTTAGTGGAAAGATATTTAAATTTAAAAATTCCATTTAATTCATATTCAGAACAGGAAGCAGAAGATTTATTGCCACAAAGTTATGTAGCAGATGCAGAAGATGCATATGAGAATATATTGTACAAAATTAAAAAATTAAATCTAAATATTTAATGCTCAAAACATTTTTGGAATGGCTTGAATTGAACGAAAGCATGAGTGTTTACATTAAAGGCTATGATTACCAGAATAACATAAAGGATCTGGATGACTTAAGTTGGTTTTTAATAAGAAATGTAATAAATCCAATAGAAAAAGAACGAATAAAATCTGGTTCTGAAGATGAAGGTTGGCCTGTTGAATATCCAATATCTCCGGATGGTAGTTATTATGAATCAGGGAATTTAGTTCTTAATTTTTATACAACAGGCTGGTCAAAAGAGAGCATTGATAAAATAGTTAAGGGAATTAAATACTATTTAGACCAATTGGTAATCAAATATGCTCCACCAAAGCAACCAGAGAAAAGTGGTAAGTATAAGGGAAAGGTCATAAGAATTCCTATTTTATCAATGCGTAAAACTAAAGGTGCTCCTCCGCAATTAAATATGGCAAATGACAATGCTGTTTTAATCATTAAGGACTTACTGGGATTGAGTTTAGATGGTTTTAGTCCGAGAGATTTATTAATTAAAATAGATAATTTGGATGATGATTTGATTGATATTCACAAACGGGATCCATATATGACACGAGGGAAGAGTACTGTATATTGGGGCGGTTTAAGTAAAGATGATATTTGGAAAAGAATTGAAATTCTTAAACAGATTGCCAAATGGTCTATTGAGAACGGTTACGAGGAATTATATTTAGCATGAAAACATTAGTCTTCAATTAAATCCACTTTTGTAGTTTGTGTTGGTTTATTTTTATTTTCTTTAATTCGTTTTATTTTATCTTCTTCTTGAGAGATCATTTCATCGATGGCATTTAATGCAAGTTGTGAGTTTTCAGGTGGTATAAATAAAGATGCCATTTTTTCTTTATATTCTTTTTCAACTTCTATTCTTACCTTTTCTCTTTTATGTCTTTTACTTTCCACTTTATTGATTTCATTAAGAGCACATTTTAAATGAAAACGAGTGCCTTGAAGCACATTATCAAAAGGCAAAGATTGTAAAGCTTTTTCAACTAACATTCTTATTTCGGTAGTATTGTTTTTCATGTATTCACCATCCAAATTCGGATAACAAGGCTGAATTCCTTCTTCTAAACATAATAGCTTCTTCTTCATCTTCTGCTGTATTGTCTGTATCAAAGAAGTTAAATAAAGTATCTCGTTCTTCTTCCTCTTCAAGTAAAATATCTGATTCTATGCCACGAAGTACTTCTTGTCGTATTTGTTCATATACATCCGACCTAAATATTTGCGTTGTTTCTTCAGGAATTTCGACACCTACTGGCATATCATGAAGCAAATCATCTCTCACGCATAAAGCAATGCACATAGCCATAATAGCATCATCATGTTTTCCCTTGATTGATTCGGCTCTTTTGGATTTACGATTAAAAATAAAAGTTTTTAATTCATCTACAAAGCGGCAACTATTTACGGCCAAAGTTCCATTTAAAAGTTTATTTTGCAATGCTTCCAGGAAGATTGAACGATTGGTGCTTTTCATTTTGACACCAGGACGTGGATCCCTTGATTTTGTCTCAAAATGCAAATTGTCATAACCTAATCCACGATGTAAAGCACTAGCAACTGCACTACCTACACCATTGCTTTCAATTACTATTAGAGCATGGTTATACATAATACCTATTCGTTCCAATGTCATGGATAATTCATTAGGGGTAATAGAGTTGCTATAAAATTCAGCAACTTGTTCTAATGTTTTCATATCAAGAACTTGAAAACAACTATTATCACCACTATCTTTTGCACCTTCTGCGCAATCTACACCGATTATATATTCGTGTCCTTCATGAGGTTCTTCCCATACCCAGAGGGCTCCTTTTCCCCAACCATATGGTTTTTCACCTCTGTTGCACCACTTTTCCATCAAAATTCTTTTTGGCATACGTTCTCGTGTTTCTTCCATAAGTTCATTAATAACATGAGCTGGAATAAACGTATCACCAGATCCAAGAAAACTTCTTAAAACTTCTTGAGCCCATCCTTTTTCACCCAAGTTTGTTTTTGTTTCTGCAATCCATTCTGGTCTGCAGTAATCAGGGTGTTCCCAATAATCTAATTCAATGACATTAAATCTATTGCGAGGTGGATCTGCTTGTGCTCCATGATATTGTTCTTCATACCAATTACCGATACCATTAACGGTAGAAATTGCATAGCAAGAACCACCAGTGGCAATTACAGGATACATGGCTTTCCAGTGTGTTTCCATATCAGGTATAAAAGCCGCTTCATCTATTACAAGGATTGTCATAGATTTACCACGAGCAGCTTCTGGGGTATAAAACTTTAAAGCGGAACCAGTGTCCTTAAATATTTTTTCATGTTTACTTTCGCCATCCATATCTGATCTTAGCCAAGATGGAATGTGTTCAAGTGCTCTTTTAACAACTTCTCCAGCGGCTATGGCTTCACGGTCACTTTTAGACAGAACCATAATTTGTTTATCTGTTTTGAACATACATTGCCATAATGACCAAAGTACAGTAATTGTTGTTAATCCACCTTGACGGAACTTACTAACAATACAAAAACGATTATTTTCATATTGTTTAATTACTCTTCTTTGATATTTGTAAAGAATACATGGAATTAATCCCTCAAGTGGATGGAATATTTTAATATATTTATGGCAAAAATATGGAAAGCAATTAACACATTTCACAAATTCTTGTAATTGTTGTTCAGGTAACACATCCTCTTGCATTTCCTGGATAGAGATGTCCTGCTCAAATTTTTCAAATTCATAAAATTGAGAATAGA
>Ga0315284_10015416_pt1 | contig 10861 bp, 5 predicted proteins | sample YL17G09_16_MG_FD_203696 | JGI IMG/M metagenome (GOLD analysis project Ga0315284, IMG submission 203696) | Sediment microbial communities from Yellowstone Lake, YNP, Wyoming, USA - YL17G09_16 | ecosystem: Environmental > Aquatic > Freshwater > Lake > Sediment | place: USA: Wyoming | collected...
GAATCTCCTCCAGCACGAATAGTCCCAGTTCGTCGGCCAACTGATAGATGCGCGGATCGTTGGGGTAATGGGCGGTGCGCAGGGTGTTCATGTGCGCCTTTTTCATCAGGGTGAGATCCTCTCTATATACCGCATCGGGCATCACCCTGCCCAGCATCGGATACTCATCGTGTCGGTTGATGCCTTTGAAGACGATGGGCTGCCCATTGAGCAAGATCTTTTCCCCACGCACCTCGATCTTGCGTATGCCGAAGGAGACTTGCGCCGCATCAAGGTTTTCCGTTGGCAGGAGCGTCATCGTCGCATGGGGGGGAATCTCCTGGTCAGGATCGTAGGCTTGAGTCTCCTGCGGCGATGGGATGCCTGAGGAGAATGTCGAGGCGTTTTTTATCTCCACCCTGCAGTCATAGAGATCGGGGGTTTCCGGGCTCCACAGTCGTGGATCTTCGAGCAAGAGCGCGAATGAGGTCAAGCCGATAGACCGGGCCGGGATATCACATGTCTTTGCATCGACAACCAAGGCCTGGTCTGCCCCCCTTTTCAGGATGGAAACGCCTATATGTACCTGTGCACGCCGGTCGTGCGCGTTCAAAATCCGCGCCTCAACACCGATCGCACCCTTTCCCCCCTGCGGTTCGCCATGCGCGAAGATGTCGAAGACATGGATCTTGGGAGTACATTCCAAATACGCCTCGCGGTGAATGCCGCTGTAGATCCAATAATCATATCTGCCTACGGCAGGGGGCACGGCATTTATCGATTGGGCATTGATGGTCTCTATACGCAGGGCCAGGACATTTCTCTCACCAAACACAAGCTGCGAGCTCACATCAAATTCGAAGGGGAGGAAATCCCCCTCATGCTCACCAAGGAGTTTTCCGTTCAACCAAATCTTGGTCTTATAACAGACCGCACCGAAGTGCAGCTTTATATATAGCCCCTGCAATTGGGGGGCGGGAGTAAAAGCGGTGCGATACCATGCACTACCATCGTAATCGTGATCGTCCTGCGGGATGGGGCTGTCCCGGAACAGGAAGTTCCAGTTTCCCGGGACCTCGATCTCAGACCAGGCTCGATCATCGAGGTCCGGTGCAAACCATCCCTGGCTGGTGCCTATTCCATCGGGATCGATCTGGAACTTCCATTTCCCGTTTAGGCTGATCCGGCGTTCCCCTCCCCAATGCATAGCGCTGGGGATTTCATTCCCCCTCGCGAGAGCGAGCCCCGCATCACCCTCCTGGCCTTGACCCTGCTCACATGCGGGCAAGAGCATCTGCATAATAAGGAGCAGTGCCGCCAGGATAGTTATGCCTTTCCGATCCATTCCCCCTATCCCCATCAATCCCGCAGAGCATGTATGGCAAGCCATTGGAGTACCCTCGCTGCTCATCTACCCAAGGGCGTCTCGTCGGGACCTGCTCCGGACGGTGCAAAGGCTGGATCGGCGCTCCAGATGATCTTGTCCACGGCATACCCGCCTTCACAGACACGCAGGTAGACGACATGCGTACCGGGAGACAGTGTGATGCGATCGTACGCCCGTATCCAGGTCCACGCATCAAAACCACAGGCCTCGCCATCGAACGCTTCAACGAGCGGCATGCCGTCAATGCCGATCCAGACCGAGTTAGAGTTGCTCCCCCCGAGGAAGGCGAGGAACCAGCCCCACTTCTCGGGCACCCACCGCCGCAGCCAGACGGCATACGTCCCGCCCTGCAGATCGAGCGCATACCGGAGCCCATCCGAGTCGTTCCATGACCGACTCGGATGGATGGCATTGAAATCCTGCACATAGCCGTCCCCGGTGTAACCGGCATAGTTCGCGCGTTTCACCCAGGTGCCGTCGAGGGCGGTGTAATGCTCGGCCTCCATGACGCACAGGCCATCCTTTTCCGCAAAAGCATAGGGAGCTTCATTGATCCGGTTCTCGAACCATACCACAGCCACGCAAGCCTGGCTCACCTGCAGATCCCAGAAAGGGGCTATCCCCCACCCATCTTCCCACCACTCCTCACAGTTCGCTACGATGTCGAGGTCGCCGTCGCCGTCCACGTCGATGACATCCGCCTGGTCCCACTTCTCCCCAAACACGGGCACCACCATGGTCCGGCCGGAGCCCCACTTGATCACGTGGGTCGTCCAGTTGTCCGCCCGGGGCTCTGCCCCCGTATACTCCATCCAGAAGGCGGCTGCCTTATAACCGGGTAGGGTTCCTTCCTTGTGGAAGAGCATGCCGAAGATGTCGAGCTTGCCGTCGTGGTTGAGATCCGCTACCTTGAGCGTGCGGGCCAGCCACTGCCCAACCGGGTCCTTGCGGATGACGATCCGCTCCCAGGTGACAGGATTGAGGCCTGTCTTCTTAAAATAATAGATGTCCTGCTCCGTCTGCACGAGAAGATCGTTCCGGCCGTCACCATTGAGATCCGCGGCCACGACCTGGGGTTTTGCATAAAATTCGCTCCCCTGGTAGATCACGTGGATCGGCCAGGGGTCTTTTTGGGCTGGAGATCCCGTTCCTACATTCTCGTACCAGAGGACCTTCTCCTCGCTCTCGGGGGTATCGAAATCCGCGTTGGCCAGCACGATGTCCATATCGCCGTCCTGGTCGACATCGGTCAGGAGGAGTCCATGCGCGTCGTACTGGTCCGGATCGATATCGTGGATCTGCCACTGGGAGAGATCGCGCCTGTCCTCGGAATCTGCTGGCGCCTCGATCCAGATCACGCCGCCCTTGTGCTGGTTCCCGGCGTGGATCCTGCCCCCCGAAACGATGTCCGTTGCACCGTCCCCATTCACATCGAACGGGGTGACATAGATAAAATGCCCGCGATCGATGGTAGCTGGGATGCGTCCTGCATCGATCCAGGCGCTTGGATCGAAGATCGCATGTGCCGGGGGACCCCAGATGATCCTGACCCCGGGTTCGCTCCCTTCCCACCACGTTCGTTCCGAATACCCCTGGGCGCCCGCCACATCGAGGTTGCCGTCCCCGTCGAAGTCGCCGAGGGCGGCGTGCTCCGGGTCGATCCCCTGCCCGACGAACGGCGGCTTGGGCTCCTTGACCACGACGGTCGGCCAGGGCTGCCGCACTTTGCCCGCTGCCCCCGGATGGAGCGCGATCACGTAGCGTTGGGAGAACTCGTAGTTCGTGACGTAATCGATGCAGCCGTCCTTGTTCACGTCGCCAGGCATGAGGGCGTTCGCCCCCCGGAATCGGCTGTCGATGGGGTGCATGGGCCACGCCTCCTCAAGCACCTTTTCGCTTAGGGCAATGAAGTCGTTTCCGTCGCTGTTGGAGAGTGGGGCAAGACGCACTACCCTGTTCGATGGCAAGAACCGGGCTCCTGTCAGGGAGGGGGTGATTACATACGTCCCGCTCTTCATCCCTGAAGTATCGAATAGAAACTGTCCTTGGCTGTCGGTGACCGCCGTCAGGGACGCGTTCCCGCTTAGAGCTACGGTGACGCCGGCAAGGTCGATCCCGTTCGCATCCGTGACTATCCCGGCGATCCTGCATCCGGACAAGACCAGAAGGGCAAGGAAAAAGGCTGTGCATCGTGCTGCTCGTACCATGAGAACCTCCTTTTACACCACGAACCACATATCACTTGATAAAGGTGTTTATTTTTGTCTTTTTTATTCTCTATATAAAGTAATTTGCAGTATGATGGAAATCAAGGGGTAGGCGATATTCTGCGAAAAATTTCACCTCTTTGAGGTAAGCCTGACTGCCCCCCTGCTGGCGGAAGACACGTTCGCTGCGTAGAGTGCGAGGAGCCCGTGTGTGCATTTCGGCTCCGGCGGCTTCCAGCTCTTGCTCCTCTGCTCGAACTCTCCTTCCCCGACCTTCAGGCTCAGTGACCGCTGCGGGATGTCGATCTCGATGATGTCTCCTTCCCTGACCAGCGCGAGAGGCCCACCCTCCATCGCCTCGGGCGAGACATGACCGATGCATGGCCCTGCCGTGCCGCCGGAGAACCTCCCGTCCGTGACGAGCGCTACCGAGGTGCTGAGCTCGCTCTCCGATATCCGCATCGTCACCATGAGCATCTCGCGCATGCCGGGGCCGCCCTTGGGTCCCTCATACCGGATGACAACCACGTCCCCGGGCCTGATCCCCTTGCTGTCGAAGGCGGCGATGCACGTCTCCTCGGATTCAAAGACCCGGGCCGGGCCGGAGTGCACCAGCATGGAGGGATTCACGGCCGACACCTTGACCACAGCTCCGTCCGGGGCGAGGTTGCCATAGAGCGCGGCAATCCCTCCCTCCTCGAGATAGGGTGTGTCGAGCGTACGGATGATGTCTCCATTGCCTGCCGACGCATGCGCGATGTTTTCGCCTACCGTGTGGCCAGTTACCGTCAGGGCATCGAGGTGAAGAAGCGGCTTGAGCATCTTCATCACCGTTGGTATCCCTCCCGCTTTGTCGAGCTCGGAGAAGTTGTGCGGGCCGTTCGGCTTCACCATGCAGAGGCAGGGTGTAGCGCGGCTGATCATGTCGAAATCTTTAAGATCGACCCGGATGCCGAGCTCGTGTGCGATGGCCGGCAGATGGAGGGTCGTATTCGTCGACCCGCCGATCGCCATGTCCACAGCGATCGCATTCTCGAAGGCGCTCCTCGCCATGATAGACGACGGCCTGATGCCATCCTTCACGAGCTCCATGATCCGCTCGCCGGATTTACGGGCCAATGCGAGCCGCCTGGCGTCGGTCGCGAACGGGGTGGCAGATCCCGGGAGCGCCATGCCGAGCGCCTCGGCCATGCACTGCATGGTGCAGGCAGTCCCCATGAGGTTGCACGCTCCGGGACCCGGACAGGTCGCATTCACCGTCTCGAGGAACTCCTCCAGCCCGATCTTTCCCGCGATGAATTCCACGTTCACCTTCGGCAGATCGATCGGGACGAGCTCCCTATCCCTGTATCTCCCGGGCCGCATCGGTCCGCCGGTGACGAAGATCGTGGGGATGTCGAGCCGCGCGGCGGCCATGAGCATGCCCGGGATGATCTTGTCACACGAGCACAGGCAAACCATACCGTCGAACAGCCCCTCGTGGCCACTGACCATTGCCTCGACTGTGTCCGCAATAAGGTCGCGGCTCGGCAGCGGATATCGCATGCCCGAACTCCCCTCGGAGAATCCGTCGCAGAGCGCGATGGTGTTGAACTCCATGGGCGTGCCGCCGGAGACCCTGATACCATCCTTGACCTCCTGCGCAAGCTCGCGCAGGTGCACATGCCCGACCACGACATCGGTCCAGGAATTTGCGATCGCGATCACGGGCTTGCGCATGTCCGCCTGCGTGAAGCCCGCGCCCCGGAACATCGGAAAGATCTCCTTTAGTCCCATATCACACACCTCTCATTCCAGGATGATCCTGGCATCCACCGCCAAAGCCTTGTCCGGATAGGCGAAGACCGGGTTCAGATCCATCTCCCGGATCTCCGGGTTGTGCGCCATGAGCGCTGATACCCCCAAGAGGATCGCTGCGAGCACCTCCCTGTCCACCGGTGGATGCTGCCTAAATCCTTCCAGCAGTCGCTTCGCCCTGAGCTCGCCGATCATGGCGAGTGCCTCGGCCCTCCCGATCGGGATGAGCCGCAGGGAGACATCCCGGAAGAGCTCCACGAAGATCCCGCCGAGGCCGAAGACGACCACGGGGCCGAACTGTGGGTCCCGCTTCGCCCCGATCATCACCTCGATTCCGGGAGGTGCCATGTTCTGAACGGAGACGCCGAGGATTTGGGCGCCTACATGATTTTTCTTTACGGCCGCCACAATCTGCTTGAAGGCTCGTTCGATCTCTTGCCTGGTCCTGAGATCGAGCTTCACGCCACCGGCGTCGGACTTGTGTACGATTTCCGGCGAGACGATCTTGAGCGCCACCGGAAACCCGAGTCTCACCGCCATGCTCGCCGCTTCCCTGGCGCTCGATGCGAGCTTCGTCTCTGTCACGGGAATCTTGTAAGCTTTCAGGATTTCCTTGGCCTCGATTTCGGTGAGGACTTTCCTCCCCTCCTTCAGCGCATCCCCGATGATCCGCCTGCACGCTTCCCTGTCCACCTCCGGATGAAAAGCCTCGCCTTCGCCCTGCGCCTGAGTGATGAATGTCCGGTAGCGTACGAGCCCGGCAAGCGCCCGGATAGCCCGCTCCGGGGTGCCATACAGCGTGACCCCGAACATCTTCTGTAAAAGCGGCCGGATCAATTTGTCGTGTTCGTCCATCGTCCCGACAAGCGGCTTGTCGAGAACGCCGATGATATCCTTAGAATTGATCTGGTCGAGCAGCGGGCCGAACGAATCCACGATATCGTCGATGCCGGAGATGCTCGAACCGGTGAAACCGAGGAACCATGCGTCCACTTCCGGGTCGGCGAAGAGACTCTTGAGCATTTCGAGGTTCGAGAAAAGCCCCATGGCGCCGGTGGCAGTGAAATCCACCGGGTTCGCGATGGAGGCAAACTCGGGCAGGATCCCCTTGAGCTTGCTCTCGTTGGCTTGACTGAGCCGCGGGACCGTAAGCCCCGTCTCGCTGCACTTATCCACCGCGGCGCAGCCGAGCCCGCCGCTGCCCACCACCATACCCACGCGGTTGCCTTTCGGCAGCGGCTGGCTCAGGTAGGCCCGCACATAGTCAAAGAGTTCCTCGACATCGTACGCACGGATGATCCCGGCCTGCTTGAATGCCGAGTCGTACACCTCGTCCGCGCCCGCCAGCGCACCCGTGTGCGACCGGGCGGCTGCCCCGCCTGCCTTTGTCCTGCCGATCTTGATGGCGAAAATGGGCTTCTCCCTGGTTACCTTCCGAGCGAGCTCGAAGAACTCCCTCCCCTCCTCGAGCCCCTCCAGGTACAACATGATTGTCTTCGTTTCCGGATCGTTTGCAAGATACTCCAGGTACTCATGATCCTGAAGGTCAGCCTTGTCCCCGGTGCTGATGAACCTGCTGAAGCGGATGCCCTGCGCCATGGCCGAGGCGAAGATCCCGATCCCGTATCCGCCGCTCTGCGTGATGAATCCGACGTTCCCGCCCTCTTCGGCCGAGAGTATGGTGAGGTTGATCCCCGAGGATGCGCTGTAGATCCCCATGCAGTTCGGGCCGATAAGCCGGATGCCCGCATCCCTCGCAACAGCGAGCATCTCTTGTTCCCGCTCGACCCCCTTAAGGCCGATCTCCCGGAAGCCTGCGGTGAAGATGATCGCCCCCTTCACCCCCTTTTTCGCGCAGTCCCGCAAGACCACCGGCACGGCCTCGGCCGGAACGACGATCCCAACGAGGTCAACATCCCCCGGCACGTCGCGTAGGCTGGGATACATTTTCCTGCCGGCTATCTCCCCCGCCTTCGGGTTCACAAGGTGTATCTCCCCACTGTACCTGCTCTTCAATGCGGTCATCGCCACCCAGTTCCCGAATTTCATCGGATCGCTTGAGGCACCGACGATGGCCACCGACCTGGGATTGAATATGGCCTCAAACTGTCTTATCAGGTCCATGCTCTTTCCTTCATCTTAACCCCCCAGCCAGGCTGATCGGGGAATTGAGTTATGAGACATTCCAAGCTTATACCCGCTCAGCAACGAGTCGTTTGCCGAGATCGAAGGCCTTGAGGCTGAGCTCGGCCGATTTCGGGAAATAGCCCGTGATGATTTTCTTGAGGAACTCTTCCGGGATCAAGAGCATGCCTGATCCGGATGCCGCGCCAAGGACTGCGATGTTGAGCGCGGCGACGTCGCCGACTTCCTTGGCGATCTGCGTGGCATTGACGGCAAAGACCCGGGCGGGGATCTTCTTGAGGTTCGCGAAGATGGCATCCATCTCCGGATAGTTCCGGTTCGACGGGAGGACCGGGTGCTCGTTTGTGACCACGGTGCCACCCGGCTTCAGGAACCTTGCGGCGCTCTTCAGCGATTCGAAGGGCTCGAACCCGATCACCGCGTCTGCCTCCGCGTCCATGATGAGCGGCCCGAAGCTTCCCTCCTTCCACAGCCTCACGTGGCTGAGAACGGCCCCGCCGCGCTGACCCGCGCCATGGGTCTCTCCGATCGCCACGCGGTAACCCGCCTCGATCGCTGCATCGCCGATCATGTGGGAGGCCGCCACGCTCCCCTGCCCGCCGATGCCGGCAAAGATGAAATCGAATGTATGACTCATTGCTTCACCACCTTTATCGCGCGCTCCATGCAGATCTGCGTACAGTTGGCGCACCCTCGGCAGAGCGCATCATCGATCACCGCCTTGGCCACCTGGCCGTCCCAGGAAATCGCCGGGCAGCCAAACTCATCCACGCACGCCTTGCAGCCGTTGCACGCCTCCTGGTCGACCCTGAAGGGTTTGGGCGGCGTGAGTCCTTTCCTCCTCCTGTTCCGCAGGTACTCGGTTGAGCAGGCCCTCCGAAAAATGATGCACGCGGTCTTCTTCTCGGCCAGGACCTTCTTCACTCCCTCGATGGACTTCTTGATGCTGTACGGGTCGAGAACCTCCACAACCTCAACGCCGCACGCCTTGACGAGGGCCTCAAGGTCCACGATTTTCACTGCTTCGCCCATGGCGTTGTAGCCTGAGCCGGGGTGGGGCTGGAAACCGGTCATACCGGTCACGCGGTTGTCGAGGATGACCGTGGTGAACCGGGCGTCGTTGAACGTGGCGTTGATGAGCGAGGGGACGCCGGCATGGTAGAAGGTTGAGTCGCCGATGAAGGCCATGACCGGAGCATCGATCCCGCTCTTGGCTATGCCGTTGGCCATTCCAATACTCCCGCCCATGCAGTTGGTGAGCATGAAGGAAAGCAGCGGCGGCAGGCCCATCATGCCATAACAGCCGATGTCACCGATACCGACGTAGTTCACCCCCATATCCTGTGTCGCCTTCCGCACCACATAACCGGAGGCCCGGTGAGGACAGCCCGCACACAGCGTGATCCTCCGGATCCCGAGGTACGGCTTGATCATCGCGTTGATCTCGGTTCGATCGGGGGACGTTGGCTTTTCTTTGCCGAGCACATCAGCCAGGGCGTTCATGACCTTGAGCACGGTGAGCTCGCCGGAGACCGGGGTGTGACCGGTGAGCTTGCCGAGGATCGCCACCTGCGGTGCGGCATCCTTGGCGAAGGACCGGAGCTCCATCTCGATGAAGGGGTCGGTCTCCTCAAAAACGATCACCCGCTTGACGGCATTGAGCAGCTTCGATGCCTTCTCAGTCGGGAGCGGATAGGACATGCTCAGCTGGAGGAAGGCCACCTCCGCGCCAAGCTTGCTCAAAGCCTCTTCGATGTAGTGACGCGCCACCCCGCTCGCCACCACGCCCACCGCTCCCCCTCCGTCCATGGTCAGGGTGTTCCCCGTAAAGCCGTTCGAGACCTCGGCAGCCTCCTTAAGCCGCTTCACATGCAGACGTTCATGGAGGTAGGCCATGTCCACCCAGCCGTACTTGACGATCATCTCCATGCCGAGTTCGATCGGGGTGGGGTAAAACTCTGACTTGGGCCTTTCCTTCGGGATCTCGCCGAAGGTGACGTCGCCGGTTGCATGGGAGACGCGTGTTGTCATCCTCACGTAGATCGGGCACTTGAGCGTCTCGGAAAGCTCAAAGGCGTACTTTGTTAATTCCTTGGCCTCACGGGGATCGGCCGGCTCGAGGATGGGTATCTCGAAGACCCTTGCCGCCAGGTTGCGCGAATCGAACTCGTTCGACGAGCTGTGCCCCTGCGGGTCGTCGCAGATCACCACCACAAGGCCGCCCTTGCCGATCTGCCAATGGGCGAAGTTGATGAGCGGGTCCACCATCCAGGCCACCCCATGGTGCTTTGCCACCACGAGCGATCGCAGCCCGCAGTAGGTGGCGCCCGCCCCGGCCCAGAGCGCCACTGTTTCGTTCGTAGACCACTGGGCATGGATACCAAAATCCTTTGCAAAACTCGCCACCGTCTCGAGGATCTCGGACGAGGGCGTTCCCGGATAGGCCGCAGCGAACCGGCATCCCGCCTCAAGCGCTCCCCGCGCCACCGCCTCGTTCCCCATGAGCAGCGTCTTCTTCCCCGGTTCATCAATTCCGACCTTGCCCATTTTTTCCTCCCTTTCATCCCCCCCTCAAGGGGTTCGGGGTAATTGAAATCAAGATTATGAACATGCAAGCTTTCCGAGCACCTCGGGGTTCACGACGTTCGCGTACGTGCCATTGAGGGCGTTCTCGACCTGCTCACCATTGGCCTGCATGAAGCGCATGATAGCGTCCGTGGTCTGCACGGCCATGTGCGGGGTCAGGATGACGTTTTCGAGCCTCAGGAGCGGACTATCGCTCTCGATCGGCTCGATTGCGAACGTGTCGAGGCCTGCACACTTGAGTTTGCCGCTCTTCAGCGCCTCGATGAGCGCCTTTTCATCAACCACCTCGCCGCGGGCGGTGTTCACCAGGATCGACGACTGCTTCATCACGGCGAGCTCTTTTGCGCCTATCAGGCCTCTGGTCTCCTTGGTGAGCGGGCAGTGGAGCGTCACGATGTCGGATTCCTTCAGCAGGGTGGGGAGGTCGACTTTCTTCCACCCTGAGTGCGCAATCTGGTCATCATGGATCAAGGGGTCGTATACGAGGAGCTGCATGTTGAAGGCCTTCATCCTTTTCGCTGTCTCCTGTCCGATCTTCCCGAATCCGACGATGCCAAGGGTTTTACCATCGAGCTCGAGCCCGAAATCCCAGACGCGCCAACCGCCTTCCCTGATGTTCTGGTGCCCCTTGAGGAGGTTTTTTGCGCAGGCGAGGATGAGCGCGATTGCGTGCTCAGCCACGGATACCGTCGTACCGGTCGGCATATTCATGACCACCACGCCGTTTTCCATAGCGGCGACAAGGTCGATCTTCTCGTAC
>Ga0315284_10015417_pt1 | contig 10861 bp, 5 predicted proteins | sample YL17G09_16_MG_FD_203696 | JGI IMG/M metagenome (GOLD analysis project Ga0315284, IMG submission 203696) | Sediment microbial communities from Yellowstone Lake, YNP, Wyoming, USA - YL17G09_16 | ecosystem: Environmental > Aquatic > Freshwater > Lake > Sediment | place: USA: Wyoming | collected...
CAGTCACCGCCGCAAGGCTCGACGTGTATCGTCAGGTTGGAATTTGGAAGCCTGTCGAGAATCTTCTGTTCGATGTCGTCGCAGATCTTGTGGGCCTTCTCGACGGCGAGGTCCTTCGGAAGGACGAGATGGAAATCGATGAACGAATCACGTCCTGACCGCCTAGTCCGCAGACTGTGGTAGGTGCCTGCCTCGCCGGATATGCTCCTTATCGCCTCGCATACCGCCGATTCCTCCTCGGCGGTGAGGCTGTGATCCAGGAGCTCGAAGGTTGATTTTCTGGTGAGCCTCACAGCGGCGTGTATTATGATGACCGCGACGATGATCGCGACGATCGGATCGATCTCAGGAGTGCCGGTGAAGCGATAGGCGAGCAGCCCTCCGAACACTCCCAGCGAGGTCCATACGTCTGTTTTCAGGTGCATCGCATCGGCTTCGAGCGCGAGCGACCTGTGCTTCTTTGCGACCTTGAATAGGTATCTCGAAATTACGAAGTTCATTATTGCGCTGATTGCCATCACTGCGATACCGGCGTCCACAATTTTGACGCCTTCAAGGGTATACAGCTTTAGCGCAGCTTCGTAAATGATGATGATCGCAGCAGCTAGGATCAACATCGCTTCTGCGGCTCCGGAAAGGCTTTCGTACTTGCCGTGGCCGAAACTGTGTCCATCATCTGCTGGTCGGGTCGATTTCCTGACGCTGTAATTTGCGATCAACGCAGCGATGAGGTCCGTTCCGGAGTGAATGGCTTCTGAGATGACGGAGACCGATAAGGTGAGGAAACCGACTAACAGCTTTAGGACCACAAGGATCGAATTGGAGTAGACGGAGAATTTCGCCGCGAAGATGAGCTCCTTCCGCCCTTCGCTGGAGATTGTCATTTCCCATCACAAACGATAGGGGAGATAAAAGGATTGTCTTTCAAACGAAGGCCTATTGTCTGGCTCGTCTGCGGCGCATGAAGAAAATGATCGGGACTATCATGAAAACGACTATCAACATCGAGGAGGTCCCGAATTCCGGGATCGGGGCTGTGGAGAGAGCCTGGATGGCATTTGAATCCTGGGAGGAGAACAAGGTCTGCCATCCCCACGGCGATACGGTCAGGAGATATACCTCCCCTTTCGCCCTGACGATCCATACATTCCCGGCAGTATCGGTGTCAATGTCGACGCATGGGTCCGTAGTGAAATCAGCCGATCCACCGGTGCTGATGTGTGTGCTCGTCCAACTGCCTCCAGAATCATTTGAGACCCGGACGTCCCCGTCGACCTCGAGGACGTATATCAATTCGTTCAGACCAGAAGAATGCACATTGATTGCAGCGACCGCAGAGTTGGTCGGAGGTTTTCCGATCTGGGGGGTCCAGCTCAGCCCTCCGTCCGATGTCCTGTGGATATTAGAATTCAGTGTGGATTTCGTCGCGTACAGCACCGTCGATGACGGGGTCGTGCCGCTCGACCAATCGATATCTGCATAGCTATTCCCGGGAGCCTTCCCCCTCCAAGTCCAGGAACTACCTGAGGTTGATGAATTGTAGGAGTTGCCGTCGGAGAGCATGATGTAGAGTCCCGATGCACGGTCGGATGTGATTCCGACGACTCCGGTCAAGGCACCCTGGATAATTCTCGTCCAGCTAACAGCGGCATCGCCTGATTTGAAGACCGTCCCATTAGAGAAGACCGCGTAAAGGTTGCTTCCCGAGTCGGAAGTCATATCGACCAGCGAATTTCCCCCCGAGAGGACATCCGTCTTCGATGTCCAGGTGGTCCCATCAAGTGATCCCCAGATCTTCCCGGTAAGGTTGACTTTGAAGGGATCGATGACAATCCCGGATTCGGTCAAGTTGTCGCTGGTGCTAGACCAGTCGCTCATCACGAATGCGATATCAGAATTGTTGAGGCTGTTAATCGTGATATATGATTTGACCAGTGAAAGCTCAATCCTGTGGTAATCGTTCCCGACGCTGATCGCTGTCTGGGGGAGAGCGACCCATTCGCCCCCCACCCATCTCCTCAGTATCTTCGAATCAATCACGCTGTTCCTTCCGCGCACATCGACCATGTAGTCCGGCATGATCGCCGTCCCGTTCAAGGGAGAAGGGGCGCCGGAATTCGCGGCCGGATCGACGTCCAAGTAGATCTGCAGAACATCCTCACCGGTGATGCGCTTCTGGGGGCCGCCTGATCCGCCAGTTCCGCCGCCCGGCAGGAGCTGCTTTTCCTTGGCGGGAATCAAGCTGCCGTTCATCATCGCGCCCATGGTATCCAGGTAGAAGTACGCCGTGAGAGAGTCGTATTCGTGGGAGACTCTCCTGATGTCGACGTCCTTGTTCACGACGGGTACAACATCTCCAAGGTCGTTCTTGAAGGTCGTCCAATCGGCGAAACACCCGTCTATCTTGACCCCGGCCGGGAAACTGCCGACATATCCCTTGGCGGTCCCGCCTATGATCGCGACAGACCCATATTCCGTGACCACCCCATCGGGCATCATCGTTGCGGTTATGAAGGTGCCTGGTGTGAATCCGGATGTATTGACTGCGACATTGAATGTCTTCCCGAGAAGCATTTCGTTATCGTCTGTCCAGATGAGCGGGCCGAGGTCCTTCGCCTGTGCGATGTCGTTGAACGTAGGATGGATCTCTGCGGTCTCAAGCCTGCTGCCGAAGGCCTTGACGACCACCTTCAACACCGGGCTTGCGGCTCCTATCGGCATCGTGCAAGATGCGTCGACGATGGAAGACTGTTCAATCAAGAGAATCCCCGGCTTCAATGCGAACGGCAGTGTGGCACTCGGGGTCGCGACCCCGTCATATGAGACTGCCATGAACCTTGCGTTTGCAACCGAGAAGGATGTGGGCGCGGAGAAGGAGGTCTCTGCCTGCTTGATTATGGAGCCGATCACCAGCGTCTGGACGGAGACCCATGAGCTGTAGTTAAGAACATCTATGCCGCTGAACCGCAGGAGCAAGCAGCTCGCAGGGAGCTTCTGCCCGCCTGTGCCGGATATCTGAGCTACGAGATCAGCCCCAAAATCTCGGACAAGGGGGAATCCCGTGCTAGGGTCTCCGTCAGAGTCGACGAATAATGCGTAGGTCGTTATATGGTCGGAGGTCTTGTACAGGTCCCCGGAGGTCTGGAAATACCAGTAGACGCTCTCCTGGTAGAACTGGACGGTGCATTCCGTGAATCTTAGGCCCGGATCGTTCGATTGGTAATACGATGAATATTTCACGACCTTCGACCATTCGTCGAACATCCCGTCGATGTTCGGCGTCTCCGTCGTAGGGCGGTTCATCAGCACAAACCAGGATGCAAGGACAAGGACCACCACCACAATGACCGCCGCGGCCCCCTGCCTTCTGCTGATTCCAGATTTCTTCGTCTCGGTGGCAGTAATCTTATAGGCGACTTTCTCTGGTCCGGGTGTCTTCTGTTGGCTCGTCGGCGGGAATTTTAAGCTGTTAATGGCCCCACGCCTGACCGGTTTAGCCTCCTCGACGACGACCTCCTCGTACTCGACCGTCTCCTCCTCTTCTATCCTTTCCTCGGCCTTCGGCGGAGCTGGCACGACCTGCTCGATCGGTTCCTCGTAGATTTCCTCCTCCTGGGGCGGCAAAGGAGGTTGGATATTCAGCGATTCAGTTGGTTGCTGAGCCAGTACAGGTTCAGAGGCGACGCCCTTCGCAAGCTGCTCGATCTTGGCTTTCATCTCCTCGAGCTTGCGGGTCACATCGACGTCTTCTATTGCCGGTGTTGCTTCCACCTGAACGACTTTCTCGAAGACGTGGTCGCAGATGGAGCACTTCGTCACTTCATCCTCTAGTTCCGCGCCGCATGAAGGACATAATTTCATCTGGAACACCGAATATCCGAGTTGGAAGAGATTTCATCATGGCGTATATTAATCATCGCTGTATCGTTATCAGCCATGAGCGTCTCTCCGACGGTCACACGCATCTTGTCTGGCTCTGCTCTCTCATGAACTGCGGCAGATAGTATCGCCCGCCAGCCGCCTTGCATGTGGTTCCGCTCATCTTCCATCCGACGAACGGCTGGCTGCCGACGATCGCAGCGGTCGACGCCCCGAGGCGCCTGTTGGAATAGACCGTCCCCGCTTCGATGTGGTCCATGAAATGCTCAATCTCAGCATCGTCTCTGCTCATGATGCCTGACGTCAAGCCGTACTCGGAACTGTTCGCGATCGTCATGGCCGCCTCGAGCGAGGGCACCGGATGGACGCAGACGAACGGGAGGAAGAGCTCGTTGACCATCAACGGACTGGTGGCTTTCAGACCCGTCACGATGGTCGGCTTAACATAATATCCATCAAGATCCTTATCGGCGAGCACGACTCCTCCGGTGACGATTTTTCCGGAGACTTCTGCCAGCCTCACCGACTTCCTGTATCTCGCCACTGCCGATTCGTTGATGACCGGGCCGACGAAGGTCTCACGCTTCCTCGGATCCCCGACCACCTGCTTCTCCGTCCAATCCTTGAGGGTGCGGATGAAATCACCGACGATCCTCCTGTCCACCAGCACTCTAGAGCAGGCGCTGCACTTCTGGCCCCCGAACCCGAAGGCGGCCCTGCCGACTCCCTCGGCGGCTTCTTCGAGGTTCGCTTTCGCTGTGACGATTACGGCATTCTTTCCGCCCATCTCGGCGATGAACGGTCTGGGCATATCCTTCAGGAATGCCCTCATCACGTCCATTCCGACCTCCCTCGAACCGGTGAAGACGAAACCTGATATCCCGGGGTTGTCGACCAGTTCCTGTCCGATAGTGCTGCCGGAACCCGTGACGACGTTGAAGACCCCGTCCGGCAGCCCCGCTTCCTTCAGTATGTCCGCAAGGACGAATGCGTGCCAGGGCGTGTCGCTCGCGGGCTTGACTACGACGGTGTTACCAGTTATCATCGCGCCTGTGCTCATGCCGCCCATGATCGCGGCCGGGAAATTGAAGGGGGAGACGACGCTCCAGACGCCGTACGGTTTCAGCAAGTTCCTCGGACGCTCGTTCGGGTACGGCGGAGGGGTGTCCATCGCATATCCGTCGTTGATACGCATCTGGTCGGCATAGAACCTCATGAAATCGATCAGTTCGTCGATATCGGCCAACGCCTCGTTCCGGTTCTTCCCGTTCTCGAGCGTCAACATCGCGGCGAGATCGTATTTCCTTCGGGAAGCTATCGAGGCGGCCTTCTCGAATATCTCGCATCTGGATTCAAAGCTCGTCCTCCTCCAGGATTCGAATGATCGCTTCGCGGCCCTTACGGCATTCCTTGCGTCCTCCTTCCTGCTGTTTTGGAACTTGCGATTGACTGTGGATAAGTCTCCAGGGAACCGGTCCTCGAACACGCCGCCCTTCGACCTGAGCCATTTCCCTCCGATGTAATTGAGAACGGTCTCGCCGAGGTCCCTCTCGACCTTCTTCAAGGCGCTCTCGTACTTCGAATGGACGACCTCCGCCTTTCCTTTTTGGTTAGCCCTGAAGAAAGTGCTCTCGTTCTTGAATTCCATTTCTCGCGCCACCTTTCGGGATGTGAATTAGCCGTTCGAATCAATTAAACCTGAGCATCCGACAACTGTAATTCCGGTGCGAACGATAATCGAAAATCTGAAGCGGAGATAGAAAGCTTCGATATAGTCAGGAAATGCATTTCGAATTCGACTAGCGAAGATGGCCAGATGGGATGAGATCGGAGAGGGGACACGGTCGACAACATAGACAAGGTCGAAGAGTGGGTGAAGTTGATCGAGAGGTTCATGGTCGTCCTCGCAGTCGTCATCATCCTCCTTATCCTGAGCTACAACATCGCACAGAAACCCGACTCGGCTTCCTTGTGCTGATAATGGGGTGTGCCTGATCCTCGTCATGGTCCTCGTCGAGGTGCTCCTCCTGGAAAGGCACAAGCATCACCATAAGTGATCGTTCAGGTCCTGGAAGGATCCCTTTCGCAGATTACCGATGCGATTATCGACGAAATGAGTTCCAACCAGCGTATCGTGCTCCTCGAGGGCATCTTCCCGCTTCGCGTGCCTGCGAGCTCGATCCATCCAATCACTTCGTCTTTCCGTCCGAAGAAATAGATGTCGATGTAGTCCCCGTCGATGATATCCTCGATGGACGCCCTCTTCTTAGTCAGCTGGCTCGGACGGTTGAAGGTATCCTCTTCCCCTGATTTGTAGGGCTGAAGCTCAACAAGCATGAACTCGGTCTTCCTCGCGATTGTGATTCCGCCAGGGTATTTCTTCGAATCCGTCATCTCATCGTGTGTGTATGTCAATTTTTTCCGCGCTCTCTCTGCGTCGCGGCTGAACCCGATGAGAACTTCATACCGGAATAGATTGTCATTCTTGCTTTTCATTCCGATAGCGATCTCTCGAAAATCGAAGAGTCGATGAATCAACCTTCCCGTCTCATCTAAGAATGCCTTCAGAGGCAGGGTCGGGTCCCGCGCGATCAACATGAGCTTCTGGATGCCGTCCATCACCTTCTCGTCCTCGTCCCGCGGGATCGGTGAGTAACGATCTCTGATCAGCTTCGCAGTCTCATTGGATGCCCCTGACCCTTTCATCATAATCGCGTCTTTAACGACTGTACGAGGATATAGAGGTTTATTGTCAGCCTATCGGTTGGATTCAGCCTTATCACCGTTCACAACCGGCATTCCGATTGATTGCCTTGTCGGATGATTCGATGTGACCGGGGGTTCTTTGCTGCGACTAGCCGCAACCTAGTTATCGAAAATGATAAGGAGCTCTTTTCCGCTCGATTATTCAAATTTTCTGATTTCTTGTCCCGCCACATTTAATAAAATCCCCGAAAATAATAAATGCCCCTTCGTGTAACCTTGTATGACTTGAAATTGACCGAAGTAGTGCAGAGAACCAAGGAATTCGATAGATTCTGCATTTTATTCATGCGGAGCTAGTCAAATGAGCCCTGATGATAAGAAGCACGAGAAAAGGTTCAAATGCCCAAACTGTCAACAGCCAATAGTCTCCAGGTTCACCTACTGCAAGCAATGCGAGACGAAATTCGGTCGGGACACACTATTCTCCTGCCCGAGATGCGGCGCACTCGTCAGGCAACTTGAGCGGGTCTGCCCCGGTTGCCAGGCAAGGCTGACTGATTGGGGAGTGGGCGCGGAATGGCTCGGCACGCCCTTAGCTTCTACTTCCCAGAAGATTGAAACGCCAAAAGAGATCGAACCTGGACCGATCATATCAAGACCCCTACCAGAGCTCAAGAAGCCTGAGCAAGTCGAGCAGATTCCGAAACCTGCCCCGACACCCACTCCTCTGCCAGAACTCAAGAAACCTGACCAGCCCGATCAGAGTCGAAAACTCACCTCAGCGCCGACTCAAAAGCCGGCTCCCAGCAAGATCACCAGGGCGGAGGCCTTGGGAAGGACGAACGGTCTTAAGCACGGCCGGGTGAACGGCACAAAGCAGGGACTTGTCAACGGGACGAAGAAGGGACTGGTGAACGGGAACCGAAATGGACTAGTCAACGGCACGAAGCAGGGTCTCGTGAACGGGACTAGTCGGGGACGAGTTAATGGGACGAACAAAGGGCTCGTAAACGGAACGAAACAGGGACGAGTCAACGGGTTCAAAGGCCCGACTGTCGGCGAAACCGAGGTGGAGCAGCCCTTCCTGACGAACAAGATCGCGGGAAAGGTTCCGATGTGGCAGGCGCTTGCGGCGGTCATCGTCGTGCTTATCCTAGTCTCGAGCGCGATAATATTGACGATTCAATCCGGGTTAGGGCAGACGGAAATCGTGATCGACGGGCAATTCTCGGATTGGGCATCGATAGCTTCGTACCAGCTATCCGATGTCCTCCCCGGGAACATCCCGCAGATAATCGAGGCGAAGATGAACATTTCCTTGGACAGCCTCAACGTCTACCTGAGGTTGCAGGACAACGCCTTCTCCGGAAGCACTCCATCGTCATACTACATCTTCGTCGATACAGACTCGAACGCCGACACCGGATATCTCCTGGCGGAGCACCAGTTCGGAGCCGACCACATGGTGACCCTGGCCGGTTGGGACGGTCGCCTCATGGAGACCGTCGACAGCGACTTCACCGATACATCCGATTCAGGCAATTGGAGCGGCTGGTCCAACCTCCATCAGACTTCAGTAAAACAATCGCAATCGGAAATAGAAATGGCAATCCCGTACTCGTCTGGCGAGCCGCTGGTCCAGATTATGACGGTCGAGGCTGGAGGGGAATACAACTCCCCGATAATGTCCAACCATGGGACGATCGTCGCCAAACAGAAGAGCATGCTGACTGGGGAATTGGCGACCTCCGCCTCCCAGTCGGTGATCCAAGTGTCAATAAGAGCGATGGGCGTCCCGGCGGGGGACTACTCCGTGACGGCCACGATCTCCAATGCGACCGGCACCGATCTAGCTTCGCAGATTCTACAGGTTTCACCCTCGAGCTGGACGACTGCCAATTTCACGGTCAACCTCTCAGCTATGAGCAGCGGGGAGAGCTTCTCGGTCATGGCACGGCTCTCATCTGCCGCATTCTCCGGACCGCTCGATGTCGATGGTGAGTCAATCAAAGGGTACTACCTATCAATCCCGTCTGGCATAATCATCGACGGCGTCTTCGGCGACTGGACCGGCAAGAAGGTCGCGGACGCCGATACGGTGGCCATCTCGAATCCGAACATTGACATCGCCGAATACGGCGCGTGCACGCAGAACAACTCGCACTTCTTCTACGTGGGCATGGTGGGGGAAGCTTTTGGCGGCGCGGATGTGCCCGAGGAGCGAGGCAAACCTTCCTCCGGTGGAGGAAATCCCACGCCAATTGTCAGACTAAGGAAGACAGGCGAGGATCTGCTTCAGGCGTTCATTGACAGAGATCCTGGGAATGGGACCGGAAAGATCATTGTCAGCGATAGCAAGACCATCGGAGCAGACTATCTCGTCGAGATGTACGGACAGAAGGGGCATGTGACGACGAGGTCGGTAATGCAATGGTCAATTTCGACCTTGGAATGGACCCATCTAGGCGGGATTGAAAAGATCGGCATCGGAGGGCCCGGCATAGAGTTCTCCGTAGCCAAGTCGTTACTTGGTAACCTCACCGGGTCCGAGGTAATTATCTTCACGACGGACTGGAAAGCGCGCTCGGACAACTGCTGGCTGAATGGAGCGCTCAAAGACCCGTGGGTCATCACTTCGGCAGGAGCCGCATACCAATCCGTGGATGGGATCACCTGGGCATCCTCGGGATCAATCACTCTCCAGGGTTCTGACACCAAGATAGTCGATATGATATTCAACGTCGATAGGACCTGGGTTTGGGCGGTATCAGATCACGGGAGAATATACTCCAATCTCTCAGGAAATACATGGACCTCCAACTTGACAATGGACCTGAGATCCGCCCCGACTGGAAAGAAAGGGACGCAGGGAAGCCCGATCAACGATGTCATTGCAATAACTTCGTATAAGACTGGACCGAACAATTTCATCTATCTGCTGACCAAGAGAGGTTACCTTTATTTTACGAAGGCGATTAGCCAGAGTTCATCAGACGTTTTTTGGGATAATGATACGCGCCGGGTCGCTTCCTTCACCGACTTCGACGATATCTGGTATGCGAATCCGAATTATTACGCGATGCGTTCGACTCAAGATACACCTCTCTACTATGCCGGCACAGGCGGTGGTTTTACCGCCACGACGACAACTGGCACATCAATGCCCCAGACCCACATGACAATTTACCCAGGTGCCTCTCAGGCAACTGATACCATATACGTCTTATGCGATCACGGGATTATCCAGAGATCCACAAACGGTGGCACTTCTTGGGCAGCTTTCGCCACCTTGCCCCATCCGACGGGGGGGAATGCTTCAACCATTTATGTCGGGATAACCCTAGACCCATCCAACATAATCTGGGTGACAACCGACACGGGTTGGGTCTACAAATCCACTACGACCCTCGGTGCAACGTTCGTCAAGACGGGACGACCAGTTACATCGGGTGTCGTAGCCATCGTTGGCCTGAATTCAATCCCGGAATTCAATGATGTGTTGATACCCATCTGCCTGGCAATGGTGATTCCAGCCGTGATCATCACCCGGAACCGCAGGAGCAGACAAGGCAAGTCTGGCCTGAAATCCGTTGGGAAAAAGAATTGAGCATTCAAGGCAGATGATTGCCCCCGCTGGCATTCGCTCGCAGAATAGGCTTTTGTTACTTTATTAGATGCAATGGATTAAAATACGAGCAAATCAATGCATAACGGGGATGGGAGAATGATTGCCCACGTCGCGTTAGCTGTTTTTGTCGCCATGTCGGTCATTGGTACCGTTCCGGCCAATTCCGAGCCCGCAACGGATTCCAACGGATATGTCTTCGTACCAATGGCCCCGATTTCATTCAAGGACGAATTCCAGAAATTTAGCACCATCCCGCTGAGGTTCCAACTATTCGATTCCTCAGGCGCCCCTGTCAACGAGGTCTATGCCTGGATATTTGTGAACGACCAACCTGTCATTAACCATAGACCTTCTTACTATTACAACCAGTTCAGGCAGAATGATGCGACCTTCTCATTCAACTTCGACACAAAACCGTATTCTGCTGGATCGGGGACTCGCGGCCTTAAACTCACCATCGAGGTAATGATAGGATTCGAGAATCCGATCTTTCTGTGGGAGAGCTTCGACATAACTCTTTGTTGAGAATTGAGCGGGCGAGAGGGGATTCGAACCCCTGACCGCCGGCTTAGGAGGCCGGTGCCATGTCCGGACTAGGCCACTCGCCCTTGATTTCGAGAAACAATCCCGCCTAAATAAACAATGCTC
>Ga0315284_10015418_pt1 | contig 10860 bp, 14 predicted proteins | sample YL17G09_16_MG_FD_203696 | JGI IMG/M metagenome (GOLD analysis project Ga0315284, IMG submission 203696) | Sediment microbial communities from Yellowstone Lake, YNP, Wyoming, USA - YL17G09_16 | ecosystem: Environmental > Aquatic > Freshwater > Lake > Sediment | place: USA: Wyoming | collected...
GCGATGATCCAAAGCTACGGCATCGGCTTCAACGCTGGTCAGGGCATGATCATGGAAGACGTCAACGGATTCTGTGATCGTGTATTGCCATTCCTTCCTTCTGAGGTGGCTGCTTCTCCAGGAGTTCCACGAGCTACGGTAGACGCGATCATCGGCTTCACGAATGGCGACGCTACCCCGACGATGGGTACTGGGATGTACGACAGCAATTTGTCGAATATGACCCAAGTGTGATATCATTCCCTTCATGGGAACAAAAACTTCAGTAAAGCATCTGGCATCATCCAAGCGAGTTAAATCCGACCAGGAGAAACTCGCCTTAGGCGAAGCTCCCGTTTCTAACTCTGAACCCCGGGGACGAAAATGTCTGGGGGAGGTCTTAGGATATAATCAGCGTAACGATAGTTATCTCGTCGTTACTCGCGGTGACAGCGGTGGTGGAAAACCCGGAGGACAACAGTTACGAGGAGTACCACGAAAGATTGACAACCCGGGGCATGTAGCCCCGTTGGCCGTCGGAACAACGGTCGTCGTAGACTTCGGTTTAGGATTTCCCTACATCGACGGTGTTTTGAACATCAATTCTTCGCGAACTGTCGTCGAAAACGGCCCCAGGAAGCCCAAGAAGTTCGGGGGTTCCACAAGTGTAACGACCGTCGACTCTACCGGCGACGATAACTCTCCCGGCTACTTCCGGTTCCCCTTTGTTCCTGACGACGCCATTCCCGGCGATAACGCTCTCTGTACCCCCGACGGCAATTTCGTGGGAGCGTTACGCGGTAAAGAATCGACGATGTACGGTTCAGAGAAGGCGCAAGTTCAATGTCTAGGTTCCAAGGATTTGGTGCGAGTTGTCTGTGAAGACTACGAGCACTTCTCGAGTTTTGGGGAGTTGACTATTGCGAACGCCGAAGGCCGTTCCGGTCTGAAGTTCGTCGCCGGCGCTGACCAACTACATGAAAGCGGCGGAAAAGAAAATCTATGGACATTCAATTTGGCGATAGGAGATGAGGGGGACTTTTTTAACTTAGAGGTGAAAGGGGAAGATGGGTCGACTAAAGCGAAAATACACATTAGCGCCGATGGGCAACTGACCCTTTTAGGAACTAACGGCGTGCACATCATAAACGCAGGAAAGTCTCCGTCGTATGAAGAAGTAGGAAACGACATACATCGAAAATATAAAGGACAAGTTAACGAAGAAATCGAGGGGGCGGTTACCCAAGTTATGTCGGCGACCAAGACTGAAAAGATTTCAGAAAGTAAAAGCGTTGTCGTAGGACACAACGATACGCGCAGCGTCAATAACCATCAAATTTTGAGCGTCGGTGGAAGACAAGAAATCACAATAACGGGAGATTCTGCATTAAAGGCGAATCCACTGTCAATTGCGATCGATCAGAAGGTTCTAAACGGAAGTTACATTATCGACATTGGAAATTCCACTGCTGGCGCGACTCCCGCCGCTACTCCTGGTTTCCGTGTCTTCGTTCATAACGGCGAAATTCTTCTGGGCGCTGATCCCAACCCGCTTTCGGCGACCACCGCGGCTTACGTAAGTTTGAATACCATCCTCGCCAATTCAATTGGTTTGGGGTGTATCGCTGATCCTCTTAATCCTTTTGCGGGAACGTATCCACCCATTTATCACGCCGCTCTCTTTGAGCCGATAAGTGCGCTTTTCACTTCCCTTATCGGCCTTCTGGACAGTCACACTCATACGACTGCTTGGGGGCCTTCGGGTCCTGCGATGGCGCCATCTCCTGGAGGTTTTTCTTCCGCCCTGTTGAATCTGCTCCCAACTCTTGCGAGTGTTCGGGTTGCGATCGGAGCCTAGAACACCTATACTTTTTGCAACAAAAGAAGGAGTTATCCCATGGTTCAAATTACAATCACCGCAACGATGAACGTCGTTGTTCAAGACCCAATGCCTGCCGAAGGCGCCATGTCGATCACCGTCGCCAACGGGACATCAGAGAGTCGAACTATTACTGGTGGGCAGTTTAGTCGGATCGCCACGCAATTGGTAGCGTTGGAAACGCTGGGGGCTCTCACGTACGTTGTTACGGCAATTCCCGATACAGATACCCGAGCGCAAGACGCGGACCTGTTTGGGCTGCCTACTATTGGTAGAATTGACGCCGACACTATTACTGCCGCCGGCGACGTTGCCCGTGAAATGCAGGGCATGAACTTGGTGGCGTATCAGGGCATCGCCCAATACCTCTTCGCCGACTCGGCTGACCCGTTGGACGTAAATAAGCAAATTTTGATCGCCGCAGCTCAGGCGGGGTTGGCAGGAAACCTGATTGACATCATAATCGAAGATAGCGGCGGAGGGGGTCTTACGATCGCGGTGGTTCCAGTTGTATTGACGGGCCGTACCGAAATTACGATCGACGTCGGTGGAGCAGCGTCTACGTATGCGCAGATCAATACGGCGATCAACGGTAACGCCGCTACTTGTTTAGGTATTATCAGTTCGACCCTTCCTGGCACTGGGGCGACAGCGGCGACAATTAACGCCAAGACTCCCTTAGCTGGCGGTTCCGGTACTGGGATGACCTTGACGATTTGCGATGAGCTCTGCACGATTCGCAACGTCGACCTGGGAGCGGTCCCTGGAACTAGCCCACAGGTGATGATCTTCGACGTTCCGAGCCTCGCCGGTATCGCCATAGCAGGAGAAATGGTTAACTTCGTCCTGCGTTCCGGTGCGAAGATCGCAACAATGTCTGTGCCGCTCGTGTAAGCAAAAAAGAAGCTCCGGCAAGCGGAGCTCCTCGTTACGTCCACTTTTTTCGCTCCGCAATTTCCATAAAATCTTCGAGTTTTTCGTAAGCTGTCTTCTGTCCTACGGCGAGCGCCTTCTTCGGGTATGCGTTGGGCACGTGTTTGTCCGGCACCAAATTGATCGCCCAAGCGAGCTTCGCGCTCTTCCGCTGAAAATTCGCCTTGATGATCGCCCAGACCGCTACCGCCAAATCACCTTTTTTCATGCTGTCGATCTTCACTTCTTCTCCGTTTGGCATGTTCCAATAACCGACACGGTCAGAAAATAACCAGGAAGAAGTCGGAGTGGGAATCGTCTCTTCTACTTCTTCCTCTTCTAAGTCTGATTCGGTGAGTTTGAAGAAACGCTTAACTGGGTATCCTGCGAGTGCCGCCCCTTCTTCGAGTGCTATCCGCATCTCTATGGCGTTTTCTTGGTGTTCCTCACAAGAGGGGATTACATAAGTTCCTGTCGGAAGGTCTATCTGTCCGGTTTCTGTAGAGTTGTTTTCGCAGAAAGCGCAGGGAAGTTTTTTTCGTTTCATCGACTGTTTCTCCTGTGAAAAAAAGGGAACCCAGGTTGCCCTGGATTCCCGATCGAACTACTCGCGGGTCTTCTTTGCCGCCGGCGCGTCCTCCTTGGCCTCGCGTCTCGACCTGATCTTGTCCGAGATCACGTTGGTGATCAGACCGCTGATGACCCCGAAGCCCGCTCCGACGGCGCTGGCGACGAGGATCTTCTTCATCCCCACGCCCTCCGCGCCCTCCGAGGCGATGGCGTCGTTCCGGCACTCGAGGTTGCTCTTCTGCGTCTTGAACTTCATGGTGACTCCTCTTGGCTATACCGCCTCCCGGTTGAGAGGCGCGTTTCTCTACACTATCTACTTGTACCAATTTCGCACACGTTTTTGCCATTATCCAAAGATTTCGATCATTAAATCGGCGAATTGGTCCCAATTACTCACGGTTTTAGTACATTGCACTACTTTTTCTTTACACGTTACCGCACGGTAGGCATTACAACTATGCACCGCGGCGACGGCCGCCACCTCCGAGACTTGCCGGAGGATTGCCATGGAACGGTCAGACATTGTGTTCTCCTTTCGGATGAGGTAAGATTTTGCCATGGCGTGGCGTTTCAGACCAACTGCATTTCCCATATTACAGAACCTGGGCGCGTTGACCGCCCGGTTGATACGCCTGGGAGCGTACCGGCAACTGGAACGAGGACAGGCCCAAATACAAGCAGCGGGGTTACCCGCGGACCTGACAGGGGCGTATAAGAACTTCGTCGTTGAAGAACGTAAGTTTCAAGAACAGAATAAAGATATGTTACTATCTACTCATACCACGTCTAGGAGCACCTTTTGAATATCGCCGATATGCAGCGCGCTGGAGCCCAAATGGCGACGATCGACATGGGACTTTACGACCGTGCAAACCGGAAATACGGCAGGATGGTCACTCCCTTGCTGGGAAATATTCCGCGTTCATTGGCTATCGCGCATCTCTTGCGGGTCAATCCCAATCTTCTCGACGTTCCACCGATAACCCTCGATCGGCGGCGAGGTTTTCTCGCCGCGTCACAAATCGGGGCTGTTACCGCGGGATTGCGTTGGTCCGATCTTGACGTTCCAACGTCTTGTGCCTATTCTTGGTGCCGAGAGATGAACCAATGTTCTCTTGACTTTTACCAGCAAAACGACGACATCTTTGACGATGCTAATGCTGATTTCTGGAAGTGTGCCTATCTGCGTCACGTCGTAGGGATTCCACTTTTCGATGTTCTTTGGGAACAGGCGACCAACGCTACCTACTCCGGCCTTGTTAACGCCGTAAACTCCCAAACTAAAAGTCCGATGGGATTACCGGTCGCTTCTTTTAAGAAACTTGTTCTCGTCGACTTGTCCTATGTCTTCTCTCTCGCCGTTAAAAAGGGTTCCCTTTCTAGCTCCGGTTTCGGTATACAGCCGGTTACCGACCGAAATCGGACTTCGCGTATACTGCTTAACGACGATTCTTCCGGGGGCGCATAGATGGCCTGGAAAAAACTAGAACTTGCACTCCCGAATATCGATATGTCGCCGCTAACGGAGATAATCGAGAAGATAAAAGAATTCATTAACGCTATTGTCACGATTTTAGAAACTATTTTGACGATTATTTCGACGATCGCCGATCCACTTGTCGCCGCCATTAAAGCTTTGATCGACAAAATTAAGGACGCGGTCGAAAGCTTCTTAGAAGACCTGGGAGGCTACGCGCTCTACGTTCCCATTCGCAAACGTCTCATGACTAACTTTCTCGGTCTCGGTGACGTGACTCCGTCCTGGGCTGGCCAACTTGGAATCTTTGGAGCCCCTTCTTCTACCCTCGACCCGTCTACGCCGGAGTTAAACGAATTCCTAGTTAATGCAAATCGATATAACGGCGGCAACTACGGATTTTTCAAGACCGTCATGGAATCGTTATACGACGAAGGGGACATTCATCGACCCCAATTCTTCGAAGAAGAAGATTACATTGGGGGAGTCGTCATGCTCATGGGCACCGACTTCGATCCTTTAGGCTTCTTGGACGACATCTGGAAATTCTTCGGCTTGTTCGGTTTTCCGGACTCGGTTCCGAAAGTTCCACGTCCTAAGGGACTTAAGGCGACAGCGATGTCCGATCTGTCTGGTGGGACATTCACGGTTCTTCTAACCTGGGACGTCGCAGGAGTTCCCGTTACCCATCTTGAAGACCTCGGTGGCGTAGTTCTTTGGCCTTCCCGCTACGCCGTGCTCCGCGTTAAGAATGATGTCAGGGCCCTCTCCGCCTCGAGTGTTATCGATCTCATGGGGACACGTAGCCTTTCTGTCGGTGCAAAATTTAATAACGGTGATGCTGAAGTTATCGCCGAAGACAAATATGACATGTCTAAGATGAGCTACATCGACGAGGACGTTTCGGCAAAGAACGGAGATTCATTTTATTACGCTGTTGCATGGAAACTTAAAGCCTTTAACGCCGACGAAACATTCGTAGAAGGAAACGGGACGGATCTCGATTATTGGTATATATCCAATGTCGCACGCGTCGTCCCCTTCCCAACGCTTCCGGCGAGTACTCCCCCTGACTGGGTAAGAACACCGTCAGTAGCGAGCCTCTTTCCTGAATTTGCTCGTTTCTTGCGCCGAATTGTTCTCGAGCTCGAGAATTTTGCAAGCAAGCTTTACGGCGCCGCCGATTTACTCAAGCAATACGTCGACTTTTTGAAGGCGGAAGTGTTGCGTTACGAGGCCATCGTAAATAAAATTCTCGACGAACTCGCGAAGCTCATCGCGAAATTCGACCTCCCAACGGCGGGAATTTATTATCGGACTTTCAAGGGTACCGGCGGAAACACCTTCTTGTTGAATGATCTGGCCGCTTCTTTCATGTCGAGTTATCCAGGGGCGCCGCCGTTTGGCAAAGGCGACGAATTCGTAACCGGCGCAGTCCTGTTGGCTGGCGGTAACGAACTTCTTGTCGACGGGTTTCTTGCTGCGATTTCGTGGATATTCGGAACTCCCGAAGAGGCGGCGATGAGCGCTATGCTCGCTGATTTAGGGACCGTCGTTACCGAAGTCGAAACGACATATTTCGGGCCGGATATGCAGCCAACTGCAACACCCCCTGCAGCGATAACTTTCGACGTTTCAATGTGCCCAGTGCATCAATGTTCCCCTCCTGCCCCGCCGGTTACGACCTTCGGGCCGAATTTCCAGGTGATTTCAAATGATACTCGTTGACTTCAAGTGTGCCGCCTGTGACCACGTTCTCGAAGACCTCGTTCCCTCTGAAACGGCGACATTGAAATGTCCTCGCTGTTCCGGCGAAATGACGCGCACGCTCGTTTCTGCCCCAAAACTCCTAGTAGAGATCGTTCCCGACTACCCCGGGGCAAAGGCTCGGAAAGCTGGGTATCAGCATACGACACACGCCGCGCAACCGGCGACAAAAATTCAGTCCGGATACGGCGGATGTCAGGGGCCAAAATAAAAAGACTACTCCCCCTTTCGGGGGAGCAGCCAGCCATTAGGAGGAACACCATGCACCTTCTTCTACCGCAAATACTTCTATTTTTTTAAACGGGGACTATAATTACTTCGATGTCACGCGCGTACTTCATGAAGGGTGCTGAACTCGTTTGGATTAAGACCGCAGGAGAGGTCCCAATCGGAGCGGAGGCGAAAAACCTAGAAGCGATGAAAGCGCTGCCGGGCTATAAGAACCTTCCAGGTAAGCAGCGCCCGATTTTGAGCGGGGTTCCGAGCACGACTGCTTCCGCGCCGACACCCTACGTCGTGATGCCGTCTTCGGCAGGAGTCTAAGAAGCATGTTCCGGATGTTGAACAAATTTGCTTTTCCCAGCGCTTTCCCGGAAGCTGAATTCGCGCCGATCAAGGATGCCCTGTCCCAGAAGATGGTCGACTTGGCGCTCGCCCGCGGGCACAAGATTCCTACTCTCCCAACTCCCGCGGGGCATCTTCCCGCCGTAGACCTGAAAGCCTTGGGCAACACGCGCCTGGGCGGTCCTTCGATTTCGCCGCTCGTCGAACGCGAAGTCCTCAAGCTCCACAGTCCTGTAGCTGATAATATTCCAGCCCAGCTGAAACATCGGTTTTTTGGTACTCCTCGAAGGGTTCTCAGCAACGTCGCCGGTGCCCTGTCCCGGCATCCCTATCTCACGGCCGCCGGAGCCGGTGCTGCAGCCCTGGGGGTCCACCAGTACCTCAAGCATAGAGCTGCCAAGCAGCAAGCCAAAGAGGCTGCCCTCGTACCGCCCCCGCCCGTGGCGTCAATAGCTCCGCGTCCCCCGGTCCCCGGAGACCTGAAAGTTCCGAGGCCGTCGACAAAATCACCTATAGATACTAAGACGAAGGGTTCGTCTGGGACAGGAGCTACCGCGGTTTCAGCGACGACAAAAACGGCTTTCGACCCCGCTATTGCGGCCCTTCTCGCCGCCGCCGCCGGGGGAACCGGAGGTTACTTCTTCGGCAAGAAGGTCCTCGAGCCGTTAGCTGAGGGACGTGTCGAATCGATCAAGGATTCGATTGCAGCAGCGCAGTTGGCGATGTCTCGTTGGGAGACGGTGAAAGAATTTGCGCCAGCGGGAGCAGCGGCAGCTGGCGCAATCCTTCTTGCTGCGCTTGCGGCGAATCACGCGCGCAAAGATGAACGGGAAAAGCTCCGGAATATGACTGGTAGGAGTTATCGGCAGTACGACCCGGAGGGCTCTTCCGACTATTCTCCCGATTCTCGCGAGGCGTTTCATGGGTAGTCCGACCGTCTACAAATACCCCCGAAAGACGTTGCCGAAGCCGGAACTCTCCGAACGGGATCAGCACATCATTGCGAAGTTGCAACGCGAGAAGCAACGCCCCCCGGCAGCCGTCGTTAAAAAATAACTACGTTACGCGGTAAAAGAAGTAGCTTGCAAAGCTCATCTTATTGGGGCGTCGTCTAATGGTAGGACACGGGTTTTTGGTGCCCGTCATTTCCGTTCAACTCGGAACGCCCCAGCTCGGTCCCGTCGGCTAACGGCTTGGACCCCGCCCTTTCACGGCGGTAACTGCGGGTTCGAATCCCGCCGGCGCCACCAATCGTAACAACCGTGTATTCGTGTATTTCCTAAAAGGAGGAAACCAGAATGACAAAGAAGAAGATTGTCCACGGCGAACGCTTCCTAAAGCGCCTCAGCAACGTCGCCAAGCAACGCCGCAGCAAATTCCTGGAGAAGACGCTCGAGAAGATCGTCGTGCTTCGAAACAACGGCATGAAGGCGGGGAACATCGGCACCTACCTGGGCGTCGACAAGAACATGGTGTACCGCCACACGTGCGGAGCTCCTGCGTACTTCCTCTCCGAGGAACTCGGGGAGATGATCCTCGCGGCGCTCGCTCTCAACCTGAACCTCGCCGAGTACATCCTCCTGATGCACTCGTCGTGGGGCGTGAAGCACGTTAAGAAGTTCGGGGACCCGGAGCTCAAGGCGAGGATGTTCGAGTTGGCGGCGGAGAAGAACTGATCGGATATTTGGGGCGGCGCCGGTCGTTCCAAATTTTTTGATTTCGGGGGTATAAGAATAGCAATCTAACGGCGGTTTTTAAACTGCGCAGAGGGGGGGGTAATAATGAAAATAGAAACAATGAAAATTTGTATACATAATCTCCCCGATTCAGGGCTTCTTTTACCCCTGCCGAGCACCGGTATTGCTCCGTATTACGATTACGAAATACCCGAAATAATCGACATTGACCATATGCTCAATGGCAGCGAGGGATTCATAAAACTTCTTCCCACCACATTTGGGTCTGCGCTAACAAAACTCTCTAGCCGTGAATATGCCGTAGCAAATATTAACAAACAGAGTATTGCTCGTAACACTTTTTTCTGTCCTGATTACGCTCAAGCGCAATCACTCTATTGCTCCTCCGGAGGACGGGAATACAGCTTCCGGTTTGCTACTCGCGTTGGTATACACGTAAGTCCAACTAAAGACTGGGTCGGAATTTTATTCCCACACTGGGACGCAATATTACATATTCGATTTGACGCAAATTTTCTGGCTCCTGAGGGTGTTGTATATCTTCTTGAACAAGCCGGGAAGTATGTTGGCAATGGGCACATGCGCCCAGAGATGGGTGGATCTATGGGAAGATGGCAAGTGGATTATAGGAGAATCCAGATAAACCGCGGATAGCACGTCGTGCTCCGCAGAAAAGGAAAAAAGATGGGAAAGAAGAAAGACACCGAAAAAGAACTGAAGGACGCTTCCAGGGTAATTCGTGTTACCCCTCCGAACTTCGAGACGCTCATAGTCCGTGTCTACAATACCCCGGGTTCGCCGTTGGTGACAAACATGCTCAACGAGGGCGCGGATATGTCCAATCCCGACATCGAGCGACCACCGAGGGGACAGCGAACCAAGCGAGACAAGATGGAGGAGATGCTCCACGCGTTCTACGTAATCCCGGGGGAGACGGACGTGGAGAAGATGCTCGCCGGCAAGATGGGGATCATCGGTTTGCCCGCGTCCGGATTCGCGAAGGGAATGCAGACCTACGCGAAGGACTCCCAAAACCGGGCAACTCTCAACGCCATCCAGGTGCAGCGCAACGTCTTCGTCTTCGCGGATGAGGGGTGTGGCCGGTACGTGCGGGTCACTTGTCCTCAGGGAGGAAAGATGCGGGAAGACATGGTGCGCCAGGCAGGAAAAAACCGGGCTCCCATGAAGCGCTTTCGTCCTGAATTCAAGGAGTGGGAGGCGACCCTGCACATCCGATACGACGCGAGTGTTTTCTCGACAGAGGACGTCATGAACCTCCTGGCGAACACCGGACAGAAAATCGGACAGTGCGAGCTTCGCCCCGAAAAGGGATACTCCTGCGGCATGTACGAGGTGGACTACGAGTCCGCCAAGGTGACTTCGAACAAGAAGAGATAGGAGAAAAGACGTGGCGAAAAAAGCAAAGTACGCAAAGGTCAAGGGGTCGCACGTAAAGGGGGACGTGCAATCCATCGGCCAAGTCATCGAAAAGCTGAAGAAGGCAAACGGGGGTGAGGTTCTTCCCAAAGAGTTGGTAGACCAGGCACGGGACCCCAAGAATCCTTGTCACTGCAACTTCACATGGGACAACTCCAAAGCCGCGGAAGAACGGCGCTTGGATCAGGCGCGATACCTCCTGCGATCGGTCGTTGTCGTGCATGTCGAGAACGAGGTCGTTACGACGCACCCGACTGCAGTCTGTGTTCGTTACGGCGGACAAACGACTGAGCCGTACCAAGACTTCATTTCCGTCATGAAGGACCCACAGCAACGAGCTCTCTACCTCAATGTCGCAAAGCAAGAGTTGCAGGCGTTCGCCAAGAAGTACGGGCAGCTGACGGAATTGGCGAAAGTCATCGCGGCGATCAAAGAGGTCTGCAAAAAGAAATAGTCGACAAAAACACGGAGAGGATTTATTCTCCGTGTTTTTTTCTCGAGGTGGACCGGATTGGATTGGAACGGACCGGAAAGGACGGGATCGGCCGCAAAGTAACGGGGTGGATAGCATCGGATAG
>Ga0315284_10015419_pt1 | contig 10859 bp, 10 predicted proteins | sample YL17G09_16_MG_FD_203696 | JGI IMG/M metagenome (GOLD analysis project Ga0315284, IMG submission 203696) | Sediment microbial communities from Yellowstone Lake, YNP, Wyoming, USA - YL17G09_16 | ecosystem: Environmental > Aquatic > Freshwater > Lake > Sediment | place: USA: Wyoming | collected...
CCCCATTGTCAAGACAGCGCCCCCACGGACGGCGGCTCCAGGGGCCCACGAGTGTTTGCCCGTCGCCGGCGGCGCGAGGTCAGCGCCGAACCCCGGCGCGCAGCCGCTTGGCCGCCGCCTTCATCCACGCTTCACTTCGGCGACGAGTGGGATCTGGTGGCCGAGCACGTAGGCGGCGGGGCAGCGCTCGCGGGCCATCTCTTCGAGTTCGCGGAGTTGCGCCGGGTCGGCGTCGGCATCCACGGTGAGGGCGATCCGCACCTGCTCCAGGGCCGGGGCGTCCGAGAGCCCGAAGACGCGGGAGAAATCGAAGTGCCCCTCGACCACCGTCTCCAGTTTGCGCAGGGTCACGCCCCTCATCGCCGCCACCGTGGCGAAGGTGCCGGCGTAGCAGGCGGCCAGGCCGTAGATGCAGTAGTGCAGCGGGCCCGGCAGCGTGCCGCCGCCACCCATGGCGGTGGGCTGGTCTGCGTCCAGAGTCATCTGCCCCGATTCGTAGGTGAGCACGCCGGTAAACTGCGGCCGGCCGGGCTCCAGGTTCCAGCGCCCTTGGACCCGCGTGACGCGCTTCGCCTTCGCCGGGTCCGACTTGGCCTCCTCGATGGTCTGGTTGAGTCGTTCCAGGTTCACGTTGTTCAGTCCCATGGAGATCCACCTCCTCACCACTGGGCATCGCGCCGGCCGCGGCGCGGGGACCGCTTGATGATCTGCACTCGAAGCGAGCGCCGGCGCCGGCGGCGGGTGCCAGACCACACCGCGCGAGATCGGCAGCCTCAGCCGGAGAGGATCTCGATGAACGGCGGCTCGGGACGCTCCAGGAAGGTGCTCACCGGGCTGCGCACCGAGTTCACCGTCTTGAGGACCTGGATGTAGTTGTAATTGCCCTTGCGCCAGACGTTGACGATGCCGTCGGTGGCGGTGCGGATCTTCTCCACCGAGGTGGGGTCGAGGCTCTGGGGGTTGACCACGCCCAAGGCCACCCCGCGGTGGCGCCGGTTCACCTCGAGCAGGTCGTCGAAGAATCGGAAGAACTGGGGCCGGTCGGCGAGGGTGAGGCCGCGCGAGAGGTCGAGGTGGAGCCGGACCCGCTGCTGGCCGGTCACGCCCCGGTAGATCGCCTCGAAGTTCTCCGCCACCGCGGTGGGGTTGGCGGCCAGGACGTGGATGCGTCCGGCCTTCCGGCCTTCCTCAAAGAGCGGCCCGAAGCCGGCGGCCTGGGCGGTGTCGGAGAATTCCTCCACCTGGCGGCAGCCGATGCAGACGTACACATCGTTCGCGAGCAGGGCCTCGTGCAGGAAGGCGGCGTCGAAGAGGCGCTGGTGGAGCACGGCGTCGAGTTCGATCAGGTAAAACGCGCCATAGGGGACGCCGCCGCCGATGAGATCATCCAGTTGGGGCAGCCCGGTGGAGGCCGCCTCCTCGAAGGTGAAGAAGGCCTCGCGGTAGGCGGGGACCAGGCGGATCCCCTCGTCCCCGATGAAGAAGAGGTTGGGCACCGAGACGTGCCGGGTGCCGCGGCTCTTGACGATCTCGAGAAAGCGCATGCTCTGGTCCTCGACGCGCTCGCGGGTGAGGCGGATGACCGTGTCGGCGATGTACTCCTCGCTCCCGGCGCCGGGGGCCTCGGTCTCCACGATCTCGCGGATGAGCATGGAGGTCATCCCCTCGCGCTTCAAGGCGTTGATCAGGCCATAGATGGTCTCGCGGAACTCGGCCGGGTTGGGGGCGAGGGCCTGGAAGTGGCTGATCGAATCCACCACCACGCGGCGGGCGTGGATCTCGCGCATCATCTCCGGCAGGAGGCCTTCCTGGCGCTGGATGTCCTGGTGCATCAGGTCGGGGGAGGTGAAGAGGACCTTGAGTTTGTCCTCCTCCTCCAGGCGGCGGAAATCCCAGCCGAAGTTGAGCGCGTCGCGGTAGATCTGCTCGGGGAACTCCTCGAAGGTGATGAAGAAGCCCGGCTCGTCGTAGAGGGTGATGCCCTTGTAGAGGAACTGCATGCCCAGGCTGGTCTTGCCCGTTCCGGGCGAGCCGGCGACGAGGACCGAAGAGCCGGGCAGGAAGCCGCCGAAGAGCAGTTGATCCAGCCCTTCGATGCCGGTCTTGACGCGTTCCATGCGGGCCTCCTTGCGGGGAACTTAGCGGCGGCGTTGAGGGATGTACCGATAGACGTCAGAGCCTGGATAGGAGATCTTTTGGATGAAGTGCTTTTGCTCCAGGAGATCGAGTTCCTGTTCGACCTCTGATACTTCGCGGCCCAGGCGCAGCGCGATCTGGCGGGCCGTGTTGACGGTGTAGGGGTTCGCCTCGAAGAAGCCGATGAGCCGCTCCACGCCCCCCAGGGAGGCGGCCATCCGGCCCAGGTCGCCGCTCACCCGGTAGGTGCGGATCTCGCGGCGGATGCGGTCGGCCAGTTGCTGCATCTGCTGGGCCTGGCCCAGCACCAGTTGCTCCAGGTCGTTGTCGGACATCTCCTCGACCTTCTTCCGCTCCTGGTCGCGCCGCTTGATGTGGGCCTCGACCTCGGCCACCGCCCCCTCCAGGCTGAAGCCCTGATCGAGCGCCTGTTTGATGAGGCTGACCTTCTCGATCGCGGGGTAGTCGTAGGTCCGGGTGCGATCCTCATCCACGGGAGGGACGATGCCTTTGTCTGTCCAATACGACAACTGCCGGATGGAGACCCCGCACAGCGACGCGGCCTGCCCGATGCCCAGGCGCAGGCGCGTGAGCAGGTCGCTGACGTCAATGGGTTGCAGCCCCACCTTCTTTTTCCTGGCCTCACCCTGGGTTCCCATGACTCGCCTCCTCCGCCGGGGCTGTATCTCCAGTCCGACAGCCTGGCGCCCTGTCCATTACGATGCGGAATCGGAAAGACACTCGACCGAGTCCTCACCCCAGCTCGGGCCGGATTATACAACACCCGTCCAAGCTTTGTCAAGAGATCAAACGATGATGCACAAAAACGATACACGCCGTGTGGGGCTGCCATCACAGACCCGGCCGCGATGGGGCGGCGTCCGCGGGGCGTTGGCCTAGCCGCGGGTGACCCCGATGCGCTGGAGCCACTTGTTGACGCGGAGCGCGTAAGCCTGGTTAATGCGGCGGGCGAAGCGGACGTGAGGCCCCCGCTGGCCGGCGAGGCGAGCGCGGATGCCGCGCCGCCCGTAGATCTGCTGGTAGGCCAGGCGCAGTTTCTGCTCCACCAGAACCGGGGGCGAGATGCGCTGGGGATAGAAGACCACGTGGGAGCCGTCGCGCTTGGAGTAGTCGTGGTCGAAGATACGGTCGGCGAGGAGGGCGGCGTCATCGGTGCCGGGGATGGGGATGCGGATGGCGATCTGGACGACGTCGAGTTGGACGTCGGTGACGAACTGCACGATGCGGTCGAAGACGCCTTCGTCATCCTCGTCGAGGCCGACGATGAAGGCGCCCAGGCAGCCGATGCCGTGGCGATGGAGGCGCTGCACGATCTCGTGGGCCTGTTCGGGCTTGTTGAACGGCTTGTTCACCGCGGCCAGGTTCTCGTTCGAGAGCGATTCGAAGCCGACGAAGATGATCCGGCACCCCGCGCGCCCGGCCAGGGCGATGAACTTCTCGTCGCGGAGCGTGTCGGTCGAGGCCTGGCCGAACCAGTTGAACTTCATGGGGATGAGCCGCTCCATCAACTCCGCGGCGCGCTCGCGGTGGCCGAAGATGTTGTCGTCCACGAAGATGAGCGGGCCGTCCGGGCGCAGGGTGCGGAGTTCCTCCGTGACCTCGTCCAGGGGGCGCATCCGGTAGCGGCCGCCGAAGAACTTGTGCACCGAGCAGAAGGAGCAGCGGAACGGACAGCCCCGGCTGGTCTGGATCGTGTTGGTCAGGAAATAGGCTCCGCGGTGGAGCAGGTCGCGGCGGGGGAAGGGGAGCCCCTCCAGCGGCGGGTAGCCCTCGTTGCGGTAGATCGGCTGGAGGCGGCCGGCCGCCCAGTCCGCGAGCAGCCCGGGCCAGAAGCCCTCCGCCTCGCCCACGCCCACGCAGTGCGCGTGCTGGAGCGCCTCGTCGGGAAGCGCGGTGGCGTGGATGCCGCCCATGACCACGGTCTTGCCGCGCTTCTTGAACTCGGCGGCGATCTCGTAGGCGCGGGGCGCGGAGGCGGTGTTGGCGGTGAGGCCTACCAGGTCGCAAGGGGTGTCATAGTCCAGCCGGGCCGTGCTCTCATCGAGCAGCGAGACGTCATAATCGGGGGGCGTCGCGCCGGCGACGGCGAGCAGGCCGAGAGGCGGGAAGAGTGTCTTCGCCAGTTTGATGTGGTGGGGCCGGTTGCCCAACTTGCTGGGGTCCGGCGCCACGAGCAGTATTCTGGGTTTCTCCATGTGCCGTTACTTTCGCGCACAGGCGAAGGAATCCCTGTCAGGTCTCGCGGCCATGGCGGCCGGGTTGGACGGCGACCACGATTCCACTCGGCGCCCCGGGCACGCCGCGCAGCGCTGAAACCATGCCCTCGACGCCGCGGGCGAGGATCTCCGAGGCGAAGCGGTTGAGCGGAACCGGCTTGCCGTCCACCAGGAGCGTCACCTCGGGCCCGGCCTGGGTTGCCAGCCAGGCGGTGACGCGATCAGCCAGGGGCTCGATCTCGTCGCAACGGAACTGCGGGGCCGAGGTTGCCACCGGCGCGTCCCCCACCACCGCCACCAGCAGGTCCGCTGATGAGGTCGCGCCGGACGCCCCGGCCTGCGCCACCTCGATCCGGGGCAGCCCCAACGCGCCGAATCCCTCGGCCAGCAGCAGGTCCACCTCGCCCGCGAGCAGCGCGGCCGCGGCGGGCAGCGATGCCTCGCCCTCGACCTGCTTGATGAGCGCGAACCGGCCGGGGGCGCAGATCGCCACCGCCCGCGCCCCGGCCTGGCTGTAGCGCCAGGTGTCCTTGCCCTCACGGTCCAGGTCCGGGGAATGGGTCGAGTGCTTCACCGCCGCCACCCGCAGGCCGCGCGCCTGGAGCGCCGGGAGGAGCGCCTCGATAACGCGGGTCTTGCCCGCCTTGTGCTCGCCTACCACGCAGAGGATGGCCGGCATGCGATGATCTCCCGGGCCCGGGCGTAGTCGCCCGGCGTGTTGAGGTTGAACAGGGACAGCAGATGGGGATCGAGCGGCCGCAGCGTCTCGGCGTCCACCTCGATCACGCGGACGTGACGGTAGAACGAGACGACGCGGCGACGCCCCTCGGCCAGTTCGCGTCGAATCGCCTCGGCGCAGCGAACCGCGTAAACCCCCAGCAGCGGGTGGAGGCCGTCGGCCGAGCGCGGCACCACCACATCGGCCTCAGGCGCGTGCTCGAGGAGGGCCTGGGCGACCACCGGCCGCAGGAACGGCGTGTCACAGGCCATCACGAAGCAGCGCGCGCTGCGTGCGGCCTGAAGTCCGCTGAGCAGCGCGACCAGCGGGCCCCCGCCGCTCAGGAGGTCGGTCACCACCCGGACGTCGGCGGCGTCGGCGGAGACGGACTGCCCTTCGCGCACCACGAGGATGCGCTCGGGCGCGATCTGCGCCGCGAGATCGAGCGCGATCTGGAGCAGGCTGCGGTCCCCGAGGGTCAGGGCGGTCTTGTCTTCGCCGAGGCGAAGGCTGCCGCCTCCGGCAAGGATAATGGCCGTGACGTCATTCATCGCAGGGTCGCGTGGGGCTCAGCCTCGAGCCGCCGGGCCGGCGAGGACGGAGCGGGCGTATTCGGCGCCGCGGCGCAGCGCCTGCTCGTTGAGCGGGATGAGGCGCTGGCGGCGCGCCGGCATCACCTGGTGCAGCGCGGCGATCACCGATTCCATCGCCACCCAGGGCTCGAACTCCAGCATGGCGCCCAGCATCACCACGTTGGCGACGTTGGCCGAGCCCAGTTCCTCGGCGAGCGCCGTCGCCGGCACCGGGACGAGGTGAAGATCGCTGCGCCGGGGCTTGCCGCTCACCAGCGTCGAATTGACGAAGAGCATGCCGCCATCGCGGACCCGGCCGGAGAACCTCGTCATTGAGGGCTGGTCCATGATGATCGCGGCGTCGGCCTCGGAGACCACGGGCGAGCCGATCTCGTCGGAGGAGATGATCACCGTGCAGTTCGATTCGCCGCCGCGCATCTCTGGCCCATAGGAGGGGTTCCAGACCACGCGCCGCCCTTCCATCATCCCCGCGGTGGCCAGGAGTTGGCCCATGAAGCCGATCCCCTGGCCGCCGAAGCCGGCGATCACCAGTTCCCTACGCACCTTCGCCCGCCTCGCCGCGCGGGACGAACACGCCCAGGGGATAGTAAGGCACCATGTTCGCTTCCAGCCACTCCAGCGCTTCCCCCGGCCCCATGCCCCAGCGCGTAGGGCAGGTGGAGAGCACCTCGACCAGCGCGAAGCCCTTCCCCTCCAACTGCGTCTCGAAGGCGCGCCGGATCGCCTTCTGCGCGCCGGCGACGTACTGGGGCCGGCTCACGGTGACGCGCTCGATGTAGCCGGGGCCGTCGAGCACCGCCAGCAGTTCGCACACCCGGATGGGATGGCCCGCGGTCCTCACGTCCCGGCCGTGAGGCGTGGTGCTGGTGCGCATCCCCGGCAGCGTCGTGGGCGCCATCTGGCCGCCGGTCATGCCATAGACGGCATTATTGACGAAGATGATGGTGATGTTCTCCCCCCGCGCGGCGGCGTGCGTCACCTCGGCGAGGCCGATCGAGGCCAGGTCGCCGTCGCCCTGGTAGGCGAAGACCATCGAATCGGGCAGCACGCGCTTGATGCCCGTGGCCACGGCCGGCGCGCGGCCGTGCGCGGCCTCGAGCATGTCGCACTCGAAGTAATCGTAGGCGAAGACCGCGCAGCCCACCGGCGCGATGCCGATGGCGCGCTCGCGGATGCCCAGGTCGTCCATCGCCTGGGCGATGAGCCGGTGGATGATCCCGTGGGTGCACCCCGGGCAGTAGTGCATCCGCCCCGGCCAGAGCGACTCCGGCGCGGCGAATGCCGTCCTCGCACTGGGCGTGGTCATCGCGGCGCAACCTCCCGGATGGCGGCGAGGGCGTCGCAGACGTCGCGCGGCGTCGGCACCACGCCGCCGGTGCGGCCGTAGAACTCGACGGGCACGCGGCCGCTCACCGCCAGCCGCACGTCCTCAACCATCTGCCCCAGCGACATCTCGACCACCAGCATGGCGCGCACGCGCTCGGCGAGGTCGGCCAGGGCCTGGCTCGGAAACGGGTAGAGCGTAACGGGCCGCAGCAGGCCCACCTTGATCCCCTGGCCGCGGGCCGTCTCCATGGCCGTAAGGCACACGCGGGCCGCCGTGCCGTAGGCGACGAAGGCCAGGTCGGCGTCGTCGAGATGATGGCCTTCCCAGCGCACTTCCTTCTGGGCCTCATCGAGCCGCGCCTGGATGCGCCGGTTCACCCGCTCCAGTTCCTCGGCCACGATGTAGAGCGAGTTGATGATATTGCGCTTGCGGCCCCTGGCGCCGGTGGTGGCCCAGGGCTTGGCCGGCAGGCCGGCCGGGTCAATGGGCGTGCGGTCGAAGCGCATCGGCTCCATCATCTGGCCCAGCACGGCGTCGGCGAGCACGACCACCGGGATGCGGTAGCGGTCGGCTAGGTCGAAGGCGTCGAACATGAAGTCATAGAGTTCTTGCACCGACCAGGGGGCGAGCACCAGCGTCCGGTAATCGCCGTGGCCGCCGCCCTTGACCGACATGAAGTAATCCGACTGCGCGGGGGCGATGTTGCCCAGGCCCGAGCCGCCGCGCGCCACGTTCACGATCACGGCGGGGAGTTCGGCGCCGGCCAGGTAGGAGATGCCTTCCTGCATGAGCGCCACCCCGGGACTGCTGGAGCCGGTCATCACCCGCGCCCCGGTGGCGGCGGCGCCATAGACCATGTTGATCGCGGCCACCTCGCTCTCGGCCTGCAAGAACACGCCGCCGACCTCGGGCATGTGCAGGGCCATGTAGTCGGGGATCTGGTTCTGGGGGGTGATGGGATAGCCGAAGAAGGCGCGGCAGCCGGCGTCCATGGCGCCCTGGGCGATGGCCTCGTTGCCCTTCATCAACACGTGCCCGCCGTCCGTGTGGCGGGCCTGCTGCGGCGCATTCACGATGTCAGCACCACCAGGTTGTCGCGGTGGATCACTTCGTCGAAGTTGCGATAGCCGATGCGGGCCGCGATCTCCCTGGAGTGGCAGCCCCGCATCGCCCGCACCTCCTCGGCGCTGTAGTTCACCAGGCCGCGGGCGATCTCCTCGCCGTCGGCGACGATGCTCACCGCGTCGCCCTGGCGAAAGTCGCCCAGCACCTCGCGCACGCCCACCGGCAGCAGGCTGGAGCCCCGCTCCATCAGCGCTCGGCGCGCCCCCGCGTCCACGATCACCTGGCCGCGGGGCGCAAGCGCGAAGCCGATCCAGCGCTTGCGCGAGCGCAGTTTCTCGACCTCGGGCACGAAGAGCGTGCCGATCTCCTCGCCCGCCAGCACCCGCGAGAGCGCGTTGGGCAGGCTGCCGCGCACGATCACTAGGTACACCCCCGACTTCATCGCCGCTCGCGCCGCCTCCAACTTGCTGCGCATCCCGCCCCGTCCCCCGCCCGCGGGCCCAGCGGCGCGGTCGCACAGTTGCGGCGTCAGCCGCGTCACTTCGTGGATGAGTTCGGCGCTGGGGTCCTGGCGCGGGTCGCAGGTGAAGAAGCCCTCGACATCGGAGAGCAGCACCACCAGGTCGGCGTCCACCTTGGCGGCGACCAGCGCGGCCAGGCGGTCGTTCTCGCCGATCTCCAGGCCCCTGATGGTGAGCGGGTCGTTTTCGTTGAGGATGGGGATGACCCCCAGGTCGCGCAGGCTGAAGAGCGTGTTGCGCAGGTGCAGGTAACGCCGCGAATCGGCGATATCGGCCTGGGTGAGCAGGATCTGCCCGATGGGCTGGTTGTGGCGGGCGAAGGCGCTGCGGTAAGCGGCGATCAGTTCGCCCTGGCCCACCGTGGCCGCCGCCTGGCGCGCGGGCAGGTCATCCGGGCGGGTCTGGCGGCCCAGCCGCGCCGAGCCCACCCGCACCGCGCCGGAACTGATCAGGATGATCTCCTTGCCCGCCGCCTCGACCCCCGCGATCTCGCCGGCGAGCCGCCGGATGAGCGCGGTGTTGATCTGGCCGTTGGGCTTGGCGACGACATTGCTGCCCAACTTGATGACCAGGCGGCGCGCCGTCGTGAGCGGCTTGCGGGTCGGCTGCATGGGGACCTCTGGCTGCGGCTGGGCGGGCCTCGCGCCCACCAGGCCTGGCCCCATTATAGCAGATTCGGGCCGCGCGGACATTGACAGGTCCGATTCGGGCCGGCGCTGAATGAGGACCGAGAGGGCATCTGATGGCGTTCCTGGGTCGAGGAAGGGCTTTCTGGCCGGTCGCGGCGGTCTGGTTGGCGTCCGCCCCCTGCGGGACCCCGCTCGGCGGGGCGGCTGCGTGTTGGGCCGGCGGCTGGCGGGTGCAGGTCAGCGGCGGCGTGATTCAGGGCGCCGCGTATGACGGGCGACCGGTGCTGGCGGCGGCCGCCGACCCCCTGGCGCGGGTGGATGTCGAGTTCCCCGTGGGGTGGGGCGACGTCGCGGTTGCGTTGCAGCGGAACTGGAAAGTCATCGCCGGCCCCGAGGATGCGGCGAGCGTGGGCAACTGGTGCGCCGTCGCGCGAAAGCCTCTCACGCTGGAGTGGACGTTCACGTTGAAGGACCCGCGCCGGCCGCGCGCCTGGCTGCTCGCGCGCCACAGCGAGGTGAGCGCGCAAGGCCTGGATCTCGGCGACGCCTATGACGTCTCGATAGACGAAAACCCGCTCTCCGGCGCGTGGCGGCGCCTTGCAGTGCGCCACTTCGGCAACGCCTGGCTGGGGTGGCTCGACCTGGGCGAGACGGATCTGGCCGCGGGCGAGCATCGCCTGCGGATCGCGACGAAGAAGGACTGGTGCTTCCTGGACCGCTTCCTGCTGGTCTCCTCCGGCGCCGATCCAGTGCGCTTCGATGAGGAGTTGGCTTCGTCTCGCGTTCGGGTGAGCCGCCGGCCGGGAGGCGCCCTGGAGATTGCGCGCCAGGCCGGCCCCCTCGAAGTGGTGGAGCGCATCGAGTGGCTGGGCCCGAAGGGCGCAGGGACCCGGAGGGCCCAGGGGCCGGCCGGCGGCGCGCTGCGGCTCACCGGTTCGGTGCGATGGCAGAGCGCGCCCACGGTACTGCGCGGCATCACCTGGCAGGTGCCGCTTGCCCTGAGCGGCGAAGGCGCGCGCGTGGCCTTCCCCGGCGGGTTGCCGCCCGGCGAACTGCCGCTGCCCCGCGCGCCGGGGCGCATCTACCCCCGGCCGCGTTCCCCCCTGGCAATCTTCCGCGAGGGAGGCCACTGCCTCAGTGTACTCGCCTACTCGACTGCCAGCACCGCGGATCTCGCCACCTACGCGACCGCCACGGGCGCTAGACTCGAAGCCCACTTCGCCGCCTACGGCTACCTGAAACCGGGCGCCCGGATGGACCTGGGCCAGGTGCTCATCGCACCCACGGCCGGCGACGTGTTCCAGGCGGCCGATGCGTTTGCTGACCTGTATCGCGCGGCGGGGCTGCGGCCGCCGCCGCAGCGGCCGGCATGGGCGCAGGACCTCACGCTCTACTGCGCGCACCCCGGCGGGCCCATCGAGCGCGGCTTCGCGCAGCCCGGAGGGTTCAAGGAGTTCGCGCAGCGGCTGCCGGCGCTGGCGCGCATGGGCATCACCGGGCTGTGGCTGCTGCCCATATTCGAGCACGGGCCGGAGCCGTACTCGATCTACGCGCCGGTGGATCAGTTCACGCCCGCCCGCCGCCTCGGCACGCCCGACGATTTCCGGGGCCTGGTGGACGCGGCGCACACGAA
>Ga0315284_10015420_pt1 | contig 10859 bp, 8 predicted proteins | sample YL17G09_16_MG_FD_203696 | JGI IMG/M metagenome (GOLD analysis project Ga0315284, IMG submission 203696) | Sediment microbial communities from Yellowstone Lake, YNP, Wyoming, USA - YL17G09_16 | ecosystem: Environmental > Aquatic > Freshwater > Lake > Sediment | place: USA: Wyoming | collected...
CGCTCCACTCCGTGCTCCCGCGCGATCGGCTCGCAGGTCTTGCGTGCCAAGCCGCTGAGCAGCCCGTCCACCACGATGGTGGCATTCTCCAATAGCGACAAGGCCTCGGGATGCTCCAGAATCGACGTCCTTGTCTCTTGGCATGCGTCCATACCTCAACCTATGGGCACACAACGACCGATAATCACAGAAAAACGGTTACAGTAGATATACCAGGAGCCCGGTTGTGGAGCTGAGGCAATACGTGGATGATATGGCCTCTCGCATTTTGGGAAGGACCGCACACCATGATCGTCAGCCTCTTCAATGATGTCATTGGCCCCGTGATGCGCGGGCCGTCGAGCTCTCATTGCGCTGCCGCCCTGCGCATCGGCCGGCTGGCGCGCGACCTGATGGACGGCGGCTTTCATGAGGTTCTGGTCGAGTTCGACCGCCAGGGCTCGCTGCCGACCACGCACGAGAGCCAGGGTTCGGACATGGGCCTGTTCGGCGGATTGATGGGCTGGGACGCGGCCGATGAGCGGCTGCCCCGTTCACCGCAAGCGCTGCGGGATGCAGGTGTTCAGGTCCGCATCGAAACCGTGGATGCGGGCGACAAACATCCCAACACCTATCGGCTCACGTTACGCAATGCGCGAGAGCAACACTTTCTCCGCGCCATCTCGACGGGCGGCGGCATGATGGAGGTCATCAACGTAGACGACTTCAAGGTATCCATGTTCGGCGACTGCTGCGAGACGCTGCTGTGGCTCGATGGCGATGGGCGCGCGGTGCAACAGCGGTTGGCACAGCTGGTTGAGGCCGACGCCATTTTCCGGCATGAATCCTCCGGCCAGCAACTTGTGGAAGTGAAGGCCGCCCGTTTTCTCGACGAAGCCGTCATCGCTGAACTCCGCAACCTCGCATCCATTCGCCAGGTGAAGCGGCTTTCCCCGGTCCTGTCGGTGCTGTCGCGTAAGGACACGCAGGTGCCGTTCACAACCTGCGACCGGATGCTGCGCCACGACGCTGGCCGGAATACGCCCCTGTGGAAGCTGGCGGCGGAATACGAAATGGCACGGGGCAACCTGAGTGAATGCGAGGTGATCGGCAAGATGGTGGAGATTGTCCGCATTCTCCGCCGCTCCATTGCACAGGGCATTGCTGGGACCCAGTACGACGACCGCGTGCTCGGTCACCAGTGCGGGAAGTTCAACGATCTCATGAAGGCCGGACGCCTGCTCGATGGCAGGGCGCTGAACCGCATCGTGCTCTACGTCTCGGCGCTGATGGAAGTGAAGAGCGCTATGGGCGTCATCGTTGCTGCACCCACCGCGGGTGCATGCGCCGCTTTGCCGGGCGCGGTCATCGCCATGGCGGAGGCGATGGGGTTGCCTGAGCAGGACATGGCCAAAGCGATGCTGGCCGCCGGCCTCATCGGCGTGTTCATCGCCACGCACTGGACCTTTGCGGCCGAAGTTGGCGGCTGCCAGGCCGAAGGCGGTTCTGCGGCCAGCATGGCCGCCGCGGCGCTGGTCGGGCTGGCCAACGGGACGCTGGCGCAATCGGTGGCTGCCGCTTCCATGGCCTTCCAGAGCATGCTCGGTCTCATCTGCGATCCGGTGGCCAATCGCGTTGAAGTTCCCTGCCTGGGAAAGAACGTGATGGCCGCCAGCAATGCCCTCTCCTGCGCGAACATGGCCCTGGCCGACTTTGATCCCGTCATTCCGCTCGACGAAGTCATCGAAACCGCCAAACGCGTGGGCGGCCAGATGCCGCGCGAGTTGCGTTGCACGGCCCTGGGAGGTCTCTCGATCACCCGGACATCGCAACAACTGGAGCAAAGGCTGGCTGCCCGCAAGGCGACTGCGTGCGGCACCAACTGCCATTGCGGCTGATCGGACCATCCGGACTTGTGACAAGCGTCTATTGTCCATTGGTCCGCCCCGCCGCCGCGTTTACAAACTTGAACCACATCTCATAATAGGCCAGTGTCGAAAGGAACATCGATGAGCCTGGTCCTGGAGCCCAAAGCCATCAAAGCTGCTGTCCGTAAGCTCGCCTTCCGCACGCGGGCGTTTATTGACGGGAAATTCGTCAGCGCCATAAGCGGCAAAACGTTCGCAACTGAGAATCCCGCGACCGGCAAGTGCATCGCACAGATTGCCGAATGCGATGCGGTTGACGTGGACCGTGCGGTCAAGGCCGCCCGCAAGGCCTTCGAGAGCGGCGTCTGGTCCCGTATGAAACCGGCCGATCGTAAGAAGATCCTACTCAAGTTCGCCGATCTGCTCGAAGCCTGTGCCGGCGAACTGGCACTGCTGGACACCCTGGAAGCCGGAAAGCCCATCGGCGATTGCGCGACCATGGACATTCCCGACACCATCCATTGCATCCGCTGGCACGCCGAGGCCATCGACAAACTCTACAACCACGTTTCCCCCACCGGCCCGGAAAACCTGGCGCTCGTGCTGCGCGAACCTGTCGGCGTGGTCGGTTGCGTCGTGCCGTGGAACTTTCCCGCTCAGATGGTGGCGTGGAAAATCGGTCCGGCGCTCGCCACCGGAAACAGCGTCGTCCTCAAGCCGGCGGAGTTGACCTCGCTGAGCGCCATCCGCATGGCGGAGCTGGCCGCCGAGGCCGGTGTCCCCGCGGGCGTGTTCAACGTCGTGCCCGGCTTCGGTGAAACCGCGGGACAGGCCGTCGGCCGGCACATGGACGTGGACATGGTCGCCTTCACCGGCTCAACCGAAGTGGGACGCTATTTCCTCAAATACTCGGCCGAGTCCAACCTCAAGCGGATCACCCTCGAATGCGGCGGCAAGAGTCCGCAGGTCGTGTTCGCGGACGCGCCGGACCTAGACCTGGTGGCCACCAACGCCGTGGGCGCAGCGTTCTGGAACATGGGCGAGAACTGCAGTTGCGGCTCGCGGCTCATCGTCCACAAGGCGATCAAGGACGAACTGGTGGCGAAGGTCGCTAGACTCGCCAATACCTGGAAGGTTGGCGATCCGCTCGACCCGCAGAACCGCCTGGGCTCCATGATCGAGAGGCCGCATATGGAAAAAGTGCTCGGCTACATAGAAGCCGGCAAAGCGGAAGGGGCAAAGCTCATCATGGGGGGCAAGCGCATCCTGGAGAACACCGGCGGTTACTTCGTCGAAGTGACGATCTTCGACGAAGTCACCCAGCCGATGAAGATCGCGCGCGAGGAAATCTTCGGCCCGGTCCTGTCCGTGATCCCCTTCTCCACCGAAGCGCAGGCCCTGGCCATCGCCAACGACACGAACTATGGCCTGGCCGCGTCGCTCTATACCCGTGATCTGAATACCGCCCATCGCGCGGCCCGCGCCATCCGCGCCGGCACGGTTTCGGTGAACTGCTTCTCCGAAGGCGACATCACCACGCCCTTTGGCGGCTACAAGCAATCCGGCTTTGGCGGCCGTGACAAGTCCATCTGGGCGCACGAGCAATACACCGAACTCAAGACCATCTGGGTGCAGTTGGCTTGAAAACAGAATGCGTACGTTTGCTGAACGACAGGAAAGAAGCATCAACCATGGCCCAATCCACCTTCCGCGGCGTCTTTTCCGCACTCGTCACGCCCATGCAGGCGAACGGAGAAATCGACTACCCAAAGCTCGGGCAGTTCTCCGATTATCTGATTCACAAGGGCGTGCATGGCCTGGTTCCCCTGGGTAGCACCGGCGAGTATTACGCGCTGTCGGCAGACGAACGCGAGCGCGTCATCCGCACCACGCTGGACGCCGTAGCGGCTCGCGTGCCGGTGATCGCGGGCACAAATGCCGGCTCCACATTCGACGTCATTGCCTTCTCCCGTCAGGCCGAAGAACTCGGCTGCGACGGCGTCATGCTCGCGGCGCCGTACTACTCGCGGCCGCGACCGGAAGAGCTTTACACCCATTTCCGCGCCATCAACAATGCCATGGGCATTCCGATCATGCTCTACAACTCCCCCGGCCGCACTGGCGTGGACATGTCGCCCGAGTTGATCGCGCGCCTCGCGGCGTTGAAGAACATCCGCTATGTGAAGGAAAGCACCGGTGAGATGCCCCGCATCACCACGCTGTTGCGGCTGTGCGGCGACCGCCTGGGCGTCTTCTGCGGCTGCGACACGATTGCCCTGGAGAGTCTCATGGTGGGCGCGGTCGGCTGGGTGGGAGGTGTCGTCAACGTACTGCCCCGGTCTCACGTCAGGCTCTACACGCTGGCGGTGGAGAAACGGGACCCTGTCGCCGCCCGCAAACTCTTCTTTCAAATGCTCCCCATGCTTGAACTCATGGAAACTGGCAGCAAGTACACGCAATTGGTCAAGGCAGCCTGCGGTCTCATGGGACACGACTGCGGCGCCCCCCGGCGACCGCTGGGTCCGGCCAGCAAGGCCGAATGTGCCCGGCTGAAGGCCGCCTTGCGGCTGTGTACTGAAGGAAGGAAATAGGCTGGCCACGCCCGCGGTCGGCGAGAGAACTCATGGTTTGGAAAAAGCAAAGGGGTCACTCCTCAGAAAAAGCAAAGGGGTCACTCCTCATTAAATGAGAAAAAGAAAAGGGGTTGCTCCTCAGGAAAAGGGCGATGAAACGGAGACGTAGCTGCTCCGTAGAAAACTCCGCGATGTTCGGCGATTGTTCGGTGGCGCGATGGGGCCGAGGCGGTGCGGGCTCACTGGGGCGTGTAGAACAAGCTGCGCTGGCGGCTGGACAGGAGCTTCGGGGAAGACCAGAGGCGCATCCGCAGGGGTTGCGGGGCCGAGAACTTTACGCGGCTGCGGCGGATCGTGGTCAACCAGCTCAAGAATGATCCCCGCAAGGTGAGCCTGAAGACCCAACGCCACCGCTGCTCGATCGACCGCCAGTACCTGCTCGACATCCTGAGGCAATAAGACCACATGCGGTCGCCCTGCTTCGGCCCGCGGGCAATGCGCGGGGGGGGCCTATTTTTCGACCAGCTTGCTCACGTGGTGATCGAACATGTACCAGGCGCCGGTGTGTGTGCCGAGTTTCTCGCCGGTGGCGACGAACTCCTCGGTCCACTTTTCCTCCTCAACCTGTTCCTTGATGAACCACTGGAGCATGTTCTGGGTGGCCAGGTCATTCTCCTTTACAGCGACGGCGTAGACGGCAATGATGGAGGCGGTGGTGTCCTTCTCGAAATCCCTGGCGGCCTTCAGGGCGTCGAGAGGGGACTTGAACGAGGCCTTGGCGGCGGGGATGGCAGCGAGTTCGGCTTTGGCGTTGGAATCCTCGACGTAACCCAGGATTTTCATGGCGTGGCCGCGTTCTTCTTCGGCCTGTTTGCGGAAGTAGGCAGCGAACCCTTTGAGGACCTCCTGTTCAAAGAAGACAGAGAGGCCGAGGTAGGTGTACGAGGCCGTCAACTCGTGTTGGATCTGCTTGTTCAGCGCCGCGAGGACCTGTGGCTTCAGCATTCGGATGCTCCTTGGTTTGTGTGAGCGATTATAGGCGCGGAGTATGCGGGGTTGTCTACTGGGAAATCGTGTGGGAATCGGTGGGGGATGATCGGGTCCTGGTCGGCGATTGTACCGAGGCTCCGGCTTGCCGCGGCGCGTATTGCTTTCCGGTCGCGAGAATGTAGTATCACCGCGAGAAGCAAGAGGTTCCGGTGTTGGAGTGTGGACCGGAACAGACGGGGGTGCTTCCGCCTGGGTGGCGAACCGCGGGTTCCCCGGTCCATCTTGGTGCTTGGATGTTGGACAGGTGGCGTCTCCGGGCGGGCTTTGGCACTTGAGCGGTTGTGTTTTGCCCGGCCGGCGCCGCAAGTGACGTACAACGACTGCTTCTCGGAGGTGTTCATGCCTCAGGCGTATTCGGCCGTTAACCGTCAGGTGCTTTTGCCCAAATCAGGGCTGGCTGATCTGATCAGCCTGTTGCAGCAACAAGGCTACAGCGTACTGGGGCCGACGGTGCATGAGGGCGTGATCTCGCTGGGGCCCATCACGTCGCTGGGGCAACTGGCGCGGGGGGTGCGTGACGAGCAATCGCCGGGGAAGTACCGGCTGGTGGAGGGGGATGGGGAGCTGTACTTTCAGTACACGGTTGGCCCGGAGAGTCCGAAGCGATATCTGTTTCCGCCGGTGCAGCGGCTGTTCAAGATGCACGTGGAGGGTGAGCAGTTCGTGCTGGAGGCGGGGCCTGCGCAGCCCCCGAAGCTGGCAATCCTGGGGTTGAGGCCGTGCGAGTTGAAGGCGATCGAGGTGCAGGACCGTGTGTTCGGGGTGGTGGAGGGGACGGTGTCGAACGGGGAGGTGGAGAGGTACTACCGCGACGCGAGGCGAGCGGCGGTGATGGTGGTGGTGAACTGTACGCGTGTGGGGGGTACGTGTTTCTGCGTCTCGATGGGGACAGGCCCGAAGGCCAAGGGCGGATTTGACCTGGCGTTGACGGAGTTGCGATCGGGTTTTGTGATGGAGATCGGCTCGCCTCGCGGGGCGCAGATCGCGGACCAGTTGCCTGTGCGGGAGGCCAACTCAACGGAGCTGGAACTGGCGGAGGTTCGGCTGGAGCAGGCGCGGCATCACATGGGGCGGGAACTGGACACGGACGGCCTGGTGGAGTCGCTGAGGGGAAGCCTCGAGCACCCGTACTGGGATGAGATCGCCAAGCGATGCCTGGGGTGCACGAACTGCACGATGGTGTGTCCGACGTGCTTCTGCAATAGCGTGGAGGACGGCAACGACCTGAACGGGGGCGCGGTGAGTCGGACGCGGAAGTGGGATTCGTGCTATACGCTGCAGTTCAGCTACACGACGGCGGGGCCGATCCGGGCGTCGATTCGGGCGCGGCATCGGCATTGGGTACTGCACAAGCTATGCACGTGGTGGGAGCAGTTCGGATGCAGCGGGTGCGTGGGTTGCGGCCGATGCATCACGTGGTGCCCGGTGGGGATCGACATCACGGAAGACGCGGCGGCGGTTCGAGACCATCGGCGGACGGACCGGCCCGTGGCCGCCAGACTTGAAAGGGAGGTGCTGCCATGACGGCAGGCACGGCGTCAGTGCGATCGCCCTCGGCGTGTGCCGGAGACGGGATGGTGCCGGTTCCGGCGCGGATCGTGTCAGTGAAAGAGGAGAACTTCAACACACGGACGTTCCGGATGGAGATCGTGGACGAAGGGGTGCGGAAGGCGTATCGGTGGCAGCCGGGTCAGTTCAACATGTTGTACCTGCCTGGGGTGGGTGAGGCGGCGATCTCGATCAGTTCGGACCCTGACGAGCCGCAGGTGCTGGAGCACACGATCCGCGTGGTGGGTTCTGTGACGCGGGCGGTGGGTCGGCTGGGTCCTGGGGGTGTGGTGGGGATTCGTGGCCCGTTCGGGCATGGCTGGCCACTGGATCGCATCGAAGGTCGGGAGCTGGTGATTGTGGGCGGGGGGATCGGGCTGGCGCCGCTAAGGCCAGTCATCTACTGGGTTCTGCGTCGGCGGGATCGGTTCCGGCGGGTGATTCTGCTGTACGGTTGCCGGACGCCGGCGGATCGGCTGTACGTGGAGGAGCTGGAGAAGTGGTCATCGGAGAGCGCGATCGACGTGCTGGTGACGGTGGACAACGCGACAGCCGGCTGGGTGGGTCCGGTGGGGGTGGTGACGAAACTGCTGCAGCGGGTCAAGGTGAGCGCCGCGCGCACGACGTTGTTTGTGTGCGGGCCGCGGATGCTGAACCGTGCGGCCGCGTGGAGTTTCCTGCAGTTGCGGGTGCCGCCGGAGCAGGTTTATCTGAGCCTGGAGCGGAACATGCACTGCGGCTTTGGGCGGTGCGGGCATTGCCAATATGGTCCGAAGTTTGTGTGCAAGGACGGTCCGGTGTTCTGCTTCCAGGATATTGCCGACCTTCTCGCTCGAACCGAGGTCTAGCCATGTCGACCGACGCGACGATCACACCCGAAGGCAAGCCGAAGCTGGCGGTGTACAAGTTTTCGAGTTGCGACGGGTGCCAGTTGGGGGTGCTGAATTTGGAGGACGATCTGTTGGATCTGGTGGGGAAGGTGGAGGTGGCGTATTTTCTGGAGGCGAGGCGTCGGGAGCTGCCGCCGCCGTATGCGGTGGGGCTGGTGGAGGGGAGCATCTCGACGGAGGAAGAGGAGCACCGTATCCACCAGATCCGGCGGGACTGCAAGTTTCTGGTGGCGATCGGGGCGTGCGCGACGTCCGGGGGCATCCAGGCGTTGCGGAACTGGGCGGATGTGAAGGAATTCGCAGCGGCGGTGTATCCTAGCCCGGAGTATCTGCAGAGCCTGGACACGGCGACGCCGATCGCGGGGCATATATTCGTGGATTTTGAGCTGCGCGGGTGCCCTGTGAACCCCCATCACCTTCTGGAGCTGATCTCGGCGCTCCTGATCGGTCGGAAGCCTGTGATTCCGACGTACAGCGTGTGCATGGTGTGCAAGCGACTGGGGATTCCGTGCCGGCTGGTGTCGAGCGGTCAGCCATGCCTGGGGCCGATCACTCAGGCGGGTTGCGGGGCGCTGTGCCCGCGGCTGAACCGGGCGTGTTACGGGTGTTTCGGGCCGATGGAGCAGACGAACATCCCATCGCTGGGGGATCGATTCACGGCGATGGGGTACACGCCCGGCCAGATCAAGCGGATGCTGAGAACGTTCAACGGATACTTGGAGCCCTTCAAGCAGGCGAGCGACCGTTATGAGCAACTCGAACAATCCAAGTGAGACGCGGACGATCCACGTGGGGGCATTGGCTCGCGTCGAAGGCGAAGGTGCTTTGCACCTGTCGATGCGAGGGGGGAAGGTGGAGGAGGTGCGGCTGGAGATCTTCGAGCCGCCGCGGTTCTTCGAGGCGTTTCTGCGTGGGCGCGACTTCCGTGAGGTTCCGGACATCACGTCGCGGATCTGCGGGATCTGCCCGGTGGCGTACCAGATGAGTTCGGTGCACGCCCTGGAGATGGCGATGGGGGTGTCGAACCAGATCGATCCGATCGTGCGGGCGATGCGGAACCTGCTGTACTGCGGCGAGTGGATCGAGAGCCATGTGCTGCACATGTTCATGCTGCATCTGCCGGATTTTCTGGGATACGAGAGCGTGATCAGCATGGTGGGCGAACATGGTGCGACGGTGAAACGGGCGTTGCGGCTGAAGAAACTGGGCAACGAGATCGTTTCGACGCTGGCGGGGCGGTCGGTGCATCCGGTGGGGGCGTGCGTGGGGGGGTTCTACAGCCTTCCCGATCGGCGGAGATGGCTGGACATGCTGCCGGAGGTGCGGGCGTGCCGGGATGACATGTGCGAGCTGGCGTTGTTCCTGGCGAAGGGAGTGACGTACCCCGAGCTGGAATGCGATTACGAGTTCGTGGCGTTACACCCGGCGGATGAGTATCCGATGAACCTGGGGCCGATCGCGTCGAACAAGGGTCTGCGCGTGGAGCAGGAGGATTACCTTCAGGCGATCGAGGAGAGGCAGGTGCCGCACTCGACGGCGTTGCACGCGGCGATCAAAGGTCGGGGTGCGTATCACGTGGGGCCGCTGGCGAGGCTGAACCTGAACGCGGAGAAGCTGCACCCACTGGCGGCGGAGGTGCTGCGGAAGGTGTGCGATCTTCTGGGCAAGAAGCTGCCGTGGCGGAACAGTTTTCTGAGCCTGCCGGCGCGGGCGGTGGAGACGGTGCACGCGTTGGCGCTGGCGGGGGACATCATGGAGAGCTATCGGCCGCCGTCGCAGAGCTGCATCGCGGTGCCGCCGCGAGCGGGGGTGGGAGCAGCGGCGACGGAGGCGCCGCGCGGGGTGCTATGGCATCATTATCGCACGAACGCGGACGGGAGCATCGCATCGGCGCGGATTATTCCGCCGACGAGCCAGAATCAGTACCAGATCGAGCAGGACCTGCGTCGGCTGGCGGAGCAGGTGGTTCCTCTGCCCGACGATCAGGCGACGCTGCGCTGCGAGCACCTGGTGCGGAATTACGATCCGTGCATCAGTTGCTCGGTGCACCTGGTGAGGCTGAAGAGGGACTGACGGCGATCCAGGGGGCGTCGGGCGTGCGTTTGGGCGGATGTGCCCAGATCTCGGGGAGGACACGCGGGTCCAAGGTTTTCTGCTGGGACGAAAGAGGCGGACCTGCGGTCGCGCCGCTACGCGGGGCATCACAGTCGCCAGGGGGCGCGTTTGGGGCGGTCGAGGCAGCGGTTGGCTTCGGGGTCGCCGATGATTTCCTCTTTAACGGGGTCCCACTTGAGGGGGCGTTTGAGCCAGTAGGCGATGTTGCCGAGGTGACAGACGGTGACGGTTCGGTGGGCGATTTCGATGTCTCGGAAGGGTCGCTGGCGTGTGCGGACGCAGTGGAGGAAGTCGCCGAAGATACCGCCGCGGCCGTTGTAGTTGGGGATGAAGATTTCTGGGGGGCGTTCGGGGGTTGGGCCGGGGACTTCTTTTTTGGAGCCTTTGATGTGGATGATATTGCCGGATTTTCCGCGGCCGTGGTAGATGCGGATGCCGTTGGGGAAGACGTAGGTGAGGAGTGCGTTTTCGGAGGCGTTTGGTGGGATGACGAGGGCGGGGCCGGTTTCGTGGAGGTTGCAGGCGAAGAGTGCGCCGCCGAAGCCGTGGGCGCCCCAGTCGGTCATGCCGCCGCCGGAGTAATCTTTCCAGGCGCGGAAGTTGAGGCGTCCGCGGTTGAAGGGGGCATAGGGGGCGGGGCCGAGCCACAGGTCCCAGTCGAGGCCGTCGGGGACAGGCTCTTCGGGGAGGTAGCAATTTTCGGATGGGCCGCCGACATCGACCCAGGCTTCCTGGATATCGCCGATGGCGCCGCTGCGTGTCCAGCGGTGGAGTTGATTGTAGTCGTCCCAGACGCGTTGGGAGCCTCCCGAGAAAACGCGTCCGTAGCGGCGGGC
>Ga0315284_10015421_pt1 | contig 10859 bp, 10 predicted proteins | sample YL17G09_16_MG_FD_203696 | JGI IMG/M metagenome (GOLD analysis project Ga0315284, IMG submission 203696) | Sediment microbial communities from Yellowstone Lake, YNP, Wyoming, USA - YL17G09_16 | ecosystem: Environmental > Aquatic > Freshwater > Lake > Sediment | place: USA: Wyoming | collected...
GTTTATCCAGTTTCACCCGCGGATTCCTTGCTTTGGATGAGGTCCCGGAGGCGTGCGGCTTCCTCGTAGCGTTCGCCTTCGATGGCCTGCTGGAGGTCGCGGCGAAGTTGGAGGAGTTGCCGCTGGGCTTTCACGTCGGCGCCGGCGCGGCGGGGCACTTTGCCCGTGTGCTCGGTCGCGCCGTGCACTTTTTCGAGCACCGCCTTGAGCGGTTCGGCGAACACGTCGTAGTCGTGCGGGCATCCGAGGCGACCCTGCTGCCGGAACTCCGCGTAGGTGATCTTACAGTCCGGACACGTCAGCGTCGCGTCCTTCTCAGCCGTCTGGTGCGCCTCGAGCATCCCCGAAAGAATGTCCTGGAGGTTGATCTGGGCCTTGACAGCCACGCCCTCTTCGCGGGCGCACTCTTCGCACAGGTGCCGTTCGCGTTTTTCGTTCTGCAGGATTTCAGTCAGGTGGACCGTCGCCGCCTGTTTCTTGCACCGCTGGCAAAGCACGGCGTATCCTTCCTTGGGGGCGCGAGTCCCGCTGCTATTATCGGTCCGCCGCACCCCTTACCATGATATTTCTCGGGACGGACCGAGTCAATTGACGCCCGTCGCGGCGGCATGAACGCGGGCAGGCGGGAGCGGCGGTCGAACCTCTTCGTTTTTCACAGTCGGCCTTGCCGATGGGCCGTGATGTAGTTCATGCAGTAGGTGTCGTCGAGCGTCAGGCAGGCGGCCGCCAGAATCGTCGTCATCATGTCGGGTTCGAGCGGGTCGATGATCGCCGCCGACAGGCCCGCCATCGCCGCCATCGCCAGGAACGTCCGGTTCAGGTGCCGCCGGGCCGGCAGGCCGAACGAGATGTTCGACAGGCCAACGACCGTTCCCGCACCGCCGGCCTTCTCCTTGATTTCGCGCATCATCTGGAGGGCCTGGGCGCACTGCTCGGGATTCGTGGAGATCGGCCGCACGAGCGGGTCGATGAAAATCCGGTTGCGCGGCACGCCGGCCTTGTCCGTGGCGGCGAAGATTCGCTCGATGGCCCGCCAGCGGTCGGACGTCGAGGTCGGCATGCCCGTGTCGTCCATCGCAAGGGCCACCAGGCGGGTCTCGAACTCGACGGCCAGCGGCAGCATGGCATCCAGCCGCGCCTGCTCGCCGCTGATCGAGTTCAGAAAGGCCGACCCTTTCGGCAGAAGCGCCAGGCCCGCCCGCGCCGCTTCCGGGCTGGCCGAATCGATCGCCAGCGGCTTCTCGGTGACCGCCCGGACGGTCTCGACGGCCCAGGCCATCAGGCCCGTCTCGGTGTCCGGCGAGTAGGCGGTGTTGATGTCGAGGTAATCGGCCCCCGCGTCGGCCTGTTTCCGCGCCTCCTCCTGAATCAGGGCGGCATCGCGGGCGGCAAAGGCGGCCCCGATGCGTTTCCGCGTCGCGTTAATCCGTTCGCCAATGACGAGCATGTCTGGCGTCCCTTCCTGATATATGGCGCAAGGATTTTTCCGAGGTCCGGCCAGGTTCTGTCTGACCATTCCTCCTGACGCAGGGTGCCACTGGCTGCTTGCAGCCAGTGCTTCCGGGACACGGGCGGACAAGCCGCCCGTGGCACCCTGCAAAGACGGGCGGGTTGGTCAGACAGAACCTAGCGCCGCTTTTCCCATCGCTCAAGATAAGCCACCTGGCTGAGCGTCCGTCCTTCGCGGATTTCCGCCCGCAACCGGTTCTCGGATTCCAGGACGTCCTGCGCCCGGTTGGCCAGTTCGACGACCTTGTCTTTCGGAAGGACCATCACGCCGTCGGCATCGCCGACGAGCCAGTCGCCCGGAAACACCTCGACTCCCGCCAACCGGATGGGGCCGCCGATCTCGCCGAACCCTTTCGGGTATCCGGCGTGGCTCGAGACCAGCCGCGCGTGGGCGGGAAACCCGAGGCGCCGGATTTCGTCGGTGTCGCGGACGGCGCCGTCGATGACGACGCCGCCGAGTTGCTTCTGAACGGCGCTTTCGGTCGCCAGTTCGCCCCAGACGGCCGGCGGGGCGCCCCCCGCATCAATGGCGATGACCATGCCCGGCTCCGCCTGGTCGATGGCCTCGACCGGTTTGGCGAAGTCGCCCGGCGCCGTTCGGACCGTCAGAACGGGGCCGACCAGTTTGGCCCCCGGCGTGATCTGTTTGAGGTCCGCCAGACACGGCCGGTGGTGGGCCGCATCGCTCAAGTTGGCCGTCGAGATGCGAGCCAGCACCTCGCGCACCCCCTCCAGGCCTACTCGACGAAACAGGTCGGTCTTGAGGGGGGAGCCCGTGTCGAGGGCCTTGCGGATGTCGGCGGCGGCCTTGGCGGGGTCCTTGGCCTTGATGATGGCCCCGCCGACGACGACGATCGAGGCCCCGGCGGCCGCCGCCTGCGGCGCCGTCTCGGAATTCAACCCGCCGGCGGCCGCGAGCGGAATCCGTGTCGCTTTCGCCAGCCGCGCGAGCACATCAAACGGGCCGCCGCCTTGCATCTGGACGTCGATGGGGCAGTGGACCGACACGAACGCCACGCCCCAGTCGGCCAATCGCTCGACGAGGGCCTCGGGGTTTTCGACGCCCAAAAGATCGATGCCGATGCCGAGACCGAAGTTGCGGCCGACCTCGATCGACTCGCGGATCGTCGAAGCGCTGGCCGCGCCCAGGACGATGGCGTAATCGGCGCCCGCCTTGGCGGCGGCTTCCATTTCGACGCGGCCGGCATCGGCCGTCTTCATGTCGGCGACGATCTTGTGTTGCGGGAACCGCTCGCGCAAGGCACGGACGGCGTCCAGGCCTTCGCTTTTGATGAGCGGGGTTCCGGCCTCGATCCAGTCCACGCCCTGCGGGACGGCCAAGTCCGCGACCCGCAGCGCGCGCTCCAGGTCCAGAAAATCCAGCGCCAGTTGCAGCGTGACCTTGTTCGTTCCCGCGCTCACGGCCGGACCTCCTTGTTCCCGCCCGGCTTGCCGGGGCGTCGCCGTGGCAATCCCGGCGGCGAGCCGGGCCGATACGTGGCGGCGGCGTGGTCCGATTCCCACGTCGTGACGGCCGCGAGGCGGATGCCGGCGGGCAACCGGCCGGCCACCGCCTCGGCGATGATGCGCGCGAGGTTTTCGCTCGATGGGTTCAACCGGTCGAACGGCGGCACGTCGTTCAGGTAGGCATGGTCGAACGGGTCGAGCACCTCGCGGAGAATCCGGTTGGCTTCCGTGAAGTCCAGGACCATCCCCTCGCGGTTCAGACGGTCGGCCGCGAGGTGCAGGTCCACCCGCCAGTTGTGGCCGTGGAGCCGCTCGCATTTGCCTTTGTACTCGCGCAGGTTGTGCGCGGCACTGAAGGTGGCCTGGATGAACAGTTCGTAAGGCATCAAGAGCCTTTCCTCATGTGGGCCGGAGCCGTCAAGGAGGGCCTATTTTAGGGGTTCCCGGGCGGTACGCAAGGCTTTTGTCCATGGTGGCGGGGCCGGCCTTCGGCCGTCCGCGGGCGAAATCACGGACACCGAACCGCCGACGGCCGATGGGGTTTTTACTTTGCACGGGGGGCGAAATCGGGTTTATTACGGATCTGTTTTGGACGGACAGCTTCGAAGGAGGGTGATCGTGAGAGGGAAGGGGGTTCCGTCTCCCGCCGAGACGCCGGTGGAGGTGGTGGTTTCCGGCCGGACCTCGACGCTCAAGTCCATCAAGATTGTAAAAATCGGCCACCGCATTCCGAAGACATTCTCGCGGGACCTCCTTCGGAACACGCCGGGGTTTGCGTGGTACGTCAGCCGCCACTTCGCCCTGAAGACGGACGTGCCCGACGAGGCGGCGCGGCGCTATCTGGCGCTTCTGGAATTGGCCTATCCGCACTACGTCGCCGCATTCGGGCAAACCCTCCACGACTTTCGCGACAGGCGGATGGCGTGCATCTACGGGTCGTCCAAGGCGCGGCTCGACGTGGCCATGCTCTCGGACGCCATGCACGTCTTCGGCGGCGGCGGCATCACCCAGGAAGGCTTTTACTGCACCTACCAGTACCCCAGCAACGAATATCATGGACGTTATATCTTAATTCACGAATGCGTCCACCTTTACCAGTACTGTCTGAACGGAACGACCACGAACACGCCGGTCTTTTATCTCGAGGGAATCGCCGATTCGCTCTCGAGCCACGTGTACGATCCCCGGCGCCGGCGCCTGACGGTGGACGTGCTGGACCGGGCGCCGCCGCACAGTTTTCTCGAGTACGGAAAGGCGCTGCTGAAGAAAAAACCTCGCCTGACGTTTGAAAAACTGCACCAGGGTAAGAGGGGCGACCGCGGCGCGAACGTCCTCATGGTCCAATTCCTTCGACACACGCCGGAGAGGCTCCAAAAGTGGCGGGTGTACCAGGAGGAACTGTTTCGAACCGCCACGCCGGCGAACAAGACGGAGGTTTCCGCGCGGCTGCTCGTGCGCCTCTACGGTCCGTGGCGGAAAATCAACGCCGAGTTCGCCGAGTGGGTGAAGTCGCTCCATCCGACGTTTCATCAGGCCGACTGGGGATTCGACCAGTACGGCGACGCCCTCGTCTCCTTCGGTACGCCGCGCGCTAGCCGCTTCTCGCAGATGGACATCCACCTGGCGCCGAAGGATCGTCCCCGGCCCGGCGATTTTCACATGGATTACCCGGCCCAGCCGGTGCCGCCCATCGTCGGGCCGGTCCAGCGGGGTGTCGCGGAACCGTCGGTCGGCTGCGTGGTGGACTTTTCCCTCGCGCCGGGGCGAGGGATGGCCGGCCTCGGTCTCGGGCGGGTGGGCTACGAGCACCTGCGACTGCTCATCGACCGCCAGCGGGCGCTGGTCATCGACGGCACGGCCCTCGGAAAGAAAAAGAAAAGGGTAGTCCTTCCGAAACCCCTGCGGGCGGCGATGCAGCGGGACGGCCATCGCATCGGCCTGACGGCCAAAATCGGAAGGAAAACACTCGAAGTCACCCTCCGCGCGGGCGCGAAAGGCGACAAAACGTTCCGAACGTCCGTCCCCATCACCCGGCGAATGCGCCGCCGCCTCGTGGCAAAACCGATGGCCATTCTCGGCCGCGGGGCAAGGCACCTCGTGACGCCCATCCTCGATGACGGTCGCCCCGCAGCGCCGGACCTTCGGACGCCGGCCTCCCCCGACCGCTGGCGCCAGCCGTGCGACCGGCCGCTCCATCGCGCGGTCAAGGCCTGTTGGTACTTGGGCCGACGGGCGCCGAAACTGCTTCTCCGGGAGCGCGCCCGACTGCTGGCCGCGGCAAGTCAGCCCAGGGCTCTTCAAGAGGAGGCTCTCCGGGCGTTTCAGAAGGTCCTCCCGCAGATCGTCCGGGCGATCCACCGCTGCGGCGCCGCCCGTAAGACGGTGGCCCTTGCGCTCGCCGACTTCTGCGGCGCATCTCTGCACATCCTGTTTCGGGATGCCCGGGCCGGTTCGTACCGGGCCGCGGCGATCCTCGAAGGTGCGGTGGCGGGCCGCTTGGCGGGCCGGATTCGTTTCGAGGGAGGGCCGGATGGGACGATCCGCCGAGGCGCGCCTGCGTCGACGCCTGGCGGCGCGCTCAAGCCGCAGGCCGTTCAGGTCGTGCCCGATAGCACCGTCGAGGTGGTGCGGGTCTTCAAGAAACCCCACGCGGACAGGCCTTTCTCCGTCGAGGCGAAGGCCGACCTCCTTTGGTACGGCGTGCCGATCTCACTCCGTGCAATGAAAGTGGGCCACGGCGGCATCCCGCGCTATTGGCTCATCGGTCCGTTCGATAGCGAAGGCAAGTTCGAGGACAAACCGTACGACATTGAGACTCAACCGCTTAATCTGGACCAGATTCACACGGGCCAGGGCGGCACCAAGATCGCCTGGCGGAAGGTCGAGCGGGACCCCTCTCTGCCGGTCGATGCCGAGCACCTCCTCTACCTCGCCGAGCGGTTCGGCCAGGCCAATAGCGCCTTTGCCTATGCCCTGGTCTGGGTGGAAGCGCCCCGGGCGCTCGACGCCGTATTGGCTGTGGGGGCGTCCGACGGCCTCGTGGCGTGGGTGAACGGGAAGAAGGTTCACACGAGGCTGAAACGGCGCGACTGGTCGCCGCGCGAGGACCGGATTCCGGTGCGATTCAAGAAGGGGCGGAACCGGGTGCTCCTCAAATCGATTCACGGCGGCGGCCTGTGGTTCTTGTCGGCCCACATCGAGGACGGCCGGGGCCGGCCCCTCGGCGGCGTGACGACGACCCTCGACAACCCTCCGGACCAAACACGGTAAGGCCCGGCGGGTTCTCTCGGTATCCGTTCAGGGGCGGGAGGAGAGCGGGATGCTCGTGCTTCGCAGAGTAGCCAATCTTCGATTCCTTCTGGCCGCCATCCTCCTCGGCGCGGGGGCGGTCGCGGCCTCGGCCGAGACCCCATCGGCAGCGGAGGCGCCGCCTCCGCCGCCGGAGCGCATCTCGACCATCCAGGCGGCCATCCTCGGTGTCATCCAGGGCCTGACGGAGTACCTGCCGGTCTCGTCCACGGGCCACCTCATCCTCGCCAACTACTGGATGGGCCTGACGCGGTCGGTGGATGAGGCCCACAGGCTGACGAGCGGCATCGTCCAGAGCGAGGCGTTCGACGCGTTCGACGTCGTCCTGCACGCCGGCACATTCCTGGCCGTGCTGGGGTTGTACCGCAAGCGCGTCGGGCAGATGGCCAAGGGTCTCGTTGGCCGCGACCCGGCGGGGCTGCAACTGCTGGTGGTCCTCGTGATCGCGTTTATTCCGGCGGCAGGTTTCGGTTACGCGTTCAAGAAACTCAAGGTCGAGGAAATCCTCTATAACCCGGTCGCCGTTGCGGCGGCGCTGGCGGTGGGTGGCGTGCTGATGATCGCCATCGAGCACTTCTTCTGGCGGCGGCGCGGGCATGGCGATCGCACCAGCGACGTCTGCCGCGTGCGCCTCTGGCAGGCCCTCGTGATCGGCCTGGCGCAGTGCGTGGCGCTTTGGCCGGGGACGTCGCGGAGCATGATTACGATCTTGGTGGCGCTGGTCATCGGCCTCGATATGCTGGCGGCGGCGGAGTTCAGTTTTCTCCTCGCGCTGCCGACGCTCGGTGCGGCCACGGCGTACACGCTCCACAAAGACTGGCAGCAGCTTGCGGAACACGTCGGCCCGCTGGCGATGGTGGTGGGGCTGGCGGTAACGTTCATCGTGGCGGTGCTGGCGATGAAGGGGCTGATCAAGTGGCTGACGAGCCACGGGCTTATGCCATTCGGCGTGTATCGCCTTGCGCTGGCGGCCGCGGTGTTGGCCTACTTTGCGGCCTAGGTTCTGTCTGACAAAATCATCCGACGCCGGGTGCCACTGGCTGCTTGTCGGAGCGTAGCGCAGACCCGTATGGGCTAGCCAGTGCTTCAGAAACACGGGCGGACAAGCCGCCCGTGGCACCCTGCAAAGACAGATGGACCTGCCTGCCGGCAGGCAGGTTTGTCTGACAGAACCTAGAGGGCGTCGAACACGGCCTGGCTGGCGAGCGTGAGCCCGAGGGCCATCAGGCCCGCCGCCACGTCGTCCAGGACGATGCCCCATCCGTGGGGGAGCCGTTCCAACTGGCGCGCGGGCGGCGGCTTAAGCACATCGGCGATGCGGAACCACACGAAGGCGATGGCGAGCGTCGCCCACCCCCACCCCCCCCCCAGGCCGGTCCACGGCGCCCGGACCGCCAGGCCGGCGATCAACATCCCAGCCGCCTCGTCGAGGACGAACGGTCGCGGATCTTTGGCGCCGAAATCCTGCTCGGCGTTCCGCCCGATGAGGATGCCGAGCGCGGTGACCGCGGCGGCGACCGCCGCCACGCTCCACCACGGGGCGCCGAGGTAGAAGGCCAGCCCCACGAGCGCGGCCGTGACCGCGGAGGCGTACGTCCCGGCCGGGCCGGGGATGAGACCGATGCCGAAAAAAGTGCCGAGAAGTTTTCGCATTCGAGAGTCCAAGGTGGCCCGTTGTTTTGTCCGGAACGTTCAAGCCTGGAGCGGAGACGGCGGTTCATCCGGCGGTACCCGGAGCAGGTGATACGCCCGCTTGATGTAAATCAGGCCGCTGAGTCCCGTGTAAAGCGTCGTCGTCCAGATGAGAATCTTCAGGACGAGCCGCGTCCACTCGGGTCCTTCGGTCCAGTGGGCGACGTAGAAGAGCGTCCAGCACACGGCGACGCACTGGATGAACATTTTGAGTTTGCCGCTCAGTGTGGCGAAGAAGGGAATGTGGTGGGACTCCGAGAAACTCCGCATCCCCGTGACGAGCAGTTCGCGGGCCAGGATAAGGACCACCATCCAGGACGACCATCCGGTGAGGTTTTCCAGGGTGCCGTCCGAGCGGAGATAGAGAAACTGGTCGCTGAGGAAACAAGCCAACGCGCCGCAAACGATGATCTTGTCGACGAACGGATCGGCGATCCGGCCGAAGGTGGTGATGTGTCCCAACCGCCGGGCCAGGTAGCCATCGACGACGTCCGTCAGGGCCGCCACCAGAAAAAGCGCAAACGCCACGTCCAGGACAGGCCAGGAGGTTTCGGCCCGGCCGCTATAGAACCCCAGGATGATAAAAAACCCGATGGCCATGAAAAAGCGGCTGGCGGTCAGCAGGTTGGGGATGTGGCGGCTCATGGCGAAGAAATCCTTTCCTGGGCGGCGGACCTGCCTACCGGCAGGCAGGTTCCACCACGTCGCCGACAAGGTCGTAGCCTTCGGCGCCCGTGATCCGCACCCGTATCATCCGGCCGATGCCGGCGGCCCCTTGCGGCAGCCGCACGACGGAGTCCACCTCGGGCGCCTGGCCGCTGTGGCGTGCCGCAAGGCGGCCCTGGCTCGACAGGCCCGCCGAGGCCTGGCGGCCCGAGACGTCGGGACCGTCCACGAGGACGGCGAGCGTTTGCCCGATGCGCTGCCGCGCGGCAGCGTAGGCCAGGCGCTCGGCCACCTTCATCAGCTGTTCCCAACGTTGGCGCGCCACGGCCGCCGGAATACGGTCCGGCAGGCCTGCGGCACGAGTTCCCGACTCGGGACTGTACACGAAGACCCCGACGTGGTCAAAGCGAACTTTTTCGACGAAGGCAACGAGGTCGTCGAACTGGGCGTCGGTTTCGCCGGGGTAGCCGACGATGAAACTCGTGCGGATCGAGAGGTCGGGCACCGCGCGGCGAAGGCGGGCGATGAGATTTTCGATGTCGGCCCGGCCGACGCGGCGGCCCATGCTCGCCAGCAGGGCGTCGCTTGCGTGCTGGAGGGGCAGATCCACGTAGGGCACGATCGGCGGCCCGGCGGCCAGTTGCTCGATGATTCCATCGCTGAACGACGCCGGATGGGTGTACATCAGGCGGATCCACGGCGCGCGGCTGCGGCGGCGCAGGTCGGCGAGAAGGCAGTCGAGGGTCCACGCGCCGCCCGAGTCGCGGCCGTAGGCCGTCGTGTCCTGGCCGATGAGGATCAATTCCTGGGCGCCGTCGGCGGCCAGTTCGTCGGCCTCGGCGAGGACCGCGTCGGGCGGCTTGGAGCGAAGCGGGCCGCGAATCTCGGGGATGGCGCAGTAGGCGCAACGGTTGTCGCACCCCTCGGTGATCCGCAAATAGGCGTAGTGGCGCGGCGTCAGACGCAAACGCTCGCGGTCATCGGGCGGCGCGGCGGCGTGGGGGCCGATGCAGACCACGGGGGCCTTGCGCTTCGTGCGGGCGAGGGCCGCGCGGCAGACATCGGCCAGCGCGTCGCGGGCCGACAACCCCGCAACGGCGTCCACGTCCGGATGGCGATGGAGCAGCCGGGCGCCTTCGCGCTCGGCCATGCAGCCGGCGACGACGATTCGGCCGAGACGCCCGGCGCGCTTGAGGGACTCGAGGGCGTCGATATGCTGGTCGCTTTCGGCTCGCGCCAGGTCGATGAACGCGCAGGTGTTGACCACGGCCAAGTCGGCCCCGTCGGGATCGGCCGTGACGATGAAACCATCGAGGGCCAGAACCGCCAGCATCCGCTCGGAATCCACGAGGTTTTTCGGGCATCCGAGGCTGATGAGGGCGACGGTCGGCGGTTCTGGTTGGGGCACAGGGGGCCTCGAAGAAGTTAAACCCGCGCCATCCGGCGACTCGGTTACGCCCTTGACAGGTATTCCCCGGTCCGGGTGTCCACCAGGATGTGCTCTCCGTTGGCGACGAACGAGGGAACCTTGATGCGGGCGCCTCCCTCGCAGACGGCTTCTTTCATGGTGTTGGTGGCGGTGGCGCCTCTCAGATCGGGCGGCGTGTCGGTCACCACGAGTTCCACGGTGAAGGGGAGTTCGGCCGTGATGGGTTTGCCGTCCATCCGGCCGACGGTAATTTCGAGGTTCGGCGTCAGGTACACGTTCTGGCCGCCGATAAGGTCGAGGGGGATATGGACCTCCTCGTAGGTTTCCATGTCCATGGCGATGTGGCCGTTCGCATCGGAATAGAGGTACGTCATCGGTTTGCGTTCGATAATGGCCTGCTCGAAGGTATCTTCCGTCCGGAACCGCTCCTCGATCAACTGGCCGGTCTTGAGGTTCTTGAGTTGAAGGACCTGGCTGGATCGCCAGTTGCCCTTGGCGACCTTCTGGTTGTCCACGCAGGTCCAGAGGCCGTCCTTGTACTGGACCGCCATGCCCCGTCGCAAGTCGATGGCCTTAATGCTCATTCCGCTTACATCTCCGCTGAAACCGCGCCTGCCTGCCCTGTAGTAGAGATTGCTCTCACTACAGGGCCTGCCGGCAGGCAGGTTCCGCAGCCCTTTTCCGCCCGGTTCAGCAGGGCACCGTATCCGAGATGGGCCGGAGAGTCAATCGTAAAAGAGGCGGCGGGGCATTGACAGGGCGGCCGAGACGTTTAGAATGGGCGCTT
>Ga0315284_10015422_pt1 | contig 10859 bp, 21 predicted proteins | sample YL17G09_16_MG_FD_203696 | JGI IMG/M metagenome (GOLD analysis project Ga0315284, IMG submission 203696) | Sediment microbial communities from Yellowstone Lake, YNP, Wyoming, USA - YL17G09_16 | ecosystem: Environmental > Aquatic > Freshwater > Lake > Sediment | place: USA: Wyoming | collected...
TATTAATGATGCGAAAATTATCTTCTTCGCTTACAAGCCCTCTGCCCATTGTTTTGGTTGGGGTTGGGTTGTAATAACTATCAGTCCATAATTCCAATTCAACTGCTTTAATTTCGGTTATTTCGCTGCCGTTGTGAAAGTAACCTAATACCTTTGCAACTTCGCTATTCAATACCTTGCCGTCTATCATTAATTCTTGTGTCTTATCGGATTGAATAAGGGTTGAACATATACGAGTTTTGCCTTTCATTTCTTCGGCAACGAAATCGGTTGCACCACTTAAATTTACTACTTTGTTGGTGTAATTGTGGTTAAGTGCAACGTGGCTAATTTGCACCAATTTTTGTACTTGCTTAATACCTTTGATGGTTTTACTGCGTTGGTCATCTACTAAATAGATAATGTTGCAAAAAGTTGAGCGTGTAATGTTTTTTAAAATTTCGGCTAATTGATTGGTGTTGATAACTTTGTTAGCAACTTGAGTGATTGTGTTCATAATTGATGTTTTATTGATGAAGTGTAAAGATAAGAGTATTTTTGACAATAACAAATTTATATAGGATAAAGTTATTAACACTATGTGGATAACTTTATTTGGATATATGGAAATAATGTTGTACCTTTGTGGAATTTTTTTTATATGCTTAAAAAAAGTTAGGGGTTCGGTGGAGTATACCTCCCGATTTTTTAGTTCGTCTTATCCTTTGATATATCAAAGGTAGGGTAAATTAAGTTATAAACCTAATTTATTTTAGTTTATTTTTAAAGTATTTTTGTGGCATAAAAAAAGGGAGTTTTACCTCCCTTAATTTTCATCATCATCATCCTATTAATATGATTTTCTTACACCTCTTTTATAGTGTCCTTCACCCGTCATACTGCGACTATTACCCTTACAACCATAACCACCACGAAAGCAACTTGACAAAGAAACTACTGCGAAAGAAACTACTGCGATTAAAAATAATTTTTTCATAACTGATTTTTTTGATGTGATTAACTAATGAGATACAAATATAGGACTATTTTTTGAAAGTACCAAATTTATTTTAGTGATTATAAGATTTATTATTAGGCATTGAGTATTCCGATGTGCTATGTTTCATTGCTTTGTTAACTTCACGTTTGGTAACACGTTTGGTATTGGGAAATTTACGATATTCGTAGCAACTGCATAAATACGCTATCAATACGATTAAGATAGCAAACCTAACTACCACGTAAAAAACGATGTCTAATGTACTTAATAAGATTTTCATAATTGAAGGGTTTAGATGAAATACAAAGGTATAAAAAAGATTTCATAAAAACAAATTTGTTTTATAATAAAATTAATCTTATCTTTGTGTTTCATCTTTAAAAATTATCAATTATGAGATTATCTGAAAAAAATGAAATTCTGGCAATGTATTCAAGTTGTGTTGTGGCGTTTGTATTTTTTGTGTTATGGATGTTTACCAACATCAAACCAACTGACTTGTTTGTGTACTTTATTTTTTGTTATTGTGTTGTTGTGTTGGTTTCTTTGTTTTACCCCATTAAAAAATAATTTAAAAATACTTCACAAAATATTTGGTAGATTGAAAAATCTACCTTATATTTGTGTTGTCAATGTATGACAGACGATTCGCTCGGTAGGTATACTCCACCCTATCTGATATTTTTTTAGGGTATATATAAAAAAATTGTCAAGTGGCCACTTGACAATTAATTTTACAAATATGGCATTTATGTACTATGTTGGGACTTAACCTCACTTCTTCCATATATTTACCACTTTATCTCCACATTTGCAATACAAATATAGGACTATTTTTTGAAACTACCAAATTTATTTTTGGGTATTTTCAAAAAAAATACCTTACATTGTGTAAGGCATTTTAAAGCGATTTAAGGCGGTTTATTAATTACTTTGCCCTACATACTGGTCCAAGTCCAAAAGCGATAGAATCGGCATCTGTGAGCGTTTTAGAACAAACCAAGCACCTACCCGTATGCATAACTTCAACTGCCGAATCCAAGAAATCAAACTGCTTTGCTTCAACCTTGCCTAAAACGTAAGCAATAGCGACTGCCGAAGGCGAATCAACCAAATTACCCTTATGGCGAATACTACCATTGAAATAAGTACCCAAGCGAACAAATTTAAGGTATTCAACTTCAACCTTAACGTGAGTGTACCAATTCCCATTATATAGAGAGCGACTAATTGAATAGGTATAGTCCTTACCTGTTTTTAACGACTTGATAGTGAAATCAGCACCCTTGTTATTTTTTTCGCGAGTGATAACTTCGTAAAGAGCTGATGAGCTGATGATGTGTGACATAATTGATTTTTTAATGATGAGATACAAAGATAAGAGTATTTTTTGACATTACCAAATTTATTTTATAAAAAAAACACATTAAAAAAATACCACGTAGGTCGGAGTATACTTCCCGTTGTTTAGACGTATTGCTGATTTGCTTATACAAAGATAAGGTAGTTTTTTCAAACTACCAAATCTTTTTTAGTGTATTTTTTAAGATTATTTGTAACCAACTTTACCCCAGGTATCATAACACCCCGAGCGTGTACTTCTACAACTTGACATAAAAACTGCGATTAACGAAACGATTGCGATTGCGAATAAAACTTTTTTCATAACTGATTTTTTAATGATGAGATACAAAGATAAGATTAAATTTCCGTTCTACCAAATTTATATAGGATAAAATAAAATAAAAAATACCTGGTAAAATGTTTGTTTATATCCCGGATTTTATATACCTTTGATGTATCAAAGGATAAGACGATTAGCACTCGGGAAGTATACTCCACGCTACCCGCTATTTTTTTTAGGATATAAAAAAAATCCTACAAAGATACAAAAAAAAATCCATTCTACCAAATAAAGTTATCCACACTATGTGGATAAGTAGATTTGTATGGTAACAAAAATAGGACTATATTTGTATTCAATTAGTTCTTTTACATCATCATTAAAACCACTCATCATGGAAATGACATCAATCCAAGTGCTTGTATTTGCACAAAGCCTAGTACTTAAAGTTAGAAATCCCGATTGGGAATTAACAAGAAATGCAGTTTCGTACAGAAGTCAGTACAAAGAAGCTAGGGGTTTAGTTCGCAACGCCAATGCTCTTGCAGTGTTAAGAGATTTAAAAAGTGTCTGCGAAGAAAATCCTACCTTTCTTGAAGTTTTTAACAATGCAACTAAAAGATATCCCGAAGTTTTGGCTCGTCTTTAATTCCAATTTCAACTCAAAAAACATCCTTCGGGGTGTTTTTTTTTGTCTAAGGTTATGGGGGTTCATTGCCAGTGTGGTGTACACAAAAGTGTACCCATAACAAAACCCTTACTTGTGATAAGGGTTCGTTATCATCAATCAATATTAACTTTGCAAATACGCTTTGTCCTTCTTAAACTTCAAGTGTACTGCTTGGCTTCTTGTTAGTCCAACAAAATCTTGTGGGCTAAAACTAATTTCATCGGGATAATACTCAAACAACATTTGTTCTTTGCCGTCTTCGTAAGTTACCCAAACTTGTGGCATTGGGTCAAAGTAACCCTTTGGCATTTCGGTTATTCTTGCCGATACGATTTTTAATTCTACTGCGTCCATAATTGATTTGTTTTAGAATTCAAAGATAAGATTAAATTTCCATTCCACCAAATTTATTTTCTGCGGTTTTCTCGCGGGGGTTCGTGTACACTTTTGTGTACAAGGGGGTTAATGGAATTGAATGAAAGTCGCCCCATGCTCTCATGTATTGCCGTTCTTTGTTGCGAGGACTTTCGGCACATTAAACAATTCCATTATCTTTTATTCAGCCATTGGTCAAAGGTTGAATATCCACCAAACGCTCTCCATTGGTTATATTCGTAATTCCTTTGCTCACATACACGCTTTGCCCATTTGTAAACCAACTCGGTTTCTTTAAAGGTAGCAAAGTTATCTCGGCAATAGTTTTCAAGAAACCCTACTGCTTGACACCAACGTGTATATGTTTTTTCAGTAATGCGTCTGTTTACCCATTCATCTGATTGTCGGCCTGGACTATCGTATTGTTTAAGTTTATCAAACCCTTCTGACATTTTGTTGATATCTACTTTGTTGTATAAACTCTCTACTACGTTGGCTATGTAATTTGCTGTCATATATCGGTTGTATAATCTATGTGTTTAGGTTTCAGTTCTTGGATAAGTTCTTCAACCACACTCATAAAGGGTGTGAAGTCCAATCCGTAATATGCTTGGGTTGTATCTCTCCAACCCAATTCTTGAAACTTTTTATCTAATTCATTCATAACACAAATATAGGACTATTTTTTGTATCTACCAAATTTATTTTAAACCCAAATGTTTATTTATACTCTTGTAGTAATGCTTCATTATGTTCTAACCAAAATAAAAACTCGGTTAAGCCATCGGTATCCCAAGCATCTGCTTGTAGCATAAATGCAAGATATTCTTGGTATACCTCAATTATTTCGTTATCTTTAAGGTTAAGGCTTTTTAGTTTATCCACAACGCTTTGTGGGATTGTTATTTCAATTTTCATATATCTGTTGTATGGTCAATATGAGTGTAAGGTATAATTTTTATTCCGTATCCCCATTTATTAAATTCTTTAACTCTGCTCATATCCATATCAGCAACGAATTTTAAATCGGTGGCTCTTGCCTCAATAAATTCTTGTGGACTATTATAGTTCCAAGGATAGTTAGGATACTTGTTTGCTATTTCATCAGCGTCAACCGATATTTCAACCAAGTATTGTTTTTTTATTATATTCTTTGCCATATACAAATATAAGATTAAATTTTGAGAGTACCAAATTTATTTTTACCACTTACCTATTACTTGTAAAACTTGTTGGTATTGTTTAAAATAATCATCTGCCCAAAGGTCAATGAATTTATTTTTTTGTTCGCCTAGAATACGATAGTTGAATTTGTAGTCGCTGCCGTCTTCAAATTCTATCATTCCTATTTTGGCTTGATGTTTTGATTCTAATACTTCTATTGCTTGTGCTAGTGTCATAACTGATTGTTTTAGAGTGTAAAAATAAGGTAGTTTTTTCAAACTACCAAATTTTTCACATTTTATTTTTAAATTATTTTCCCCAATACCAAGCACTCAAACCTACAAAGATTGTGCTAACAACGATAGTGAATATCTTATCGTTACGTTTACGCTTTTTAACCCTAACTGAATATTGTTGAGAATATATTGTGCTATCTGCTACCTTTGAACGTATGCTCATATAAAGGTCATTACGTTTTTGGTAATAGGTTGTGTCTTGTGCTTTGCAGTTTACACTAAAAATGATTGCGATTGCGAATAATAACTTTTTCATAATTGATTGATTTGTTTACACAAAGATAAGATTATTTTTTCATTCCACCAAATTTATTTTTAATTAATATGCCGAAGTTGTACCATTTTTTCTTGCAGTATTTGTAGCAATTGCTTCCCAATTAGGTTCGCCAGAATACTCATCATATTCATCATTTAACCCACTACCACCTTCAAGGTTAAGATATACACGCTTACACGCTTCGCCCAATGCTTCAAGTAGTTGTCTTTTTCTACCTACTATCTTTATATCAAAGTCCGAAGGTATTAATGAACCCCTAACACCACCACCCAAATAATTACAATGCACACCGAAATTTCTAGGTAAGTAATTGCTCAACACACCAATTCTATTCGCTACGTTTATACCAATAAAACCCAAATTTCCACCCCTACCACCTATATCATAAATTGGACTACCCATATCCAATTCCTTTAGTTGTTCAAGTGTGTTAATTTTTTTTAGATTTGTTAATGTAATTTTCATAATTGATTTGTTTAGAATACAAATATAAGACTAATTATTGAAACCACCAAATTTATTTTTAAAAAAAACCCCACATAGTATGTGAGGTTATCTTAAAGGTTATCACCCTTTATCAATTATGCTCTTTATGATTTAAAGTAAAGTTCGCCAACCAACAAACTTTCTTTATCTAATTGTTCTTTTACATACGCTACTGCTTTGGCGTTATTTTCATCATATACATACGCACCATTGCTTGATGTAGGCACTACACTACCATTGCTCAATACTTCAATGTAATAGCCGTTAATGTCATCTAATGGAAGGGATTGCAACGCATTAATAAAGGTTGATGTCAAGATAGGATAGGATATAACACCACCCGTAAAACTTGATGTAATTCCTAACTTCATACTGCCTTGCTCAATTTCGTTGGCTTCAGTTTCTCTACCTAAATTTCTTAACCCTTTGATTAAGGGATTTTTGTACGAACCCGAAGGTGCTTTTGGATAACTCATAATTGATTTGTTTAATTGTTAATGATGATGCAAATATAGGACTATTTTCAATACCAACCAAATTTATTTTAATAAAAATAAAAATAAAATAAGTACCAAAATATTTTGGTACTTTCAAAATATAGGACTATATTTGTGTTGTCAATGTATGACAGACGATTAAAACTCGGGAGGTATACTCCAACCTACGCCATGTTTTTTTAATAGCCATATATAAAAAAATCCCTATATAGACATATAAGGATTATATTTTATGAATCAAAAACAAATGAATTATTCGTGACTACCAAAAAGTTGTTCCCACTCAATAGGGGAAACACCCGTTAGCAAAAATTCCCTTTCACCTTTGGTAAGATGTGGAAATATGGTTTGAACGTATTCGCCATTCTCTCTGCGATTTTCAAACCTTTCTAATTGTTCGTGTGTTACATCCAACTCCATTGTGGTTTCTTTACCCGAAAACTGACTGATGTTTGTTACTAACATAATTGATAAGTTTAGAATACAAATATAGGACTATTTTCAATACCAACCAAATTTATTTTAAAGTATTTTTGGCTTATTTTAAGACGATTTAAAGACATATCTTTGTCATTTGGATACATAGTACTACACATAAAAAAAGAGCTGAAAATTCAGCTCTTATTAACGTGTGTGGCAATTTTAGTTAGCCATTGCATAAACACTTTCAAATATCTTTGCATCAAGATTTTTCTGCACTTCAAAAGTCCTTTGAATTTTGCTATGTAGAATTTCGTTGAAAGCATTGTAACCAAGCCATAAATTCGGCTCAACATCTAGGTATCTTGCTTCTGCAATTATCGTATCAGCTACGATTGAAGCGTTTAAACTTGGCTCGGGATTTTTGTCAGATTTCTCGTACTTAAAGATTGCAGTTTCCTTGCATACGTCCTTGATAAACTTCTGCACATCGGAAATAACTGCACCACTTAAAAACTCGGCTTTTGGTTTTAACGTGTAATACTCGTTATTCAAAAACTCGTTTACCAAAATTTCAATTTCGGGTAATACAAATTCGCAAATACTACCTTTGTGCTTTACTGCGAAACTCATTTTGGTTTCAGCAACGTGTAAACCATTGGTACATACTTGGCGAAAATAACCGAATGAACCACTTGTCTTGCAGCTGCCGTCATACGAATTAACGAAGCGAAGCATTGGCTTGATAACATCTTTGCCATTAGCCACAACGATATTGTACCTATCATCGTTTAAAATGTAGTCCACTGCAAAACTACGATTACCACGATTGATACTGCGAACATCGTACTGAACATCGGCTTCAATTAGTTTTTCTTCCACTACTAAAAAAAACTGCTCGTTAGGTAAGTGACCATACATATTGGACACTACATTAACAATTTCGCCTTCGCTAATAACTACTTGTTCGTAACCCTTACGGACTGGCATATTAACCAATTCGGCAAAGTTTTTTACTTCGCTACTAACGATTACATTGTCTTGTTGCATTGCTTGTCCTTTGAAGGACATTGTGTTTGAACGTTTCATAATTGAATGATTTAGAATACAAATATAAGACTATTTTTGTTACCACCAAATTTATTTTAGATAATATATAAAATAGTTATGCACATATTATTTTTTATAATGTGTATAACCCTATAAAAAAATAGCGTGTAGGTCGGAGTATACTTCCCGATTTGTCATCGTCTGTGCCTTTGCTATGCAAAGGTAATGAATTACATTCATTCTACCAAATTTATTTTAATAAGGTTATCAACATTTTATTGTTGATAACCTTATTAGGTAATATGATTACAATTCTATTGTTTCGCCTTTGGCTTTTAATGTGTTACCAATTTCAATACTGAAATTAACAAACTTGTCAGTTTTACAAAGTTTGCGTAATTCATTTTTAGCAAGTGTTTCGGGTTTGCTTTTAACGATTGGATAGTTACCTTCAACCAATACTTTTTTGCTTACACGATAGCCATAAATGTACAATAACCCAGTTTCGTTATGCACCCTAACACCAGGAATAATGTTTGTATATGCTTCCGTTTGTCCTTTGCTGATATTTTCGTTTGGTTTGATAAATGCTTCAACCAATGTAGTTTTGGCTTTTAGAATATCAACCATAGCAGATTTCCATTCCATTGTTGTAACATCAAGATTATTTAACGTTTTAATGTCGCTTTGTTTGGAATTTTCGTAGTTAATACCTACATTGATAAGTTGATTACTAACTTCGCCAAACTTGTTGGTATAGTTTGCAATACTGAAAAACGATACACCCGTAGGAGAATTACTAATAGCACTTTTTACAAGGTTAATTACTCTTGTTGCTTCGCTACTGATAGCGATTTGATTTGTTGTTGTCATAATTGATTTGATTTAGAATACAAATATAGTCCTATTTTCAATTCAATCCAAATTTATTTTAGATATTTTTGAATATTTTTTTCTGCTATATGTTTTCTTGCTTTTATGCACACGATTATAAGATACACGCCCAGCATCCAACTCTAACTGGCGATTAACCTTGCGTAGTAATTTGTCAGTAGATAGTTTCATGATACAAATATAAGACTATCTTTGCACACTACCAAATTTATTTATAGTTTTAATCTTTTTAACTCTTCTTCAAACTCACTCATCATCTCATCAAAATCATATACCTTCTTGTTTTCATCATCAAGGTAGTAATACACACCAACTTGAATGACTTGTTCAGCAACTGGTTCATCAATGGTAGGCAATAAATCTTGAAGGTCATTGATTGCAGTACCTAACTTGATATTGTCATAACCTAATTTATCTTCAAGTGAATGTAGATACCCTAATGCTTTGGATAAAAGTTCTTTATTTGATTTCATAATGCAAATATAGTTTTAATTTTGTTACCAACCAAATTTATTTTCTTTCGCGTGTGTGGTACACAAATGTGTACATAAAGAAGGTAGGGACTTTCGCCCCCACCTTATTGTCCTGTACCTATCAATTATGCTTCTTCTTCTTGTGTTTCTTCAATGTATTCTTCAATGGCACTTACAACATCAGTCATTACTGCGTCAACAATGTCGCTTGTGTTGATACCAACGCTATCAATTTGAATTTCGTTGCCGTTATGAATATCAAACTCGCAACTTGATATGTCAACGATTTCATCGTTGCTCATTCCGTCAATACCATTTTCAACGGCTTTGCGAATTTTTTCTAATAGTTTTTCAGTGTCAAAACCACCTCCGTCAATTTTGTTAACTAACTGAAGAACATCTTCTCTACTCCAAATGCTTGGGAAAGATGCGTTGATTGTGTTTAGTGCTTCTTGCTTTGTCATAATTGTTTTTTTAGATTGTTAATTGATAATGCAAATATAGGACTATTTTTTGACACTACCAAATTTATTTATTAATTTTTTCAATTTTTTCAAGTTGTTCAATAAATTCTTTTGGTGTACCTTCAAATATAACTTTGCCACCATAACCAACACACTTTAAGATTATTTCCTTTGCATTAGTATCACCAATTACATAATAATTGTATTCCTCCCAACAATCCGTTGTTCCAGCAGTATGTAAGTATATCCCACCAGGACCACTCTTAAATTCTGCGACCACTTGTGCTGCCAAACAACCCATTCCGTTAAATACTTTTTTGTTTTCTAACCCAATACCATTTACCATTTCGCCATCAGCCAAAAACTCGGCAAGTTCTATACCATGACCACTCGGATAGCCATCATATTGACGATACATTACGACAATTTCTGTGTCCTTTACAATAGGTTTTCTACGTTTGTCTTTTGATGGCTCGGTTTGTCTTTCAATAAAATGTGTAAGGCTACGTGTACCCATTGTTTTAAGTTTTAAATTGTTAATTGATAATGCAAATATAGGACTATTTTATGAAACTACCAAATTTATTTTTAAGATTCAAACAAACTTATAGCAATTAAGTCAAACTCATCAGCATCTTCTTCAATTTCGCCGTCTATATCCCTTTGGGCATTATGTGCTTTTAACCAATCTTCAAACCCTTGTTTATCCCTGACAAGTGTTTCAAATACCTTATCTGTTCCGTTTCCGTAGCGGTCATTGTATTGTACAATGTAATATTTGTTGCTCATAAACTGGCTATTAATTTTTTACGCTTTTCAACGTAGTTACCCAATCTTGTTATAAAACTCTCTGCTGACTTCTTGGTACTGAAATAAGCAAAGAATTGGCAGTATTCACTATCTTCGCTTGTCTTGGATAATAGTACCTTATTCTCTTTAAGTTTATCCACGATGTCGTAATTACTTTCGCAGTTACCAAATGTTTCCAGACCACGAAGGTCAGCAGTTACTGTCCATTTATCATCCCACTCATATTTGGTAGGGATAATCTTGTTGATTGTGTATGACATGATTAATGATTTAGAATACAAAGATAAGAGTATTTTTTGAAACTACCAAATTTATTTTTAAAAAAGAGGGAAGTTTTTCAACTCCCCAATTTTTCAATCAACTATTTTATATTAAACTCG
>Ga0315284_10015424_pt1 | contig 10858 bp, 12 predicted proteins | sample YL17G09_16_MG_FD_203696 | JGI IMG/M metagenome (GOLD analysis project Ga0315284, IMG submission 203696) | Sediment microbial communities from Yellowstone Lake, YNP, Wyoming, USA - YL17G09_16 | ecosystem: Environmental > Aquatic > Freshwater > Lake > Sediment | place: USA: Wyoming | collected...
ATGCTATTTCATGAGCTAAGTAACCTGAACTTTTTGTTTTAAGGTCACTACGTTTTCTCTCAACCCACTCTTTTTTAGCTCTAGCGTCTTCTAGTTGTACCTTAATAATATTTTGACGAGACTTAAACTTCTTTTTGCTTTCAAATTCAGCTTCTAAGAAAGCAATATGGTTATCAGCTTTTGCTTCAATGTCGTCTTCAACCTGTCCCCAATAACCAGTTTCGCGAGCAGTTTCCATTATCTCGCCTTCCGTTGGGACTCCAGATTTTCGTGCTTTACGTTCTTCTATCTCTCGTATGAAAAGATAATAGTTACGATCTTCTAACGACGGGTCTTGGAGAACTACATATTCAAGTTCCCACGGTGCTTCCAACTCATTAGGAAGCATAACCAAACGCCGATTCCATAGAATCTTATTAATACGCTCTTGAATAGACGACATAATACCTAACACCAAGAGGACAAAAAGGATAGCGGGGTGCCCCTCTTAGGCACCCCGCCATTTCAGACTAATCTATTAGATTCCTAGCGTTGCACGCACGAATCTTGGGGCACCAACGTTGAAGCGACTGTTACCAGTTGCGAACACGATTACTCGGTGGTTCGGCTGGAAGAAGTCGTGCGATACGTTGAAGACGTTGAAGCTGGAGTAGTTGTATGTAACAGTCATGTTATCACCACCAGCGTCACCGCCACCCATTTCTACACTCGTTAAGCGGTTAGCGTCTCCAAGGTCAACTTGAAGTCCATCAGCCGTACGAAGAATGATTGTGTTAGATTCAGATGTGTTATCTGCTCCAACGTCAATATCCGAACGGGCGTCTACCAAGTCACCTTGAGCCGTAATCACTTCGATTGCAGCAGTAGCTTCCAGCGGGAAGGCAGGAACTTTAACGAACGGACGCTTCGAACCAAGTTCGAAGATGTCATCACGTGCGATAGAGAACGATACCGTAATGCTTTGGATATGCTCAGCAATGTAGTCAGTGTTGGCATTACCAATCAACTGATCGTTTGCAGAAAGAGTACCCGGTCCTTGTGCTCCAAAACCACCATTTACATAGGCGGCATTGATACCAGAGATAACTGGAGTAATAACTCCAGGGATATCCTTAGGTAGGATGGAGCGACGGATATCAACTTCTTCACGACGTTGAACACCAGAACCAACAATAAGCACACCGAATCTGTCTGTACCACCAGCAAGTTCAGCAGCACCACCTTCAAGCAATGGAGATGTTAAGCCGTCATGACCAAACACACCAGAAGGTAAGCCCTTAGGAGCACCTGGGTTATTACCAAGTTGATCATCAGGCCAAATAACAATAGGTTCGGCAGGATTTCCAGAGTTGTTACCAGCCGTTTGACCAGAAACAGCAGCCATTGAACCCCAGATCTTATCGTTACCAACTAGTGTAACATCTTCAGTTACTGGTCCATCTACGGTAAACGTATATGAAACATTAGAGATGTAACAACCAGAAGCAGTTACGATAGATTTCGGTCTACCAGTAGCTCTAAATTGGGTGTCGGGATAAATTTGAAGGGCAACGTCAACACGGTAATTAGCGGTACGAGCAACAATGTCATTTGCACGTGTAGGATCTGTACACATGAAGAACAATGGCTTGGTACCATCAATTAGTTTGGACATCGTAACTTCAATATCCGGTTGGCGTTCAGAGTACTCGTAAAGCTCTACCTGACCAATCTGGAAAACTTGTTCCAGGTTGAAAGTAGTACTCATACCAATACTTTGTAAGCCACGCGGGACTTCCCAAAGTCCACCGACATTATCTACTCCAGATGCTAATGCACCCGTTGCATATTCACGTGAACTGATCGGTGCAACGGCCCCTGTGGGCGGTGCAGCATTATCTTTAATGGCAACTTGTTCAATTGCCCAGAAAACTCTATTGTTTGCCATGTGTTTTTCCTCTTAGGGAAGCATTAAAATACGTATTTTTCGCAGCGGGTACCTTGCTGTATCTGATAATACACTAATGTAACCGGGGTAAAGCTAATACGAATATCAATGGTTAAATTATACTGGGAACCCAGTATCTTCGATTGTTGGTAATGTTGTAATAGGTCCAAAAGTATGACCTAATGGTGTTGTAGGAGCATTTAAGTACGTCTTAATTTTGTATATCACCATAGCTCTTTCATACTCTTCGGTGGGAGGTAGATTTTGCGAAGTAACGTCATCAATATAAGATGTATAACGAATAGGCGTACCTGAGCCTACAGTAGTAATCAATAGTCTATTTCTTAACATTTCTTGGTATGCTACATATTCAGGAGATAGAGTGTTGTAGACCCCAGACAATGGCAATGGGGCAAGATTAAAATCAATAATCCCTAATGCCTTTCTCCATTGACCAGTTAAGATATCAACAATGTTATCTCTCTGCATATCATCAAGACACCAAACGTGCAGTTTCATCGTATCTTGTATAATAGCACTACGATTGCCTAACTCGTAGGCAGTTAATTCTCTACCGTCTACTTCAATAAATACCGCTGGAAAAGGAAAAGCTGATCCAGACGGATATACCAACTGCATAGACGTAAGTGGGTTAGTTGAATATTTGCTTTCAAGATACCCCTGTCTAAACTGTTGATTGAACTGATGTTCGAAATCTACTCTAACTTGTCTAGCCGAGAATTGGCCATGCACTTTAAGGTTAGATGATTGAGGCGAATTGAAGATAATTCTACCGTTGATAAAATCAATAACATGACCAAAGGTGGTATCAGTAGTAGAACGAAAAGCACCCTCAATAAAAAGGCCAGAGGACACAATAGGAGGAGATTGAATATTGGTGCCGTCCAACGGCACACCTGATTCGTACACCCATTGTCTAAATGGAGATTGCCAAACTTGACCATAGCTTACTCCGAATAATGTATCTGCCGCACTTGCGTCAGGTAACAGTACACTCATATCGCTACCATCATAAAACTGAGAACCAGAAGAAATAGAGATAAATGCACCTTCACGTAGAAAATGCATGTCTAAGAACAACTTATAGTTGAGCTTTAAAAGAGAACGTAATTTATACTCTAGTCCCATATTAGCCTATAGTTATATCTGGAGAAGGTTGGTCTGTTTCTTCTGTTTGTTCTAACTTAACAATAAGATATCGTCTCTTGGTAAAACCAATAGGTCTAGTATCGATAATAGAATATCTGCGTCCTTCTATACTAACACTTAATGCTTCTTGAACGTGTGGTAAAGCTTCAATTACAACAGTGATTGCCGCCTGATTACCAGCTAGATTACCAATACCTGTAGAATCGTCTGCTTGTAAATCTAATGGACCAATAACAATATGGGCAGTATACTGTACGTCACGATAAGTGATTTTCGTGCCAGAATTTCTAGTCGTGACCTTAGGAACAGGCACACGCTGGAAAAAAGGATTGTATTGTTGTGGGGCCGCTTGGGATTGCGTAACATTATCCTGTTGTACGGTGGGCTGTAGGTGAAAAATTACCTGTCCTCTTTGACCACCTAGATCTTGCAATGCTTCATCCATAAATGAATGATAGATATTTTCTAGAAATGGCATATTAATAATACCACTACCAGCGGTCAAGTCTTCAAAGTTATTTATTAATACCATGTTATCTTAATTGTAAACCAAGATCTATACGAATTTTTATATACCCCGGTGACTCTACTAATGTACGGTCGGCAGGGTTATTTTCCCAAACTGTTTGTTTGGTTCGACAGTCTACATATTGATGGCTAAAACCAAGTCCACGCATGACTACAAAATGAGGATCAACTTCAAGAGAACCAATAAATGTTCCTATAGGAGTTCCACCAAGGCTGGAAAGATTAGTAAAGGTACCACTAGGACCAACATAAGCAGTATCTCCGTAATTAACAGGCCCAATCAAATAAACCCAATCAGTAACAAAATCCCCTTGTTCGGCAATTCCTACCGTTGACCAAGGAACGTCTGTGGTAGCCGCTGGACGATAAGTACGGTGATAGTGAAGAGATAAATTCATCCATTCTATATCGTTCAGTTGGATACCAAGAGGTACTGCCCCCGCTGGATCAAAAGCATATTCAACAAATACAGTACCAGAAGCAGACGCTAATGATAAGCATCCACCTCGTTCTTGAGTCCATGGACAAATAAAGTCAATGTTGACTTGTTGTGTTTGTCTAATAGGTTTAATACTCATGGCGATATTTCGCGAAGTTTAATTTTTATAGCGTCTATAATTCTCTTTTGTCCCCAATGCTTTTTACGTCTTACTGCACAAGCATCAGCAATCATTAATAATGCATGTTCTGGTAAAAAACGTAATTCTGAATATGTAAATGCTATTTCAGAACACGGGTATCCAAATTTAGAACGTAAAAATCCTTCTCTATATGTAGCGTCTTGTAAACCATCTTTGCAAGAATTATAAAGATCAAATGGTATATCTACTGGTTCACGACCAGTTTCTTTTCCATATATTGTATATGGACCTAAGTATAAAATACCACGGGGACTTTTAGCATGTACTAACACGTTAATAGATCATCTTTCCGTAGTTACCAGTTTGACGATTTAAGAATGCTCTAATTGCCATTTCAAGTTCTTCACGACGATTGTTTACATCGAACTTGTGTAAATCTGCACGTACGATTAGACGAGAAGGAGCAATTGAAACCGTAACACCGTCAGCGTTACGAACACTAATACCATCTTGAGAAGCACCAGCGGCTAGTACGGCATATGGACCAGATGAAGATGAAGCAGCTAACCTCTTTAAAGAACTTACTTCACCTTCAAGAATAACAAGTTCCATTTGCATAATAACAAGATCTACAATCTCGTCATTGTTTGGAGTAATTGTTCCTGTATCTACATCTGCTATGATAGGACTAACTTTCAAACGTTGTCCACCAAATGTACCAGTAATCCCTCTCGGTCTTTCTGTTACAGATAATCCTAGTCTTTGATTTAAACGACGTACAGCTTTAGTTAATACTCGTTTCAAGAAATCATCATCAAAAATACTACCAGCAGGATCGCCAATATCAATACGTACAGCATCATATATTGTACTTGTGGTATCGGCGGGATCATTAAATCCAATAGAAACATTAACGTCTTGTACTAAGAAACTCTCTGATGCTGTTGCAAGAGAATTTGATGTAGTAATAATAGTCCAGTTAATATGCCACGACCCTAGTTGAAATCCAGCGGGGATAAGTCCAGACCCAACATAATGTCCAAGTGCCGGGTTTAAAGCAACGCCACTTACAGCAGAAGCATTAACGGCATCAAATAGTTGAAAGCCAACATATAAGCCACTTATGGCTGCACCATTAGCAGATAAGTAAATATCTAGTGCTGAAGCGGCTTGTCCAGTAGTTAAAATTTTTGTTTCGCCAGCCATTGAAAGCCTCTTTTGCTTGTAGCCTAGTGCTATAAAAATACACTAAGGGGAGCCATTTGGCCCCCCTTAGGTAATAGCTATCAATCAGTTAAGATTTATAGACTTGCCAGTTCGTCAGAACCAAGCTTGATAATACGAAGAGTGGCCGCAGGAGCGTGAACCAAATCTTCTACACCAACCGTGGTAATATTGCCGTGCATAGACTTAACGCCAACGTTAATGACTTGACCAGCCTTAGCATGGACAATACCATTAATCTTAACGGCTGCGGCACCAAGCGTATTGCCGAAAGCAGCAGAAGCCGAACCAGATGCGGCTACGCCACCAACAAGAACGAATCCAGAATAATTCTCAATTGCAACGCCCGATACAGCAACAACTGCATCAACTTGATAAATACCAACAGAAGGTGCTGTATAGCCAGAACCTAGTGCGGCACCAAGTGACGATGTGTATGAAGGGATATAGCTTTGTCCCTTTAAAATTATAAGACGACCAGCACCAGCAACTACCACAGAGTTCTTTTGCAGTTGTGCAACTGGTTGATTTACGTCAAAAACGAAGTTACCAGGAGTTGCTTCGCGAGTACGAAGAATACCTGAACCAGAGATAGAGTTTTGAAAGTCTTTGAATGCTTTTGCATTCGAAATGCCACGCGGTTTAACCATGTTAATTATCCTTTAAAGCCATAACTGTTAAGTCTAAATATGACATATTGCCATAAATGAAGGCTTACTAGAAAGTACACTAATACGAAAAAGGGGCAGCGGGTAAACCCGCCACCCCTTATCTTCAAGCTATTCTAACGTATTAGAATTCGCCAATCAAGGCTCTACGAGGATCAAGAATGGCAAAGCCATGCTCCATCCATCCGAAGATACCAGCACGTTGCTCACGGTACAAAGCCGGGTCTTCGTACGTTTGAAGTTCTTCACGGATCGGCATCACGAAGCTGTCCATGGTGGACAGGTCGAGACCGATGCAGAATTCCTTCAGCGTTGTCGAGTTCACGGTTTGGTGAGGACGAGTCAGGGTTGTCTTCAGGAAGTTTTCGTACTCTTGACCTTCACCGAATTCAGTCATTTCGTGCAATACGATGCCGTAAATTTGAGCAAGTCCGTACTCGCGAGATACGAAGATCTCACGACGAGTGAACTCGTCAATTTCATCAACATCCCAAGCACGAATGTCTTCCATCGCTTCAAGCGACAAGTACACATCCGTCAAACGACCAGAGTTGCCGTTACCACCAGCACCACGAGTCATAGCAGTCTTCATGCGACTAATCAGTTCCTTTGTGAACTGACCAGCAGCAGCAGTCGGAGCCAGTGTCGATCCAGTGAATGGAGCAGCACCGTTCGCACTGATGACTAAGCCACGACCATCAGCAGCACCGAGAACGGTACGCCAACCATCGCTGTTAATCTTGCGAACGAAACCAGCTTCGTACACACGGATAGCACGCATAATCACGTCGAAACGTGCTTCTTTTGCGTACTTCAACGACCAGTCAATGGCGTTTCCAATCGAGAACGTTGGAACCCAAAGCTCGTCGCCTTCAACGTGACGTTCCGGTACGCGACCTTGCTTAGGCAGGGTGAAGGCGATGAAATCATCTTCTTCTCCCGGCTTTACGAAGTCGAGTGGGTAGTTAGCCTGAGCACCAGGAGCAAGCACTTGCTTCTCGTAGATGCCACCTAAGTTATCACGGTCGAATACACCCTGACGAAGAGGGGTGTTTAACTCTGCTGCGAATGCCTTTTGAGCACGCGAGCGTACATCACCATCAGGAGATGCGGTTGCCTTTAGGGCGTCAATTGCGGGTTGCGGGTAATTCATCTTAATTCTCCTTATAGGTTAAGACGGATCTTTAGGAAACCGTCTGCGGATAGAGTACTAAGTGCTGCACCTACAATAGGACGCAATCCAGCGATTTGTTGACGACTTACGTTACCGTCATCAGCTAAGTACAAAACGTTTCCTGCCGCGTAAGTTCCTACCGACGCTCCATCATTCGTAGCAGTTTCAACGAAGTCCGTCCAAAACTCGCCTTCCGATGCAATGCCAACCACGCTACCTTGCGGTACAACGTTACGCTGACGATACTCAGGATGATTATAGAAGTTCATAGCTTCTACATCGTCCATAAGTAAGCCAGCAGGCTTAGCTAATTGACCAGAAACAGCGGCTTTGTTAGAATATTCACCAAGACCAGCCACGCCGGGAACGAAAGATAAGATACCTCCACGTTCAGCAACGCCTGAAACAGATAAGTCAATGTTCGTTTCGAACACTTGACGAGTGCCAAGTAATGCCATAATAATAACTCCTTATTGAACGGGATCAAATCCAGGCTTTTTGGCCTGATTTGTACCTTCTTCCTTAACATGATGAGTTACCAATCCCGCCAAAGTGCGGAACGGACTCACCACTTCACCCTCATCACCAGTTGTTGACCCGGCAAGTACAACGCCGCTTTCTGCTTGAGCGTTCTCAAGAGACTTAGCGGGGTCTACTTCGGCTGATCCTGCGATCTTATGACGAGGTGTTTTTAATGTACCAGAATTTACACCACTATTAACACCGTCTCCGGTGCCAGGGTGATTAATTAGGTGGCCCATATCGAGCGGTGTGCCAGGGTTAGCCTTGCCACTTTCCGAACGACGCTTTGCGAGAATGGCTTCAAACATGTTTGCACACGTTGCCTTTTCTTCGCCCTTCTTTTCCTTACCCTTCATAAATGGGGGAAGTTTCTTTTCTTTTGCTGCGGCTGCTGTGCTTAATTCAATAACCATCAGCTCTTTTTCATCACGCCAGCGAGTGTATTCGTCATTGTCAAGAGTTGCAGCGTGAGTTACGAACATTTCTAGAACTTCTTCCGAAATAACTTCGCCCAACAGACTGCGAACATCTTGTTCACGAACAACAGCTTCGGCCTGTGCTAACTGACTTTCTAGTTCAGTTGCACGTGCGGCACGTACTTGCAGAGATGCGACAGACTTTGTAATCCATGCGATCTTTGCAGCAAAAGCACCAGCACCATCCTTGGCACCATCAATAGCTGCAATTTCTGCTGGTGTACCAGCAGTTGCACCAGCTTGAACAAGTTGGTTAACGGCTTCGCCGTACTCTGCCAACTGAGATTGTAAAGCCACTAATTCGGCTTCTTTTGCAGTCTTAACTTGAGTAAGTTCTGCAACCTTAGTTTGCAAATCCTTATTCTCAGTTTCAACTTCGGAAGCACGGGCTTGTAATAGTTCACGTTCGCGAACTGCGGCTGCTGCTGTTTCTCTCTTTGTTAGAGCTGAATCAACTGCTGCTGCAATTTCGTCAGGACCATTGGCCTGAATATTAGCTTGAGTAGTCATAAGTTTTAAATCTCCTTGAGATTCCAATACCTTTTTAAGAAGTTTTTCAATTTGCAATTCAATTTCACGTTCAGCTAAAGAATTCATTGGTTCAGCAGCTTCAATTATAGAACGTTTATTAGCGGGACGATCAACGAAACCGCAGCCTCCAAAGGTTATTGACCTTAGGACGCGACCGATTCGTACATCCTGATTTGATTCAGGATCACGATACATTCCAGCTCCCCCGCCACAACGTAAGTGACGATCCAAGAAACTGGTGTCTGCATTTCTAGCAACAATCTTTTCAAGGCTTGGTTGCTTATTTTCTGACTTGCAGAAACCATAGCTATAATCATCAAACCATGCTTCCATAGAAACATAAAGAGTGCCAGCTTTAGATCTAGCTTCGATTTCAGCAGCACGATCTTCGTGGATTAAACGAAAGATTGCAGCTTCAACCCAAAGATCAAAGTCACAGTCGGGTACTTTTTCTTCATTAATATCTAACAAAGTACCATCAAGACTACGAGCTTGTACCGTGTACATTACACCTACGATATCTTTATCGTCATGTTGCCAATTAAATGGCTTTAAAATAGGAGAGTGTCTGGAGGCCCAGGTCTCTTCGCGGGTAAATATATCGTCGTTATCATTTATGCCAACAGAACTGCCAGCAGACATAAGACATGAGCGAACATACATAAGGTCCATTTGTGGCTTAAGATCAAAGCCATAACGGTCTTTCAAAGAAGAAGCTACTGCCTTAAACTCTTGCGAGTTAGGTTTTATAACTTCAGCCTTAGCTGTAATATGTGTGCGATATTTCATGCTAATGATGGAATAAACTAAACAGCAAACCCATTAAACAATATTCTCGGGCGGCGTTTCCGGTTTCGGCTCGGGCTCTACTTTAATAATAACTTCTGTATTAGCTCTACTTAAAGCTTCTGCAAAGTCTTTCTTTTGTAGACCACGATTGCGGTCCCAATTTTTTCTACCAAATAGTTCAGAATTACCAAAGTCCATTATACGCCCTCAGTAAATTCAGAAACGGCATAGTCAGTAGTTACACCACCATCGGTTTCAAACTTTTGAGCGATTACAGTTCTAGCTACTCCAGCAGGAATGGTTATTGTATTACGAATTTTACCACCTGGGGCACTAGGGGTGCCAACAGCATGACCTGTGCGAGCTACTATAGAAGTCTTTTCTACCGTACCGTTAGCGTTAGTATCAATAGGACGATCAGTGCAGCGTTGCATAGATGCTCCGTCTGTACGAATTTGAACGATATTGATATCGTTAGAATAACCAGCGTTTAATGATGTTGCCATGTATATTCCTTATTTTATCTTGTTGATTAACTCACGACGACGAGCTAAAATCTTAGAAGCTTCAGTTTCGTTTTCATCAGCTTCTTCTTTTTCTAGATATACAATTTCTCTTAAAATGTCATTTTGAATATATAGATTAAGTTCAGCAAACTCTTCTGCCGTGATGCCGTCACTTAGTAAACGACCACATACTTCTTTTGCATGTTGTACAGATGCAAGTTGAGCATCAAGCATCTTGGTTAATTGACTAGCAAAAGCCTTACGCTTACTTGCATCAACTTTTAATGCTACAAATATTTCTGCACTAGTTAATGTTGGACGCTTAGCACCAGGAACTTGACTTGGGCAGCAGTCGGCGGGATCTTTAATCGATATAGCAACAGCCTGTTCAATTGGAACACGAACATTCAATTCAATGTTAGGATGTACCTTATTAATACCAGCACGGACTTCGCCACGAAGATCAGATAATGAACCACGATACCAAGATGGCACTTCCGTTAATTGCAGGATACGAGCAATACTAGATTGAGCTTGAGCAACAGTAGTAACAGGGAAGTGTTCTTTAAAATCTAAAAGCTTATCTGAAGGTAAACCAGCAATGGTACCAACGCGAGACTTGTCTTCTGTGGTAGATAACAGTTCTGGCGTAGCTGGAGCTTGACCCACCGTGACCGGGTTAATTTCTCCGCTAAGAGCTTTACCTAAGTTACCAAATGCGTTATTGTAATCCATGTTTGCTGAACCTTTTCGTGTGTGTTT
>Ga0315284_10015425_pt1 | contig 10858 bp, 7 predicted proteins | sample YL17G09_16_MG_FD_203696 | JGI IMG/M metagenome (GOLD analysis project Ga0315284, IMG submission 203696) | Sediment microbial communities from Yellowstone Lake, YNP, Wyoming, USA - YL17G09_16 | ecosystem: Environmental > Aquatic > Freshwater > Lake > Sediment | place: USA: Wyoming | collected...
GCGAAGGGGCGCGTGATCGTAACCTTGTGGACCGGCCGCTCGTCCCAGTCGCCGCCGGCCTGCCCCATCATGAAGCTGCCCGGCGCGATCTGGACGAACTTCATCCCGATCGAATGGCTGAACGGCTCGGGCATCTTCTCCCCTCCCAAGGCGCCGGCCGCGCCAAAGACCAGCAGGGCAAAGGCCATTTGAAGAGATGATTGCATGGTTCCGTGCCGTCTCCCCTCCATCGCCGCGTGGCATGCTTTCGCGCTGTGTACGTCTTTGGCGTCAACCCTCTCCCTTTACGGGAGAGGGTGGCGAAGCCGGGTGAGGGTAATCGCCGCCCGGCCGAGGCGGGGTCGCCGCGGCGACTGGCCCCCTCACCCCCATCCCCTCTCCCACAAGGGGAGAGCGGCGTATGCCGGCACGCACGCTAAACACGTACAAGCCAGCCGTGCCACACGCCGCCCGAGCGCTACGGCCCGCCCCGGTACTTGTCGCCCATCTCCTGGAGGAACAGTTTTTCTGCGGGCGTCAGGCTGTCGACGCCGAGGTCGTGGACCTTCTGGAGGATGCGGTCGAGCTCGGCCTGTTCCTCCTCGCGCGTCCGCCAGGCAGCATGCTCGCGTCGCGGCCCGCGGCGCGCCCATCGAGCGCTTGCGATCGATCCCCATTTCATCCAGAGGAAACCCAGGATCATCCCGCCGACGTGGGCCGCGTGGGCCACGCGGCCCGCCTGCGACCCCTGGGCGGCGGCCAGGAAGGTCTGCGCGGCCGCGACCGACTCGATGGTGAAGTACCCGAGCGCCAGCCACCGCGCCTGGATGGGCACGGGCAGGAAGTAGATGAACAGAAAGAGCTCCTCGCGCGGATACAGGACCGCGAAGGCCGTCAGCACGCCCATGACGGCGCCCGAGGCCCCCACCACGCCGCGCGCCATCATCGCCGGCCCGAACCATTGGGCCAGGAGGACGTCGAAACCCACCTGCCCCAGTCCGCCCGCCACGCCGCATGCCAGGTACATGTAGATAAAGGAGCGCGTGCCCACATGCCGCTCGATGTGCCGGCCCAGCATCCACAGGACCAGCATGTTGAAAAAGATGTGCAGGAGGCCCGCGTGCAGGAACTGGTACGTGATCAGCGGGTACACCAGCCACACGTTGCTGGCGCGGAGCGCGCCGAAGAGCGTCAGCAGGCCTTCCGGCAAATGCAGGGCCGCCGCCGAAAGCCAGTCGACAATGAAGACCGCCGCGTTCGCGAGGACGATGAGCTTGACGCCGCTCACGGCCCGGCGAGCGCCGAAAAGCGGGAGGCCCTCGTCCTCCGGCGGCGGGTTCCAGGTCGAACGCCAGCCCATCAGCCGGTCCCCCTTCGGAAGCGCTCCCGGCCAAGGAGGGCCTTCTTCATGATCTCGCGATAACGGTCCATCAGCATCCTAGCGGGCAACTCTGAGCTTGGTGCGCGGCGGGTCGGGCTACGTGTTTACCGTGGGGTGGCATGGCCATCAAGCTCTCCCCCAACAGGTACAGGTCGGAAGGCCCGCCGCGCCAACCCGCGTGAACAGCCGCGACGCCGGCCTACCGCGCCGCTGCCGCCGCGCCGATCCCCGCCGGCACGGGGAGGGTCACCTGGCCGGTGGCAGCCCACTCCGTCCCGCGGCACATCAGGGCCTTGCAGCCGGGGTGAGCCACCGACTTGCCGTCGTGTCCCAGAAGGTTCACGAACACGCGGCCCTTGCCGAAGGGAATCGTCCAGACCATCGGCTCATTGACATCGTTGCCGCCCTTGGCCTTGGGGGCGAACGCCGTGGCCAGGATGGTCATGTCCTGGGCGGGCCCGCGCTGGGCCTGGTAGAGCTCGTCCTGGGCGTGCGTCCACTTCTCGGGCATCCCGGCCATGATCGGGTGAGCCTTGTCGAGCACCTTGACCTCGTAGGGCCACTGCGGCCCGTGACCGGCGCCGGGGCCCTCGCCCTTGGGCGTCCGCACGACCTTGCCGCTCTCGTCGACCGTGATGCGATCGCCGAACTTGGCGTCGCGCCACCCCAGGCCGATCATCTTGTTCCACGCCTCCCACTCGGGGAAAGCGTTGTTGGCCGCGTGGAAGACGACCAGCCCGCCGCCGTCGCTCATGTACTTCTCGAAGGCCTTCTTGACGTCGTCGGGCCACGGCTGGCCGTTGTAGTTGCCGAACACGACGCCGTACTTCGAGAAGTCGGGGCGGAACTTCTCCCAAGCCTCCTTCGGGTCTTTGTTGGACGGGCTCGTCAGCACGTCGACGTTGAACCGGCCGGTGGCCAGGAGCATCTCCTTGACGACCGGCGTGGTGCCCTTCCAGTCGTGGTTGTTCTGCCCGTCGATAATAAGCACGTTGATCTTCTCCGGCGCGGGGGCCGAAGAGACCATAGCCGCCACGGTGCCCAACACCGTCGCCACGAGCCAACTGCACGTTGTCATCCGCATGTGCTGTTCCTTTCGGGATGTCCCCCTCTGGGCCGGTTCATCCATACATGGATGAAATGCCGGAGCAACCGAGGCCAGTCTACACCCGCCGCCGCGCTGCCGCAAGGGGCTCTCGTTCATGTACACCGCGGCAACGCCTTCCCACTTTTCGCTTTGAACCTCTGCCGCGGCATCCTACACTTGCCCGCATGGCGCCGGCGCTTCGCATTCTGGCGATCGAACCGTACTTCGGCGGACCCCACGCCGATTTCCTAGAAGGCCTGCGCGCCCGGAGCCGCCACCGGTGGACGCTCCTCGTCATGCCCGCGCGGAACTGGAAATGGCGGATGCGAGGCGGGGCGATCCACATGGCACGAGAGGCGGCCACGCTGCTGCCGCACGGCCGGACAAGACCGGCCGTGGCACACGCGGCCCCGTTCGACCTCGTCTTCGCCAGCAACTTCCTGAACGTCGCGGAGTTCAAGGCCCTCGCGCCGGAGGCCCTCGCCCGCCTGCCCATCGTCACGTACTTCCACGAGAACCAACTCTCGTACCCGCTCGAGCCGGGCAAGCGGCTCGACCCGCAGTACGGTTTCGTGAACCTCGTATCGGCCCTGGCCTCGACGGAGACGTGGTTCAACTCGGCGTTCCACCGCGACGCTTTCCAGGCGGCCGTTAAGGCGCTCCTGGCGAAGATGCCGGACTTCGTCCCGCCGGACCTCGGCGACTCGCTCGCGGCCCGCAGCCGCGTTGTGCCGCCGGGCATGAACCTGAAGCCGTTCGCCGAGGGCCGCCGGAGGCCGCGCGGGAAGCCGCCCCTCACGATCCTCTGGAACCACCGCTGGGAGTTCGACAAGAACCCGGAGGCGTTCTTCGAGGTCCTCTTTTTCCTCGCCCAGGAGGGCATCGCGTTCCGGCTGGCCGTGGTGGGCGAGGCCCTGCGGAAGTGGCCGCCGGTTTTCGAGAAGGCCCGGCGCGTGCTGGCGGACCGCCTGGTCCAGTTCGGCTACATTCGCGAGCGCGAGGCGTATGAGCGGCAGGTCTGCCAGGCCGACATCGCGGTCTCGACGGCGTTCCACGAGTTCTTCGGCCTGCCGATCGTCGAGGCGATTGCCGCCGGATGTTTCCCCCTGATGCCCGCGCGGCTGAGCTACCCCGAGATCGTGCCCGCGGAACTCCAGGAGACGTTCTTCTACCGCGACGAGAGAGAGCTGCGGCGCAAGCTTGTGCACCTCCTCAAGGGCAAGGGGCCGTGGGACCGTGCGGCCGCCCTGGCCGAGCACGTTCAGCAATATGATTGGGACGCGCAGATCGGCCGGTACGATGAGGCGCTCGAACGTGCGGCGAAACGCTAGCCGGGGCAGGATGACGCGCGGCGCAAGCGCCGACCCCGTGCGCGGTGGGTCTCCTGACCCACCGCGCAGCAAACGCGACGCATCGGGCAGAATACGCATGCGCGCGGCGGGTCAGGAGACCCGCCGCGCTCGACCGCTGCAAGAGCGCCTACTCGCCTGGTTCCGCGCCCACAAGGCCGATCTGCCCTGGCGGCGGACGCAAGACCCCTACGCCCTCTGGGTCTCGGAGATCATGCTCCAGCAGACGCAGGTGGCCACAGTCATCCCTTACTACGCGCGGTTCCTCAAGGCGTTCCCGACGGTCAAGGCGCTTGCCGCCGCATCCGACCACCAGCTTCTCAAGCTCTGGCAGGGCCTGGGTTACTACCGGCGGGCGATGAACCTGCGGGCGGCGGCGCGGGAGGTCGTCGCCAAGCACGGCGGTCGTGTGCCCGATGATCCGCAGACGTTCGCGAGCCTGCCCGGCATCGGCCGATACACGTGCGCGGCGGTCCAGTCGATCGCCTTCGGCCGGTGGCTGGCGATCCTCGACGGCAACGCCATCCGCGTCTTCGCACGCTGGTTCGCCATCGCCAAGGACGTGACCCGCGGCGCGGTGCAGCGCGAGCTGTGGCACATAGCCGAGTCGCTTGTGCCAGGCAACCAGCCGGGTTTAGCCGCGACCCGCAGGGGAACGCGTCGCGAGGGGCGCCGCCCTGCCCTCAACCACCCCGGCGACTGGAACCAGGCGATCATGGAGCTCGGCCGCGAGGTCTGCACCCCGCGCTCGCCCAGGTGCCCGGCCTGCCCCGTCCGCGTGCTCTGCCTCTCCCGCCGGCGCGGCATCCAGGACCGCCTGCCCGTAAAGCGCAAGAAGAAGCCCGTGCCGCACATCGAAGTCGGGGCCGGGATCGTGTGGCGGCGCGGGCGGGTCCTCCTGTGCAAACGCCGGGCCGATGCCATGCTTGGCGGCCTGTGGGAGTTCCCCGGCGGAAAACGCCGGCGCGGCGAGACCCTCCCGGCGTGCATCCGCCGCGAGCTGCGCGAAGAGTGCGACCTCCGTGTCACCGTCGGCGAACACCTGGTGGACGTGACGCACACCTACTCGCACCTCAAGGTGACGCTGCGCTGCTACCACTGCCGCGCGGACCCCGGCCGGGTGCGGCTGATCGGCTGCGACGATGCCCGGTGGGTGAGGCCAAACGAGATTGCCCAATACCCCCTGCCCACGGCCGACGTGCGGATCCTTGAGGCGCTTGGCGTTGGCCGGGCTCGCCGCCGGATGCGAAACACGCGGTCGCCTCGCCACGGCGAGTCTTCGACTTCGGCTCCCCGTTAAACGTGAAGGCTGTCATCTGTCACTTGCACTGGCTACGTGTTGCCTTGTCGTTGCCTTTGCCTGTCGCCGTTCAATTCGCAATCCGAAATCCGCAATCCGCAATTCCTTGCGCGGTCGCCTGCCGCTCCCCGCTCAACTTGGGCGTCTGGGTCCTTTACGCGCATGGCATTGGCAGGTACACTGTTAGGTCACTCAGGACCCGGGCCGGTTGAGGCGCCGCGAGCGCACGGAAACCGTCATTCCGAATCATACGTTGTTATCCTGACGTGCGACGAGCGCGGCACCCGGCGGCCCGGCGAAGCATGGGGAGAGTCGCCAATGAAGCCTCTGTGGATGGTCGTCCTGTTGGCCGTTGCGGCCGCCGGCCTGGCGGCGGCGCCTGCGAAGAAGCCGCCATCGCCTGCGCCGGCACCGGCGCCCGAGGCCACGGTCGCCCCCGCGCCGGCTCCGGCGAAGGAGGCCAAGCGCGCGACGGCGCCGGACGCCGCCCCCGCGCCCGAAGCCGCGCCCGCGGCGCCGGTCCCGCCGACCGCGGAAGGCCCCCGGCCCCCGGTCGGCATCGAAGACCTCAAGGCCCTCTTCAAAGAAGCCCCGCTCCTCGTGCAGTTCCAGGCCGAAGCGGTCACGGCCAGGCCGGAGATCGTTCCCCGCTTGGTCTGGGAGGTCCGCGGCCCGGTCGTTGAAGTCATCAAGGGGAACCTTCTGCCCGGCCGCATCATGCTTCACGTCGATAGCATCATCCGCGTCTTTGACCTCCCGCGCCAGGAAGTCGAGGGCAAGCAGTTCGTGGCGGCCATCAAGCCGCTCTCCGGCGCCCAGGATCGGCGGTTCCAGCTCGTAGGCCAGTACGCCTTCCAGACCGAGAGCCGCGAGGCCGACGCCCTGCGGCAACTCGCCAAGAGCGAAGTCGACAGCGGCTCCGGCGGGCAAAGCCTCCAACTCGCCGTCCAGTGCGTGGACAGGGCCGACCGCGCGTTCCCCGTCGCGGGACCCAAGATGATCGAGGTCCGCCTGTCGAACATGGGCACCGACTCCGCCACCTATTTCCAGGCGCCCATCGCGGAGAAGGACGACAAGCTGTACCTGACGGGCTCCGGCGCGATCGTCATCCGCGACACCACCGGCCGCCTGGTGCCCGACAAGGGGAACGTCATCCTGGGTCAGGTGCCCCCGCCGCCGCCGAAGCCGGCGTTCCTCGTGCCGAACGCCAACTTCGTCGAAAACATCGATCTGGCAAAATATTACAATCTTCCCGAGGGCCGCTACATCCTGTCGCTGACCCTCGCCACCCCCGACCAGCGCGGCCGGATCGTCTCCAACGGGTTCTCGTTCCAGGTGGGGGCGGTGAATCTGCCCGCCGAGCCGAAGCCCAAGGTCGAGGCCGTCAGGGTGCCCGAGCCCCCGCCGGAGAAGCCGGCGCCCGCGACCGAAGCGTACGTCGCCCAGGCGCCCGCGCCGCCGAAGCCCGCCGCCCCAGCCGTCGTGGTGCCCGACCCGGCGAGGTACGTCCCCGGCAAGCCGACCGCCGGCCTGGCGGGCTTCCTCAAGCCCGCCAAGGCGAAGTACGCCCTCGGCGACCCGGTGGACCTGGAGCTGCGCCTCATCAACCAGGGCCAACGGACGCTGGCCATCGACGCCCGCCTGGAGCGGACCCTCACGGTGCAGGTCCAGGAAGTCGGCGACACCCCGCCGCCGCTGTTCGTCGTCCGCCAGACGCCCTGGCCCCCGGACCCCGCCGGCATGCCCGATCAGCGGGCGTACCTGACGGAGGGCGCCTTCTGGGGTCGCACGCTCAACATCAACACCCTCTACGGCAAGACCCGCGAGGAACTCATCGGCCTGACGCCCGAGACCCTGGCCGCCGGTAAAGAGGTCTCCTACGAGCGGTTCGGCAAGGTTGTGTACGGATTCCCGAAGCCCGGGTACTACAACGTGACGGCCGTCTACACCGTCAGCCGCCCGCACACGAACGACGGCAAGCAGCCCGTCGAGCAGCCCAAGGAGTGGTGGATCGGCGACCTCCAGACCAACACGGTCACCGTCCAGATCGGCGAGCCGGGGAAGTAGCGGCTGGACCGCTCGGGTGTGCCGAGGGCGCCGTGGGGGGAATCGACATGTTCAACCGCGTCCTGAACTGGGTCCGGCGATCGTTCGCGCTGATTATCCTCATCAGTCTGTTCCTGCCGTTCGTCACCGTGAGAAGTGCTTGCCACCGCAGCACGAGTTATGGCGGGTGGGAAGCCGTCGGGACGTGCCCCCTGCTGCTCATCATCCCCGTGTTTGCGGTGTCGGTGGTTGTCCTGACGTTCGTTGGCCGGAAGCGTGTCCGTACCGCTACCGGGAGGTTCCTTTCGGCCCTTCTGAAGGCACTGTGGACCGGCATGGCCGCCATCGTCACATGGTGCCTCCTGCACCTGCTTCCAGACCACGATTTTCCGGAACCACAGTGGGGCGGCGGCCTGGCGTTGGCATCTTGGGCTGGCATCTTCGTGTCCGACGTCATCGAATCGCATATTTGCTGGCGCGACTGGGCCCGCTGGAAACACGCCAACCCTCGTCTACCAATTGAGGATCCCTGTCTCAATCTCACGGGGTGGAGCCTGTATGTGACGGGAGGCATTCCTTTCTTCTTGGCCATCGCTTGGCAGAATGTGCTGCTTCTTACCGCGACCGACATCGTCGTTGGTTTTATCCTGCCTCTGAATGCCGCGTTCTTCACACTTGCCCTGTGGTGGGCCCTGGCCTGCTTCACGGGTTGGGGACTTCGGCGAGGGCTTTACTGGAGTTTCGTCCTCCGGGACATCGTCGCTGCCCTGTCCATCCTGCTGACAGTGGGAGTCATGCTGCCTCTGGCCGGCCCCGCCGCGGACCTCTTCCGCGACATCAGCCGCCCCGACCTCGCAGGGGTGGGCGCCGCCCTGACGGCAACCGCCCTGCTCGCATGGGCGGTGTGGAACATCGGCGTGGTGGTCCTGCTGCGGGGATGGTGCCGGCGATTCTTCCCGGCAAAGCGCGTGCGGCTCCGGACCCCCGAGGGCATGCGCAAGGTTCTCGTGCCCCGCTGCCCCTCCTGCAGGGCGAGGTTGTGGTTCAACCGTGACACGTCGCAACTGGTCTGCCGGCCTTGCGGTACCGCGCACGACGCCGTGATCGGAACCAACGCAGTGAAAGCCGTTGACGCCGCCACCAAAACCGCATAACGTGAGGAGAGGGAAGGGCACGCGCTTTGACCAAGGACGCCGGCCCCTTTGATCGCTTTCTCGCCGACCTGATGGAGGACCGCGGCTACGCGGGACAGGTGGTCCACGTCAAATCGACGCCCGCGCGGCCGGCGCGCTTCGCGGATCCGGCGGCGCCGCTGCCGGAGGCGCTGGCGGCGGGCCTGACGGCGACCGGCATCAAGCGCCTCTACGTCCACCAGGCCCGGGCCCTCGACCTCGCGCGGCAGGGCAAGGACTTCGTGGTCGTCACCGGCACGGCCAGCGGCAAGACGATGTGCTACAACCTGCCTGTGCTGGAGCGGCTCCTGGCGGACCCCAAGGCCAAGGCCCTGTACCTCTTTCCGACGAAGGCCCTCGCTCAGGACCAGCTCGGGACGCTCAAGCGGTGGGCCGGGGCCGGACCCCAACTCGCCGACGTCCTCCGCCCCGCCACCTACGACGGCGACACGCCGCGCCACAACCGCCGCAGGATTCGGACCGAGGCCAACGTCATCCTCTCCAACCCCGACATGCTCCACGTGGGCGTGCTGCCGTACCATCCGCGGTGGGCGTCGTTCTTCCAGGACCTGCGGTACGTCGTCGTCGACGAGCTGCACCAGTACCGCGGCATCTTCGGCTCGAACGTGTCGATGGTGATGCGGCGGCTGGCCCGCGTCTGCGCCCACTACGGCAGCCGCCCGCAGTTCATCTGCGCGAGTGCCACCATCGCGAACCCCGGCGAACTGGCCGAGGCCGTCACCGGCCGGCCGTGCGAGACGGTGGACACCGACGGCAGCCCGCGCGGGCCGCGCCTGTTCGTCCTCTGGAACCCCCCGCCCTTCGGCGCCGACAGCCTGGCGCGAAAGAGCGCGAGCATGGAGGCGACGGACCTCCTGGTGCGCCTGGTCGAGCGCGGCGTCCAGACCATCGTCTTCACGAAGGCCCGCGTGGTGGCCGAGCTCATCTACCGCTACGCCCGCGAGCGGCTCGAAAGGACAAACAAGGCGCTGGCCGACAAGGTGCGGGCCTACCGCGGCGGGTATCTGCCGGAGGAACGCCGGGCCATCGAGCAGGCGCTCTTCACCGGCAAGCTCCTCGGCATCGCCTCGACGAACGCCCTGGAGCTCGGCATCGACGTCGGCACGCTCGACGCCTCGATCCTCGTGGGCTTCCCCGGCACCATCGCCTCCACGTGGCAGCAGGCGGGCCGGGCCGGGCGCGGCCGAGAGCAGGCCCTCACCGTCCTCGTCGCCTACAACGACCCCATCGACCAGTACCTGATGCACCACCCCGAGTACTTCTTCGGCCGGCCCGTGGAACAGGGCGTGGTGGACCCGCAGAACCCCTACATCCTGGCGAGCCACCTCGGGTGCGCGGCCGCCGAGTTGCCCCTCGCGCCGGAGGACGCATCGCTGTTCGGCGCGCGGGCGCCGGAGGTGGCGGACATCCTTGCCGCCGGAGGAGACCTGGCGCGGATCGAGGACCGCTACTACTGGTCGAGGCCCGAGGCCCCGGCCCAGAAGACCGACCTCCGGACCATCTCGAACGACACCTTCAGCATCGTGCGGACCGACGGCGCCAAGCGCGACGTCATCGGCCAGGTCGATTCCATCAGCGCGCCGGAACTCGTGTACCCCGGCGCCATTTACCTGCACGAGGGGGAGAGTTACCAGGTCCGCCAGCTCGACTTCGAAGGGAAGGTCGCCTACGTCGAGCGGGCCGAGACCGACTACTACACGCAGCCGGTCCTCGCCGACAAGTGCAGGATCCGCCAGGAGCGCGAGCGCAAGGCCGCGCGCGGCCTGACGGCCTGCTTCGGCGACCTGACGGTCACGTGGACCACCGTCGCATTCAAGAAGATCAAGTTCTACACGAATGAGAACATCGGCCAGACCGCGCTCGACCTGCCGGCCCAGACGCTCGAGACGACGGGCCTCTGGATGATGGTCGACCCGGCGGTCCTGGAGGAGCTGCGCGGGCTGGGCCTCAAGGCGGTCGAGGGCCTCGTGGGCCTGAGGAACCTGGCCCTCGTGTGCCTGCCGATGCTGGCGATGTGCGACCGGCGGGACCTCTCGGGGATCGTCGAGAGCGCCAACACCGGCCAACCAACGGCGTTCCTCTACGACCGTTTTCTCGGCGGGCTGGGGTTTGCCGAGAAGGGGTATGAGCTCGTTGACGAGCTCCTGGCGATGTGCCGGCGGCTGATCGCCGACTGCGCGTGTGAGTCGGGATGCCCAAGCTGCGTGGGCCTGGCGAATCTGCGTCCGCCGATCCACCAGGACCCCGACCTCGCCTGCGGTTATGCGATCCCGTCCAAGGAAGCCACGCTGGCCCTCCTCGACCGCCTGCGATTCAGGGGCCTTTTCGCTGTCAAGGGTGGATAGAAATGTCCGCCGGTTTGGGAGACTGTAGCACCATTATTGCGAATTCTTGGGGTTGCTGGGGCGAATTGGCCGACATCTACTCCTGACGCGGAGCGTCGGGAGGGGCGGCCATGGCTGGCCCCGGTGAGTACGTTGCGGATGTGACGGAAGGGATCGTGCGGGTGGAGGACCTGCCGCC
>Ga0315284_10015426_pt1 | contig 10857 bp, 10 predicted proteins | sample YL17G09_16_MG_FD_203696 | JGI IMG/M metagenome (GOLD analysis project Ga0315284, IMG submission 203696) | Sediment microbial communities from Yellowstone Lake, YNP, Wyoming, USA - YL17G09_16 | ecosystem: Environmental > Aquatic > Freshwater > Lake > Sediment | place: USA: Wyoming | collected...
CGGGGTCGCCCGCGCCGCCCGGGAGCGGGGCGTCGAAGAGCCCGTCGGCGGCGAAGCCGGGCACCTCCTCGGCCGGGCGCATCGCACCGGTGGCCGTCTCGAAGAAGACGAGCCCGCCCGAGACCTGGGTGCTCGGATTGCCCGCCGCGTCGAGCGCGGTCGCCACTTGTACCACGGGCGCTCCGACGAGGCCTTCCGGATCGACGATGCCGGGCTTCTCGAGCGCCAGCACGACCACGGTGACCGGCGGGTCGGACGAGGCGAAGGCCGTGTCGCGCTCGGCGTGGCGGAGGTAGCCGCGCGCCGCGCAGCGCTCCAGCGCCCAGAGCACGGCGGGCATGGTGCGCGCGTGCTGGATGGCCGCGGTGGCGTTCGCCCCGGCGCCGACCGGCAGGTGCGAACTGTCGCCGATGAAGCCCACGGGCCCATCCTGCTCGACGTAGCGGCGGGGCTGGGGGGCGTCCCCGGCGGAGGCGGGCGGGGCGACGAGGAGGAGGCCGAAGAGCAGCAGCGTCGGTATCGCGGCGCGGACAGCAGGGTTCGTCATGATCTGTCACCCTTGCGGGGGCGAGATTCTCGAGGGGGCAGAGGGAGCGGGAACGAGGGCCGCGGAAAGCCGACGGCCCGGACGGGGGGGCGTCTCGGGCCGCAGGAGAAGCCTAGGGTGCAGCCGGCGGGGTCGTCAAACTATTCTTTCGCGAGCCGTCCCCAGCCGTCTATTGCCGCGCCAGCTCGAGATTCTGCTTGGCCGGGTCGGCCGTGCCGTCGCCGTCGAAGTCGTAGGCGGCGTCGGCGCCGGTCAGGGTGAGCTTGTCGCCGGCCAGTACGGCGTCGAAGGCGACGACCCCGCCTGGCGCGGGCAGAAGCCTCAGGAGATCGGTCTCGAGTTCCCAGGCTCCGGCGAGCGAGTCCGGCGGGTCGCCGGGCGGGGCGATGACGAGAAGGAAACTGCGGTCCGGCTCGAGCGCCAGCGATCCGGCGCCGCCGAGGGCGACGAGATCGGCGCGTTCTTGCGTGCCCTTGCTCACGTACTCGATCTTGGTCGCGTTCCAGTGGCCCGTGATCTCGCGCAGCTCCGGGCCGACGGAGTCCTTGCCGCAGCCCGGCAGCAGGCTCGCGACCAGAAGGATCACAACCCAAGCGGAGTGCTTCGCGGCCCTCATGCTCCTGCTCCTCATTCGTCCGGCTCGCGGTGAGCAGTGGCGTCGTCGTCCACCCAGTCCTCTTCTTCCCAGCTCATGCCGCGGCGGCCGGGGACCTTGCGGGTGGGTCCGGCCTTGTAGATGCGGCACGACTTGGGGCCATAGCAGAAAGTCTCCGTGCGGTAGCGGCGCTGCCCTGGTTTCCACTGGTCGACGATCATGTCCACGGCCATCCGGCAGCCCCAGATACAGGTGCGGCACGAGGCGGCGTAGGTGCGGGCGTCGAGCCGGCGGTGGCCGCGGGCGCGGTATTCCTCCAGGCTCGGCGGGACGCCGAGTCGGGGTGGCGGTTCGCCGGGTTCGACAGTCGCACGCCGCACCAGAACCAGGCCGCTCGTCTTGTAGTAGTCCGCGGAGTCGAGGCGTGGGTCGGCGACCGGCTCGGCCTGGCCGGAGACCCCGTCGCCGGCGCGGAAGGCGAACTTCTCCTGCGTCGCCTTGCCGATGCCGACGGTGAATTCGCCCGGCGGGCCGGCGGCCTTGCCTTTCACTCGGAGGCAATACCCCAGATAGCTGTGCTGGCGCTGATCGTAGGAGCGCGTGAGCCGGATGCGGGGCTGGACGGCGAGGACTTCGCCGCTCCACGCGAGCTTCGGCGAGCTGGCCCCGGGGGCGCTCCGCGAACCCACCTACCCCTCCACGTCCGCCTTCGGGAACAGGATCTTCACCTCCGGCAGCCGGCTCCCCGCCAGCGCCGGCGTGGTTCCGCTCGCGAACCACGCGTCGCGCTCGTCGGCCGCCGCCTCGGCTGCCGCACCGAGCGTCGGTGGCCCTTCCTCCCCGTCTTCCGGCGGCTCTCCCGGCGTCATGTCGAGGCCGAGCCCGCGCCACAGCTCCTCGGCCTTGGCCGGGATCGCCGGCCACGCCCAGAAGCCCGCCAGCCGCGCGCACTCGAGCATCGTCACCAGCGCGGTGTCGAGCCGCGTCGCCTGCGCGGGGTCCTTCGCGAGCACCCAGGGCTTGGTCTCCTCGACGTAACGGTTGGCGCGCTTGACCAGCGTCCAGCACGCCTCGAGCGCGGCCGCAGGCTGCAGCGTCTCGAAGGCCCGCTGCACGTCGGCGCGCGCCTTCGCCGCCACCGCCTCGATGTCGCGCTCGAGCGGCCCGGGCGCGTACGCCGACGGCACCACCCCGCCGCGATAGCGATGCACCATCGAGCACGCCCGGCTCGCCAGGTTCCCCAGCTCGTTGGCCAGGTCCGTGTTGTAGCGGTCGCGCAGCTGGTCCTCGTCGTAGTCGCCGTCGCGCCCGAACTGGACCTCGCGCAGGATGTAATAGCGCAGCGCCTCGACGCCGTACTTGGCCGCGACCGCGAGCGGGTCCACGATGCGCCCCTCGGTCTTCGACATCTTCTCGCCGCCCATCTTGATGAACCCGTGCACGAAGATGGAGCGCGGCGCCGGCATCCCCGCCGACCACAGCATCGACGGCCACAGCAGGCAATGGAACCGCGAGATGTCCTTGCCGATGATGTGCAGCGCGTTGGGCTCGGCGGTGGCCACCCCCTCCTCGCCCGGCGCGCACCACCACTCGCGGTAGCTCTCCTGCGGGAAGCCGATCGCCGACACGTAGTTGATCAGCGCGTCGAACCACACGTAGACGGTGTGCCCGGCGCCTTCGTCCAGCCCGGGCGGCACCGCGATCCCCCACGGCACGCTGGCCCGCGAGATCGACACGTCCTGCAGCCCCTCCTCGATCACCGCCAGCACCTCGTTGCGGCGGTAATCCGGCTGGATGAACTGCGGGTCGGCCTTGATGTGGGCGCGCAGCCGGTCGGCGTACTTCGACAGCCGGAAGAAGAAGTTCTTCTCCGCCAGCGTCTGCACCGGCTGCTTGTGCACCGGGCACAGCTCGCCCTCGAGCAGGTCCTTGGCCTGGTAGAACGCCTCGCAGGCCACGCAGTAGAGCCCCTCGTACTCGGCCAGGTAGATGTCGCCGGACGCGTGGCAGCGCCGGAAGATCTCCTGCACCGCCGCCTCGTGGCCGTGCTCGGTGGTGCGCACGTAGCGGTCGTAGCCGATGTGCAGCGCGTCCCAGCAGGTGCGGAAGCGGGCCGACAGCTCGTCGGTGAAGATCTGCGGGTCGATGCCCCGCGCCTCCGCCTCGCGCGCGATCTTCATGCCGTGCTCGTCGGCGCCGGTGAGGAAGAAGGTGTCGTCGCCGCGCTGGCGGTGATAGCGCGCCAGGCAGTCGGTGACCAGCTTCTCGTAGGCGTGGCCGAGGTGCGGGCTGGCGTTGACGTAATCGATCGCGGTGGTGACGTAGAAGCGGCGTCGCATGGGGTCTCCCGGCCGGTGCTCGGCGGCGGGCCCGGCCGATCCGACGCCCGGCCCGGGTCCGTTTGCCGGGGACATTACCACGGGGGGGGTGGGCGGTACTTCGGCGTCTCGGGCGAGGCGCCAGCGCCGCCCAGGAGAGCGGCCATCACGCCCTGAGTGCCTCCGCGACCGCCTTCGGCCTCTTCGCCGCGACTCGCAGCAGCGCCAGGGCCGGGCCGTCCGGCTTCCGGCGGCCCTGTTCCCAGTTCCGCAGCGTAGCCAGGCTGACGCCGATCATCAGGGCAAACTCCACCTGGGTCTTCCCCAGCTTGCGGCGGATGACCCGCACATCGGCCGGCTGGAAGACCGTCACGCGCCCGGGTTTGGCCTGGCCGCGCCGAATCCTCCCCGCCTCCCCAACGCTCTCTGTCAGCCGCTCGAAGTCCTGCTTCTTCACTCGAACTCCTCCTGGACGAGCCGGCGCAGCACGCCCGATCGCTCCTTGGACAGATCCCCTCTGCGGCGCTTGGAGAATCCGTAGAGCAGGTGGATCGTGTCGGTGGCCGGAGGCCAGAAGCAGATCACCCGAACCCCGCCCCGCTTGCCTCGTCCCGCGGATCCCCAGCGGATCTTCCGCAGGCCTCCGCTCCCGGGGATGACGCATCCCCCGTCGGGCCGAAAGACCAGGGCCAACTGCATGGCGCGGTAGTCGTCACCTGCCATCCGCCTCCGCAGCAAGCGGGTGAAGATGGGGGTCTCAACGAACCGCATCGCCGGTGGTACGCCAATGGCGTACGCCCCGCAAGCCGGGAGGTGGGGCGGTTGCGCGGCAGTCTCCGTCTCTTTCTTCGTTTCGGGCCAGGCCCGCGAGACTCGCCGATCCAGGTTTCCCCGCTTCGGGGGCGGGAAAGACGAATCCCCCGAGTCGCGACTCGGGGGGCACCAACGAGTCCGGGAGGAACTCGCCGGCATCGACTGTAACCAACTGTCCGCGAACCGCCGCGGCAGGTCAAGTTCGCCGTCAAGCCCTGGGAGCCCCGCCCCTACCCCCGCCTCCTCCCCGTCCCGTACTCCGGCCAGTCGTCGGCGCGTTCCGGCACCATGCGCCCCAGGCGCGCCAGCCCGGAGAAGAACGCCACCTCGGGGTTGACGTTGCCCTCGATGGCGCGGCCGACCTCCTCCAGCACGCGCAGCCGGCGCTTCACCTCGCCGACCTCGGCGCCCGCCGCGGTCTTCCTCAGGTCGTCGGCGATGTCGCGGTTGACGAGGCCCTCGTCGCCCGCCCCGTAGCGCAACCGCAGCACGTCGCGCAGCCAGAGGATCTGGAACTCGAGGACGCGGCGCAGCGTCTCGCGGTTCCAGCCGCGCGCCACCTTGGCGGCCTCGGCCAGCACCCGCCCCGCGTCGCCGCCCACCGCCGTGCGCACCATGGCCACGGCCGCGTCGCGCGCCACGCGGATGTCCTCGTCGCGCCACATCAGCGCGCGGCCCAAGGACCCCGCGCACACCGCCGCCAGCAGCCGCGCCCGCGCCGCGGGCACGCCGGCGTGGCCCACGAGAAACGACTCCACGACCTCCTCCGCCAGCGGCAGGAAGCGCAGACGCAGGCAGCGCGAGCGGATGGTGGCGGGCAGCCGCTCGGGGCGGCTGGTGGTGAGCACCCACACGGTGCTCGCCCCCGGCTCCTCCAGCGACTTGAGCATGGCGCTGTACTGGTCCTCGCGCATGCGGTCGGCGTCGCGGATCACCACGGCGCGGCACGCAGCTTCGTAGGGCTTGTACGACAGCTCCTTCAGCAACTCGCGCGTCAGCCCGATGCGGATCGACGCCGCCTTCTCGTAGGTGAAGACGTGGAACGGATCGGCCCGCAGCCTTTCGAGGGTTTCAGTGATGGTCTCGTCGAGGGTCGCCTCCTCGCCGCTCACCGGGAAGAGGAAGCGCAGGTCGGGGTGCTGGACCCGCTCGCTCTTGTGGCAGCCGGGGCAGGCGCCGCAGGCGTCGCCGCCGCCGCCGCGGTGCGGGCACAGCAGCGCCCGCGCGAAGGCCAGCGCCGCGGTCGTCTTCCCCACGCCCCACGGGCCGTGGAAGAGATACGCGTTGGCCAGCCGCCCGCCGGCCAGCACGGCCCGCAGCACGCCGATGGCGCGCCGCTGCCCGACGACGGCCCCGAGGCCGCGGCCGTCGTCGCCGTCCGCCGCCGCGGGCCGGGGCTTGGCGCCCGGCGGCTTCGCCGCAGGTTTCTTGGCCGCCGGATTCTGCTTCTCCGCCTTCTTCTTCTCCGCCATCCCCGGCCTCAGCGCAGCCACTCGAGGGGGTTGAGGGCCGAGCGGCCCTGGCGCACCTCGAAGTGGAGGATCGAACCCTTGAGCGAGCCGGTGTCCCCGACCCGCGCGATCACCTGGCCGGCCTCGACCTCCTGCCCGCGCGCCAGCAGCACCGCCGAGCAGTGGGCGTACAGAGTGTAATACCCGTCGCCGTGGTTGAGGATGAGCATCTGGCCGTAGGTGCCGTAGTCGTTGCTGACGAAGTCCACCCGGCCGCGCGCCACGGCGCGGACGTCGGTGCCCAAGGGTGCGGCGATGTCGATGCCGCTGTTGAACGTGACGGTGCCGAACTTGGGGTGCTTCTCGTTGCCGAAGCTGCCTACCACCTCGCCGCGCACCGGCCAGGCCAGCCCCCCGCGGGCGCCGGCGAAGACACCGGCGTAGGGCTCGAGCGGCGCCGGCTGGCCGGGGGCGGTGCCGCGCCGGCGCGCCTCCTCCTCCGCCCGCCGCCGCCGCTCCAGCTCGTCGAGCACGCTCTTGATGCGCCGCGCGGTGCGCTCCAGCTCCGCCGCCGCCGCCTCGTAGGCCTGCCGCTCGCTCTGGATGACCAGCACGCTCTGCTGCTTCTTGGCGCGCAGCTTGTCGAGCTGGCGCTGCTCGCGCTGCTTCTGCTGGGCGGTCTTCTCGACGTCCTGCAGCGTCAGGTCGAGACGCTGCTGGTTGGCGGTGATCTTCTCCTTCTCGTGGTGGATGCCGAGCAGCAGCACGCGGTCCTGGCGGGCGACGCGCACCAGGTAGTCGGCGCGCGCGAAGAGCTGCGCGAAGGTGTCGGAGGCGAGCAGGAACTCGAGCTCGCGCTGGCGCCCGAGCTTGTACATGCCGCGCAGACGCAGCGCCAGGCGGTCGCGGCGGCTCATCAGGGCGCGCTCGGAGCGCGACAGATCGACGCGCACCACGTCGAGGTCGCGCTCGAGCTGCTTTTCGCGGCGGTTGAGCTTCTGGATGGACGAGCGCGTCTGGCGCAGCTTGGTCTCGGTGGTGCGCAGGTCCTTGAGGACCTTGGTCTCGCGCCCCTTGAGCTCGCGCGCCTTGCGCCGCTTCTCCTCGGCGTCGCGCTTGAGCTGCTCCATCTGGCGGCGCTGGGCGTCCTCGTCGGCGGCGGCGGGCGGTGCGGCCGGCGCGACCGGCGGCGATGTCTGCGCCAAAAGCGGGCCGGCGAGGCCCCGCGGCCCCGCGCCCAGGAGCCCAGCCAGCCCCAGCGCCGCCGCGGCCGCCACGGCGACGCGCCGCTTCATCGCTTGCGCTCCTCGTGGCCGATGCGCGACACGGCCAGCGCGCTGCCGAGGGCTCCCAGCCCCGCCGCCGCGGCCACGAAGCCAGCCAGCCAGCGCCACGGCGGGAACACCGGCAGCACCGCCAGGCGGCCTTCGACCAGCAGGAAGAGTCCGTACACCAGCGCCAACGCCCCGGCGGCGGCCAGGATCGAGAGCAGCGTGCCCTCGAGCACCAGCGGCACGCGCAGGAAGAAGCGCCCGGCGCCGAGCAACCGCATGACGCGGTGCAGCTCGCGCCGGGCCACCACCGTCAGGCGGATGGCGTTGGAGACCACGAAGATCACGACCAGAGCGATGATCGCGGCGAGACCGAAGCCGGTGATCCGCAGCGTCTCGATGAAGCGGTCGAGGCGGCGCACCCACTCGCCGCCGAACTGCACCTCCTCGACCGCCTCGTCGTCGGCCACCGCGGTGGCGACGGAGTCCATGGCCTCGTAGTGCAGGTACTCGGGGCGTAGCCGCACGCGCAGCGAGGCGGGCAACGGGTTCTGGCCCACGGCCTCGAGCAGCTCGCCGCCGCCCAGCTCGCGCGCCATCTCGTCCCAGGCGTCCTGCTTGCTGACGAAGCTCACCTGGCGGGCCACCGGCGCCAGCCGGTCGGCGAGCGAGTCGCGGTCGGCGGCGGTGGCGCCGTCGCGCAGGAAGACGATCATCTCGCGGCGGTCGCCGAGGGTCTGCACGGCGTGCAGCGAGTTGACCAGCACGACGAGGAAGGCGGCGGGCACGAGCAGCGCGCCGACCAGGGCCAGCAGCGCCGTCCCGGTCAGCGAGCGGTGCCGCCACAGGCCGCGCCAGGCCTCGCTCAGGAAGTAGAGCATGCGCTGCATGGCCCCTCCCCTACGCCCCCACCACGCGGCCCTCGACCAGACGCGTGATGCGGCCGCCCACGGCCTGCGCCACCGCTTCGTCGTTGGTGGCCAGCACCAGCGTGGCGCCGCGGCCGTGCGCCCGCTTGAGCACCTCGATCAGCAGCGCGGCGTGCTTGGGGCCGAGGTGGCGCGCCGGGTCGTCGGCGACGATCAGGAGCGGCTCGCCGACCAGGGCGCGGGCCACCGAGACGCGGCCCTTCTCGCCGGCCGACAGCTCGCCGGGGAAGGCGCCGGCGCGGGCGCGCAGCCCGACCTCCTCCAGCATCTCGCCGATACGCATGCCGATCTGCTTGCGGTCCCAGACGCCGCGGATGTTGAGGGCCAGCGCCAGGTTGTCGAACACCGAGCGGTCGGGGAGCAGGCGCACGTCCTCGAAGACGATGCCCAGGGTGCGCCGCAGCACGGCCCGGCGCGCGCTGGAGGTGCGCCCGGAGACGAAGTCGCCCACCTCGACCATGCCCGAGGTGGGCGGGATCTCCATGGTGATGAGGCGCAGGAGCGTGGTCTTGCCGCAGCCGCTGGGGCCGAGCACGGCGACGCGCTCGCCGGCCGCCACCTCCCAGTCCACGTCGCGCAGCGCCCAGGTCGCTCCGAAGCGCCGGCTGACCCCCGAGAAACGGATCACGCCCCCCGTCCCGCTAGCGGTAATCGATGCGCGCCTTGGCGCGCAGCCCGGCGACCCAGGTGTCGTACTGCTTCTTGAGCTTCGTCTGCCGCACCAGCTCCGGCAGCTGCGGCCGGATCTCTTCCAGCTCGTAGGGGCGCTCGGGCCGGCGGTCGAGCATCTTGAAGATGTGGTAGCCCTGCGGGTTCTTGAGCGGCCGGGTGACGTCGCCGATGCCCAGCGGATCGAGGGCGGCGCGGAAGTCCGGCGAGAAGGCGCTGGCCGGCACGAAGCCGAGGTCGCCGTTGGGGTCCTGCGGCCCCTGGAACTTGGAGTACTTGCGGGCCAGGGCGCCGAAATCGAGGCCCTTGGCCGCCTCGCCGTAGACCATCTGGGCTTGCGCTTCGGCCCGCTGGTCGTCGGCCGCCATGATCGGCACGCGCACCAGGATGTGCCGCGCGTGCACCTCGGCGCGCGCCGAGTCCGCCTCCTCGACGCGGATGATGTGGTAGCCGAACGGGGTCTCCACGACGCCCGACATCTGGCCGGGCTTGAGCGCGAAGGCCGCCTTGGTGAAGTTGGTGTCGAGGTCGCCGCGCCCGAAGAAGCCCAGGTCGCCGCCCGAGGCCCGCGTCGCCGGGTCCTCCGAGATCTCCTGCGCCACCCGCGTGAACGACTCGCCCTTCTGGATGCGCGCCAGCGTCTCCTCGGCGCGCCTGCGGGCCGCCGCCTTGGCGGTGGGATCGGGCTCGATGGGGATGAGCACGAGCGCGATGTGCATCTCGGCCGGCTTGGTGGGGAACTCCTTGGGGTTGGCCTTGAAGTACGCCTCGGCCTCGGCCGGCGACACCTCGAGCTTGAGGTTCAGCTCGCGGCGCAGCAGCTGGTTGGCGAGCATCTGGCGGCGGATCTCGCCGCGGTAGCGCTCGCGCAGCTCGCCCTCGCTGATGCCCTCCTTGCGCAGCTCGCCGGCGAAGGCCTGCTCGCCGCCGACCCGCTCCTTGGCGTCGACGATCGCCTGGTTCACCTGCGCATCGAGCTCGGCGTCGACCACCGACACCTGCTTGCGCTTGGCCTCCTGGACGATGAGCTTCTCGTCGACGAGCTTGGCGAGGATCTCCTTGCGCATGCCGATGGCGGCCAGCGAGTCGAGGCGCGCCCCGCTCTGCATCAGGTAGAGGTAGAGCTGCTCGTCCACCTCGCTCTGGAAGATGGGCTCGCCGCCCACCACGGCGGTGATGCCGTCGACGCGCTCCTCGCCGGCGCGGGCCGTGTCGGCGGCGGCGCGCGGCGCGGCCGGCGTGGCCACGGGCGGAGCGGCGGTGGCCGGCGGCACGCCCGGCGGCGGCACGCCCGGCGCCGCGGCGGCAGACACCAATGCGACCCCGGTCCACACCAGGGCCAGGACCAGCCCGGCGGCCGCGAGGGCCGATGACTGCGACTTCATGCGTTCTCCTTGGGAGGCACCGGCCACGGCACGTCGCCCAGCGCCTTCTCGTTCACTTGCGGCGGGTGAGCCTGGCGGAGCCGCTCGAGCAGTTCCTGCAGCGCCAGCCGGCGTTTCTGCTCGAACAGCCGGGCCTCTTGATCGGCGAGCCCCGCTGACTGCCCGGGCGCCGGGCTCGCGGTCCCCACCTGGGCGCGGATCCGCTCGCGCTCCTCGGGCGTGAGCCGCGCCTTCGTCACGATCTCCTGCTCGTAGATCCGCGAGATGAGGAACGATGCCTCGCGGTCGCGCAGGCGGCGGGCCGTCTCCGGCTCGCGGTCGAGACCGCGGTCCTGCGCCTCGCGCAGCAGCAGCGCGAAGGTGGCGCGGTCCTGGACGAACAGGCGCAGCGTGGCGTCGTCCCCGGCCGGCGGGCGGTCGAGCGACGTGCGGTCGGCGAAATCGGCGAAGAAGTCCCGGATGGTGTAGGCCCCGCCCCGGTAGGTGGCCAGCGGCGCGGCGAGGTCCGCGTCGGTGAAACCGAGCTTGGCGGGGTCGCCGCCCGAGCCGAGCAGCTCCTCGGCGGTGCGGTTCTGCCACTTCTCGGCCAGCCGGCCGAAGCCGTCGGTCTCGAGCTTCATGCCGTAGCGCGTCTTCACGCCGGCCACGTAGGCCAGCACCAGCGAGCGCTCCTTGCGCTGGCGCAGCCCCGACTCGATTTGGGCGCGCACCATCTGGTAGTCGTCGCGCTCGCGCGCCCGGCGGTCCTCCACCTTGATGATGTAGTAGCCGACGGGCGTGAGGACCGGCTCGGTCCACTTCCCCACCGGCAGGCCGCGCACCGCCTGCTCGATCTCGGCGGGCAGCTGTCCGGCGGTGAGGTAGCCGAGATCGCCGCCG
>Ga0315284_10015427_pt1 | contig 10857 bp, 8 predicted proteins | sample YL17G09_16_MG_FD_203696 | JGI IMG/M metagenome (GOLD analysis project Ga0315284, IMG submission 203696) | Sediment microbial communities from Yellowstone Lake, YNP, Wyoming, USA - YL17G09_16 | ecosystem: Environmental > Aquatic > Freshwater > Lake > Sediment | place: USA: Wyoming | collected...
AGATATGCTCAAGAATATGAAGAGCGCCGGTTGTTGGATGATAGGTTTTGGGATTGAGTCGTCATCGCAGGAGATATTAGATAGGGCCAAAAAAGGTACAACCGTTCCACAGATAATAAATGCCGTCAAGCTATCGAAGGAAGCAGGGCTGGAAGTGACTGCGCATGTAATGTTCGGTTTGCCTGGCGAGACTCCAGAGACAGCACAACAGACTATTGATTTTGTAAAGAATCAGGATGTTGATTTTGGCCAATTTTATTGCGTAGTCCCGTGGCCATCTACTAAGATTTATAAAGAAGCTAAGGAAAGAGGTTGGCTTATTTCAGAGGATTGGTCATTATTCGAACAGAACTATTCTGTGATGTCTACAGCAACCATGCCAGCCGGCATGGTAGTCAAATACAGAAAAAAAGCCATAAGAGAATTTTACTTTAGGCCAAAGATAATATTTAAGGCTTTAAAAAGGATAAAAAGCCTAAAAGATCTAAGGCTGTTTATAGACACGTTGCGTGAGTTTTTGACTTGGGTGTAAGAATGTGTAATTTAAAGCAAGAAATCAGAATCTTTAATCCGATTATTATTATAATTTTTGCCGCTTTTATTTTAAGAATCTGGGGGATAAACCACAATTTCCCAGATGTTAATAGATATTTCTATGAAACAGAAGAGTATCCTTCTGTTCAGATTGCCATGGGTTTTGGAGGTGGAGATTTGAACCCGTATTCATTTAACAAGCCATCACTTTATTATTATTTATTATTCGGCCACTATGGATTTTTTTATCTTTTGGGTAAAGCCTTAGGATTTTTTAATAATTTAACAGATTTCGTTAAATTTTATTTTAATAGTACGTGGATATTTTATTTAATTGGAAGATTATTGAGCGTAATTTTCGGCGTTGCTTCAATTTATATGGCATATCGAATAGGAAGAGAGATATTTGACCGCAAAGTCGCTATTATTACATCCGCGATGCTAGCAATTACTCCTATACATGTAGAGTTTTCCCAGCAGGCATTGCCTGATATACTAGGCTTATTCTTGAGCCTTGCATCTGTTTATTTCTCTTTGTTAGCGTATAAGAACTTTAGTTTGAAAAACTTAATACTAAGTTCGATTTTTGCAGGGTTGGCTTTGTCTTCAAAGTATCATTATGGTTTTATAATTTTAGCACTTTTTGTAATAATATTTATGCAGGCATCAAAAGAGCGCCGCGCTAAATATTACTATTTTAAAATAATTCTTATTTGTCTTTTACTCTTCATATTGGCCTTTATTATTGGTACGCCATTTGCTGTTTTGGATTATAAATATTTTTTGAGGTCTATCCTAGAACTTGAGAAGGCAAAAGCCGGTTCTTCGGTGCTTTTAGGGCATAGGGAGAATATTCCTAATTGGTGGATTGAGCATTTATTTCAATTAGCAAGACCGAATACATTTGGGATAGGTATGTTATTTATCTCTATATTAGGGGTATTTTTTGCCTTTATTCGCCATACGTGGAAATATATTGTTTTACTTTCTATAGTTTTGTTTTTTTACGCCTTTTTCTCCGTTTCTAAATGGATATGGTCTCCTGCGCATTATCTACTAGTAATAATCCCTTATTTGTTACTTTTGGGCAATAGTTTCGTGGTCGATTCTTTTTCTAAATTAAAAATAAACCGATTATCCCAGATAATTTTATTTTTAATTATTGCACTGCCGCCATTTATTACTGTTTGTATTAATGATAATTTAAACTCTTATCCAGATACAAAATCAGTGGCTAAAAAGTGGATTGAATCTAATATCGTAAAAGGGTCTAAGATTCTTATGGATAAGTTTTATGTACCGCAACTTAGCCTGACCGAAGATACTCTAGAAAGATTTACCGCTGAGCGTATTTCTGAAGATTGCAAACTCCTTCCTTCTTATAGAGCGATTGAAAGTAAAAATAAATATACTTATCTGAGAGATAAAAGTTTGACACAAATAGGTAAACCTTACAATATTTATCTTATATATAGCAATAATATGCACGATATAGAGGAGTATAAAAAGAAAAATAATATTGAATATATAATTTTAAGTGGCGAGGCAAAAAAAATATACTTGGATATCTTTCCATTTAATATTGACAGAGGAAATATGTTAGGATTTTATGATTCGGTCAAAAAAAAATGCACGCTCATAAAAGAATTTAAGCCGAATTGGCGCAATTTGCCAGGACCTGAAATAGAGATTTACCGAGTGAATTAAAGATGTGCGGAATTTGCGGTATTTATAATTATAGGAATAAACAAACAGCGGATAAGGCGATTTTGCAAAATATGACAGATGTACTTGCTCATCGGGGTCCGGATGATGAGGGGCTTTACCTTAAAGAGGAAATAGGTTTAGGCCATAGAAGATTAAGCATTATCGATTTGTATACAGGTAAGCAGCCGATGTCAAATGAAGATAACTCCATATGGATTATATTTAATGGTGAGATATATAATTATCGGGAATTGCGTGAAGAAATCAAGGCAAAGGGGCATATTTTACGCACAACTAGCGATACAGAGGTAATTATCCACCTTTATGAGGAGATGCAAGAGGATTGTGTCGAGAAACTTAATGGGATATTTGCTTTTTGTATCTGGGATGCAAAGAGAAAAAAGATTATATTAGTCAGGGACCGCTTAGGAGTAAAGCCGCTTTTCTATGCATTAGTTGATGAAGGAGTAATATTTGCTTCGGAAGTCAAATCTATCTTACAACATCATTCTGTAAAAAAAGAAATAGATATTCAGGCGCTGGATGATTTTTTCTCATTAGGTTATATTACCGGTGGAAAGACCATTATAAAATCCATAAAAAATCTTTCACCCGCTACAATCTTAAGTATCAGTAAGGATTCCAGTAAAACTTATAAATACTGGGATATTGGCTATAACAACAGTTTTCCTAAAAGTGAGAAATATTATATCGATAAATTACTCCATCATTTGGCTTCTGCAGTAAAAATTCAGATGGTTAGCGATGTCCCTGTAGGAGCTTTTTTGAGCGGTGGATTGGATTCTAGTTGTGTAGTCAGTTTTATGTTAAATTCTGCAGGAAGCAAAATAAGAACGTATAGTATCGGATTTTTAGAGAAATCTTACGATGAACTTCGCTATGCGCAGATGGCAGGTAGATTTTTCTCTACTAAACACAAAGATATGATTGTAAAACCGGATATCAAACAAATTCTGCCAAAATTAATCTGGTTTTACGATGAACCATTTGCGGATACTTCGACAATACCAACTTATTTTTTAGCTAAATTGGCTGCTTCTGAACTAAAAGTAGTTCTTTCGGGAGATGGAGGAGATGAAAATTTTGCGGGTTATCCTACATATGTAGCGGATAAACTCGCACGTTATTATAATATGTTACCGAATGTTGTGAAAAGTCTAGCCGCCGGGACTATTAATAAATTACCGGTTTCTTTTGATAAAGTAAGTTTTGATTATAAGGCGAAAAGGTTTATTCAGGGTGTCAGCTATTCACCTTTAAAGGCACATTATTCCTGGAGGTTAATTTATACTGAAGAAGAAAAGGAGCAGTTCTATTCCCATGATTTTAAAAAGCAGTTAAACGATTATTCTTCTTTTGAAACATTCGAGAATTTCTATAATTGTCGCCCTGAAGCAACTATCTTTCAGAAATTAAGTTATGTAGATTTTAAAACCTGGTTAGTCGATGATATATTGAGAAAAGTCGACAGGGCCAGCATGGCAAACTCTTTAGAAGCACGAGTTCCTTTGCTTGATCATAATCTTGTAGAATTTGCTGCAGCTATTCCTGAGAATTTGAAATTAAAAAGAATAAAAACTAAATATTTGTTAAAAAAAAGCATGAAAAACAGATTACCCAAGAAAATAATTTATAGAAAAAAGAGCGGTTTTAATGCACCTGTATCTCATTGGGTTAATAATGAATTAAGGTCTTACGTTTTAGATCATTTAAGTTCTAGCAAAATTAGAGGATTAGGTTATTTTCAAGATGATTTTGTGCAGACGATGCTCAAAGAACATTCTAATCGGACGAAAGACAACGGGTTAAAGATATGGAGTTTATTAAACTTTGTGATTTGGTATGAGATTTTTATAGAAAGCAAATCCCCCTAGATATGAAGAAAAAATTATTAGACTATTTATTTTGTCCAGATTGTCATTGCGAATTTCAATTGATTACTAAGAAAGCAGAAGACGGTGAAATAATTGAAGGCAGCTTACTCTGTTCTGCATGCAACAATGAGTACCCCATTAAAATGGGCATACCACGCATATTAAAAAGAGAAACGGATAGAGTTTCGCAAAGAACTTCAAAAAATTTCGGATATTCATGGACCAAGGTATGGAAATTAAGCAATGCAGATGAGTTAGAGTTTAACAGTTATTTTGCAGCTCTCTTAAAAAAAGAAGATTTCAAAGACAAACTTATCCTTGATGCGGGTTGCGGCAGTGGAAGGTTTACCTATTTTGTAGGGCTGCACTCTACAAAGGATGTTATTGGTTTTGATTTTTCCAACAGCGTAGAATCGGCTTTTGAGATTACAAGGCGGCTGAAGAATGTCCATATTGTTCAGGCAGATATTTATAATCTACCTTTAAAGAAAGAATACGAGCTTATATATTCCATTGGAGTGTTGCATCATTTACCCAGACCACAGGAAAGTTTCAATAACCTAGTTAGTCTTTTGGTCAAAAATGGACAAATTTTTGCTTGGGTATATGGTAAAGAGGGCAATAGGATATATCTTAAATTATTTGAACCATTCAGAGCCATTACTTGCCAACTGCCTCTTTTTATGAATAATATATTATCCACTCTATTAGCAGGAACAATTTGGATTATTATAAAACTGATTTATTTACCTTGCTATAAAAGAGGTTTTGTTGAGAAGTTGCCACTGGGAAAATACCTGATGTTTTTTTACAGACTTGGCTTTAAGCAATTTAGGGGAACTGTTTTTGACAAGATGATTCCTCCCATTGCTAATTATTATACAGAGCAAGAATTCAGAAGTTGGTTTCAAGATAATGGTTTAAAAGACATTAAAATTTTAGAAAGAACTGGTAATAGTTGGAGAGGTGTAGGAAGATATGTTTAAAATAAATTTAGCCGAAGATAGTCGCTTCAAAATACTGTTATTTTTTGTGGCAGTTGTTTATGGCCTGTTATTTATTTTATTTTTAAATAGTTCCAGTCCCTCGATAAGCACGGGCGACGCTCATCAGTGGGACGGGATAGGATGGAATCTGGCGCAGGGTAAGGGCTATTCTTTTTCTACGCACGCGCCGTATATTCTTACTATGCGTAGAGAACCAGGATATCCTTTACTCTTAGCCATTATATATAAGATATTCGGCCATAATTTGACTATAGTAAAATTGTTGCAGGTGTTTGTATTCGGGCTTTCTGGGATAATGACATATTTAATTGGTAAAGAAATTTTCAATGCAAAAATTGCCAAGATGTCTTCATTAATATTTGTTCTTTTCCCGTCTTCAGCAAACTATACAACATGGATTCTTAGAGAAACAATTTGTACGTTTATATTTCTTCTTATTATATATTTCCTTATAAAAGCAGTTAGGACAAAAAAATTGAAATATTTTATTTTAATAAGTTCTATATTTGCCTATGCCTTATATATAAACTTTATTTTTATCGGTTTTATTTTTTTATTCTTTCTCTGGTATGTTTTTATAAATAAAAAGATTTGTACTATAAAGAGATTTCTATCAGTCTTTATACTGGTAATTATTGTTCCTTTATTGATTTATATGCCTTGGCCGATTAGGAATTATAAGGTTTTCGGTACTCTTAAAGCCAGTTTATATAGTGGAGTATTTATTTATGCAAGAGGACTTAAACTTGGTTATCCTATGCGGGATTATATTCCCAAATTTATTCTATTTAATACCTCAGAAAGACTCACGGAACATATATACAATATAAACTTAGATAAGTATAGAGATTTATCAAAGCATGGTTATTTTAGTAAAGAAAGGGAAAACAAAGTGTTTTCAGACATTTTAGAGCAAGGATACTCAATTCCTACAGAAGAGGATATTTCGATATATAAAAAAGTATTAAGTGATTTAGACCAAGATGTATACGGCTATGTTCCTGAAAAGGTGATGTATAGAGAAGGGCTTAGGACTATGGAGCTATTACGCGTTGGTTATAATATGACAGAAATTGATAATATAAAGACCAAAGAAGGGTTAACGGTAATAATAAAACATCCTTTTAAATTTTTATCTCAAAGTGTATTAGAGTTGTTAAATATGAATTTCTTTGCTATTCCAATATTCATTGCTGCTCAAAAAGATATTACTGCGCGTTTTGATAAATTTAAAGGAGGCATAGCTATACTTTCTATTTCGCGCCTTTTCTTTAAAGTAATATCTTTAATGGTAATATTTTTCGCTATCAAGGGTATGTTTATTGTCTGGGATTTTAAGCACCCAACTACAATATTAGTGATTTTAATAGCTTATCTAAATATTGTTTATGCTTTATTAAGTAGCACGGTGAGCCGTTTTACTATACCGCTTGTACCTTTTTATTTATTATTCTGTATAGCGGGAATTATTAAATTTAAAAAATCAGTGTTAAGAGGTAAACTTGAATAAAAATAAGGCCTGTTTATTATATCCAATTGTTCCTTATAGGGTTCTTTGGGGTAAGTTCCATAAAGGCGGAGGTTTTATTCCTCCTATAGGCCTTATGTCCATAGCTTCTTATGTAAGAGGGCAAGGATTTAATATAGAAATATGTGATACCGGAGTTTTAGGTATGGACGAAGTTTCTTTAAAAAAATACTTAAAATCCAATGATTTCGATGTGATTGGAATACAATGTTTTACCAATACAGCGTTTTATGCATTTAAAACCGCCAAGATGTGCCGGGAAGTTTTACCAAACTCTATAATTGTTATTGGAGGAGTGCATGCCACAGTTTTACCAAAGCGTACATTGGATGAGAGCCCAGAGACTGACATAGTTGTAATTGGAGAAGGTGAAATAACTTTTACGGAGATACTTAAGTGGAAAAGATATGGTAATCCTGCAATTAAGAATATAGCTGGAATAATGTATAGAGAAAACGGAAAATTAATACAAAGCTTATCCCGATCACTTGTTAATGTAAACGAAATTCCTATGCCTGCATATGATCTGTTACCGATGGAATTATATATACCGCATTCTACGCAATATAAAAGATTGCCCAGCTATCCTCTTATTGCATCAAGGGGTTGCCCATTTTCATGTACTTTTTGTTCTGCATCTATTGTGCACGGTAAGAGTTATAGATTTAAAAAGATTGACAAACTTTTAGCAGAAATAAAATTTTTGGTAAAAAGGTATAATACAAAAGGAATATTTTTTCAAGATAGTACTTTTACAGCCAATAAATCTTATGTCATGGAATTCTGCGATAGATTACATAAAGAGAAGATAAATATTGATTGGATGTGCAATGCGCGCGCTAACCTTGTTGATTTAGAATTGCTTGAAGCAATGAAAAAGGCCGGCTGTTGGCAGGTATGTTACGGGATTGAGTCTGCAAATGAAGATACGCTTTCGCTTCTTAAAAAAAACCAGACATTAAATCAGATAGACCAGGCAATAAAATTGAGCAGAGAAGCAAAATTAAACATAATGGCATTTTATATCCTGGGTCTGCCAGGCGAGGATGAAAATAAAGTAATGAATACTATAAATTTTGCCAAGAAAATAGCTGCAGAGACCTCCATTTTTTATTTACCCATTCCGTATCCCGGGACAGAGCTCATTGAACAGTGCAGAAAAGACGGAGGATTAAGAGAAGATGCAAGATGGGAAGATTATTCGGCTGTAGATTTTTCTCATCCCATATATATAAATCCGCTATTAGGTAAAGAAAAAATGATTAAACTGTATAATCTTGCGAACAAAAGCTATTATACTTCGCCAAGAGTGATTTTTAATAATTTACGTTCTATCCGGTCAATCGAAGATATCGTTAAATATTGGAAGGCCTTTAAGGCTTTAACATGGATATGGGTGTCGTAACATACTAATGGATATGGACTACTCGAAGGTTTATGAAAACCTGCTGATGGCTCATGCTTTTTTGCCTTATTATTTAGGCAATGGCAGAGCTTTTTCGCCAATTAGGGTGCAGATAGAATTAACCGGAAAGTGTAACCTAAACTGTCAATTATGTTTCCAGGGAGAAGCCTATAGAAAAGGAGAAAATGAATTAAGTTTTGCGGAGATAATTAGAATTATTGACCAAGTGCCCAGATATACTCTCTTGACACTTTCTGGCGGTGAGCCACTTATTAAAGAAAGTATAACGGATATTTTGGACTACGTACTTACAAAACATCATTGCAATATTATCACCAATGGTGTTTTGTTAAATGAAGACATTGTTAAATTAATTATTAACAAAAGGCTTGTCCTGCTTAATGTTTCTGTTGATGGAACGGGAAATATACATGATGAACTAAGGGGAGTCAACGGAACTTTTGATAAAGTAAAAGAAAACCTCCTCCTTCTTAAAGAATATAAGGAAAAAACAAAGAGTAAATTTCCTCTTATAGATATTAAAACCCTTATAAATATGAAGAATATTCCTCAATTGGAAGATCTTTATCAATTTTGTGAAACTGTGGGAGCTGATTTCCTGACTTTATCATTAATCAAGAACAATGATATTCAGTTTAACGGATCTATCTTGTACGATGATTTAAATAGCAATATTTTTTATAAAGAGTATTCCATTACTAATTATATAAACTTGCAGCAACTAATTACGATGTTAAAAAGACTTGATAAAATTAAGCGAAAAGTCAAGATAAGGTATTACCCTAGGTTTAAAAACTATAAATTAATAGAAGGTTGTTATGACAAAATTGAAGCAGGTAAAAATTTTTATTATTCACCTTGTTATGAGCCATGGGCAGGATTCCAAGTAAATGCTCAGGGTAAGGTATATCCATGTCTTGCATATTGTGCGGGAGATGTGCGTAGAGATAACTTAAAAGACATTTGGAATTCGAAACCATTTATAGAATTTAGAACAAGATTAAAGAAACTGAAACTCTTTCCCGCTTGTGCTGGTTGCTGTTATCTTAAGATAAGAAGCAAAAAATAAGATGAAAATAACAGATACTAAAGTACTCCTGATTGTTTTACCTTATTACGAGCAAATTTTTAATAAATCTACTGTCAAGGCTGTAGTATCTAAAGGCATTATTTTATTGGGTCTTGCCACTGTTGCTGCGCCATTAAGGAAACAGGGGATTAAAGTAAAAATCATAGATCTTAATTTAGAAATGAATCCAGAATCTATTTTAAATAAAGAGCTAAAAGAATTTTCTCCTGATTATATAGGTATATCTATAACCACGCCTCTTTTTGAATTAGCAAAGTTTTACGCAAAAATAATAAAGAGCCAATTGAAAGACGTTATTTTAATTGCGGGTGGGCCTCACCCTACTGTGTTACCGGAAGATTTTCTCAAAGAAACAGATTTTGATATTGTAGTAAGAGGCGAGGGGGATGAAACTATATCTGAAATTGTCAGAGGCGTTAAGCTGGAAGATATAAAAGGCGTTTCTTATAAGATGAACGGAAAATTTTTTTCAAATTCTAAAAGAGAGCTCGTTTCCCAACTGGACAATTTGGACCTTCCCGCTCTTGATCTTTATGAAATAGAACGATACGTTCATCCTAGGTTTATGGCCAGAAGAAATCCGGTTGCTTCGATTGAAACGAGTCGGGGTTGTTTCGGCAGATGTTCTTTCTGTAATAAAAGTATATTTGAAGCCAAATATAGAATGAAGAGCCCTGAAAGAGTTATTGAGGAAATGCAGTATACATTATCATTGGGCTTCAGGGAAATTCATATCATCGATGATTTATTTACAGGAGAGTTAAATAGGGCCAAGACCATCTGTGAAATGATAATCAGGAGAGGGATTGATTTAACTTGGTATCCGAGAGGAGGATTGCGCGTTGACCGGCTGGATAAAGAATTATTTGCTTTGATGAAAAAATCTGGATGCTATCGTATACCGCTAGGAATAGAATCCGGAAATCAACAGGTTTTAGATAAAATGAATAAGATGACCACGCTTGACCAAGCTCGGCGTGCCGTACATATGGCCAAAGATGCAGGATTAGAGGTTGAAGGCTACTTTATGTTAGGCCTTCCTGGCGAGACCGATAAGACTATTAAAGATACTTTGAATTTCTCTCTATCGCTGGATTTAGACTATGCAAAATATGCTATTACAGTACCCCTTCCAGGCACGCCACTTTTTGAAGAATGGGATAATGCAGGATATATTAAAACGCATGATTGGACTAAATACAATTTTGCTGTTTCAGCAAGAGAGCTTTATAATCATCCTACTGTCAGCTGGCAGCTGATTGAAAAATATTATAGATTAGCTCCGAGAAAATTTTATTGGCGTCCAGAATTTATTGCTCGGCGTTTTCTCAAATCTATCAGAACAGGGACATTATGGGATGATGTTAAAACAGCTATAAAGGTTAAGTGGTTTTAATTGTTTTATAAACCATAAGGAGAGGTAAATGAAAGAGGTAAGTATAGTTATTCCTGCATTAAATGAAGAAGAGGCAATTGGAGGTGTAATAGATGAGATTAAGGAGGTTATGCATGAGGCGCGCTTAGAATACGAAATCCTGGTAATAGATGATGGCTCTGTAGATAGTACGGGCGTAATTGTTAAGCAGAAAGGCGCAAAAGTAATAAGGCATCCTTACACTGCTGGTTACGGTGCTTCTATTCAGGAAGGCATATAATCTTCTAAATTTGAT
>Ga0315284_10015428_pt1 | contig 10856 bp, 16 predicted proteins | sample YL17G09_16_MG_FD_203696 | JGI IMG/M metagenome (GOLD analysis project Ga0315284, IMG submission 203696) | Sediment microbial communities from Yellowstone Lake, YNP, Wyoming, USA - YL17G09_16 | ecosystem: Environmental > Aquatic > Freshwater > Lake > Sediment | place: USA: Wyoming | collected...
GTTATGTGAAAGAAAAAGAATAAAATTCACTTTTGAGCAATTAATGGGAATTATTCAAAGTGAGTGTGAGTGATATATTAATAATTAAGGAGATACTATGAGCATTCAACCATTGCGTGATTTTGTGATCGTAACTAAAGAAGAGTCCCAAAAGACCACAGCTAGCGGATTATATTTAGCCGGCACATCAGATGAGAAAATTGTTACTGGAACTGTTTTAGCCGTTGGAACTGGAGCAGTGTTATCAACTGGAGCCATAATGAAGATGGAAGTTAAAGTTGGTGATAAGGTAGCTTTCAATAAAAATATGGCGGCAGAAATGAAAGACGGCACCGACACCGTGCTTCTTTTAAGAGAAGATCAGTTATTGTGCATTGTTAAGTGAATAATAAGCCGTTTCATTAATTTGAGGCGGCTTTTTAATTTATTTAAATTGGGCATAAATTTGCGTATTAGTGTAAGCAAAACCATGAAAGATTATATACAACTTTTTATTTTAAAGCTTTATTGGATCTTCGTCTCTTTTTGGCGCGGCTCAATGCGCTTTCTTAAAGAAGGATCATCAGGAGACACTATGCAAAAGGGAGAGCTTGTAGTAACGGGTAAAGATAAAGTAGAAATTGAATTGGGTGAACGTTGCCCGAGAGAAATTATAATTATGTTTATAGATGAAGCGGTTTGTATTCCATGCAACCCAAAACATCATGATCACGTAAAGCACGGCGTTAAAGAGCACTATCCGCATACCCATTCTCATTCAGATCATCGCCACCATCATCATGATGCCAGGAAACACCATAACAAGTATATTCTAGAAATAGAGTGGCATGTATCTGGCGTTAGAGTAATTGAATGGACAGTCAAATACTAATTTAGGTTTTAATGAAAGAAATATTAGTTTTTGGATGGTACTCTCATGGCAATATAGGCGATGAATTATTTAAAGACGCATTCAAAAGCATTTTTCCTAATTATTCATTTACATTTACAGATCAAATAACAATTACAGATTTAAACAGATCCTCCGCTATTTTTATAGGCGGAGGATCTTTTTTGTCTTTTGCCCCCTCAATGCAAGATGGCGCATTAGAAATTTTAAAAACTAAAAAGATATTTTATATTGGTGTTGGGGCTGAAACAGATATTCATTCAATTCATAAAGAACTAATGAAATTAGCTAAACTAATTGCAATACGTACTCCAGAATTTTTAGACAAGATTAAATCAATTAATCCAAATACAATAGCTATCCCTGATATTGTATACGCTTTACAGCCAGATGTAATTAATTCTATAAAGATTAATAGATCAGTATTAATAATTCCAAATATGGCAGTAATACCAAAATGGAATGATCCGCAATGGAAAAGTGTTTCTTGGAACTATTTTAAATCAGAATTCGCACAATTTTTAGATTTATTAGTTGAAAGTGGATTTAATATTAATTTTCTGGCAATGTGTCAAAATAATGAAAGTAATGATGATTGGTCGGCTACTGAAATAATTAATACAATGAATCATCGTGATTCAAATTATATTTTAACTGAAAAGGTTAGTAATATTAAAGATATTACATCAATAATTTCAAAATATGAAACAGTAATCACTCAAAGATTTCATGGAATAGTTTTATGTGAAATGGTATGTGTACCATATTTGGCGCTACATCATCACGATAAATTAAAAAAATCTGATCAGTATTCTGGCACTTTTCTTTCATATTATGGGTTATCAAAAAATATTTTGAATGACAAATTTAATTTGGCTATAAACAATAATTACCGCAACGAACTATCATTAAATTCGAATATTTTTAAGGATTTAAATAATAAAATTATTAACTTAATTTGATGATAGGGGTAATATGCGTCGCTTCTTGGGCATTAAAAATAATTGCATAAGTATTGTCTCAGACAAACCATTTGTTAATAAAGATATTTTAACTATTGAAGTCCCAGACAGTTTATCAAATATTTCTAATATTGATTTAATTAATAATTATAAGATAAGAAATAATGAGTTGTGCTCTAAGACTTCTAGTAAAAATGCTAGTGAGCTTAAAATAGCGTTGGTTAGTAATTGGAAAATGCCTTGCGGCGTCAGCACCTACGGAGAATATATATTTCCAGAAATCATTAAACACATAAAAGATTTCAAGCTTTTCATTGAAGAAAATGATTTTCCCACTGATGATATTTTTAGAGTCGAAAAACAAATTGTATCAGAAGATCATGTTGTTACTTGTTGGAAGCGCGGACAATCTTTACAAAAATTAGTTAATAGTATAAAAGAATATGATCCTGATATTATTTTAATTAATCATGAGTGGGGCATTTTTTCCGATCCAAAACATTGGCTGTCATTATTAACACAATTGTCTGATTATAGAATTATTGTTATAATGCATAGCACTTTTCCAAATCATTTTGATAAAACAATAGTAGAAGCATCAATTCCAGAAATTATAGTGCATTTGGATGCGGCTCGTAAATGTTTAATTGAAGATAAAAATATTAGTGGTAAAGTTTATGTAATACCGCATGGATGTTACACTATTGAAAATATTAATCCTTTATGGAATATTTATAAATCGGACCATACATTTATTCAAGTTGGATTTGGTTTGAGATATAAGGCTTTTGAAGATAGCATTAGGGCGACCGCCTTATTAAAAGAAAAATATCCTGATATATTTTTTACAGCTATTTTTTCTGAAACCAATTTTGCCAAATATGAGCATGAAATATATTATCAAGAATTGGTCGCATTAATTGACTCTTTAAACATTAAGGAAAACGTCGGTATTATTCGTGGATTTCAATCAGACACCTGCATTGACTCTTTTTTTAGGACAAATAAAGCTGCAGTTTTCCCATATAAATCATCCGGAGAACATTTTGTGTATGGCGCGAGCGGCGCCTGCCGCCTAGCAATGAGTAAAAATATTCCGGTAATCACCTCTTCAATACCACATTTTAGTGATCTGCCAAGTATAAGGGCTGATACGCCAGAAGAGATTGCTTTAAGATTAGAAGAGTTATTTACTAATGCCAAATTAAAATCGGATCAATTAAAAAAGCAATCAGATTTTGTTATAGAAAATAGCTGGGAAAATATAGCAAAAAAATATATTGAATTATTTTGATTTATTTTTACCTTTGCCTCTTTTATCTGTGTGCCGCGATTTCCTAGTACCATCTAATATATTTTGTTTTGCAGATAGCGGGCGTAGATTTGATAAGTCCCAACATTTTTTGAAATTATCATCACTCACAGAGGTATATGGCAAATCACTTTGTGGTATAATATGATCTAATTGCCATTTCCAAGTGGCAGTATCATTATCATCCCAAGTTTTCGGGTCATATATGCCGCTGTTATCCCATATCATCCAATATTCAAACTTATTTTCTATATGTTCTTTTAATATTTCTACTGTATATGGAAGCATATCAAATGTTTTATTTATTTTTGTTAATTTATTTCTATATAAACTATATCGTATAAGTGATCGTATTTTTCTATTTATAATATAATGTGGATTAGATTTACTGCTGTAGTAAAAATTATTATCAATCACTCTTCTAATATCTCTATTATTTTCTGTCCATTTTTTATTATTATTTAATTCTTTTTCTTTATTATTTTTATAATAATTTGATCTATTTGTACTTGTTTGTTCGGCATGTTCTTTATTATAAGAATTATTTTTATTAGATTCGCATTGTTTGCATTGTGGAAGATAATAATTTCGCTCTTTTCGAAACCTAAATTCGGAGATGTCCTTTTTAACTTTACAATATGAGCAGATTTTAAGCACAAAATACCTCTAATGTTATATAACGTGTTAAAAAAATAGTGATAAGCAATCACGTAGCCATAATTTTAAAAAAGGCTCGTGCATTGACACCCAATTTTTAATGCTTATGTTAGGTGCAGGAGAAATCACCACATGATTATTGCCATCATGTGTATTTATAAATTACTAGCATAAAAATATGCTGGGCATATTGATATATTTTTTTGTGAACCCAGAGAGGGTTCTTTATTTTAGAACGGAGAGTTCGTATGAAGTCATTTGATTATTGCATTTTTATTGGGAGATTCCAGCCATTCCATCTCGGTCATGAGTACATATTGAGAGAGAGTTTAGCTAGAGCAGAAACAACAATCATTGTTATTGGCAGCCATAATAAGGCGCCCGATATTAAAAATCCTTGGACTTCAGAACATCGCGAAGAAATGATCAGATCTTCTTTATCAAAAGAGGACAATAAACGAATAAAATTTATTTTTATGCGCGACTATTTATATTCTGAAAATGCATGGCTAATTGATGTGCAACAGAAGATTTCAGATATAGTCGGCGATTCTGAAAAGATAGCAATCATAGGACATGAGCATGATAAAAGCTCATATTATTTAAGGTCTTTCCCTCAATGGACATTCATGCCAATGAAGAACATTGATAAATATTCTCATGCCACAGATATTCGCAGATTATATTTTACACATGATACCGAATATAAAAAATATGTTCATCCAAATACAGTAAATTATTTGGAGCAGTTTAAAGAAACTGATAAGTTTAAAAGGCTAAAAGAAGAGTTTGATTTTCTTAAAGAGTATCATTCTAAATGGGTAGGCGCCCCATTTAAACCAATTTTTCACACAGTAGATTGCGTAGTTATAAAATCGGGTCATGTATTGTTGGTTCGCCGTAAAGGTAAACTAGGTAAAGGATTACTCGCTTTACCTGGCGGATTTTTGAATGCCGATGAAGAAATTAAAGATGCGGCTCTTAGAGAGTTAAGGGAAGAGACAGTTATCAAAGTATCAAAAGAAGATTTAGAATTAGCCATTGTAGATGAAAAGGTCTTTGCACACCCAATGAGATCATTGAGGGGGCGTACAATAACTAGCGTATTTTTAATAAATCTTAAGTCGGGACCATTACCCAAAGTAAAGGGGAATGACGATTCTGAAAAATCCTTCTGGTTACCGCTAAATGAAGTAATGCAGAGAGAGGCTGAATTCTTCGAAGACCACTTCCAAATAATTGGAAATCTTGTTAATAAATTCTAAATGATAGATAAATGGCGCCAATACGCATTAGAAAATGATTATAAGATCATTTGCATTATGAAAGATTTGGAAGATCAAGAAATATATCCGGTGTATTTTAAAACAGAGTTAGATCTTAAAATACATTTGGATAACATAATTTCAGAAACAAAAGTTAAAGTAATAGAGATAATAAATGAAGATTATTAAACGCGCAATTGAAGCTTGGAAGTGGCGCCATAAACTAACTTGCCATTATTGTAAAACTGAAATTGAAGCCTCAATCACAGACATTACATATGATGGCGAGAAAGGTAATTGGCATGAATCTGGTTGGCAAAATTATACGGTTGGCTGCCCAGAATGTTACACAAAATTAAACATCGATCCTGATGATATTCATAATTTAATTAAAACAAAAATTAAAAATAGAATAAAATGGTTTTGGCAATAAAAGAAAGTAAATTATTATGAAACGAAAATTATATATTGCTACAAAAAATGTGACCACAATGTTTCTTTCAAATAAAACTGATATGGATCTTGAAAAAGAAGCCAGAGGATTTTTATCTGAAGAGGAGACTGTCACTATACCTAAAACATTAACTATAAATGAGGTTACTTGCAGACGAGATATCCCGGATGACTGGCGCGGCTTCGCTCTTTTATGGGGAACAGATAATGAAATTACTGCTAGTGATTTTTTGTCGCAAGAAGAGGATCCAGAATATATTCAATATTTACAATTAAAAAAGAAGTATGAGGAATGATTGAATACAATTGAAGGGGAAATTAAAGCGCTAATTGCATTCCTATCCAACCCGGCTGGTTTTAGCGTAAACATGGCTGGGCAACTTAGCATTCACCCCATATATGGAACAATTGAACATTGGGAAGTAGATTGGGAAGAAGACGACGAACAATTGATTTATAACTATCATAAAACCTTTCTAACATTAGAAGAGGCTGCGCAGTGTTTTGTAGAAAAACGTCGCTATATGTGTCTTGGTTTAGATTTTAACAAAATGGCATTAGAGGAAGACAAAAATGACTAAAGATAAATTAAAAGCACCAGTTAAACCTGCTAGACCACAAAAACCATATGAACCAAGTAAAGATAAAAAGACGAATGAGCATCGTATAAATATAGATCATTTATTTCTTGGCACCAAATATTATGATGAAAATGGTGCAGAGATTTCAGAAGAGCAATATAATTTTGATTATAATGATGATGAGCACTTTAACGATGGCGGCGAGACTGAAAATATTGAATTAATTCCTTCATTGAAACAATTATTAGAATTAGTTCCGCCTGGCACTAACACTAATGATATCTTTATTGATTTGTCATTGGGCTATGATAGCGGTAGAAATTATGATTGTAGACCATTTCAAAATATTGATTTGTTTTATACTACGCCATTTGATTATGAAAAAGAATTAAAACAATATCAAAAAGACTTAGAAAAATATGTATCTGATACTAAATATTATGATGAAGTGATATTAAAACAATATCAAAAAGACTTGGCAAAATATAAAGAAGAAAAACAAATAGATAATTTTGCAAAGAAAAAAGCTTCATTAGAAGCACAACTAGCGGCATTAAATAATGCATAAAATATACTATCGCAAATCTTTGATTGATAAAAGCGAGTTATCTGCAGCATCCAAATATTTTGAATGTGTAGATTTAATAACTGATATTAAGAAAGATGATTTTGTTATTCCAAGATTTTCTTCTTATCCGTATCCTTTGGACATGCAAAGAGAGCTTTCTAATATTGGTGCAAAATCAATCAACTCACATCAGCAGTATTTGTACATTGCTGACTTGCAAAACTATATTCAAGACTTGGCAGAATTAACCCCTAAAACATGGGGTGAAATATCAGACATTCCAAATGACGGTCCGTTTGTATTAAAAGGTGAAACTAATTCTAAAAAATCATATTGGCTAACTGATATGTTTGCAGAAAATAAGAAAGCAGCAATTGCAGTTCAATCACGTTTATTTAATGATACTTTACTCGGCTACCAGAATATCTATATAAGAGAATACGTCCCACTATATACTTATTTAATTGGTATTGGTGGGATACCAATAACCAAGGAATTTAGATTTTTTATAGCATATGGTAAGGTAATAAGTGGAGCATATTATTGGGCAAATTATGCCGAAGATTTAGAAAAAATTCCATCAGCAGACGAAGTGCCTAAGGAGTTTTTAGATAAGGTTATAGATAGGGTTGGGGCTAAAAGCAATTTTTATGTTGTAGATGTGGCGCAAACTAAAACTGGCGATTGGATTGTAATTGAATTAAATGATGGTTGTTCATCAGGATTAAGTTGCAACGATCCTGATACGCTATATTGCAACTTAAATGCTAGATTAAAAGAGATTAACAATGTCTAAATTTCCTCCAAAAAAAACTGATAACTCATATATCGTAAAGGCTCGTCAAAAACTAGATTGGTCTTCTTATCAGAAGGTTTTATTCAAAGATATTTCTCAGGGAGTTGGGCACGTCATAGTTGAAGCGTATGCTGGAGCATCCAAAACCACTTCTATTGTAGAAAGTTTAAGATACATACCAAAAGGCAAAAAAGCTTTGGTATTAGCTTTCAATAAGATGATTCAAGAAGAACTTCGTTCTAGGGCGCCTTCATATGTAGACGCATTGACTTTCCATAGTTTAGGTTTCCGCGCCATCAAGCAAAGGTTTGGTGCAGTAGAGCTTGATGAGAATAAAGTATTTGATATTGTCAAATCACAAGTGCCAAAAGATACAGAATTCGATTTAATCATTAACGTATGTGATACGGTGGCTTATTGTAAATATGGACTAATTGATACCTCTATTATGATTGATAATCTAATAGATAGATTTGGTATAGATACTTGTGATATGGAAAGAAAGACATTTATCAATCTAGTTATCAAAACATTGGCGTTAGATAAAAATATGACTGCCAAGATTGATTTTAATGATATGTGCTGGTTTCCATTCATATACAATCTGTTTTTAGGTCAATATGATTTTGTTTATATTGATGAGCGCCAGGATCTTAATAAATCACAGTTAATGATGGCTAAAAAAGCCTGCAAAATTGATGGCGGCAGGATAGTTGCAGTTGGTGACGAATATCAGGCGTTATATTCTTGGAGATTAGCTGATACTTCTATTATCGAAGATATCAAGAAACAAGATAAAACTAAGGTATTACCTTTACCAATCTCATATAGGTGCCCAAAATCAATTATTGAGTTAGCTAAAAATTGGGTACCAGACATTACTTGTCCAGATACTGCCATTGAAGGATCGATAAATGAGATATCGCTCAATGAATTGTATGATAAGGCTAAACCTGGATGTTTCATTCTATCTAGAACGAATGGACCTCTAATCAAGATTTGCATGAGTTTTATAAGAAATGGAATAAAAGCTAACATTCGAGGAAGAGACGTTGGCAAACAACTATCTTACCTTATGAAGCGCTCCAAGAAGAAACAAATACCAGCATTCCTAAAGTGGCTTGAAAATTGGAAAGATGAAGAAGTCGCTAAATTGAAAGCCAAAAACATTAATACAGAAAATACACTAGATAGATATGAGTGTTTAGTTAATTTATGCGAAGAATGTACTTCACTAGAAGAAGCTATTAAAAAAGTTAATGATTTGTTTAATGATACTGATGAAAAGAATATAATTATTCTATCTACGGTCCATAGAGCGAAGGGGCTTGAGGCAGACGACGTATTCATTTTGAAGTGGACATATAGGGCTTGGCTAGATAGCGAATGTTCTATTATAGAAAAACCTAATGAAGAAATGAATATCGCTTATGTCGCTGCGACCCGGTGTAAAAAATCGCTGTTTATAGTAAGGAAGTTCTAAATGAAATGTAAGGATTTTACAATTACAGAAGTTAAGCCAAAGATATTCCATTTTAACTTCAAAGACCAATATAAAATGGCAATGCACTTCTTGAGATATCAAGAGTATTATGAATCTCCTAATCCAAAGTTTCGCAATAAACCATTTGAGATTTTTGATTTTATGGAATGGTATTCAAAAGAATATGGCAATGGAGCATTTACATATGCAACGGACTGGGAAGGGTTTAATTTTCCAGCAGATATACTTAAAAAATTATACAATGGATGTTTGATTCCAGATCTAAATAACTATGATTATACGATGTGTGAAGCCTATAATGAATGTAGAGAAAAGTGCGGCGATGATAAGCTTTACATTATAGGATCTGTTGGCTCCGGCGAAGTCATGAAACATGAAATAGCACATGGCTTTTTTTATCTAAATAAAACCTATAAAAAGGAAATGACCAAATTAGTTAAGGCATTAAAACCATCACTTTTAAAACAAATATATAAACGATTTAAAGACATTGGTTATACTGAAAAAGTTTATGTTGATGAGTGTCAAGCATATCTTTCTACTGGTGCACCATTTTTAGAAGATGTTTATATGACTGGTGATGAAGAGACGCCATTTATTGAATTGTATGAAAAGTATTATACTAAATAGTTTTAAGGATCCGAATGACAACTCACTTTTATTACGTTCATGACAAATCAATGTGTTCAATTATGTGCTGCACTATGTGTTGTAATGCGACACTTAAAATAAGAGAAATTACAAGAGAGCCATCCAAAATTACATGCCCCAAATGTATTAGTTTATATGCTGAGATGATTAGACAAAATGAAAAACAAATACAAGATTATTTAAAAGAAAGTCGTACTTTTAAAGGAATAATTAACAATTTAGATAGATTTGGTGGTGGTGAATGGGGCGTGCTTGAATGGATTGCAGTAGGACCATTTGCGCCATTTGTATGGTTGGCTAAACGGACAGCTAAAGTTATTAAAAGAATATTCTATAAGGATTAAAAATATAAGTGATTTTGCGCTGTTATAGTGTACATGAGTTACGAACAACCAAAAAGGAGTTTATATGACCTGTGTTTGCGCGTTAGTAGAAAAAGGTGTGGTTTATATGGCAGCAGATAGTGCTGGGGTCGCTGGACTTAGCATTACTATAAGAAAAGATGAGAAGGTATTTACTAATGGTCCATTTTTAATAAGTTATACCTCAAGTTTTAGAATGGGACAATTATTACGTTATAAATTCGATCCGCCAAAACAAACTGTTCATCAAGATGATATGACTTATATGGTTACTGATTTTATTGATGCTGCCAGGAGATGTTTTTCTGCAAATGGCTATGGCGATAAAGATGCCACTAGCGGGGGTACATTTTTAGTAGGATACAAAGGAGTATTGTATACTATTCAAAGTGATTATCAGGTTGGTTTAGCTTCAGATACATTTGATGCAGTTGGGTGCGGCGCAGATTTGGCTCTAGGATCATTACATTCAACTGTTGGCAAGAAACCAGAAGAAAGACTTAAGATGGCATTAGAGGCAGCCAGTCATTTTAATGCCGGAGTTCATGCGCCATTCCTATTTTTAAAACAGGCTCCTTTTAAGCAATCTAAAAAATAAAAAGCGTCGAGACCACTTGACTTTCACTGCCCTACGCCTTATATTATGAGGGCTAGGGCAGAGTTGTTTCTAACGTAAATTTAACTGGACCGCATTTGCCCGCACATAATAAGGTAAGATATGTCGAAGAATCGTATTAAAGATTTAGAATTAAAAATTTTAAAGGCTCGTGCCGACTACTATAATAGTGAGCCATCATTATCTGATAAGGTATTCGACGCTTATGTTGATGAATTATCAGAATTAGACCCTAAAAAT
>Ga0315284_10015430_pt1 | contig 10856 bp, 10 predicted proteins | sample YL17G09_16_MG_FD_203696 | JGI IMG/M metagenome (GOLD analysis project Ga0315284, IMG submission 203696) | Sediment microbial communities from Yellowstone Lake, YNP, Wyoming, USA - YL17G09_16 | ecosystem: Environmental > Aquatic > Freshwater > Lake > Sediment | place: USA: Wyoming | collected...
GGACATTCGCTTTTCACGGCCGAGGTGGCCTCGACCTGCAACGAGGCGATCATGATAAAGTATATGATCGACCACACCAAGGACCGCAACGAGAAATTGTACCTGTTGAATTACTATATAGATCAGATAATCGGGATATTCTACACCCAGGCCTGGTTCTCCGAGTTCGAGATAAAGATACATGAAACGGTCGAACAGGGCGGGGCGCTCTCGGCGGAATCGCTTCGCAAGTTCTATCGCGAAATTTTCCAGAAATATTACGGCCCCGATTTCTATATTCCCGAGGATCGAGACCTGGGCGGCATGAGAATCGATCATTTCTATCGCCAATACTACGTCTTCCAGTACGCCACCAGCTACGCCGCCTCGCAGATGCTTTCGAAGAAGATCATGGATGGCGACAAGCAGGCCGCGGCCGCATATATGGAGTTCATCAAGACCGGCGCCTCCGATTATCCCGTAAATATCTTGAAAAAGGCCGGTGTTGACATGACCACCACCGCGCCGTTCGACAACACGATCAAGATATTCGGCGAGCTGGTGGATGAGTTTGAAAAACTGCTTTTAGCAACGCCGAAATCGTAATATGGCAGAGACCGGAGACAATAGGGGTCTGAAGGCTACTGCAGGGGCGTTCAATTGAACGCCCCTTCAAATTGGGCAATCAGATAATATGCGCTACCGCGTCATAAAACCCCATAAAGCCTCTTATTCGGAAACCCTAACCGCCCGGGCGGGTGACATGCTCGCATTCGAGCGCAGGCCGACCGAGTGGCCGGGCTGGATCTGGTGCATCTCCCCTGACGGGAAGACCGGCTGGGTGCCGGAATCGTGGGTCGTTATCGAGGGCGGCACCTGCCGCTTACTCCGCGATTACAGCACCGCTGAATTGAGCGCGGATATCGGCGAGACGGTCGAGGGTGACTTAATCGAAAGCGGCTGGGTTTGGGTGAGGAATCAGGACGGCGAGCATGGGTGGGTGCCGCTGGAATGTTTAAAGCCTGCATAGCTAATACGCCCGCAAATGCAAGTGACATATCATTTGTCTTGTAGCGGCACAACATGTTGAGCCGCAATGGCAAAGGAATTGCTGTTTTCACGCATGGATTTGGCTTGTCGAAGATAATTCCTTTCTCGTAATGGATATCAAATTATGGCTTGATTTAAGCGAAATGTAGAGTATTATTATTAATGCAATAGGAATTTAGCTTCGAGAGGCTTCATCTGATTTATTCATCAAAGCTTGAAAATTGTCCTCGTAAATGTAGCTTATATGCTTGTGTCAAGTTTTCGCGTTTGTAAATGGAGGTCGTATGTCTAAGGTTCTGCCAAAGTCGGCTTTCCTGGTTCTGCTGCTGGCAATAATCAACGCCCCGCTGGCCCAGTGGCCCTCGGATCCCGCGCTCAATATGGTCGTATCGGACATGTCCGGTGAGGAGACGATCTCGAAAATCGCCCCCATGTCGGATGGCGGCTGCTACGTGTCATGGTGGAATAACAGCTCGGGAATGTACTGGTTCTACCTGCAAAGATACGATGCCGCCGGAGTCGCACAGTGGGCCGACGACGGACTCCTGATCAGCAACCATGCGCAAGACACCTGGTTGACCGATTACGATCTGGCGGTCGATAGCGCCGACCACGCCATCATCGCCATCAACGATCTCCGAGCGGGAGGCGATTGGGATATATACGCGTATCGCATTAGCCCGGCGGGCGCTTTTGTGTGGGGCGCCGATGGCATAACAGTATCGGATAATACCGGGTTTGAGCCCGACCCCCGGGCCATAGTCACGCCTGCGGGCAATATTGTGATTGCCTGGCAGGAAGATGCTGTTATTCATATCCGCAAATTCGGCCCCGATGGCCTTGAGTTTTGGCCTGTCATTACGCTGACGGCTACTTATGGCCTGTCGATCCCGCGCCTGGCTACCGCTGAGAGTGACGGCTTTATTCTCCAGATGCTTGTCGCTCAGGGGCAATACTACTACAGCCCCAAATACCTTTATGCGCAGAAATTTGATATCAACGGATATATGATATGGTCAGGGCCCAATGGCGTCGCTGTCCAGGCCGCAGGGGGATTCGGTCCTCAAATGAGACCCGATATCGAATCCGATGGCGCCGGCGGGGCTTACTCCTTCTGGTATGATTCCAGGAGCAACATCCTCCACGCCTACGCCCAACACATTCTCAACGATGGCTCCATGGCCTGGACTGCCAATGGAGTCGTCGTTTCAACCACCGCCGGCCATTTGCAGATGAGCCCGGCATGTGTCCCGATTCTATCGACCGGTGACTTGATGCTTTTCTATGAAAATACAAATTCCGACCAATCCATGTCCGGGCTCTACGGGCAGAAATTCAATTCGGCGGGTGTGCGCCAATGGGGAAACGGCGGTATCGCGTTTGTCCCCATGACGGCGGAACCGAAAATGCTTGTCCGCGCCAACTGCGTGGAAAACGATGCGGTCGTCACCTACCTTGAAAATCCGCCCGGAAATTTTTTCTTGGACTACCTGATGGCGATGAGAGTGGACGGGCTCGGATCCCAAGTCTGGGACCCATCGCCGGTGACAATGTCGAGCACCTTGAGCGATAAGGGGTATAACTCCGCATGTGCCAATGTCGCCGGGCAGGTGATAGCCGCCTGGCAGGACAAGCGAGTTGATCCCGACGGCGATATTTATCTGCAGAATATCAATGCCGATGGCACATTGGGACCAGCCATTCCTCCCCTTACGCCTTTTGACTTGATTTCGCCTCCGGACGGCGCCGTGCTCGATTCCTGCTACCCATTTTTCATCTGGTCGTCAAGCATCGACCCTACCCCCGGCTATCCAGTGAGCTATCAGGTCTATGTAGATTCCCTACTGGAATTCCCCAGTCCTTTTCTTGTTTCCGATACACTATCCGATACAAATTGGGCTTGCCCCGTTTGCCTGCTGAATAATACCGCATATTACTGGAAGGTCGCGGCATTCAACGGGCATGCCCCGGACAGACCCAGCAACCAGATTTTCGAATTTACTATTCATCAGACGTCCTCCGGATGCGTCTATGTCCCGGGTGATATCAACGGCAACGCCAGCCCCAATGGCATAGATGTCACCTATGGTGTCAGCTATCTGAAGGGTGGCAATGCCCCGCCCGATTCCTGCGACTGCCCGCCGTTGGCATTTCCCTTCTACGCTGCCATGGATGTCAACGGCAACTGCGCCGCCAATGGGATTGACATTACATTTTATGTTGCTTACTTGAAAGGGCTGCAGCCGGCATTGCTCTTCTGCCCGACATGCCCGCCGGCGGAATAGGCAAGGCCGGGAGGACTGAGGTCATAAAGTTTCATGTCGATCGCCTCAGGCAAATCCGGCGGCATTTGAATATTGCGGGCCGCCGGGGGTATAATGAGAGTGGGAGTTGCGCGGGCATTTGGCCCGCTGTGATTATCCCTCGAACGCATAACGCTCTGGAGTGTCTATGATCGCATTTCTGCTCTGGGCATTGCTTTTGGTCATCTGCTGGCCGCTGGCGATATTGGCCCTTATCCTGTATCCAATAATCTGGATTTTGCTGCTGCCATTCCGCCTGCTTGGGATAGCTGTAGGTGGAGCGCTGGCTTTTCTGAAGGCCGTAATTTACTTGCCCGCAAGGTTGCTTCGGGGGCACGGATAATCTCACGGTTGGCTTAAACCTTGCATTAGGCACGGCCCGGCCATACTTTATTCTAAGAGAACGCCTGAGGCGATCACAAGGGTGAATTATGTCGGTAAACAAAGAGCTATTGCTGGTTCTAAAATCGTCCACCCTGGCCGAGGGTGAGATGGACCTTGGCGAAACCATGATGGAGAGATTCCTGCAAATGCTATTGGATTCGGGCGAGATCCCTGCCAGAATCATTTGCATGGGGACTGCGGTATTTCTGACGACGGCCGGTTCGCGACTGAACGGCGTCATGAAAAAATTCCAAACTCGGGGTTCGGAGGTGCTGTCATGCTGTACCTGCCTCGAATATTATGGCCGCATGGAGAAACTGGTGGTCGGCACCCCCACAAACATGAAGGATACCGTAAGCGCCCTCCTGTCATTTAAGAAGGTCATCAACCTCTGAGCCTAACTCCCTTGTGTCATACGGGCCGGCGGATATTCGGCAGCAACGAAAGCCGTGCTGGTTAAATAGCCATCAGATTGGTTTGGGATTATGGGAGCCGCCGATGTCGGCTCCCTTTTGCTTTCTGCGATTTTCACCGTGTTGTGCTTTAGGCCTAATAAATCCCGTTTAATTTGACAGGTCATCGACGGAACTCTTTTATTTTGCGGAATGTTAATTGCATCGGATGAAAAAGAAAATTGTTATCGTTTTATCTGTCGGTGCAGCGATTCGCCGAAAAGTGGAATATGAAATTTCGACCGACATTCGGAACTGCCGATTGTCAGGGTTATTATTTCTGCCAAAAGCCAGTAATATCGAATAATCGTAAATAGAGTTTTTTCATCACAGTCCAACCAGATGGAGGTTTGTTATGCCGCGCATAGTGCATTTTGAGATCAGCGTAGATGATCCCAGGAGAGCTGCAAATTTCTACACCAAGGTTTTCGACTGGAAATTCGAAAATTGGGGCGGTGGCGACCAGGAATATTGGATGGTTACGACCGGCGACAAGGATAAACCAGGTATCGATGGCGGCATGATGCGCCGTACCGAGCTGTTCCCCCCGACCACCAACGTCATCGACGTTCCATCGGTCGATGACTACAGCGTCAAAATCACCAGGGGCGGTGGAACCCAGGTCGTGCCCAAGTCACCGATTCCGGGTGTCGGCTGGGCGGCGTATTTCAAAGATACCGAGGGCAATATCTTCGGTATCTATCAAAACGATCCCTCGGCCAGGTAACCCGCAAATAATATAAACGGCGAAAATCCGATAACATGGTGGGCGGCGGTCTATTTCCCTTGACCGCTAATAACCTATTGTATTTATAGCTGGTAAAATAGCAAGGAGTCATGCATGGCGAAAATTCGCGGAGACCGTCGCGCATTCGGGTGGCCCGGTATCGAGCCGCGCTGGACTCATGGCGACAAGGCGGGCGTTGGGACCGCCTATTCGGCCGCCAGCAGGATATGGTTTACTCTGTGGAACGGGATTATCACCGAGGTCTATTACCCGACTGTCGACCGACCGCAGGTGCGCGACCTGCAATTCCTAATTTCCGACGGCAAGACCTTTTTCCATGAGGAGAAGCGCCACCTGGTGACAGACACCGATCGCCTCTCCCCCAATGTCCTCGGCTACCGCATAAAGAACAGCGACCCTGCCGGCCGCTACTCAATAATCAAGGAGATAATCACCAATCCCCATCAGCCCTGTGTTTTGCAGCGCACCAGGATTACAGGCGACGAGGATTTCCTCTCGACACTCAACTTCTACCTCCTCTGCGCGCCTCATCTCGAGGTGGGCGGCATGGGAAATAACGGCTACGTCGTCAATATCGCCGGCCGCGAAATATTGGCTGCCGAGAAGGGCGGCCGCTGGATGGCTCTGGCTGCCGATGTGCCGTTCTCACGACTCTCTTGCGGATATGTCGGGTATAGCGATGGCTGGACCGACCTGAACAAAAACCTCATCATGGATTGGGAATACGACAGGGCCATCGATGGCAATATTGCCCTGACGGGTGAATTAAACCTCAATGGGTCCCGCGAATTCACTGTCGGCCTGGCCCTGGGAGACAGCCTCCACAACGCCGTCACGACCCTCTTTCAGTCGCTTGACATGCCTTTCGAGAATCAGCGTAAGAGGTTTGACGAGCAATGGGAGAGGCCTTACAACCGCCTTTTACCACTCGACCGAGTATCCGGCGACGGTGGCAGGTTATATCGCGGAAGTTATGGCCTTCTTCTCTCCCATGAGGACAAGACTTTCCCGGGAGCCTTCATCGCCTCTCTTTCCATACCCTGGGGAGAGTCGAAGGGCGATGAGGATCAGGGCGGGTACCATCTTGTCTGGACACGCGACATGGTCAACTCCGCCACCGGCCTTCTGGCCGCAGGGAATAAGGAAACACCGATAAGAGCCCTCATCTACCTGGCGGTAAGCCAATTTGATGATGGTGGCTTCCCGCAGAATTTCTGGATCGAGGGCACCCCATACTGGAGAGGTATTCAACTCGACGAGGTGGCATTTCCGATCATGCTGGCCTGGAGACTGCATTCGAAGGACGCCCTTCGCGGGTTCGATCCCTACCCCATGGTCATGAAAGCGGCCGGCTACCTGATTCGAAATGGCCCAGCCACCCAGCAGGAGCGATGGGAGGAAGCCAGTGGTTACTCACCGTCAACGCTGGCTTCGAATATCGCCGCCCTGACATGCGCGGCCTCGTTCGCCAGGCTCAGGGGCGATTTGGCCACCGCGACATATCTTCAGGAGTACGCTGATTTCCTGGCTTGCCATATCGAAAGCTGGACTGTCACTACCGATGGGACTCTAGTTCCGGGCATCAGGCAGCACTACATCAGGATTCACCCGGTCGACATCAATAACGCTCATCCGGATGAAGACCCTAATCACGGCATGCTCATTATCGCCAATGCGCCACCAGGATCGCAGTGGTTATTTCCGGCTAAGGAAATAGTCGATGCCGGTTTTTTGGAGTTGGTGAGATATGGTATCCGTCCCGCCAATGACCCAATCATAGTTGATTCGCTTCGTGTCATAGATTCCATGCTCAAGGTCGATACACCTTTCGGCCCTTGTTGGCGCCGCTATAACCACGATGGCTATGGCCAGAGGCATGATGGGGGCCCATACGAAGGTTGGGGACAGGGACGCGCCTGGCCGTTATTGACAGGCGAGCGCGCCCACTACGAGCTTGCCGCCGGGTGCGATGTCAGGCCCTATATCAAGGCTCTCGAGGGTTTTTCGTCCACGACAGACATGCTTCCCGAACAAGTTTGGGATGAATCCAGCTTGAAACACCTGAGTCTTGGCGGTCCAACCGGCGCCGCCATGCCCTTAATGTGGGCCCACGCCGAATATATCAAGTTGCTTCGCTCGGTCTACGACGGCGAGGTTTTCGACCTGATTCCGGCGGTGGCCGAGCACTATCTTGGCCCCAACAGCGCCTGTCGCCTTATGGAAATTTGGAAGCCCAATCGTCAGCCCGGCACGGTCAGGCGAGGGTATACCCTTAGGGTAGAATATCCGGCTCCCTTTATTCTCCGCTGGACAGATGACGAATGGCAAAACTCGCATGAAATCAAGTCCGAGACCACAGCGGTGGCCATGGATTCTGTCGATCTCCAGATCGGCCCCGCACTCGGCCTAACGGCCTCGGCAGGGGTAAACCCCGAGCAACGCGCCCCGATTCGATTCGTATTTTACTGGATATCAGAGGGCCGATGGGATGAAAAAGAATATAGGGTGGATGTGATTTAATTCAGCGCAATCCGGGGACCGCAGAACTTGCCCGCGAAGGCGAGGTTCCCGTCAACAACTAAAGCTATCGAACCCCATTGCTATATTTAACGTTGCTATGATATATTTTATTTTCGTTATTACTTTGCTGCCTATCACGAAACTTGGTTTGGAGAAATGATTCGATGAATGTACTGATTGCGGGCGGAACCGGATTTGTCGGCAAGCATATGGTGCGTGCGCTGGCCGATGCCGGCCATAAGATTATCATGGCCCGCCGGCCCGGCTCGAAAGCGCAGACGCCCGAGGAGAAATATGTCAGGGTCATCGACCTCGACCCTCGGCAGGGAATGGCGGCAGAGGAGATCGCAGCCGACGCCATCATCAACCTGGTCGGAATTATAAGGGAGTTCCCCTCCAGGGGCATAACGTTTCATAAGGCGCATTTCGAGGTAACCAGGAACCTGGTCGACTTCGCCAGGAAAATCGGCATACCGCGTTTTCTTCAAATGTCAGCCCTGGGTGTCAAGCCCGATGCCGAGAGCAGTTACATGCGAACGAAATACGATGGTGAGTGCTACGTCCAGGAATCGGGCCTGCATTGGACCATATACAGACCGTCGGTAATTTTCGGACCAGGAGACCATGTTGTAACGCTTTTCAATTCCCTTATTCGCAGATTCCCGGTAATAGGCGTGGTGGGCGATGGCCAGTACAAACTTCAACCGGTGCATGTCCGCGATGTCTGCGCGGGGTTTGTCAGGGCGCTCACGGACGAGCGGGCACGCAGCCATATATTTGAATTCGGTGGCCCGGAGATCATGACATTCAACCGGATGCTCGATTTGATCGGCGAGGTAATCGGGATCACGCCGGTGCGAAAGGTTCACATGCCGGTGGGGCTTTTCAAGACCGTATCGTCGGTTCTCATGCGATTTCCGCAGTACCCGATTTCCCCGGAACAGATCGACATGCTCGTTAAAGGGAACTCCACCGAGGACAACTCCTATTACGATTTCGTGGAGCGAATTCCGATATCTTTCAAGGAGGGAATATCGGAATACCTCGCTTCGGACAAATAGATTCGAAAGACCGATGCGGCCGATTATTATGTGGTGTTCCTGGAATCGCATTTCCCGAAACACCGATGTATCGGGGCAATTACGCCACCTTTCAGGTCCATTATTCGAAACTAATATTATTCCCTGCAGGTTCATATATTTCGCGCGTTGAATGGATTCGATAATCCAGGAGGAATAATGGTTGCAGTGGGCGCAAAGGCCCCCGATTTCAGGATGCCGGATCAGGATGGCAACATTCACCGGCTCTCGGACTATAAAGGGAAACCGGTCGTTCTTTATTTTTACCCCAAGGATGATACGCCCGGCTGCGCCAAGGAAGCCTGCAGTTTCCGCGACAGTTTCGCCGAATTCAAGCGGGCCGGCGTTATGGTGCTCGGGGTTTCGATCGATGACGGAATATCCCACGCCAAATTTCGGCAGAAGTACAACCTGCCGTTTACGCTCCTTTCCGATACCGACAAGAAGGTTGTCGCGGCCTACGGCGTCTGGGTGGAAAAGCAGAATTACGGCAAGAAATACTGGGGTATCGCCCGCACGACATTCCTGATAGGCAAAAACGGCGATATCATTCACGTTTTTGAAAAGGTCAAACCGGAGGAGCACGCCCGGGAGGTCTTGGATAAGTTGTCGGGGTAACTATCCGAAGCGCGGTTTACAAGTCCCGGCAATGCGCCCCGGCATCCATTTTTTTGCCGGGGCGTTATTTATTTTTATGGCGTGATGCTTGGATCTTCCCAATTTGAATATTATTAATAAATAATTATAGTCTTCAGAAGATGTAACGACACAGGTAGAATGCTGAGCTCATTTACCTTGTCAAGGACGCTGAAAAATCCATTTCTTGAATGATACCACTATGCCATTCTTACGCATAGCCGATTCCGGTTCCCCTCGCGAGTCAGAGCTTGTCGCTTTGGACCCGTGAGGGCTCTGACCGCGATATTTCGTAGTGACACAGAAAATGTAACAACATCGGAGGAATCCTGATGTTTATTTGATTTGTCATGAACGCTGGAAAAATTCGAATGCCCTTATCCTTCAAAATGGAAGCGTCTTTTCAGCGACATCCTGCGGGGCTGCAGATTGCTCCGGGCGACTCCACGCACAACGGATAACGGTACAGCACACTTCGGCGCTCGCGACATCTTCTGAAGTCTAAAAATGATCTTTACTATAAGTATTCCCGAGATAATTAATACCGATTGACCAACTCTCATCCCTTTCTTATATCTCTTTCGGCATATGTTTATTCAAAGGTCAATTTCATGAGCGCCAACATAATTACTCTGGGTCGGATTGTTCTTATCTTTGCGGCCATGTGGATGTTCACGGCCGGGTTCTATTTCAAGGTCTCGGCGACGGTCCTGACCGGCATCATCATCTATCTCGATTCTCTCGACGGCTACGTGGCGCGCAAGCTTGGCACCGCCTCCGATTTCGGGGCCCTGCTGGATATCGCCGGCGACCGCATCGTGGAAAACGCCTACTGGATCTTTTTCGCCTGGCTGGGCCTGTTCAGTTTCTGGGTGCCGATCATCGTGGTCACGCGCGGATTCCTGACCGACCTGATCCGCAGCGTGGCTTTCGCCAAGGGGCAGACACCGTTTGGCATGAAAACGCACCTGCGCTCCAAGATAGCTGTCTTCTTATGCGCCAGCCGTTTCTCGCGGGCGGTTTATGGCGTCTCCAAGGCGATTGTTTTCATCTGGCTTGGAATCTACGTCTCGCTTCAGACGGCAATCGCCAGCGAGATTCTTCACCTGCCCGGTATAACCATGAGTATCATCTATAATATTGCCATGGCGCTGGTTTATATCACAGTTGTCATGTGCGTGTTGCGCGGCATACCGGTGCTCTGGGAATCCCGTCATCTTCTATTGGCAAGAGAATATCCTGCCAAGGTGGAAGATTGATCGTATTCGATGTCGACGGCACCGTCCTGCCCGGCACCTCGTGCGAGCGCCTTTTCGTGCGGTACCTGGTGAAAAACCGCGTTTTCGGTTTCATAAGCTTTGTCAATTTCGTTTTCCGCGCGATTGCGCTAATTCCCAGAGGACGTTATTTCATGATCAAGGCCAACAAAGGGTACCTGCGGGGTCACTCTGCCGACAGCATGACCGAAATTGGACGCCGGTTCTTCGACGAGGTTGCCGCCGCTCGTATCTCCAAAACCGCAGTTGAGCGGATCAATCAACACCTCAAGGCCAGCGCGCGCGTGATCCTCTTCTCTGGCATGCCCGATTTTCTGCTGGCCAATTTCGCCAGGCATCTTGGCGTGGCCGAATTATATGGCAGCGTCATGGAGATCAGGGACGGAAAATTCACCGGCCGCACACTGGGGCCATTTCCGCTGGGGCAG
>Ga0315284_10015432_pt1 | contig 10856 bp, 12 predicted proteins | sample YL17G09_16_MG_FD_203696 | JGI IMG/M metagenome (GOLD analysis project Ga0315284, IMG submission 203696) | Sediment microbial communities from Yellowstone Lake, YNP, Wyoming, USA - YL17G09_16 | ecosystem: Environmental > Aquatic > Freshwater > Lake > Sediment | place: USA: Wyoming | collected...
CACACCAGGCCTTAGATTACAGAACGCCGAACGAATTCCTTGAATATCTTAAAACAACAAATTTGCCGACAAAAAATGTAATAACCTTACAAGCCTAAGTGGATACTATGTATCTGAACCTAGACAGTGAGGGCCGCCACATTGTAGCTCGCGGCCCAAAAGAGATTAAAAAAATTCAAATACTTTTTGTTTGGTTCTGGCTCCAGCGAGGATTTTAATTCTTGAGTTGTTCGGCGGTTAAGCCGCCGTTCTTGCCACCATTGACCCCCACACTCATGCATGAGTGTGGGGGTTGACGAAACAGGACAGAAATGGGAATATAAAACCACAAAGAAAGCGGTCCGTACTTTAAAAACGGAGGGGTCTATGGGCAAATTCATAGACGAACACGAAATCCTGGAAATAGTTGCCGAAAACTGGCTGAAGCGGCCATCTGCCAATGAAGCCGCCGTCACGGCATATAGCGAAATGGGCAGAAAAATTCTCGGAAAGCTGATTGGACAATTGGGGCGCCGCATAACCCGAAAGAATTGGGAAATTCTCCTACGGATGAACGAGGCAAGGAGTAGAATGAATTATTTTCGCCAATTCCCCACAAGCGTAATGGATGAGTTCCGCACCGCCAGCTTGTTCTTTCTTTTTGACACGTGGGAAACTGCCGTCCAGTACTTTTATGACCATTATGATGATGCGCACCTGGAAACCGAGGAGCTGAAAAAAGCTGGCTCAAAAGAAGACCTGAAGGAAGTAATGAGTAAGGTTACTGCTTTGGTTCAAGCGCACATTTCGGCATTGGCCGAAGACGGCCAAGTGCGAATCCCTCTCGGTGAGTTTGAGATGATGGAACAAACTTTCGGAGGGGTTATGCTTTTTATCCTGGGCAGGAATGGTTTTGAGATTTTCGCGTCCGAATTTAACAAGGCCTTGCCGATATTGAAGAGGGTGCTGAGCGAATTGTCTTTGCGAAGCAAAAAGACGAAGTTATCACCCAATAAAAACCCCGTTCTTTTTTGTCCACAGAAGAATCGCACTATAAACTAAAACGTGCCCCGAGGGCATGTTTTTTGCTTTTGTCTCGTCTTCCAGTTAGATTTCGCCGCAACGAAGCCCCGAGCGAGGCGAAAACTGCGAAATGTATACCGTGGCTAGCATCCCCGGTCTGGAACCGAGAGATGGTCTTTGCCGCAGACAATAAAGGGGCTCTATTAATTTATAACGACACCATCCTGGAAAACTGATATCCCTTTTTTCTTCAATTCTTTAAAAAATTCGCCTGTTGGAGTGACCGCATCAGGCGCGAAGCTTCCACGAGTATTGATACGGCCGTCGAGGATCATCTGAGCAATGATTGAGGCCGGCAGACCCGTATCTACATTACAACCGTCCTTTATCCAGCCGGGGAGGGTTGCAACGATGCACTCCATGCGTACTATTCGTATTCCCCCCTCCGCATCTTTCCCCGAAACCTCAACCCACAGATTCTCTTTTTCTGAATAATTATCCGGCCTTGGCAGTCTTGTAAGAATCCTCGCAAGAGCATCAACCGGCCGAATCTCCGTTTTCTCAAAGGTCAGCAAATCTTTCCGGCCAAGACCAAGTTCAACGAATTGCTTTAATATTGCAAGTGAATGTTCGGGAAATCCAGCATAGAATTTTATATTTTTTATATGATATTTCTCATAATCCTGCAAAAACGTATATGTCTCCGGATGACGCACCAGGTAGCATTTTTGCGAGCCTATCTCTCGGATCTCGCGGATGATTTCTGTTTCCAGCGGATTTTTTTCAATCCATTCTCCATTTTCCAGTATCGGCGCCGGTTCCGTAAGTTCTTCCAGGATGCTTTCGATTGAGAACGGGACTACGAATTTTTTGACATTTGAGTCCCACGCAAAGCCCAGTTCAATGGTGTCTATTTGGTCATAAAACTGAACCGCATGTTTCAACATAATGTTATTTATACCGGGCGTTGAGCCGCAACCGGTAATGGCGGTGAGATTGGCCTTTTTGAAATCATCATCCATCCCAATTTGCGCCTTAGTCATGGGTATGTCCGACCCAAGATCTATAATGTGTCGGCTCTCTTCTAAGCAAACACGGTACACGTCATGATTCCAGTCGCCTTCAGCGCAATTAATGATTATTTTGGCGGGGATATTCTTAATGAGCTCTTTAAAATCCGCGTATTCGCGCAGATCTATGAACGAGAACGGGGTCCCCGGGTATTGCGCCAGGTTTTCCTCCGACCCTTCGCGGTACAGGTCGGTACAATATATTTTATAGCCTGACTCAAGCAAGTCGCGAGTTACGATACTGCCCTGCATTCCACTCGAGCCAATAATCAAAAAATTGTATTCCATTCTTTATAGTATAGACAATAAAAATAGGTTGAGCAAAAGAGAAATTTACAAAATAATAACTTGTATTAAGCTCGTCGAAGTGCTGCGAGCCGTGAAGGACGTTAGAACTTGGATTATGAACAATTATAGCAATTTTTACATGCCAGTTCTAAGCAGATAGTATTACGCAGTTCCTTTCCTATCTGTTTCCTGATTAAGCCGTGATAAAAATTTATCCCAGTATTTATCGTATACATCCAACATACCATGTCTATCCATCCATCTGTCATCGGCTATTCTCCACCTCTCCCACCCCTCACTTACTTTCAAGCCCTCATCGTTAAGGGGCGAATAAGAAATTAAAATGTAGGCCTCTGATTGCTGGCTTTTTAATAGGTTGTCTAAAATACTAGTGGTATGTGGTTTAAAAAAGGATTGAGGATTAATCCGCCAAGGCCCACCTCTAAAAATTTCCTTATTTTGTCCGTCTTTTGCTTGTATCCAAAAAGAAATCGGAAAGTTAGACAAATTATAAATCATAAAATGAGTATCCGTGCTTTCTACGATATTATAACGATGCGTTTTTTCATGTAATGTCTTATTGGACATCAAGGAAAAGGCCACACTAGGCCTGAACTGAAACTCAAATACTTTTCTAGTGAAATATGATTGTCGCCAGATAAAAAATGTAGAGATAGCCACGGCTATGGCAGATATAGCGTTCCATCCAACCCACTCAAAACCTTTAAATAGCAACAAAATCGTCCCCATAATATGTAAGGGTAAAGCGACAATCGGATATAGTAAATATAGTATAACGAATGACATTATAACTTGGGTTATAAGCAATCATAGCAACTTTTATCTGCCTTTTCTAGCGGTTAGATAATAAAAATGTGAAAGCCCGCTTTCGCTTGCGCTACTTACGGGCTTGGAGAGTCTCCTCACGAATCCTGGTCAGGATATCGCAGAAGACTCTGGCTGGAAGTGATGTGTTGGGCGGGTCTGGATGACCTAGGTCATGAGTTAGCATCATTCCCCTAGTTGCCAGAAGGGCATCCATTGCGGTCGTGTTCTGTTCGAACTTTGCACGGATAGCCCTCTCGATAAGTTTGTAATGTTCAGATGAGCCGTAGGAAATGGCTCGACCCTTCCACCAGACAAACTTTCGCTCAGCCTTCTTGCTCATCCGCTTTGCTTCCACGCCGACGGATTTGAATGCCTGCTGCCGAGTTGGATGTCCTTCTGGGAATTTTGTCCCCTGAATGAACCCTTCGACAGAAGCCATTTTTTCTCCGTCAAGCAGGAAAGCATCGGCTGAAAAGTTGCTGAGGCGACGAGCACGCCAGTCGTCCGATTTGCTACCGATGTTCAGAACTGGCACTAGCCACCTCCTCTCAGAAAGAGCACCAATCCGATGATGGTTGCACTAACGACTGCACTCAGACCGAGGCAGACCATCAGCATCTTGTCCCGTCGGAAGAAGCCCTGAAGACTGAACGCCACCTGAATGAAGAAGTAGATGACGAACATGCCCAGAGACAATCCTGCGACACTACGTGTCTTGGCAATCTGGTAAAGTTGCGGAAGCATGGCTCCCACGTTCACCAGACCCGCTGTCCAGATAATGCTGTCCCAGCGGATTTTCTTGGCGATTTTTTCACGTGTCAAAGCGCACCTCCTATACAAATCAACGAACTTTTACTACATCTTAACTATACCACACTTCTGTGGTTAATGCAAGTTTTGCTGCGGGGCCTGGACTCGAACCAGGATTTCCACGTTCAGAGCGTGGCGTCACTACCATTAGACCACCCCGCAAAATTACTTCCCCAAATTTTACAACAAAAAACGGCATTTTTCAATGCCGTGCCGTCACTTACTGCTATTTATGCTGAGGTCTAATCTTCCCCACTACCTCAACCACGATATTGACGTCCCCTATTTCTGTCGGAATTTCAATATTTTCAGGGAGTGATTTTTTCAAATTAACTTTTATGCACCATTTCTTAGCGGAACACCTTGTCAATCCTAAACTGACTATAGATTTACGAAAACGCATCCGGGTAGCAATTTCCAAAAATTTCTCTTTTGCCTCGCGTGCTTTTTGAATGCTCATTTTTGTCCTCCTTTGGAACAAAAAACCAGCTTTATAAGAACCTGTTTAATAATAAACGAGGGATAGTCGCTTGTCAACACGCTCGCAAAACAAAAGCGGCTGGGGGCCGCTTACTGCAGACAAATCAAGTTTTCCGTCTGAAATAAAGAACAAGGACGAAAACCGCGAATACGAGGCATAATTTCTGAAACCATGGCGAGGTAATAATCTTATAAATCACATAGCCCGCTCCGCCTACCGCGGCAAGCGTTGAAATGCAAATACAAATAGAGAAAAGAACAAAAACAAACCTAATAAATACAAACCAAAGATCTTCAAGCATGGCATTTATAATGCCCATGTTACCTCCGGTTGTTAAACCCTTTTAATCTATAATAGCGCAAAAGTTTATTTTTGTCAATCAAAAAACGGCTCCCGCCGTTTTTAAATTTACTATATCCTCAAATGTTTTCTTATTGCGATAAAACTGGAAACCACACCCAAGAAAACTCCTAAAACGGTGACCAGCAAAAATACCTGGGCGATGCCGTGCACAAAATAGCCGAATAGATTGATCTCCGGCGCGAAGGATGAAATTTTGCCGGAAGCGAAATACGAAATCGGGTAGAATACTCCCAGAGCCACCGCTGCCGCGAACAACCCGTAAAATCCTCCCTCTACAAGATACGGGCCGCGGATGTGCCAATTTGAAGCGCCGACCAAGCGCATTATCTCAATCTCCTGCTTCTGGTTGAAAATTGTCAGGCGGACGGTATTAAAAGTTACGAGCACGGCGATGATAGCCAGAACAAAAGTCGCCGCCAGGCCCCAATTCCTGATGCCGCCGGAAATATTTTGGATCCGCTCTATGACCCCTTTGTTCTCGTAAAAATCAATCTTATCAATAACGCTTCTGAACTTGGTATTCTCCAGAAACTGGGCTATTGAAGCGTATTGGGAAGAATCTTTTGCTTTAATGTTGAGCGACGCCGCCAGCGGATTTATATCAAGCTGGCTTAGAGAATCCTGGATCAACTGGTCTTGGGCATGGCGCGCTTTGAAATCTGCCAGTGCTTGGTCGCGGGAAGTATATGTTACATTGGAAATGTCCGGCAGAGATTCGAGGTCCGATTTTATTTGAGCTATCTGCTCCTCGGTAGCATCGGCGGTGAAATATGCGCTGACGTCAATCTTGTCTTGGATTGATGTTACAACTTGGGAGGTCAGAAATTGAAGCGACAAGAGGCCGAGGAATAAAATAAGGGTCAGCGCCATTATGCCCGTTGCTCCGAAACTAAGATAGCCGTTCCTTTGAAAATTGGCCCAAGCGCTCCTGATTATTTTTTTGAAATTCGTCATGGCTCAAACTTGTTTAGGATTTAGGATTTTATATGACATATCTTCCATGATGTGTCTGGTCCCTGACAATTTTCCCCTTATCCATGCTTATAACCCGCCTGCCTATAGTATTGACCAGATTGGTATCGTGGGAAGCCAGAACCACTGTCGTCCCCAGTTCATTTATCTTCAAAAGCAATTTTAGCACATCGTAACTATTTACCAAATCAAGATTTCCCGTCGGCTCGTCGGCAAGCAATATCGTGGGGCGGTGTATCATCGCCCGGGCAATCGCCAGGCGCTGCTTCTCGCCGCCGGATAACTGTACGGGAAAATTGTCCACTTTATCCGCTAATCCCACGACGGCCAGAATTTGGGGGACGTTTTTTTCTATTTCTTCCGGGTCGGCATCCGATACCTCCATCGCAAAAGCGACATTTTCAAAAGCGGTTTTTTTCTCCAAAAGCTTAAAATCCTGGTAGACGGTGCCGATTTTGCGGCGATAGTAAGGAACATCCTTGTCCCTGATATCCTCCAAGTCAATGCCTTCAACTATTACTTTGCCCGACGTCGGCCGCTCTTCTCTGGTCAACAATTTTAGCAGGGTAGACTTGCCGGCGCCCGACAGACCGACGAGGGAAACAAATTCCCCCGGTTTGATCTCAAGGTTAATATCGCTCAAAACGACATTGTGCGGCTCGTATACTTTTTTTACGCTTTGAAATTTTATCATGCCGATTTGTCCAAGAGCATCGCGATTGGGTAACAAATCGAGTACCGAGCACATAAAACTTTATGTGCTCGGTAACAACTTGTTACCATTACTCGCCTCGCTACACTCGGCTGCGTTCTGACAAGTTAGTTACTTCCGCTTCTATAAACTTGTCTAATTCGCCGTCTAAAACCTTGTCCGGCTGGCTTGATTCTACGCCGGTCCGGTGGTCTTTCACTTGTTTATAAGGATTCAGGACATAGGAACGTATCTGGCTCCCCCACTCTATCGCGGTTTCTCCGGTGGTTTTCAGCTCGGAAATTTCTTTTACTTTGGCTTCTTCCATCATTTTCGCGAGGCGCGAGCGCAACACTTGCATCGCTTTTTCTTTGTTTTGCGCCTGCGAACGTTCCGATTGGACGGCAACGGCGATATTGGTCGGGATGTGCGTAACGCGCACGGCGGTCTCCAGCTTATTAACATTCTGCCCGCCGGGGCCGGAAGAACGGAAGGTATCAATCCGCAAATCCTTCGGGTTTATCTCCAGTTTAACATCCTCGATTTCCGGCAAAACGTCAACCAGCGCAAAAGATGTGTGCCTCAACGCCTTGGCGGAAAAAGGCGAAACCCTGACAAGACGGTGGACTCCCGACTCCCCGCGCAGATTGCCGAAGGCATATTGGCCGGATATTTCAGCGACCGCGCTTTTGGTTCCTCCCTGCTCACCGAGGCTTTGGTCAAGAACCATAAAGCCAAACTTCTTCCTCTCGCAGTATTTCTGGTACATCCGCAAAAGCATTGACGCCCAGTCCTGCGCATCAACCCCGCCGGCGCCCGAATAAATGTAAAGCAGAGCATTGCCGCGGTCGTATTTGCTCTTTCCGGCTAATTTTTCCTTAAGCTCGTTTATCTCTTTAATGATTTTTTGAGCTCTTTCTTTGTCATTCCAAAAATCTGGTTTCGTCATTTCTTTCTCCATCTCCTCAAGTATTTCTCGCGGAGTTTGCATTAATTTAAGCATATCAAAATTCCGAGAAAAAGAATACCCCCGCCACAAGCGGCGGGGGTATTCTTTTTTTAGCTTCGCTCGGACAAAATACGAAATCTCTACTGAATTTTAATTTTACTCAACAATATTTCCAGCAAATCTTTAACCTCTTCTTGCACGCCGGCCTCGGTTCTGCTGTCAATGAATTTTTGCCACTGGGTCAAAATTTTCTCGTCTTCTAAATTTCTGACCGCGTTTTCAAGTTTTAATCTCGTTTCAAAATCAACTTCCGTTTTGGCTTTTAACACTTCGTCGACAAAGAGCTTTGTGAATTCTAAGACCTTATCATTGGTTTTTTGAGTTTCCAAAGCAGCCCGGGTTTGACCAAGTTTTTTTTGGACAACAAAATATTTCACGCCGAAAAAGACATTGCCTACAAGTAGAATCAAAATAATAATTAAAGTTGGCTTTGATTTATTCATAGATTTTTTAATCTCACCAATCGCTCTCTAATTTTATCGCGATAGAAATTATAGAGCAACAGAATTATGACGACGGCTAATAAAATCGTTTTCCAATCAACGATCTTCAGCCACCAGTATTTGGTTTTGAGTTCAATATTGATATGAATTCCGCTGCCTTCTTTGACCTCAAACGGTTTGCCGTCATAGACAAGATAGCCCGGGGCTTCCACTTTGAGATAATAATAACCTTCCGGCACTAAAAATGAGTAGGTGCCTCTGACATCGGTGGTTTGGGGATTTTCCTGCTGGTATTCTTTGGCCGGCCATAATTCATATTGTTTGGTTTCGGAGTTCAGGTACAGGTAATAAAGAGAAACAATGGCGCCGGGGACGCGGGTTTCTTTATCGCCACTTTTTTCATAAATATACCCTTCCGGGTCAACGACGGTAATTAATCTGATTTCTTTCGCGCCTAATTCCGGGTCTTCAAAATCCATTACCGTAATAATCTCATATTCGCCTTCAACCACAGGCGCTTGGATTTCGGCGGTATAAATCCCGTCGCCGTCGGGATCGGTATATTCAAATTCCAGCAACACCAGCTTTTCTTCAACTCTGACAGGTTGTTCCTGGACCTTAGCAAAAACCGGATTGGCAAAAATCACGGACGCCAATAAAGAATTGGACGGAAGTTCCAAAGAAGTCGGCTGGCTCACCTTTGACTTAAACACCACATAACCCTTAACGCCCCTAACTGGTTTGCCGGGTTTTACCACCAACTGCAAGGGTTTGCCGGAAATCGTGCTGATTTTCTCCTGCGGTTCGCCTTTTTCGGTCACAGACAAAGCGAGATTAAAATCAATCAATTCACCGCCGGTTTTGGCAAAAACAATTTCCGTTGGCAGTTGCCGCTTAGCTGACAGCGATAGATTGGCGACTTTGGCGGTCGGCAAGCCGACTCTTTCTGTTAACCCGGGCAAAGTTAATTTAACGGTTTTGAGTTTTACGACATCGGTAATTTTGACAATGCCGGTCTCTTCAAAAGTTTTTTCAAGCGTCGGGAATTTTTGAGCCAAATTCCTGATTGCTTTGGGCAAGGGCGCCAAAACAAATTCCCTGATCGGTTCTGATGGCAAGAGCTGCCATTTGCCTTGAAATGCCAGGGGCGCCTTTTTTGACACCAATTTTTCAATTGGAACTTCTGGCGGTTTAACCTCTGACGGCCCTGGTTTTAAGAATTCAGGCACTAATGGTTTCAGGATCCTTGTAATCTTCTCTACAATCGTTGGCCCTTTTATTAAAACAATGCTGTCAGAAACAACTTCCGAACAGCGACCCCATTGAGTACAAAATTTGGCGTAAACAGTTTTTGCGCCCTCACCTTCGGACAAAGTAAAAGAAATAGAAATTTGAGGCAATGAAGAATTATATGATGCTTGGAAATTCTCTGGGAATTGAGAATTTTCGGAAATCCAAACGGTTTTAGTATTTGATCCGCCGATTAAAATCAAAGTAACTTTTCGTGAATCGGTTTCTATGGCACCATTATTGACTAAAATTCTGAATCCGCTTTCTGGCGCTTTGGGCGCATCAAACGCTTCTGGCGGCGAACTACCACCTCCGCCAGAAGACGCCGCCACAGCATCTGTTTCATCAGCATCTTCCAACGAAGAACAGCCAGGGTCTGCCGGATAATCAGTTTTACCATCGCCATCGTCGTCAGAAGAATTATTACAGGCTGGCCTCGCGCTTCTCGGCCGCCAATCGGTTTTGACTTTGTAATCCCCGCCAAAAATAATCCAGCCGATGTTTTCGCCCAAGGCCGAACCGGTAAATTCACCCGAGGAATTGATAATTACTCCGCCGTTAGTTGGATTGAATTTTATCCAGCCCATATTTTCTCCCCAGGCATAGCCGGACAAAGTCCCTCCGCCATTGTTATTAGTTATGTCGCTCAAATATATCCAGCCGACAGTTTCGCTCAAAGCGTAGCCGGAGAGTCCGGAGTCCGTAATATGGACATTGCAGTTGTCACAGTCAAAATTCACCCAGCCGATGTTTTCTCCCCACGCATATTTATAAGTTGGGTCAATGGTGCCGTCGGTGTTTGAGGCAGAAACCGGAAACGCAAAAATAACACTTACAAAAACAAGTGGTATAATTAAAATTGGTATTAAATTTTTGGGGCTTTTATTTCTCCTCATGTCTTATGAAACATTAAATCACGGAATCGGCCGCGCCGCGCTACGAGAGAGAGAGAGAGAGAGAGAGGATTCGGACGTTTTTTCCTTCCAAAACCTATTAAGAGCTTACTACCAATGCCGGCGACGCAAAAGGAAAACCATCAATGCGGCCAAATTTGAATTGAATTTTGAAGATAGCTTGCTGAAACTTGAGCGGGAATTAAAAAACAAAACTTACCGCCCGAGCCGTTCAATCTGTTTTATCATTACCGACCCCAAGCCGCGCGAAGTTTTTGCCGCCGATTTTCGCGACCGGATCGTCCATCATTTGCTGGTCGGCTATCTGGAACCGTTCTGGGAGAAAAAGTTCATTCATCATTCTTATTCCTGCCGCAAAGATAAGGGGGCTCATTGCGCCATTAAGGACCTAAAAAGATTCCTTAAACAAGTTAGTCAAAATTTTTCTCAACCTGCTTATTGCCTTCAAGCTGATATTTCGGCTTTTTTTATGTCGCTCAAAAAAAACATTCTTTTTGCAATGGTTACCCGGCATTTGAAAAACCCCGACCTTTTCTGGCTAACCAGACAAATCATTGACTACGATCCGACAAAAAATTTTTACTACAAAGGCGACCCCGGACTTTACAATCTCATTCCGCCACACAAATCGCTTTTCGGCGTTCCGGCCGGACAAGGCCTGCCAATCGGCAATCTCACCTCTCAATTTTTTGCTA
>Ga0315284_10015433_pt1 | contig 10855 bp, 9 predicted proteins | sample YL17G09_16_MG_FD_203696 | JGI IMG/M metagenome (GOLD analysis project Ga0315284, IMG submission 203696) | Sediment microbial communities from Yellowstone Lake, YNP, Wyoming, USA - YL17G09_16 | ecosystem: Environmental > Aquatic > Freshwater > Lake > Sediment | place: USA: Wyoming | collected...
AGTCGATAGGACGTTTCCCTGCCATTACCGAAGATGAAAAGCCCCTGCATCTGCTTGTTTCTGATTATTCAAAATATTTGTAACCCATGCCGCATGAAAAAATAGTGATTTCAGGTACAGGTTGCGCCCTGGCGGATTTTCTTTATTCAAATGTACGGTTTGACAGTCTTGGTTTCTCCAGGTACTTATCAACAAAAGCAGGGGACGGGGGATTAAGTCCGGGCAAGTTAGTATTCACAGAAGAACTTGAAAAATTCGCACTGAAACCTTATCATGAAATATTAAAGGAGCTTACCGGTAAGGGATTACCTGATGAGTTCAATATAGGAGGACCAGGACTGGTTTCGATGATACATGTTGCACAAATGCTTGAAGATGAAGATTTCGAAGTAAAATTCTATGGAAGCCTGGGGAGGGACAAAACTGCACAGCTTATCATTGACAGGGTAAGAAGTACCCCCCTGGATATTTCAAATTATCAGATGATTAGTGAAAGACCTACTCCTTTCACTGATGTGTTTTCTGATCCGACCTACGACAACGGAAACGGGGAGCGGACCTTTGTAAATAATATTGGCGCAGCGTGGGACTACTTACCGGGAATGATAGCTGATGATTTTTTTCATTCTCACATTGTATGTTTCGGCGGAACAGCACTGGTGCCAAAGATACATGATGATCTGACCTCCCTGTTATATAAAGGCAAGCAAAACAAATGCATAACAGTTGTCAATACTGTATTTGATTTCCGGAATGAAAAGACTTGTCCCGGTAAGCCCTGGCAGCTTGTAAACAGCGATGAAAGCTACCGGCAAATTGATGTCTTGATCATGGACCATGAAGAAGCGCTGAAAATCAGCGGTCAGCAAACACTTGAAAAAGCAATCGTTTTCTTCACTCAAATGCAGGTTTCATCCTTTATTATCACTAACGGGGCCAGGGATCTTACCGCTTATTCAGATGGCAGGCTTTTTGAGAAAACCGGTCCGGTGAAATTCCCTGTTTCCCATAGGGTTACAGAGGAGCTAAGAAAGAATGGTGACACCACCGGTTGCGGCGACAATTTTGCCGGAGGCATCATTGCATCGCTTGCCCGGCAGAGCAAAACGAGGGAAAACAGACCTTTCAATTTAACTGAAGCCATTACCCTTGCTGTTGCATCAGGCGGATTTGCCTGCTCATATCTGGGGGGAACTTACATTGAAAATTACAAAGGTGAAAAATGGACCAGGATTCAATATTTTCTATCAGATTACAGGATTCAGATCAATAAAAAGTGAATAGCATCAGGAAAAACAAGCTGGTATTATTTGGTGCCGGAAAAATCGGGAGGTCCTTTATCGGGCAATTGTTCAGCCGCGGCGGTTATGAAGTGGTATTTATCGACACCTATAGGCCTGTCATTGACGAGCTGAACCGGCGCGGCAATTACAAAGTCATCATAAAATCGGATAAGGAGGAAATACTCTGGATTCAAAATGTCCGTGGTGTATTTGCCGGTTATGAACAGGAAGTAATCGATGAAATTGCCTCAGCAGGCATTTTGGCTGTATCCATCGGCCAGGCTGGTCTGCCCGGTATCATGCCAATGCTTGCCGCAGGATTACTTCAACGGTTTGAACTACAGCGGAATACTCCCCTTGACATTATTATTGCGGAGAACCAACGGAATGCAGCAGATTACTTCAGGGCGGCACTTAAAGCACTGCTACCTCATGAATACCCGCTTGACCAAATGGCAGGCTTTGTGGAAACAAGTATTGGGAAAATGGTTCCCATCATGTTGAAGAAGGATAAAGAAGAAGATATACTCCAGATTTTTGCAGAGCCCTATAATACCCTTATTCTCGATAGAAAGGGCTTTATAAATCCTGTTCCGGAAATTGTGGGACTTGCCCCAAAACAGAATATGAAGGCCTGGGTAGACCGGAAACTGTTCATACACAATCTCGGACATGCTACCACAGCTTATCTGGGCTATTTGTTCAATCCTGAATTTGTTAATCTGTATGAGGCGCTGGCCAACAAAATGATACATATCGAGGTTAGAAATACCATGCTGCAGGCAGCAGATATTCTGTTGAAGCAATATCCCGATGAATTTACCCCCGACGCATTAACGGACCACATTGATGACCTGCTTTCCCGGTTTCAGAACAAAGCGCTGGGTGATACTATTTTCAGGGTTGGCTGTGATCTGATGCGGAAACTTGCCGCTGAGGACAGGCTTTCAGGTGCCATCAGACTGGCTGTTGAGCTTAATCTTGCCTATGACAGGATTTTATATGCGCTGGTTTGCGGATGTCATTTCAGGGCTAGAGATGAGAATGGACAGATGTTCCCGGATGACAATGAGTTTATGAAGCATTATTCCAATGGTATTGAAACAGTGCTTACCCATGTTTGCGGGTTTGATGAAACTATTTTCAAAAATGTTTTTAGTGAGGCAAGAAAAATTGATGAAATCATAAAGCGTTCATCTGTTTCTTATTAATGCAAATTCAACCGCTCCGCGGTTGGGGAATGTTGATATACCATTTCACACCGGGTTTAGCTTCGCTGATTTTCAATTCACCCGGCGATATTCACATTATAGCACTCCATGCTTTCCCGGCGTCTTAAATTAAGGAAGTCGCGCATATATATTGTAAAAAGTGTTATTTTAATTCTTTATTTGCATTAATAATATAAGAATTTACAACAAAAACCATGAAAAATATTATTTTCATTGCGTTGCTGGCATTCCTGTCAGCTGCCTGTACCCAGCCGGTATCCAGATCATTCATGGCAGCCGACAATCCGAACATTGCCTACATCGGCAGATTTGATTTCTCTGATGTAAAAAGGCCGGTGTTTATGTATTCCGGCTGTGCGATCAGAACGGTTTTTAAAGGCACTTCCGTTGAACTGGTGATGAAAGATGATAGCCTCAGAAACAGATTCACCATAATAATTGATGACAGCTTGTTTGTAATTACAGCCAATAAAAGGAACAGTAGTCATTTGCTGGCAACCGGCCTTCAAAACAAAAAGCACACCCTGGAGATAATCAGGCGTACTGAATGGCATGGTGGTAATTCAACTTTCATAGGTCTGAATATTGATGAAGGTAAAAACCTTTACAGACCGGAAGTCAAGGAACGTAAAATTGAGTTTATCGGTAATTCCTATACCTGCGGATTTGGCAATGAGGGTAAGAGTCGTGCGGAACATTTCAGGTATGAAACGGAAAACAATTATCTGACGTATGGCGCTATTACAGCTCGCACTTTGAATGCTGAGTATTTCACGGTCTGTCGGTCGGGCATAGGCATTGTTCAGGGCTACGGGGGCGGAAAGGACTTTACCATGCCCAAACTATATGATGAGGTGACAATCAAAAACAAAATGACCTGGGATTTCACCCAATTCCAGCCACAGCTTGTGGTGATCGATCTGGGAGGGAATGACCTGTCGGCCCCGTTGGATTCTGCATTATTTGTTACTAACTATGTTGATTTCCTGAAACGCATAAGAAAAAACTATGCTTCTGCTAAATTTGTATGCGTCGCAGGACCCTCATCCCCCGGGGAGAAATGGCAAAAATGGCGGCGTTACATTCATACAGTGGTTGAACAGTTTGGTGAAATTGATCCTGCAGTTTATTACTTTGAATTCAAGACCTTCGAACCCAGTGGGAGTGACTGGCATCCCAATGTAGCGGAACATAAGAAAATGGCCGATGATTTGGTTCCGTTTACCAGGAAATTAATGAATTGGTAAAAAAGGAATATTCATGGTTTCAGGGTTATTTAAAATTTATTTTCTTAGCATATTGAACTGTCGCTTTCAAAGCGTGTTCTGAATCCAGCTTCTTCCCATATACCCTGAAATTATCGAATACAACGTTTTCAATACCATGTGTTTCGTCGTATCCAAGCAATAACGAGGGAGGGAAAATATCGCCTTCAACGGAGATATTACTGAATGTGATATTCTTAATTTGTCCTCTTTCTTTGTCTTTGGAATACTGTGAATTAAGAATTTTAAAATCCACCAATATTCCCCGGGAGTCTTCCACCCGGATATTTTCATACAGCACATTCTCTACAACTGCCCGATCGCCGTTGTGAATTGTAAATGTTCCTTCCGGTCCTTCAACATGAATAAGATCATTATTGCGGAATATAATGTTTTTAATGGAGTCACTGCGTGTTTCAAAACCTATTTCGAGTCCGTTGCCCCATTCTGCATTCCACAAAACGGAGTTGATTACCTGTACATCTTTCGTTGACAGCTGGTTAAAGAAATCAGTGTAATAAGTGACGCCGGCTTTAAGCGCGATGCAATCGTCTTTCGTACGAATGAAGCAACCGTCAACCAGTACATGCTGCGAGGATACAATGTCGATACCATCATCCCAGTCGTTCCCGCTCACTATTTTGATATTCCGGTAGGTGATGTATTTTGATTTATTGCAGGGCGCTGTCCAGTGCTTACTATCATTAATAATGATTCCCTCCACACTTACATTTTCACTCCGGTTTATTTCAATCATTCGTTCCTGACCTTTTTCATAAACGCATGCTCCATCCAGAATGCCTTGACCAAATATGCGTACATTTTTAATGCTGTCGAGAAAGAGTGATCCTTTTACAACAGCACCGCCTTCAATATAAACAATATCATTGTCCTTCAGGATGATTCTTCCTGTATGATAAACTCTTCCGCTTTCAAAGAAATGCACGTTGGGAGCATCTTTCAAAGGCTTTTCAGTTTCAAGGAGATTTGCAAAAATAAATAAAGGCCGTTTGAGGTTCTTGTTTATCTCAACACTGACATTGCAGGGTTGCGATAACGTAAAAATGACTTTTCCATCCTCCACCCTGGGAATAATGTTCAGGCTTTTTGGGCGAATGTCAACATCATATATTTTTCCAAAGAATTGCACTTCTACGGTAGTTGCGCCGGCCATGGCAAAACAGGTATAAGCTGCAACCCGGTTTTCGTAAACGAAGGATTCCTGATTATTCACTTTGACTTTAAAGTCGTTGGCATAGGGGTAATCCTTGGGCGGCTGATAGACACTTGTTTGTGAGAAGCCGGAGACGAAAAACGATGACAAAATAAGAAGATAAATTGATTTCTTCATAGAGATCTTGTTTAAAGGATGGATGCCTGCCGCATAGCCATAAGGTTTTCAGGCGGAGTAAGTACTGTAATTTCGCAACCGGCTGCCAGTAGATATTTCTGGTCTTGATACTTTTCGACCAGTGCCTTTGACAGGGCGTACACTTCATTTTCAGGCTTATTCTGCACCAGCACAGGATTGATGTTACCACCCAGTACAACTTCGCTGCCCAGTATTTTTCTTGCATGGTCAATATCCACCTGCCAGTCAAGATCAATAATATCGGCATTCAGGCTCCTGTATGATTCAAGCAGATGGGTAGTATCACCGCAAATGTGCAGTTTAACGGAGGCTCCGCACTCATGGATAAACCCGATTAGTTCGGCATGTCTTTGTTTTACATATTGGTCGTAGTTATCCCTGTCTATCTGTGAACAAATGGCGTCACCAATCCCGATAAGATCGCAACCCGCTTCTATCTGGGCCTTTGCAAAGTTCTTGGCCGTTACCAGACATTTATCCATGAGAAAATTCGAGAAATCCGGATCCATCATCAATTGGATCAGCATTTCACTAACACCCGTCAAATCGCATGCTTCGGCCAAAGGACCTTCTACCCACCCGCTTACTGGTACAGTGCCTTTCAATAATTGCTGATAATATCCGGCGCCTTTTATCCTGTCGAGTGTACGCTCACATTTATAGACATCAGGATCCGTCAGATTTATTACATCATCGATAGTACTTACAATATGGTTCAAACAGCGGGGCACACCTTCATCAATATATTCAATGCTGGCCCCGAAAGCAGAGGTTTCCCGGTAGGGATCGGAGATCAGGCTTACCATATCCGTATTGAAATACTCCATGGTCCGGATATTACTCTCAACCAGGGTTTTATAATCAGATGCAAACCTCCCGTAGGTCGTGTTATTGAATCTGGCTGCGAAATGCATTAATATAGGGCGGAAAAAAACTCTATCCTTTAGCTTTTCACCCTTTAAAAGTGCCTTGTATAGTTGTTTTTTGGTCATGATATTGGTATTCTTCTGTTTTCAGCTGCAATTTATAATTCATGAGGTAAGTTACAAATTTATTGGTTCAACCTATGGAGCCATAATCCCATATTCCGGGTCCATGATGCAACATGCTCATTGCCGATTCCCAATCCGAAACCATGATCCCCTTCGGAGAGGATGTGCAATTCGGCGGAAATTTTTTTTGCACGAAGTGCTTTGTACATCAACAGGGTGTTTTCAACCGGAACTCCCTGGTCATTATCGGCATGGACAAAAAAAGCAGGCGGAGTATCGTCCTTTACCTGAAGTTCATTCGAATAGTTGAACACCAAACTATTATCAGGATTTTTGCCCAGCAGGGCTTCACGGGAGCCCAAATGCATGCAAGTATCGGTAAATGAAATAACCGGGTACATCAAAATCATGAAATCGGGCCGGCAACTTAATCTTTCAACCGAATCAGCAGCTTCCTTATTTCCATAATCAAAATGCGTTCCCAGCGTGGATGCCAGATGTCCGCCGGCCGAAAAACCCATGATCCCGATTTTTTCCGGATTAATGTTCCATTTGGATGCGTTGTAACGAACCATTCGCATGGCCCGCTGAGCATCCATTAACGGGGCCTTGTGCGGTTCAATGCAGTTACCATAGGTGGGCAGGCGGTATTTTAACACAATGGCTGCAACACCTATAGAGTTGAAGTACCGGGCAATATCTGTCCCCTCCAGATCATAGGCAAGCACCCAATATCCACCACCCGGGCAGATCACTACTGCCTGCCCTGTAGCAAAACGTTTACTGGGGAGGTATACAGCGATGTCAGGAACCTGAACGTTGCTGATAACGGTGATATCCTTTTTTTCGATTTTTTCCTGGCCGTTGGTATTCTTCGAATTGGGAATAGTGCCGGAATAAAGCGGGAGCCTGTATTCCTGAGCGGCCATGAAAAGCCAGCATGTCAGCAACAAAGCCAGCAGGAATGATGTTTTCTGGAACTTGTTCATAAGTTAGAAGTTTTATTATGTTACTCAGTAGAAAGTCTTTATCTGATTATTCTTTTCTAAGTGTTATTCTGATAACGCCGTTGCCGCCTCTCATTCCGTAAGTCGAAGCCTCAGAATCCTCGAAAAACTCAATCTTTTTAACCTCAACAGGAGATACAAACGAAATATCCGAAACAACCATATTATCAACCACATAAAGAACCTGGGCCGACAACGAAAATGAGTTAGCCTTGGCGTTATAAACACTGGTGCCAACAACTCTCAACGTGTTAAACTCATTCTGAATAAGCTCATAGATGTTCTGGTATCTGGAGTAATCTTTCTGCCTGCTGTACGGATGTTCACTGACAGCCTGGTTAAGAATATCCCGGTTTATATGGTTATGGTTCACAGCTTCTTCAAAACTTGTCTCCATGTATTGATAACTAAGGTCAATTTTGATCGGGTTCGAGTTTTTAACGCGTATCCTTTTCTTATTAAAACCTGCCGCCGACGCTTCAAGTATATCATCTTCAGTGCATTCGATAATAAAGCATCCAAGAGCATCGGTGAGAACACTTGCTTTTGTTTTCATTGATTTTACAATAACATTGTTTAGTGGATAAATATTAAATGCCGTAACCGTACCTTTTATCGTCATCATCTTCTGTCCTGTTGCGTTTAGTAAAGGGAAGCAAACCAAGGCACCCAAAATAATTACAGCCGTCTTCATTTTCATGGTCAGTTTATTTATTATTCAGTGCTACAACATCTTCGTATGTTTTCCTGATCCTATCTGTTTTGTGAATACATGCAACACCCAGTCTTTGAAGTCAATAATGCCCGGATAGTCTTCAGGGCACTTTATTTCAATTATTTTACCACCCATAAAGAAACCTTCTTTAGATACCTGGCTGTTCACAAGATCGGTCCATTGATAGCTAAATCTGACTGTGTCCGGTATTCCGGTCAGGTCGAGCCTGGCCGATCCGCCATAGCGGAGATAGATCAGGTATTCCCGGCCCGGATCCGCCATACAATAAGGAGATGGATTATCCATTACCAGTTCGGGATGGGGGGAAAGATTCCACCATTCCAAGCCCCTCAAATACTTAGCCATGAATTCAATGGAAACAGCTCCCGGATAATAGAGTGTGTTAACCTCAAAACTGGTATCCATGGGCCAGGCACCAGCCTCTTCCGGTTTTTCAGGAAGATGTGCACGCCAGATATGGCCTCCGCCGTAAGTATGACCGGCCGCCCCTGACAGAATGGCCGACCAGGCTCCGAACCGGATATCCATGGCTGTCGGATTTCCTTCAATGAATTCATACCAGGGCTCGGTTACCACAATTGGCTTTGCCGGTTGGCAGTTATAAGCCACTTTAATGATTTGCGGTATCAGCTCGTTGCACCACCTGGCATGTCCGCACTGGCTTTGGTTGTAATCCAACCAGGGTTGTTCATGTATAGCTGTTGCTGTTGACCATTGCGGGGCTTCGGCTCCCCCCTCCCACATTGGCGGGGTTGGGTGAACACCAACGATCCTGTCATAGGGATCTTCTGATTTCACCAATTTACCCAGATTTTCCCAGAATTCAAGCGGAAATCCCCCGTAATTGTTCATGTTGTATTCTCCTGCGAGCACCCAGATTACATTGTAAGCATGAAGCCGGTGGATGACATAGCGCCACCACCTTCGCATGGTTTCCCCCCCAATGCCCGTGTTGATATTCGTCCTGCTCCACCAGGCATGAATCCATATGGTGATACCTTTTGAATTGGCATAAGCGATCATCTTTTCAACCTTCTGAATCTGTTCAATATCAGGGTGTTGAAAAGAAGTATCCAGAAGCGAACTTTCCTCACCCCAGCCATTCCCTGCAAAAAACAGCTGACCGATATTAAATCCCTGTGCTGAACGGGTATCAACAAGATTTTTAAATGATTCAAACGTAATGTTCCGGTTTGTCCAGTCCCACCAGGTATCTGCGATCCATAAGCAGGGTGTGCCGTCGCTATATGTAAAATATCTTCCCGGCCTGGGTTCTGCCTTGTTTACTTTGATAAATCCCCTTCGTACCGGATTTATTTTCTTTTCATCCTCAGACCAGTCCGAAACCCTTATTTCACCCTTTCTTTTATTTAATCCTTTATCCTTTGAAAGAGTTGCGTATTGCCAACTGCCGCTGCATGGCGGTGTGAAACGGATCTTCCAGGTATCACCGCCATCCCAGAATCCTGGAACTACTATGGTTTTGTGAGAGGCATCTCCCGAAATGCCAGTAAACTTTGCAGACACAAAGGCTTTTTGACCCTCTTTCAGACATTCAACATAGGGATTCTCAAAAGAGGCTGATCCTTTCATCTTAATTTCATAAATATCCCAGGTCTTCAGGATGGTGGACTGTGCGAATAAATTCGTATTCATCCAGAATACAAGGCAGAAAAAAGTTGTAACGAATACTTTCCTTATAAAAAAATACATTTGATTTTCATTTAAGGTTGCAATTATCATGCATACCAGGGCCGTTCACGTTTCAGGTCGCTTTTCAATACACCGCAGGCAATGTTCACATCTTCCACCAACTGAAAGTCATACATACCGGCACATACAAAGTCGGCTCCGTTCTCAAAGGCATACCGGAATCCGTCGGCCGGAAGGATGGCTCCGGCAGCCATGACTTTGAAGGCAATGAATGGCTGGGGAAGTGTTTTCATATAGGCAATGGTTTCGTCGGGACCGAAGCAGAACATATTGTCGTGCCATTCCGGGTTCTTAGCCGACCAGTAATTAAGATGGTGCAGGGTTTTCATCCAGAAGTCAGGTATAAAACCAGTATCCACGCATGCTTTGACAGTTTCGATCCTATGGGCGCCAATACCTGTGAGAAGGCCATTTTGCCTGATATAATCAAGCACTTTGGCAATGGCCTCGGGCTGACCGTTTCCCATATAATAATCTGCTGTCTCTCCCTGAATATAACAGGCAACTGCGCCGGTGTCGATAGCCCGCTTCACCTTGTCGAGATATTCGTTAAAATCCATGGGTGAGGGTTCACCTTTCGGACCATAATTAAGCCCGGCACAATCGGATATAAACTGGATCTTACCGATCCCGCGTTTCCAGTATTCATCGATGAGTGAACACAATATCGGATTGGTCAGCAGGGTATTGATACCACATTTTTCGGCGAGCAGCAGGGTGGCGAAGATTTTCTCCTTCTGGTGATAGGCTTTAACCAATTGAGAAACATAGATCAGGTCGCGCGAATGGGCCCATCCCGATAGCAGGTTCCCGCCCAGGATCAGACGGCTGAAGGTAGTATCCTTGATTTTGGCCTGAGGGATGGTACCCTTTAGTTCTTTAAGACTGGCGATGTTAAGCATTTTAGCACTGGCACCGGTCACGGCATCCACCAGGTTTTTTTCCTCATAGCTTTCCCATTGCTTTTGTTTGTAAAGGGCAAAACCAAACACACCCAGGAGGGGCAGCGATGATAAACCGCGGATCAACGTTCTGCGATCGAGAATATTACTGTACAAAGCCTTACCTGATTCAGAAACCTGAATTGCATCCTCAGATAAATTTTGCGTGGATACAATATGTCGATTATCCTTAAAGAAATGATCCAGTCCGAGATATTTTCCGGTGGGGATTAGACACAAAATGAACAGGGCAAAAAACTCAACCAGGTTTTTATCCACGATCAGGTAGTTACCTTCGTGGGGAACTCCGAAAT
>Ga0315284_10015435_pt1 | contig 10855 bp, 24 predicted proteins | sample YL17G09_16_MG_FD_203696 | JGI IMG/M metagenome (GOLD analysis project Ga0315284, IMG submission 203696) | Sediment microbial communities from Yellowstone Lake, YNP, Wyoming, USA - YL17G09_16 | ecosystem: Environmental > Aquatic > Freshwater > Lake > Sediment | place: USA: Wyoming | collected...
GCTTATATTTGTATTCTAAATCATTAATCATGGTAAATAAAATCAAAGTACGTTTTAATTTAGGTAAGGGTAAAAACTATATGAAGTGGAAGATATGGAGCAAGTCTGGAGTTGAATATCATAGTCCTTGTGATGTTCAGTTAATCATGAAGGGTTGTCAGTTAAAGAACAATCGTAAAATGGCGGAGAAGATATTCAATGGAGAAAACAAAGATGTATGTGCGTGGGTGATATGTGATAGCATAGACATCAAGTTTGATAACTTTGAGAAGGTATGGCTTAAGGACAAGTTATGTTACAATCCGAGAAAACAACCACATTGGGTATGGAATAATTGGGATGTGGATAACAAACGTATAAGTGAAATCATTACCATAGATTACGGGATGTATGCGGTGGTTGATGGCTCATTAAAAAATAAACTTGTTGGTTAACAAAAATAATCTTATCTTTACATTCTAAAACACATACAATGCCAAACCACGTAACAAACCAAGTAACCTTTTTAGGTAGCACAGAAAGAATTAAACAATTAAGGGCTAAATGTAAAACAACTGAAAGTCCGTTTAGTTTTAAAGCATTTCATCCTATGCCTACAGAATTGGTGGGTACATCAAGTCCAGCAAAGATAGTAACAGAACAAGAGTTACAGGAGTGGAAAGACAAATTGGCGAAGGGTGAGTTAAACGAGTGGGAGAGAGAATATAGACCTATAACAGAGAAGGAGAGCAAAGAGTTAATGCTTAAGTATGCTACTGATAATTGGTATAATTGGAATATAGATAATTGGGGTACGAAGTGGGATTGTTACAGCCATGTTGAAATAGATGAGGGTGAGATACACTTTGATACAGCGTGGAGTACACCTATGTATGCACTGACAAAGTTGAGCCTTATGTTTGATGATATTACAATAGAGGTGAAATATGCTGATGAGGATTTTGGAAGCAACGTAGGTACATATACCTTTCAGGGTGGAACACTCATAGATTTGTATCAACCTGATTATAGCAAAGATAGTGTGAGGTTGGCTATGGATATATTGGGTGATACTGAATATTGGGTAACTGACAGATTATGTGAGGTTGAGGATGAGGAAATAAAAGGCTTTGATTTGTGGTTGGTAGAGATAGCCCACGAAGAAGGTAATCTAATGGAAGAATATCCAGTTGCTGTATTGGGGTTGCTGTTTGATATGGCTGTTGCTGATGAGCAGTATGAGAGAGCAGGTATCATTAAGAATTGGATGAAGTTAAAATTAAATTCAGATAATTTAAAATAAATTTGGTTGGTAATAAAAATACTCTTATCTTTACATTCTAAAACAATTATATCATGGGACAGTATTACGCAGCCGCAATATTAGGCAAGAACAAAAAGACAGTTAGTAAGTGGTTATATTCACATGACTTTGATTCAGGGCTTAAACTTATGGAGCATTCATGGATTGAAAACCCTTTTGTAAAGAGTTTTGAAAATCTTATTTTAAACAAACCTGAACATGTTGTTTGGGGTGGTGATTATGCTGATAAGTGTAAGGGTTTGCAGACAAATGTTTATGACCGTTGTAAGGATAGTAATAAAGTTGCTAAAGATGAAGTATATCCTGTTTCGGTATTAGATAGTAGGTTTGTTATTAACCATACCAAAAAGGTATACGTTGATAAAATCAACATACCTGATAATGACGGTTGGCGAATACATCCGTTGCCTTTGTTAACCTGTGAGGGTAACGGCAGAGGTGGTGGAGATTTCAGGAGCCAAGAAGACAAACCTATTATAGGTAGTTGGGCTAGAGATTTGATTAGCATAGGTAAAGAGGTTCCAAATGGATTTAAAGAACTAATTTTTGATTTGGTTGAGAATTAGTACTATATTTGTAAACTAAAATAATATATATGAAGTTAAGTAATGAGAAGTTGATTGACAATTTAAAGTTGTTGGGGTTGGTTGATTTGAGTACAAACAAGCCGATAGCGTATTCGGGATTTAAAAATCGTGCTAGCGTACATAAGTACGGCAAACGACATAAGATTGTATTTTTAGGTCATCCGAGAAAAAATCTATTTGGTTTTTATGTCATGTATGACAATGATACAACTGTAATGAAGGAAGCGTATGAAATGTTTTTGAATTTGATTAGCGGGGATATGGTTGATTATGACTTTGAAGACGTACAATGGGGCAATGCTGGAATACCCTTGTCGTATGGTAATTTAAGACAAGAGCAAATAGATTTGGTAGTTTAATAAAATAATCTTATCTTTACACTTTAAAATTTAAAACAATGGGCAATTATTCAAATGAGTTAGGACAAATACACTTTGTGATTGATATAAGTGAAACAACATCAATAACGGAAGGGTTGTATAATATATTCAGTCGTGATTTAGATTTCATTGAAAACGAGGAGTACTTTCGTAAGAATACACTTAAGAAGGGTTTTGACAATGAAGCCGATAGGATTGTAATTGAATATATGGGTAAACACCAAATAGCCAATAAGAAACAATTAGAGAGGGCAGTTGAGTACATGGCTAAACAAATATTTGGCAATGTTAACCAATATCAAGCGTATGATACAAGTGTATTAAAGATTAGTGATGATTTGTATTCGGTTGCGGTTTCTTTTACTTTCTAAAAATAAATTTGGTTGGTATTGAAAATAGTCCTATATTTGTATTCTAAAACTTAAAACAATGAAATTAGAATTAAAGAATGTAAAGATTAATGAAGCGTTTAGCGAAGAAACACTTATGTTCAAAGCAGACCTTTATGTAAACGGCAAGAAGTGTGCCTATGCTTCAAATGACGGCAGAGGTGGTTGTACGTTTTATAATGCTTATTCGCAGGAGTTAAGACCCCTACTGGCACAAGCAGAAGCGTATTGTATTACTCTACCTTCAAAGTTCCATACTTATGGTGAAAAGACCCTAGAGATAAAGAGTACACTTGAACATTGGATTGATGAAGTTAGTTGTGGTATATCCAATAAGAAAGAAATTGAGAAGCATAAAAAGAAGTTGGCTAAAGATATTCTTAAGGGTATATGTTATGGCAACGAAAACGGATATAAGATACTGCATTGGAAGGGTTATACACTTGAACAAATCTTAAATAGGAACGAAGGTAGAACACTTGTAACAAAGAAAATTCAAGAGTTGGTTGAAAGCGGTGAAACCATACTCAATACAAACCTATCTCAATTATGTTTAAGAAAAGATAATTTTGGTAATTTCATATTTTAATCTTATATTTGCTTTATGAATAAAAGAGAAAGACAAAGATATGATAGTCAAGTAATAATTACTTGGTGCATTATTGGGATTGGTACTACATTAATGATTATGTTATTTGTTACTATGGTTATTGATTTTTCACATTACTTTAAAAAATAATATTATGGGATTTTTTAGTTTTTTAACAAGCGACACAAACAAAAGCGTGGCAAATCATTTTAGTACTAGAAGTACATTTCCAGTACACATGATTACGGAAGACGGACAAATATTCACCGAGAATGATTACGAGGGTTACGGAGTATTCGGTGGGAAGGATTTATATGTATTAACAGCGGAGATGAACGGGTATAAGGGGGAAACTGACGAGGACACCCGTCAACTATTCTTTGATAAGATATGGGTGCGAGGTATCATGAAGGGAGATAAGAGGTATTGTTATGGCGAAGATTTTGTAAGGTATGATTTACCTATCGAGAGCGAGGGTGGGATATGTGCTAACGATTTGGTTAGCGAACATGGTTGGGAGGGTTTTGGTCAGGGTGGTGAGTTTAAAGATTGGGCAGAGCAAGGATTAAAAATGCCTAAATTGGTTGAGAGGTTACCCAACACAGACGCCAATTGGAAAGAGTGGTGGAATGGTTTACCTTATCCTGAAAGTTGTCCAGACCAAGGTTTCTTTTATCCTGATGATGAAGAAGATGATGACGATGATGAGGTTGATTGTGGTGATATGAAGACATGGAACGAGGCGCCATATGGTGAGGGTGATGAGTAAAGAGCATTTGTTTTAGGGTTTGTAATAAGATGCATAAGGGCTGCTAGTAATAGCGGTCCTTTGTGTTTATGTACACAATTGTGTACCTACGCGCGAGGGTGAAAATAAATTTGGTAGTTACGAAAATTAATCTTATCTTTGGTTTCTAAAATTAAATATATGCAATTATACCGAGTTAAATTAAAAGAAGGACACACAGCAAGACCTGACCAAATATCAGGAGAGTATTTGGGGAACTATGCAACGATAGACCCAATGTTATATACCCACATGGAGGCACTTAAGAAAGCAAGAATGTTTGGTGCTGTTATTGAGCCGTTTGGTAGAGATTACACGATAGATAAGTTAGAGGTAATACAAATACCCAAAGCACAATTAAGTCAATCCCTGATAAACGAGTTACAGGGTAGGGAAGTGTTTGTGGATACAGATAATCTATTAGAAGAAGTAATGTATTCCAGTGATGTCTTTGAAGCCATATTGGGTGAGCAGTACGAATACTTTGAGAAACAAACCCTTATCAGGATTGGTAAAGAATATCAGGTATTGGTTGATGAGTTATTGGTATTGGATGAGATATGCAGAAATAGTCAATATGTGATGTTTACAAGTATTTAAAAATAAATTTGGAAGGTATCAAAAATAGGATTATATTTGCATTCTAAATCATTAATTATGAAACAAACAAAAGAATTAGTTAAAGAAGTTACTGACTACGTAAACACCTTCAACAACAAAGGTCAAGAGTTTTGCGAAGCAATGTCATGTGAGCATAGAACATTACAGCAGTCATTTACCAAACTATGCCTAAACTGGTTAGAACATTGTGCGAGTGATGAATATCGTACTGACGGCAGAAACGAGCAGTCCAAAAAGATAGCAATGGAATTGCTTGAAGGGTTTAAGCAGAAACAAATCAAAGAAGGTTTTACGGGTGATACATTAAGATTGATGTCCAAGCCAAGTGGTTATTTGGGTTGTATCTAAAAATAAATTTGGTAGAGTGCAAATATAGTCTTATGTTTGCACTCTATTTTAAATAATCTAAAACATAAACCATGAGTTACAATTACAACAATCTATTTTTGGATGCTATGGATACTGAACAGCAAACAGCAATTCAAGATATCAAAGCAAACAAAGAATTTGCATTACAACTAATCAAAGATTTGGATAAGGTATTCCAAACCAACTATCAATGTGATGACGAGCAGAACGGAGTTACTATCCGCATGAAAGCAAGTCCAAATTATAATTCGTATGGCTCATTTATATTTGTTGTTGATAAGAATGGTATCAATTTTAAGTCAACTAATTTGGGGTATTATGAAAGTAGTCAATTTAAGGGGTTGGGTGGGTTGTATGAGAAGTACAAAGTTAACGGAACAACTTGCGACAGCAACTTTTTGCATGAAGGTAGTACAAGACATGGGTTTGTTAATTTTGTTATTCCTATCATATATGCGAATGGTAATGAGTTAAAAGAAACATTAAGAGATATAATGTATCTTATGGAACAAAACCAATACAAGAAAAGATTTTAAAATAAATTTGGTGGTTTGGATAAATAGTCTTATATTTGTATTCTAAAACACAAACAATGGCAAATCCACTAATTCATTCAAAAAGTTCAGTTAAGCGTTGGGGTGGTAAGGTTGAAGATTACTTACCAATTCACGAATTACTTGATAGTCCAAAAGCGACTATGAATAACAATAGTAGTCGTATGCTAACACATAACACTTGGTTTGCATATACTATCATTCCAAAGGTATTCGGATATAATATAATCAATTCCGAAGGCAAGAGTGTTGATAGCGTTGATATAGCTATGTTGCATATCGCAGAGGATTTTCGTATGAAGTTTGTGCCGACACCACAAGATTATCTAAAACATATTGAAGTACAAAGCTGGTTTAACAATGGAGTTAAGGATATAGACAATCCCGAAGCAACAAAAATATGTGAAGATTTTTTAGAAAAAATACGACAATAAATTTGGTTGGTAATAAAAATACTCTTATCTTTACAATCTAAAAAACATACAATGGAAAAACAAAAAACACAAGTAGAAACAATTATCGCATTATGGAAGCAATTAGAAATTACAAATGTAAATTTCAATTTTAATTGTGGGGGTGATAATATGAATGATACGGATATTACAATCCACACCAAAAATGGTGAAATTACAAATGATGTTATTCACGATTACTTTGATGTAGTAGTGTATGATAAAGTAGAATTTTATGTAAATTCCGACGGACATTATCAAGGTGAATTTGGGGTTGTTGAAATTACGTTGGAAGATGATGATGATGATTTTAGTTATAGCAAATCGGCAGAGAGTGAGTGGACTGAACAACAAAGCGATAATGTTTGTATTAAATTAACAAGCGAAGAACAAGCGTTTGTTAGCAAGAATATCTTAAACCTAAATGGTGATGAAAGTAATTTTAGTTTTGTTTTTAAGGGTGATATATTTTTGAGTGATAAAGATGAAGAATTTTTAGCTGAATTAGAAACAAAGATTTTAGTTGAAATTAGAGATAACGAACCAAACATTGAGGAAGGGGAATTACAAGATTATTATAGCTTTAATACTACTGAAAACGATTTAACTATAAACGAGGAAGGTGAAATTGAAGTTGATGTTAATTATTCAGTTACGGTATATCGTGATAGTGAAAGCTAAAAATAAATTTGGTAGATACAAAAAATAATCTTATCTTTACATTCTAAAAAAAACACAATGACAATTATATTAGAGAACATTAAATTTGATTTTGACAATGGTTGTAAGTTATTAAAACTTAAACACAAAGAGTGTCCTACAAACTTTGCAGATACTTATATAGCAGAGATTTGGAATGATATAGTTCCAGCGTCTTTCAAAGAGATTGCGAAGTACGAGAATTTAGAACAAAGAAGGGTTGGTATATTATGTTTGGGGTTAGAAAGATTGGTTAGCGAGGTTAAACCTAAATTGATTGATAAACAAACCTTAAAGAAAACAACAAGTTGGATAAATTCCAAAGGTGAGTTAGAAACATTAAAGTTTGAAGATACCTATAAGCTATTTAAGGTTGAGGGTAAGTATTTCAACGAAGGTATTAGTAGAGATTGGAATAAGGTTGATGATTGTTATTATGTGCAGTTTAAAGATACGAGTACCGATAGAGAATATATGTTGTGGGTTGATGTAAAAAGCGTGTATCGTACAAACAATGAAGGTCATTGGGATTTCAGTATAGACAAGATAAACGCAATAGATTGTATTGCGTGGACTATTCAAACCAATATAACCGAAGGTAATATTGAAAAGATTGTAAGACAGGGTGATTGTATAATGATTAAACCTATCAAAGCTAAAAAAGATATAGGTAGTACAAGACACCTTACAAGCATAGAGTATAGAAAATTACTTGTAGCTGAAAGCTAAAATAAATTTGGTTGGTAACAAAATTAATCGTATATTTACATTCTAAAACAATAAGTTATGAAAATGCAGAAAACAAAAAAGCACACTATCCTATTGGGTGAAGGTGCAAATCAACACACACTTTATGGTGATTTCAGCGTTGATGTTGAAGCTACTGAATTTGGTACATTGGTTGTAACCAAAGATAGCGAGTTAAAACACGAAACACCTAATGGAGTATTCGCTGAACACAATACCTTAAAGATTGAGAAGGGTAATTGGGTAATGGGTAAGCAAGTTGAGTATAACCCTTTTAAGCGTGAAGTATCGCAAGTTTGGGACTGATACATAAAACTAAATAAAATAAGTGAGATTTTTTCTCACTTTTTTTTTGGTAGTTTCAAAAAATAGTCTTATATTTGCATAAACAATTCAATTATGAAATACAAAGTTAATCAAAAAACAATTCCCTATTTATCAACAAGATTACAAGGACACATTGATATTACCTTTCAAGAACTGCATAAGGTATTAGGAGAGCCTATTCGCGACACAGATGATAAGACACAAGCAGAGTGGATGATTGAGCATAATGGGGTTATGTGTACGATATACGATTGGAAGATTGCTGGCAACGTAGAATATAATTCTAATTGGTGCATAGGGGGTGCAGATGACAGAGCAGTAAATTTAGTTAGAGAGATATTTCCTAATTCAAGAGTAAACCGAAGTCGTTTCTAAAATAAATTTGGTAGATACATAAAATACTCTTATCTTTACATTCTAAAACACATATCATGGAATTTAAACTAAACACTACGGCGAGAGAAACCACAATCAACAATTTGTTTGAACAACAAATCCAAGCCATTCAAAGCAATTTAGCTAGGGGTGAAAGAACAACTGAATTGTACATAGACAAAGAATTTTCAAGCGAAGTAAGAGATAAGCTGGAAGTGGCGTTTGAAGGCAAAAACCTTTCATTCGAAATCGTAAGACGTTCACCAAACGAATATACGGGTAGAATGCAACACTTTACAAGCGAGTTAAGGGGTGATGAAAGATATTACAAAGTTTATTATAGTGGAGAATAAATTTGGTTGGTAACAAAAATAATCTTATATTTGCGGTATGATAGAATTATTACAATGGTTGAAAGAAAATCATTTTCACCAATACAAAGATGGAACGTGGTACACCACAACTGAAAGACCTTATGTTAGAGGTGAGCAAAGAAAGTTTTATACTGACGAACAACTTATGTCATTATTTTTTAGAAAATTCAAATATAATAGATAAACTAATGCCTAAATTTAAACCAGGTTTTTGGTACAAAAAAAGAGATAGCAAAAGCCAATGGGTATCGTTTGATACCTATGCTGAATTAAAGAGTAATCTTAAAGGGTATCTGGAAGAAAGCGAAGAAGAATACATAAGTGTATTCCGTAGTCGCAGGGGTGAGTGGGGCGAATGGTATGAGCATTGGGAGTTAGGGGGTAATGGCAGACCTAAAATAATTAAACAAGGTTGGCAATAAATTTGGTAATGTGGATAAAGTGATGTAAATTTGCACTATGAAAGTAACAATATACGAGAGTAACGGAAAGTTTGATTTGTATGCAGAAGGCAATAAATTCATACGAAGATTTGGTAGCGAAGGCGAAGCAGTTTTGTTTTGTAAGCAAAATAACCTTCATTTGATTGATGTATTTTTTGAGGTACTATTAAGTTGCTAATATGACAAAGACACTATACGAGGTACATAAAAGGGGAAAATTAATTTACAATTATGTTACAACGAAGCATAACTGCGAAGTAATGTTAAAAGAAATAATTTCTATGCACCATAGAGATACTGATGAAGCGTATTCACCTTCGGGTTTTAAAGTAGTTAGAGTAATAGGTAAAGAAAAGAAGGTTATCTATACACCTAAAAATAGAATATTTTGGAATACAGAGTATGATATTTCTTAAAAATAGATTTGGTAGTTTAAATAATTAATCTTATATTTGCATTATGAAATACAAACAACACTTTAAGACAGAAGATATTGATTGGCAAGAGGCACACGTTAATTCCAACCACAACCTTGATGTATTGGAAGGTATTGATAAAGAGCAGAAAGATAAGGGAGAGTATCTGTGGCGTAATTTTAGACGTAACGTGGCTGACGGATATGCTTACTATCAAATAGTAAAGATAACCAAAAAATCAGCGAAGGTAGAGGTTTGTAGAGGGGTATGTTTAGACGAGTGGACTGACAACCTATTGGGTTACGAATGTGAGTTACCATTAAAGATAGTAACCGATATGATTGATAGCAAAGACAAAATGTTTGATTTTTTCAATAGTTAAGAAAATAAATTTGGTAGATACAAAATATAGTCTTATATTTGTATTCTAAAACAAACATTATGGCAAAAGCAACAAAAACATGGAAGTTAGGTGAAGTATGTCAAGGGGGTATAATTACCGTAATCATTGACAAAAAAGAAATCTTTATCATTGGCAAGGAGTGGGATACTTCGGCAGGATATAAGAAATCAAGTAACCAAAGCCAAGCAAAAGAATTTATAAGTAATTCGTATCAAATTAGTGATAGTGAAGCGTATCGTAAGTGTTTTATGTTTTTAGGTGATTTGACAACAAGTTATTGGGCAGATGAAATCTTAAAATGGATTGAAACAAAGGTAAAATTTGAAAAAAAACTTTGGTAATATGATATACAGATTAATTGCTAAAAACGAATTTGATACGCCAAAGATATTGGCTATGCTCAATGATGAAGCAAAGATACGTAGGGTTAAGAGATTATATACCATAGACGAGATACTTGAAGTGCTGGGTTATAATGATGATAGCATGGACAAAGAAGAGATTAAGATAATTGATGATATGTATGATAGTCTTGAGGAGTGGGAGAATGTGATATATCGTATGGCTATCATCAACGGCAACTTTGAACAAGCAATCGCAATGAATAAAGCATTGCCGATATAAAGATAGTTTTTATAGGGTAAGGATAAAATACTCCCCAATGTTTTTACATGTAGGGGATTTTTTTTAAAAAAGATTTGGTAGATAACAAAAATAGTTTTATATTTGCATAACTAAACACTTAAAAATGGAATTACACGTAAGAACGGCAGAGGGAACAATATCGGCAGTAATCAAAGGCGAAACGGCTATGTTGTTAAAGGACAAGTTAGGTCAAAATATGGACTTTGATTCAAGTTTCAAGTCATACTCATCAATGCAATTAGATAATGTGCTTACCTATAAAGCAGTGCGTACATCACCTATAACCATAGGTGATATTACCTTTAAGTTTTGGGCAAGAGATTATATCTATGTGGTGATGTAAAATAAATTTGGTTGGTAACAAAAATACCCTTATCTTTACACTCTAAATCAAA
>Ga0315284_10015437_pt1 | contig 10854 bp, 12 predicted proteins | sample YL17G09_16_MG_FD_203696 | JGI IMG/M metagenome (GOLD analysis project Ga0315284, IMG submission 203696) | Sediment microbial communities from Yellowstone Lake, YNP, Wyoming, USA - YL17G09_16 | ecosystem: Environmental > Aquatic > Freshwater > Lake > Sediment | place: USA: Wyoming | collected...
TAAATAATTAAGATTTTATTTATAATTAATTATTTATATATTAAATACTGTTTTAATACCTAACCTAATAACTAACTTTTGAAATGCTAATATTGGCTTTGTGTTTTTGGCTTATACAATAAATATAAAATAAATGCAGAACCTGCAACATACATCAGCGTCCCAAAAACGGTTGTTTTATATAATTCATTATAATCTTCTAATGATGAAACCGCTGCCAATTTGGTTTGGTGTAGTTCAGTTCCCGTTTCCATAACCTGCAAATATTGTTTCTGAATTGGCGTTATATTTGCGTTGATCGCCGATATTTGTTTTGAATTCGAACTGATTTGCGACCTCACTTTTTCCAGTAGATTATTTGCAGCGTACCTATATTTTAGTAGCGCTTCATCGTTTGGATCTTTTTGATCTTTTTGATCTTTTATAGTACGAGGTTTTTTCGTGTCCATTGTTGTTGTATCTTCTTTGGCTGCATCATTTGTTGGCGGAATCAATGATGCAGACGGCAAAGAGAGCGTCGCATTTGTATGAAAATTCACATAATTGGATTTATAATTGCTTAATACATTCTCAAATATTTGATTCACGCTATCAATATCGGTTTTAAAATTTGTATTCATTCCTTTTTTTTATTGTTACTATAGTTAATATATAATTAATATAATTATATATTATTATTTATTATTTATTTTTTCAATTAATTAACTTTTTTCAAATCAACAATATACATCATACTATTTTCAGACGCTTCTAAATATTGAACTCTCATTTTTCCATTACACAATATTTTTAATTTAACAAGAGCCCACCCTTCATCTTTCGTTGCAGGTTCTATTGAATTAAAAATTTTATTTTTTTTATTATACATTGATAAATAAATTTGAGATGCAGGTTTTTTATCATTATCATTAAATGATGCTTTTAATCCAACAATATAATAGTTTTTAACATTTGTTCGTTTAATATCCATTATTTCATATTGTAATTTTCCCCAATCGTTGCTTTCAATATTACCATTATTAGAAATATTATAAGTATAATACTTATCAATATTATATATATTTCCTTTTTTTAGTTGTCCCATTATATATGCTATTTATATTTATTATACTTATATAATATATTATTTTTTTATAAAAATGTCATTTTAAGGCGCTGCCCCCTTTACGTTTCCGGCTGGAGCGCCTCCAAACATGGATGACATTCCTGGAATCTTTTCAAATAGCTTGCCCATTGAACTCGATTCAAATTTATCTAAAAAGGACTGCGCCGTTTTTAAAAGCGGTTCCATGCTCTTCATATTTTCCATAAGCTTTTGTTGCTGGTCCATAAGAACATTGGTTTGAGACGTTAGTCCCTTTACTCCATCCTGTCCAACCAAACTATCTAAATTGTCATAGGCCTTTTCCAGCGTTTTTGCATAATCAACACGATTATTCACGGGAAGATCGTCTTCACCGTCTAAACTTGCCGGGCTCAGTTCAGTCATTGCTTCCGCAATTTTACCGTTTGCAACCTTCTTTGACGCTTTAATAGATGTTCCTGCACCCGTTACTGCTGCTGTTGCTACTGGTTTGGCTGGTGCTGCTCCAGTTGTTGCTGCTGTTCCAGTTGCTGCTCCAGTTGCTGCTCCAGTTGCTGCTCCAGTTGCTGCTCCAGTTGCTGCTCCAGTTGCTGCTCCAGTTGTTGGTACTGCCGGTTTTGTCGCATCTGTCGCCGGCGCATCTGCTGCAGTCGCATCAAATCCCTCTTGATTTACAACAATCATTCTTGACAAAACGGTAATAAAATTGGTGAATAATAACGTGGAAAGTAAAACAACCGTCATATTTTTACTAAAGTACGTTGATATGAATCCAACGGATAAAAATATCAATAATGCGTAGCTATCCCTCAAAACAACATAACCAAAAAAATTCATAATTGCTAAAAATGCAACAATGTAAAGTACATTTTTATCGTGCAGCATTGTTTCAACAACTTTGGGAAGTTTCATGTGTATATTTACCATTTTACTGATTAACTGATTAACTAATTTACTAATTAATTATATATTCTATATTATATATTATAAACAATAGAAAAAATACAAAATTAATATTACAAAATAATTATTAATTAATAATTAATTATTGTATTTAATTAATTTATTGAATGCGGTATTACTAAATTAAATTATAATTAATGCATAAATAGATTGGTATATAATACTATAATACAGTATCACTAGATATATAATATTTTTAGATTATGTCATTTTTTGCATCAAGATATAAACTGGCATTTTGTGAATTTTTCAACTCGGATCTTCATGGTAAAAATGAAACAAGTTCTCCCAATATTGATTCACAATTTTTAATATTAAGAACGTTGAACATACACACATTTTTATACCATCACGATTCCATCACGCGATTCATTGGAATTATACGACGACAATACGTTCTATATATAAACACAACCAGTTATCAACACCCAGTCATTCGAAATTATAAAAATGCAGTTGCTAAAAAGAATTACGTTTCGTTGGAAATTATAGAACTGGTCGAACTTGAAGGCGGCGAACACGTTGCCATTTATAAAACATTTTGGTTGCGCATCATTCAGCGCATATGGAAAAAACACTGCAACCGTAAAAAAGAAATGGTGTGTAAATTATTGAAGCCGCGCGGACTTTTGTTGAGAGAAACCGGAAAAGTATATAGATATTAACCAATGAATATGATTTATAGTTTATGGTTTATAGTTTATGGTTTATAGTTTATGGTTTATGGTTTATGGTTTATGGTTTATAAGAAAGATAGAACAAATGCCCATAATAAACCCAATTATAGAATATACGTTTAATTTTTCATTAAAAAATATAACACTGTAAATTGTAACTAGAATAATAGATATTATTTTAATATAAAAATACCCTTTACCAACACCATCTGCTATAAATATTTTAACATAATTAAATATTAAAAATACATTGCAAAATATAGCACCATATAGATAATATAAATTTTTTTTAGAAATATAATATTGCGTTAAAACGCCAGACAGCGTTGAATTTAAAATTGCTAATGCGTATGTAGTCGGTAATGAAAAATCCATTAAAATATTTTAAATTATATTATAAAGTTATATTTTAATTTTTTTATTGTAATAACAGCTTTTTGAGAGTTTGTATTTCTTTAACAATCATTGTTTTATCTTTTTTTAATTGACGCGTTGTATTTTTTCTATTAGCGTCTTCATATTCTGTTGTATCTTCATTATTTTTTTCTTCTTCCGTCATTTTGTTCAAATGTTTTACTATTCTCTCTAAAGCGCTTACTTGCAACTTGATGTTCGTTTTAAAAGAATGATAATATTCATCGTACACTTTCACAAGACCACCCAAATGTGGATTTGTTTTCGACGTTTGTTTTAATAATAATCTGTTTCCAAGCATTTTTTTCCGATTTTCTTCTAATTTATTCTTTATTTGATTCAAATGCATATCTCTTTTAAATAATTGCTTTGCATCTGTTTCTGAATTGGCATCGTGATCTGTATTATTCATCTGTTTTATTTTATTGTTTATATTTATAATATAGTTATAATTTTATTTATAAATATTTACAAATAAATTTAAGTTTCTAATTTAATTTTGAAAATTTAGTAATTAAATTTTATATATTTTTTAAAGAATATATAAAAATATTGTTGAATAAATATATAACTTGTTCATTGATTTAGGAATGTCAAAAAAAACAGTACCCGTTGGCACAAATTTCGCTGATCTTTTACTCACCGAAGACGATAGTCGCTACGTAATGTTTCCGCTAAAAGATAATGATATATGGAAAATGTATAAAAAACAGGTGGATTGTTTTTGGAGAGCTGAAGAAATCGATTTTTCAAAAGACGGCGCTCATTGGCAGACCCTTTTACCCGATGAAAAATATTTTATATCCATGATTCTCGCATTTTTTGCCGCAAGCGACGGAATCGTCCTAGAAAATTTGGCGGTGCGTTTCATGTCGGACGTTCAGCTCGCTGAAGCGCGCGCATTTTATGGGTTTCAAATCGCAATGGAAAATATACATTCTGAATGTTACAGTTTATTAATCGATACATATGTCAAAGACGAGGAGGAACGGGGACGCCTTTTTAACGCAATAAATCATTTCCCGTGTATTAAAAAAAAAGGCGATTGGGCTAAAAAGTGGATTCATGATAAGCGAAGCTCGTTTCAAACCCGCCTTATCGCATTCGCGTGTGTTGAAGGCATATTTTTTTCAGGCGCATTCTGCTCCATTTACTGGATGAAAAAACGCGGTCTAATGCCCGGTCTCACATTCAGCAACGAGCTCATTAGTCGCGACGAAGCGCTTCACACCGAATTCGCAATATTGTTGTATAATAAAATGGCAAAACCGGTTCAAAAGGCGCGTGTGCAAGACATTGTAAAAGAGGCGGTGGAAATTGAAACCGAATTTATTTGCGAGGCGTTGCCGTGTCGCCTCATCGGCATGAATTCAAAACTGATGATTCAATACATTGAATTCGTAGCAGACCGACTGCTCTTACAATTAGGTTGTGAAAAATTATACAACTCTTCCAATCCGTTTGATTTTATGGAACTTATCAGCATTGAAGGCAAGACGAATTTCTTCGAAAAGCGGGTCAGCGAATACGCTCTCGCAGAAAAAACAAAAACGGAAGAAATATTTGATTTCACTGCATCATTTTGAATCGCATCATTTTTCAAATGTAATAAATTATAAAATTATAAAAAATATAAAAAATATAAAAAAAATATTTATATAAATATTATTATAAATATTAAATAAATTAAAAAAATCCTCTTCTTACACGTCTAACAACACGTTGCTGTTGCGGTTGCTGTTGCGGTTGCGGTTGCTGTTGCGGTTGCTGTTGCGGTTGCTGTTGCGGCTGTTGTATACGCATTTGTTCTAAACGTCTCTGCTGCTGTTGCTGTTGCTGTTGCTGTTGCTGCTGTTGCTGTTGCTGTTGCAAACGCAACCTATATTTACGTTGCTCTTGTTCTGCCAATATTTGCTGTTGTTGTGTTGCGCGCTGTTGTTCATCTTGTGCCGCCGCAGCGATTCCCCTCGATTTAAATTTTATTCGTTTTTCATCGTGAATATTTTGTTCTTCATACGTGTTTGAATTATGGTTATATGCAGTATCAAAATGGACAACGTTGATAAATTGGAAAGGAACAGCATTGGATATATTGGATTTACCATCCTCTTCTTCTTTATAATTCAAATTTTTTATGGTATTTAATCCATCATTCGTTGTTTTATAATACACCATTTCAGCTTCAGATCGTGAAATCGTTCTCATAATTCCTTCCACCATTTGTAAAATATTTGGATGTTGCAATGGGAAAAAACTGCGACGATCTATTTTAAGCCCGCATTGAATTACCCGATGCTGCATGTAATTGTCTTCGCCTCCCCACGCCCAAAAATTCGGAAACCCGTTGGTTCTTTCAAAATCTTGACCCTTGATTGAAAAAATACCACCCAATGCAAACTTGACTCCGTAAAAATGTTTTACAAGCCCTGCGCGCGTTTCATATTGCAATATTCCTTTATCATATGGTACCGTATCCACATCATTAAAAACAAATGTTATATTTTGATAGTCATTCGGATATTTTTCCTTCATTGTTAGAAATCCGATATTTTTCATTCCCCCTCGATTAAATGGCCGACTGTCTTTCTGATGAACAATGCATATTTCGTATGTTGACGGTTCATACTCGGATAAAACATGCTTCATATACACCGAAAAAAATGTTAAATGGTGAATTCGGTCTCTATATGGAACAATGAATATAATGCGAGGAACACTAGTTATCATTTTCTCCTTATTTTCTTTATTGTCTTTATTATCTGTATTATCTGTATTTTCAACCGTGCTCATTTAAATCAATTTACAATATTCAAATTAATTATTATAATATTTAATATTTATATTGTTATTTTACGAAGATACCGCATATTTCTCTAATATTACATTTGGAATAAGGTTGCTCGTATACTGTTCCAACTTCTTGAAACATTTATTTATTGTAACTTCGCTAATTTCCGTGATTCGATTCACATCTTTTTTACAAATGTTCAAATTGCACATTTGAGAAACAAAATATATTATTCCCGCAGCAATGGAGTGCGGCGTGTTTTCCGGAATCAAGTTCTGTTTTTCAATTCGAGCAGCTACAAATTGACACACCTTTGTTAATTCGCTATTAATATTTAGCCGGCTGCAATATCGTTCAATAAATGCTTCCGGTTTTGTTTTGCTAAAGTTCGTCTTGTCAGAATTTGCAAATTCGTGTTCCAGCTCGTTTATAATTGTAATCGCATTTTTACACCCTCTCGTCGCGCTCGTGTTGTCCAAATTAAAAATCGTCGCAATCTCTTTAATGGTTCGTGGACAGCCGTGCTTTCTGCACGCAATATACGTTGACGCCAAAATAATTCCGTCGCGATTCAACCCCCTGTACGTTTTAAACTCGGAAATCTTCTTATGGTAACGCAGCGCCTCGTCCACTATAATTTTTGGCAAACCGCCATTGTGTGCAATAATCGTTATGCATTGAAATTCGTCATATTGCGACTTTTCTCGGTATGGCATGGACTGCCACTCCGTATACCTTCTGAATTTACGCATCTCGTAACTCGTCGCGCCGTCGCACATTACCTTGCAGCCGTACGATGATTCAACTAGCAACGGATTCACCGGCATGCCGCAACGCGTTGGATCACTGGTTTGATTATCGTCGGCGCCATAATATCGCCATTCTGCGCCGTGATCAAGCACGTCTTTATATACAATGCCGCATTTTTGATTCGTGCATGTCAAAAATCCATCATCTGTTAAACAAACAATCGAATCGCAATAATCGCAGTTTTCTCGTTGTCCGCTGCTTCTATAAACGCATTCCAGGTTATTTGATGACCCTTTTCCTGTTACAATTCTTTCTGTAGCGTCATTATTAAAACTATTCTCGATTTGATCCCATAGCTGTTTTTTATTTAATTTAGGATTTACATTTCTATTTTTTTTTGTCGTCTTGTGTTCATTCGATGTTTTTATTGTCGTAGCCATTGTCGCTATTCCTCCTCCTAATGACATCAAACCAATCGTTGAATTGTCTTCGTCGGTGAACTATGTTAACTATTATATATATAAACATGCGTTTAATTCAATTTTTTATTAAATATTAAATTATTTTTTAATATGCAATAATTATTTTTTTTGTAAAAAATATTATATATCTTATTTTTATAATAATATTTATTTATAAAAATGGTTAAATTATGTAAAAAAGAAAGGAAACATGCATTCAAAAAATTAGAAGGATGGTTTTCTAATAAGGCAACTTTAGAATATTCCGATCCTGAAAAAGGCCTTAAAAAATTGGACCAACTTAATTATTTAAAACTAACATACATTGATCCCGATATGGATCATGCGTTGTATAAATGTTTACAGATAATGCCAGTTGACCAGATGAATGCGATAGCTCCGGTCGCAACAGCTGCAACAAATACAATAGTTAATAACCATAATATCGGTTTACAAGGAGCTGTAGCAAGTTATGACCGAATTTACGGTCAGATTATATTGGAACTTATAGATATGGATGATAAAAGCACATGGATATGTAAAGGGGATGGTAAAATATTTCGTGGAACTAGTAAGGAATTTAGTTTGCAATCTGCTTTAAATGATAAAGTTTTTGGAGGCGGATATACTGCTGGTTTCAAATTAAAAAAACTAAAAAATACTCCTAAAGGGTTTGAAAGTTTTGATTTTGACAAAGTATATAAAACCCAATATGATAAATATTACCTTAATAATAATAATAATAATAATAATAATGATCTTGATAACATTCCTTTAGATTCGATTGCAACAGAATCAGCTCCAAACATTTGGTTTATTAATAAAGATGTAATAATTTTGCAAAATCAAAAACTAGCCATTGATAAAGGTAAATATGTAACTACAATTCACAATTTTACTAATAATGGTACATTTATCAATGAAGGAACATTCTGCACGGCAAAAAACTTTACCAACAACGACAATGCCAATTTTAACAATAATGGTGGAACTACTTTAATTTATCTCGGTGGAATTTTTAACAATAATGGAACTATTGAAAATAAAAAAGGTGAAAACACTATTGGAAACATTATTAACCTTCAAAGCACATACAATTTAAAAACACCCGGAATCCTTATCGGCGAACCGGTGTTAATAATTCAATAATAGATCATTATTTTGTAAAAAAAAATTATTTTAATTAATATTTGTCTGTCATAATTAATAATTAAAATGATATAAAAAACAAGGTTAAAAAACAAATATTAAATATATGTATATATATAACACAATAAAATGGGAACTACAATTTCCAAGAGATTATCCGAATCAAATATAGAATTAGGAAAACGCATTGATTCGGCTGCAACAGAAATCATGTTGAATTCAAGTTTCGAAGACATGACAAAGCTTGCAAATGAAAAACATTGCAACCGCCTAGTTAAACAGGTGGCAGATGTATTTCAAAAAAATAAAGACACAATTGATTTAGAGCTATTGAGAAAACGGTTGTATTCTCAGAAATTGGATCAACAAGATTCTGAGTCGAAAGCAAAAACGTCAGATAAACGGGAAAAAACTCCACAGATTCAAAATATTAAAAAAAAATGCATACAAATATCCAAATTTTATGTTTTATTCGCGCATTTGTTTTCATGTATTGTCAGTACTATTAATCCATCATTCAAGATGGAGTCAAGTTCGAAAGAAAAAATATCAACCACTACAAAATCAGAATCGAATTCAGAAGGGAAAAAAACAAAAACAAATTCATCATTGGATTTTTGCACGTCGCGATTAAATGCGCTTGTAAACGGAGAATTAAATGAAAATAGTGATGGCGATATAGTAGTAAAACCAAATATTTGCAAAACCAACATTTCTGAAAGCGGAACCACTTTACGCCTCGTCGATTTGCCGGGAATGGGAGCGCTCCAACAGCTTTACAAGGATGTTAACGATGGCGGCGAAGAGGATGATGCGCGCTACCTTTATGCTGCATTTACCGGGAAAGAAGCTCCGAAACATATTACACGCTTCGACCAAATTCCGCTTCGCGCATTTAATAAAGATGTTGAATGCAAAGAATCATCGTCGAAAAAAAGATATTATGATGATGATTATTATTATGACGGAGGTGCTAATAATAATGGCGACTATAATGGCGGTGCTGATGGCGGAGCTGAAGAAGAAGACGAGGATGAGATTAAAGAGCGACGCCGCGATAAAGAGCGAAGAGATCAAGAAAGAGGAAGAGAAAGAGAGAGATTAAGAGAACGTCAATATTATGGAGACCGTAAAAGAAACAATGAAGAAAATGTCAGAAGCGGAATATATTTAAAGGGGATAACCGGCAGCTTGAAAGAAAGATTGTTTTCAGAATATGTGCAAAATATTAAGGAAATGATCGAACACTCTGAAACAAATCGTTCAGCTCTGCTCGAAATATTATCTGAAATGTTTACTTATATGTACGATGACGGTGGGGCAATTACCGGAGTTATCATCAACCCGTCACTCACGTATAAAAAACTACAATCCCTCGTTTCAAGAACGCGAAGAATTATTATCAAGCTTTACACGGATTGTGAAGAAGATTATAAGAACGGATTAGACATTTTTTTTGCCATCGTTCAGGAAAAAATAGCGCTGACGCTATCCGTTCAAGACGACATCCTTAAAAAACAACTAGAAGATACCATTTACGGACCACCCGAAAGGTACATACCCGAAGCATCATTCTATCAACAGTTTCAAGGAGCCGAAGATTTCAATAAAAAACAATTTGTCCCGCCTCATTTCAAAAGTTCAGTTCTTTCTCTTGTTAAAAAACAAGTTTCTGATGACGTATTTAGACAAATTTTACCCACATTAAATGAATGGATAAACGAAGAGGTAGAAAATGCCACCGGATTATTAGATGCCACTCAAATTGCAAATGATTTTCTTAAAGAAAACGTTTTTGGTGATAATTATTCTTCCCCTTCTTCTCCTATTATTGCTGCTGCCTCTTCTTCTTCGATTGCTCCGCTTGTTTCTTCTTCTCCATCTGCTGTTTCTTTAACGCCACCATTAGCACCGCAAACTGTTCCTAACCCCGTTGTAGCAACTCCATTTTCAGCAAGTAAAACGGCCCCACCATCGTCTCCTTCGACAAGAAATGTTAGACCAACAAGGGCCAGCGCAATTAAACCAAGAAGATTATCATCACTTTTAGAAAATGTAGATGACGATTGAAAATTTTGTATTATTAAATAATTAATTATATTTTTATTTTAATTTAATTATATTAAGGAAAAACTACTTAAATAATTATCTCATGTTAATATATGGAAATAATATATTCCATCAACAAGTAAACCGGCATGGCGCAATGGTAGGCGCATTGTTTCACATTGTGGATTCACAAGATCACCGGATCGAATCCGGGTGCGGGTATACAAAATTTTCAGTTGCTTTACAGAAGCAACACCCTCGTCTACACGTAGTAGGCATCTTCAACCGGCATGGCGCAGGGGCAGCGCGCAGGGCTCATAACCCTGAGGTCACTCGATCGAAACGAGTTGCCGGTAATCATTAAGGGAACCGTAGGTTCCCCTCTGACCCCTCCCTTCAAATACGAGAAATGGGTCAGATGGGAACAGTCGGTGCGTCCCTGTATCACATCGCATTGGTGCATCAAGGCACTAGAGCAACATTTCAACCGGCATGGCGCAGAGGCAGCGCGCAGGGCTC
>Ga0315284_10015438_pt1 | contig 10854 bp, 9 predicted proteins | sample YL17G09_16_MG_FD_203696 | JGI IMG/M metagenome (GOLD analysis project Ga0315284, IMG submission 203696) | Sediment microbial communities from Yellowstone Lake, YNP, Wyoming, USA - YL17G09_16 | ecosystem: Environmental > Aquatic > Freshwater > Lake > Sediment | place: USA: Wyoming | collected...
AAATAAAAAAGGCCCCCCCCCCCCCCGAAAAAGGACCTCACCCCGTCTCGAACCACGCCTGCAGCCTCTCGACCGACGCCTTCCCGACCCCGGGCAGCTCCTTGGCCTTGACCAGCGCCTTCACCTGCTCGATGCTCTCCACCTCGACGGGCAGGGCGCGGAAGCTTGCCGCGGCCTTGGCGGCCGCGCTCAGCTTGAAGCCGAGGTTCTTCTTCCCCTCCTCGCCGCGCGCCGCGGCGTCGGCCTTGTAGGCGTCGCAGAGCTTGGAGAAGAAAGCCAGGATCGGAGCGTTGTGGCTCTCCTTCTTTTTCGTCTTCTCCTTCTTCTCGCCGCCGCCGTTCTCGGACTTGATGCCGCCGCCGCTCGGGCCGGCTCCGTCCCCACCTTCCTCTTCGTCGTCGTCGTCCCCTTCGACGTTCCCAATAATTCCCTTCCACCCCGAGTCAAACTCGTTGACGTCGGTCGGCCCGCCGAAAAACTCCTCGGGCGTCTGGAATTTGAGGCTGGCGGCCTCAGCGAAGCCCTTGTCCGAGTCGGCGAAGTCGCCGAGGCGGCCGGCGGCGTCGCCGACGTACGTGGAGAGCGAGGCGTCGGGGGAAGAGGAGCTGTTTGAAAAGAAACATTTTTTTGATTCCGGGTTAAAAAAGGAGTTTCTTCTTTTTTTGGGTGGAAAAAACGTCAAACTCTCAAGTTCTCTCTCTTTCCCTCCTCACCCCCCGGAAGAAGAGGAAGAGGCCAGCTGCGACACGAAGAGGTCCCACATCCCGCGCCCGGGCTTCCTGTGCGGGTCGTTGTCCGCCTGTTTGGAGGAGAGGGAGAGAACAGCGAAATTGAGGGGAAGCGCGTGAATACTTCCGATCCGAGAGAGAGAGAGGAGCATAAAAAACCCCGAAAAATTAAAAAAACTCGAAAGAAAGGAAACACAAACCTTGGCCGCCGTCGCAAACACCACCGTCATCGGCAGGCCCCCCAGCGCCCTCTGCACCAGGTCCATCCTCGTCGTCTGCTTCCACGCGTTCTTGCCCTCGAGCGCGCCCCTGATCGTGCCCTGGTTGGAGAAGATCGCGAGGCGCTCCCCGCGCTCGACGCACGCCCTCAGCGCCTCGGGCGCGTCGCGGCGGAAGAAGACGAAGTCCCCGGGCTTGGCCGGGCCGAGGGAGCGCTCGCGGCGCCAGGAGGCGCCCTCGACGACGAGGGTGCCGTCCTGTTTTTTTTGTTTTGGTTTTTTCGAGGGGGAGGGGGGAGCGAGGGAGACGAGAAGGAGAGAGGGTGAGCTCTCACGCTTTGCTCTTCGCGCTCAAAGGGAGAATAAAAAAGGCGTCGCCTTTTAGCTCCCTTTCTGTTTTCTGAGAACGACATCAACTCACGAGGTCAAAGGCGGCGATCTTAGACGACGCAGCGGGGGAGCCGTAGGTCCTGTTTTGCGGGACGAGAGAGAGGGAGAGAGAAAGAAAGAGAGAGAAAGAGAGAGTTGAGAATTGAGCGAGAATTGAGGGTCGAGCGAGAGAGCGTCGTCTTCGGTTCTTGTGCCTGCTCGATCGAGAAAGCTGTCTTCCCCCCCCCAAAAGGCGGCGCCTTTCCGCCCTCTTTCTGCATCGCACCCCACTCACTTGGCGATGACGTAGGGACCGTACTTGATCCAGCCGGGGGCGAGGCCCTTCGGCCCGTCGTCGACCGGGGATTTCTTCTTCTTCGAAGCCGGCGACTTTTTCGACGCAGCAGTGGCATTCGAGGAAGCCGAAGCTTTGGCTTTCTTCGCCTTTGGCGCGGGCGAGGCCTCAAATTCGCTCCCGGAGCTGGCCGAGGCCGAGGGGGCGACGGTGGTGCGCTTGCGGGGCGGCATGGTTGCGGTGAAAAGGGGCCAAAAGCGGGGGCGAGGAGCGGGGAGAGCGACGACGACGGCGCAGGAGCAGCAGCGGCGGAGCAGCAGCAGCATCGGTCGGAGAGAGTGCCGCACCCTCGAGAGAGAGCGAGAGAGGAAAAAAAGCACCAGAGCATAGAAAAGTTACAAAAGGGCTCTCCCGCGCGCTCCCCCCAGGAATGAAGCGCGCGCTCTCACGCGCACGCGCGCACCGGAATACAATCAGTTGACCCCGCCGTCGCCCCCCCCTCCTCCGCCCGCCCCGGACTTGTCGAGGGATCCCCCGAGGAACTGCGTTGGCGTGTCGATCGCGTGCAGGAAGCCCGCGCCCGCCGCGAGCGCGGCCCCCACGGTCAGCGCGAGGATCGCTCCCTCGACGAGCTTGACGTGCCTCTGGCAGGCGTCGTCGCAGGTGGTCGTCGTCTCGGCCTGAGTGTTGTTGGTGTTTTTGTTTTTGTTTTTGTTTTTGTTGTTGGAGGGTGAGTGTCGTGTCGGAGGGGAGAGCGAGAGGTCAGTACACACACGAAAAAAAAGGTCAAGGGGAAGAGGTCGAGAAGGAGTTTTTTTTTCCCCTTCGGCATCGTCGACGACGATCTCGCAACGCTTTCTTTCCAGCCTCTCTCTGCCCATTTCCTCTCGCCGCGCGTCTTCGCTTTTCTCACCGCTTCTGCCGTCATCGCTGCCGCCGAGGCGAGCGCGACGAGGAGAGACAAGGCGCGACGCATGGCTTTTTTGTGCGCGCGCGTTTCTTTCCTTCTTCGCAGTGGAAAAAAGAGAGAGAGAGAGAAAAATGAAAAACCAATCACTCTACTCTCCTAGTCGTGCAATGCGGTCCCTGCTCGGCTCCTGCGCGGCCCGCGGTAGCGCCGCGCTCCGAATAGCGCACGCCAATCGATTGCCTTCGTCGAGCAAGCAACAGCAGCAGCCAGCTAGCGGCAGCGGCGGCAGCGGCGGCAGCGACAGGGGCAGCAGCGGCAGCTCGCCTCGGCTGCCGATCGGCGCCGCGCCGACCTCTCCGTCGTCGCCGTCGCCGCCGTCGACCTCTGCAGCGACCCCTTCCACGCCTCCATCGAGCAGCAGCGACCGAGAGCACCCCGTCTTCCCTCGCGTCGGCGTTGCCGCGGTCCTCTTCAGGCCCCGAACGGGCGAAAGCGAAGATTCCGAGCCCTCGCTGCTGCTGATAAGGCGGGCCAAGGCCCCCAACGAGGGGCTCTGGTCGTTCCCGGGAGGCGCGCTCGAGCTCGGCGAGCCCCTCGTCGCAGGCGCGGAGCGGGAGCTCGGGGAGGAGGTGCCCGGACTGGAGTTTGAGCGCGAGGGCTCCGTGGCCGGGGAGCTCGCCGGAGGGGTGGCGTTCGCCGCGGCGGACTCGATCCATTACGACGGCGGCGGCGGCGCCGACGGCGGCGCCGACGGCGGCGGCGAGAAGCGAGGAGGAGGGGAGCGAGAAAGTCCTCCCCCGCGCTTCCACTGGGCGATCGTGGAGGTCGCCGCCGTCGCCAAATCGTCGTCTGCCTCGGGCTCGGGCCCCTCGCTCCGCCCCTCGGCCCCCCCGCCCCCGACGGCGGACGACGCGTCGGGCTCGAGGTGGGTCGGCGCGCTCTCGGAGCTCCGGCGCCTCGAGGAGCGGGGCGAGGTCACCCGCGGGTGCGCGCGCGTCGCCGCGGAGGCGGTGCGGCGGTTTGGGAAGGACCTGAGGTATCGAGAGTCGAGTTGAAGAGCTGGGGAGGACGGGAGAGAAAGAGAGAGAGAGAGAGAGAGAAACGAGAGGCGCGGAAACATTTTTCGCTCTTTACTTTTGTACCTTGGATTCTTTGACAATGAAAAGAAAACAATTGAAATCCAAACAACGAGCTAGTGGCACAATGGACTAAAATGAAATTCTGTTTCGTACAAAAAAGAAGAGGGGAGAAGCAAGGAGAGAAACCAAAAGAGAGAGGGGGGGCGAAGCACGCTTTTAAGGAGCTGCGGCGGGGGCCTCCTCCTCGGGCAGCGCCGCCGCCGCCGCCGCCGCACGGAAAGGGACGACGGTGTTTGCCACCGCCGCTGCCGTTGCCGGCGCTCCTCCTCCTCCGGCTGCTGCTGCTCCTCCCTTCGCGCTGCACGGCGCGGGCTGCGGCGGCGGGACTACCCCCCCTCCGCCGCGCACCTCGAACTCGACCTGCCCCGCCGCTGCGGCGGCCCGGGCCCACGAGAGAAAGTCCTCTTGGAGAAACGCCGCGGAGGGGCTCGGCACGGCGGCGTCGCGCGGCGCCGGGGAGGGGCGCTTTTTAATAGAGACGCGCACTCTTTCTCCTTCTTCTCCTCCTTTTGCGATGCCGCTGCCGCTGCTTTCCAAAGACACGGAGACGGCCCCGCCGTCGCTCTCGTCGCTGCTGCCGCTCTTTAACCTTTTAACTTTCGAGACGACCGAGTCGAACCACGACACCATCGCCGCGCCGGCGTCGCCCATCGCCGCCTCGCGCCCCATGTCCCCGCCCCCGCACAGCCAGTCCCCGAGCTTGTTCCCCAGCCTGCCCGCGTCGTTGAACGTCGCGTGACCTGCACCTTTGAGCACGAGCAAAAAGGAAGAATCCCCGCCGACGGCGGCGGGCCAAAAGTGGTTGTAGCCGCTCTCGAGCGGGTTGCAGGCGCCGATCCTCCCCGCGGCGGCGATCGCCAAGGAGGCCTCCGCGCCCTGCGCCCGCAGCGCCGCCGCGGCGGAGGGGTAGGCCTCGGAGGCCGGCGTGAAGCGGGTGTTGTCCACGGGGTCGATCAGGAAAGCCGAGGAGATTCTGAGGCTCTGCCTCGGCAGGAAGGAGCCGTCGCCGGGGTCCCCGCCCCCGCTCGCCCCGCTCGAGCCGCCGCCGCAGCGCGCGAACTCGAGGCTTCCCGCGTACTGCAGCGCCGCGAGCTTGGCCCCTCGCGAGTGGCCCGCCGTGAAGAGGAGGTCGGGAGAAGAAGGGGCGGAGCTCGCGCCGCTGCTCAGCGTCCCCGCCGGCGCGGCCCGCAGCGCCCACGCGACGACGTCGGCCAGCCAGCCGAGCTCCCTGCTGTCCGGCGTGATCGACAGGAGCCGCGCGTCGTACCGCACGGACGCGTAGCCCCACGAGGCCAGGTGCCTCGCGTAGCGGTCGTAGGAGGAGGCCCTTGACTGGAACCCGGAGAAGAAGGCGACGAGCGGGAAGGGCGCCGAGCAGCGCGCGGCGGCGGCGTCGGCGGCGAGCACGGCGGCCGGGCCGAAGAGCGGCGGGGAGAGGGCGAGGCCGGGGCCCTCCGCCGTCGAGGCGTCGTCGTCCCTCGTCGGGAGTACGAGCGTGGCCTTGAGGAAGTCTCCCGTGGAGGCCTCGACGGTGCCGCGGACGGGCTCCGAGACGCCGCAGGGGCCCGGGGAGGCGAGGGCCGGAGGAGGGGGTGGAGCAAGGGGCGCTGCCGGTGTCGCCTTCGTGGACATCAATCGGGCGTCGACGCTCGAAGCCATCGTTGCCGCCGTCGTCGCCCTCAGCGCAGAGAGCAGCACTGCCGCGCAGCAGAGTAGGCCTCGCTGCTGCTGCTGCTGCTGTCGCGCGAGGAGGAGCATCTGCCGAAAAGCTAAACAGAAAGCGACAAGTGAGAAACGAGAACCGGAAAAACGATTCACAGAGAAAAGTTTCTTTTCATCTGTTCGCTGTACCTCTGTTCGCTGTCCCTCTGTTTGCTCTTTTCATTTTTTTCTCGACCTCCTCCCGCGAACGAAAAAAAGGCGGGCACGTGAGTTTTTTCCGTTCTTTCCTTCTTTTCGCTCTGTCTCTCTCTACAAAAGCTCCGATGTCCTCCTCCCGCGAGATCATCGGCCGCTTCGACTTTTCCTGCGAGATCGAGGTGCGCGCGAGATAGGAAGAGAAGAATAAGGAGAGAGAAAAGATGCGGGCTGCTCTTTTTCCTTTCTCTCCTCTCCGCCGTCGGTCGCGCTCACCTTTTTTTTTCCGCCAAAAAAATAAAAAAAACTTCAGGCTGTGGAGTGGCTCCCGCTCGACTGCCCATCCCGCCTCCGCATCGTCTGGACCAGGCCTGTGAGGCACAGGGTCGTCGGAGGGGAGCTCGTGGTGGTGGACGGCGGAGCCGCGGGCGTCTCTGCTTCTTCTTCTTCTTCTTCTTCTTCTACTTCTTCTTCTTCTTCTTCTTCTTCTTCCTCTTCTTCTTCTTCCGCCGCCGCCGCAGGCTCCGATCGCGCCTCTGCTTCCTCCGCCTCCTCCGCCTCCTCTTCCCGCCATCTCCGCCTCGACGCGGTGCCCTCGGGCCCCCCAGCCCCGCTTCGTTTCTCCTCGGCGCGCATCTGGAGGAGCGGGAAGCCGGCCGCAGCGGCGAGAAGAGATCATCATCATCATCAGCAGCAGCAGCGGGAGCAGCAGCGCTCCTCGCTGCTCCCGAAGACGACGGCCGTCGAGCTGCGCTCGCTCCGCGGGGCGCTCGTCGGGGTGGCCGCCCTCGACCTGGCTCCTTTCTGCGCGCCGCTCAAGGTCGGGAGGCCGCAGAGGCTGGCGCTGGAGGTCGTCGTGGCGAAGAGGCCTCCGCCTCCTCCTTCTCCTCCTCCTTCTGCTTCGTCCAAGGCGAGGGGCGGCCTCGAAGGGGAGCTGTCGCTGTCGCTCGCGCCTCTGCCGCCGCCTCTGCCGCCGCCGCCGACGAGCGGCGGCTCCAGCAGCCTCCGCCGCCGCCCTTCTCCGCGCCTGCTGTGCACCGTCATCGCGAGGCCGAGCGCCGCCGGGGCCGCGGCGCTGAACAGGGCGGGGCTGCGGGTGCCGGAGCAACTCACGGGGGCGGCGGCGGCGCCGCCGCCGCCGCCGCCCCTGCAGCAGCGGCAGGTTTTCGTCGCCGCCTCTGCTTCTCTTCCCCCTCCTTCTCCGCCGCTCCGCCTCCCGGCGATCCGGACCTACCTTCCGCGCTTCCAGAAGAGGAGGCCCTCTGCTCCCGCCTGCCTCCTCGCGAGCGGCGACGGCGGAGGCGGCGGCGGCAGCGCTGTCTTTGCGGAAGCGGCGGCGCCGCAGCACCTCTCCCCCTCCCCCTCCTCCGTCGTCCCGCCATCGACGGCCCCGACGGTCCCGAAGAGGAAGAGAGAGGGGTTCGGCAACGCCACGGAAGCATTCGCTTCCGCGGCTGCTGCGGCCGCGGCAAACGAAATCGTCGTCGCCTCGGTCCTCGTCGACGGAGGCACCTCTTTCCTGCCGCCGCTCTCTTCCCCGACGGAGGCGAGAGAGAGATCGATCTCGACGACCATTTTTGACCTGGGCGAAGAGGGCGGCGACGCCGAAGTGGAGGAAGAAGAGAGGGCTTCGAAGAGGGGCGACCTTTTCGTCACCGCGGACGCGTCTTCTTCCTCGTTCGCCGCCGCTGCCGCCGCTGAAGGAGAGAAAGCTCTCGACGACGACGGCGGAGAAGAAGAGGACCCCTCCGCGTCCAGCGACGCCGCTTCCGCCCCTGCGGCGAGCAGCGAGAAGGGCGCGAGCTCCGACGGCGCGAGCACGTACGAAGAAGAAGAAGAGGAAGCGGAAGAGGAAGCGGAGGCGCTCGAGCTCGCCGCCGCGGCCGCCGCCGCTCCCGCTTCCTCTCCTCCTCCTCCTCCTCCTCCTCCTCCTCCTCCTCCCGCTCTCCTCCGCCGCTCGACCCCGGCTCCTCCGAGTCGCCGACCCACCACCCCTCTCTCTCCTCCCCCCATCTCCCCGGACGAGCTCTCGAGGCTGGAGGCTGCCCTGGACGAAGCCAGAGCCGAGGCGCTGGCCGCCGCGGAGGACGCGTCGGCGGCTCGCGCAGAGGCCGCGGCCGCGGGCAGGCGCGCCGCCGAGGCCGAGGCGGCCGCCTCTCCGGCGGCGCCCTCGGCCGCCGCCGCCGCCGCCGCCGCCCTTGCCGCCGCCACCGCCCGGGCCGCCGCCGCCGAGGAGGGCCTCTCCCAGCTGCAGGCGAGGCACGAGGCCCTGGCCCCGGAGTGCCGCTGCGTCTCCCTGGACTGGGAGGCCGCGAGGGCCGCCGCGAGGGGGCCGCTCGCGCGGCTCGAGGCCGCCGAGGCCGGCGCGGCGTGGCAGGCGAGGGAGGCGGAGGCCTCTGCGCAGCGGGTCCGCGGGGCGCTGTCGCGGGCCGAGGCCGCCGAGCGCGAGCTGAGGGAGGCGAGGGAACTGTCGAGGCTGCACGGGGAGAGGAGGATGGAGGCCGAGGAGGCGAGGAGGAGGCTCGAGTGGGAGGTGGAGACGCTGCGTGCGCAGGCGGCGGCGACGGCAGCGTCTCCTTCTTCCTCCTCCTCCTCGACTTCGACCTCGAGCTCCCTCTCCTTCTCCTCGTCTCCCTCCCTCCCTCGCCCTCCCTCCCGCACCCTGACGGCGACGACGACGTCGACGACGGCGACTACGGCGAAGATGACGGCGGCAGTGGCGGCGCCATTCGCCTTCCAGCAGCGGCAGAGCAGCAGTACCGGCGTCGGGGTCGGCGTCGGCGTCGGCGTCGGCGTCGGCGTCGGCGGCGAGCAGCAGCTCGCAGCGGAGCAGGCTCGCACGGAGGACCTCGAGCGGCGGCTCGCGGGTCAGTCCCTGAAGTCGGAGGCGCTGGAGGCGGCTCTCTCTGCGGCGGAGGCGGAGGCCGCGGGGCTGAAGTCGAGGCTCGCGGAGGCCTCTTCTCGGCCGCCACGGGCGCTCCCGCCGCCGCCGCAGCCCCTCCCCGCCGCCGCCTCGCGCGCCGCCCCTTCCTGCGCCTCCGCTTCCTCCTCCTCCCGCTCCTCCGACGCCGACGGCAGGGGACCGCGCCGCACCCCTTCGGGCTTCGAAGAGGTGATGGAGGAGCTCGTCTCGACCAAGCTGAAGATGGCGGAGCTCGCGCATGAGCACGCGAGGGCGCGGAAGGAGCTGGTGGACGCGAGCGAGCAGCTGCTGTCGAAGAGCGGCGGCGGAGCGGCGGCGGCGGCAGCGGCGGCGGCGGCGGAGGAGGAGGTGGCAAAGTGATTGTTGGCGCGCTTCGAGAGAGAGCGTGAAACAAATAAAAAAACGAAAACAAACCTGGGGAAAATAACTGTTTCTTCAAAAACGGTTCGTCGTCTCTCTTCCAGCGACCTCCCTCTTTTCTCTCTCTCTCTCTTTCTCTCTTCTCCCGATATGCCTCTTCCGCGGCGAGCCGAGCCCGACGGCTTCGACCGCGGCTGCCTCCTACTGCTCTCCCTTCTGGAGGAAGAGGCGACCAGCAGCAACGTGAGAGGGACGAGGGAGGAACAAGGAGCGAGCGAGCGAGCGAGCGAGCGAGCGTTTTCTTCCCCCTTTTTTCTTTTCCTATTCTCGCGAGCCCCTTCCTCTTCCCACGTTCCCCCTAGTCTCCTCCCTCACCTTTTTTTTTCCGTCCCCTCCCCCCCCCGCTCTCCCTCCGCAGGCCTCGGCCCCTCTCATCGATTCCTGCCCCTCGCTGTACCTCCGCTACCTCTCCTGCGCCTCCGCGATCGACGCCGCCGCGCTGCTCGAGGGGCAGCCCCGCAGGGCGCGCGCCGCGGCGGCGGCGGCGGGGGCCGCGGCGGCCCGGGCGCTCGAGCTCCGAGCGTGGATGGTACTTCCGTGTTCTTTCTCCTCCTCCTTTTTTTTCGTTCTTACCGGCTGGAGGTCCCCGCGCGCGGGGCCCCTCTCCGCGAGACTCACGCGGGAGAGCGAGAGAGAGCGAGAGGGGGAATGACGCGATACACACACAAAAAACATCAGGTCGCGAGGCTCAACGGCGGCTGCGGCGTCGTCTTCCCGCTCCTCCTCCTTCCTCCTTCTTCCTCCTCCTCCTCCTCTTCTCCTTCTCCGTCTCCTTCTCCCTCTTCTTCGACCCCTCTCCCCTCCTCCTGCCTCCTGCCTCCCGACGGCAGGGAGCCCCCGCGGAAAGGGCTCCGCTCGCAGAGGCTCCTCGAGCGGGGCGGGGAGGAGGGGGTCAGGCTGCGGACCGAGGCCCGGGACGCCGCGATCAGGGCCGGCGCGAGGTGGAGGGGGAGGGCGAGCGAGGATGGAGGGGCGAGCGAGGGGGGAGGGGGGGGAGGGGGCGGGGGTGGCGCTCGCGTCGGCGGCGAAAGCGGCGGCGAGAGCGAAAGGAGAGGCGACCGCGACGGTGACGGCGGCGGCGACGAAGCGCAAAGACAGCAGCAGCAGCAGCAGCAGCAGAGAGCCCGCGACGCCGCCGCCACTCGCATCCAGGCGGCGTGGTGGGGCCGCGCCGCCCGCGCCGCCCACCCTCGCGCACGCCCCCGACCTCCTCCCCCTCGCTCCTCCTCTCCCTCCCCCTCGTCGTCGTCGTCGCCCTCGTCGTCCTCTCCTTCGACCGCCCCCTCGCTCGCCGCCGCAGCGAGGGCCTCCGCGGAGGGGCTGCGAGCGAGGCTAGTCCCCGCGGTGCTCTCCGACCTGGAGGCGAACAGCGCGGAGGCGCGCGCCGCCTCGGAGGAGGCAGCGGCGAGGGCGAAGGAAGAGGCAGGGGCGGCAGCCGGCGGGGGAGAGGAGGGCGAAGGGGAGGAGGAAAAAGGCGCAATGGGGGGTGGAGCTTCGTCTCCCTCGCCTCCCCCTCTGCCCCTCCCGCCCCCTCTCGTCCTCGCCGTGGCCCGCTGCCCGCCCGCGGGAGCCTCCCTCGGCCGCGTCGAGGCCGCCGTGCGCCTCTGGGCCAGAGAGTTCAAGAGCGGCGGCCGCGGAGAGAGAGAAGGAGGGGAGGGGAGCGGCGGCGGCTGCGGAGACGGGGACGAGGGCGAGGGCGAGGGCGAGGGCGAGGGCGAGGGCGAGGGCGGCGAGAAAAGCAACGCCTCTTCTTCTCCCCCCTCCTCGTCGCCTCTCTCGGCCAGGAACGAAGCGGCGCTCTCCGCCTCCCTCCTGCCGCTCGCGGTCTCCCGCGCGGCGTCCGCGGCGCGGGAGAGGGTTGCTGCCGAAAGAGCGGCGCAGGTGGCTCGAGCTCCTCCTCCTCGGCCTCCCCCTCCGGGCGGCGCGGCGACGACGGAGAAGACGACGACGACAGCGGCGAACGCCGCCTCTTCTTCTTCTTCTTCTTCTTCTTCT
>Ga0315284_10015439_pt1 | contig 10853 bp, 10 predicted proteins | sample YL17G09_16_MG_FD_203696 | JGI IMG/M metagenome (GOLD analysis project Ga0315284, IMG submission 203696) | Sediment microbial communities from Yellowstone Lake, YNP, Wyoming, USA - YL17G09_16 | ecosystem: Environmental > Aquatic > Freshwater > Lake > Sediment | place: USA: Wyoming | collected...
GGGGGGTTTTAGGGGGGAAGTGCGAGGGGAAAGGGGAAAGCGCCCCGCCGTATGGGGAGAATTACAGCAAGAGATTATTTAAAAGTTGCCAGGAGTGCAGGAAGGATTAGAAAAAAAATTAGGAAAAACAAGAGCAGGAAAGATTAGTTAGGGTAAGATACCATCGGGATTACTCCGGGGGATTTACTCCTGGAGAAAGAAGACGAGAGAGCAGAAAGGATTAGCCAGAGATAAAAGGATCACCTTGGATTACTCCGGGGGAAGTATCCGGAAGTTATATTCTGTTCAGTTATGGTGCGGATCAGAATGTAACCTCGTGACAAGGAAAAATATTAATTGTCTAAGAAAATGGGATGTGTCCCTATTTTATTTTAAAATTATTTTTTTTCTTTTAGTATTTGTTCTGCCCATTCTTTTAATTCTTTACTAGCATAATTAATCCATATAAACATATATTTATCTATGCCCTTGAACATTACAACAATTTCTGTGGCAGGGGTTTCCCATAAAGTCCCATATGTTAAATATCCCAAAATGATAGCAGTTCCCCATTCTGGTCTTTTTCTTTTATATAAATCATTTTTCCATACCACTTCATCACCTTTCGGTTTACCATATATTTTAGTCAAGAATTCTTTTAAATTATCATAATCATTTATATAAATATCAAAATCGGTTGGTAACCCACCAAATGAATACATATATGTACTTTTATAAAGTTTATCTTCTAAAAAATAATATTCACAAAAACAATCTTTTTCATTAACTCTTACAGAATAGTTTAAATAATTATCTAGTTCCGCAAAGGGTTTTTCATTTTCTGTTGCCTTAACCTGCTCTTTACTCATTCCCCAGTTCGTTTTCCTAAAATCATAGTTACTTTCTTCTGCAAATAAAACTAAGTTAGAAATAACTAAAAGAAATAATACAATTAATAAGACAAAAATATTCCTTTTCATTTTCTTAAATGCCCCCCTTAATCTTTCTAAATACCCTTAAAAACTTGCCTAAAATACAAACCTCTTTTTCTACGTTATTAATTTCTTCTTTTATGGATTACATTTCTTACAAGGTTTTCTACCAGAAGCGATTGCCTCTTCACGTGTTTTAAATAAAATAAGATTATTAGATTTTATTGAGTTTACATAAGAACAGCTAATATGATGAAATACATCTGAATTTTTTGAAGCAGCATATTTATATTCTTGGGATTCAGAAGTTTTAGTTTCGCTTTTTACTATTGGTGGTGCTCTTATACTTTCTTTTTCTGTAGATACCTGATAATCTGTACCATTTGTTTCTACTAAAATAGTCCCATTTAAATCTGTCCTGTAAATATTTATTCCTAAGTTTTGGAGAAGAGTTAAAGTTTCCTGATGGGGATGACCATACTGATTACCTTTCCCACAAGAAATTATGCTTGTTTCTGGATTTACTGCTTTAATAAAGAGAGGTAAAGAACCACTGGAAGATCCGTGATGGGCTATTTTTAAAATATCTACATTTAGATTATTTCTGGATTCATTTAAAAGTTGACCTTCTCTCTCTTTTTCAATATCTCCGGTAAATAAACAAGAGAAGTCTTTAAAATCCAATCTAATTACTATTGAATTGTTATTAAGCTCAGATTCCTTAAGGGGAGGATTAGCTGGAGGTAGAATAGTAAAAATTAAGGGTCCTAAATTGATCTTCCTGGAAGTTCCTTTATAGTAGTTGATGTTATACTTTCCAATAGCGGTAATCATCTTCTGGTAGGAAATAGTAGTATGGGGTATACCTGAATCGATAAAAGCTTTTGGTCTATATTTTGCAATAATCTTATCCATACCGGCAATATGGTCAGCGTGAGCGTGGGAAGCTATCAGTAGATCTATATGGGAAATATTGAGGTTCTCTAAATAGTTTAAAATTAAACTCTCATCGGGTCCTGAGTCAATTAAGACCACTTGGCCTGATGATGAAATAATAACTGAGGAATCTCCCTGACCTACATCCAGAAAATAGATTTTTAGGTTTTCTTGGGCATATAATGTTCCGGTAAAACATAAGATGAAAACTAAAGTCAAGATAATAATTAATTTTTTCAAAGTTGGATATCGCCGCCTTGATCTTTTTTCTTTAAATTATCCAGCTGTTCTTTAATATTTTTTCTTCTAGTTTCGGTTTCTTTTTCATCAATGTCAATATTGATTCTAATGACAGTACCTTCTTTCGCACCTTTGGGTAATAAAGAACGAGGGAAATTAAAAATGAGGGAATTTTTATTTTGGGATTCTATGACAGCATATTCACCTTCAAACCGATCTATTATTAACTGAATTAGCATTATATTAATTTCTTTCTTTCTATATTTTATTATCTTACTTACTACCTTCTAAAAACGCCTCTAAGTTCTCTTTTTGCAACGGCTAATAGGATTATGGGCAAAATATTTTTATCTCTTGTTATTTATACCTTCAATCCTTCCGGAGTTAATCCACTCTTTTATTATTTCCCTTCTCTTTTCCTCTAATAAATAGGGGATCTATCCCTATTTATTCTAATACTTATATTTTAGGCACCATAGTACTCATATTAGGGGTCCCTGTTTTTATATTCCAAACTGCCAACTTCATCTTCTTGATAATTTTACCATCGCCAAAATCAAGTAAGTCCTCACGTTTGAACACATTTAGAATTTTATTAAGACTCCCCATATCGGCAGAAGTCATCAAAAAAGCTTCATCTGGGTCAATCAATTTGCAATATGCCCATAACTGTCCCAAATCACGTAGGGTAATGCTTGTCTTTTTAGCTTCGATAAAAAACAGTTTTAACGACTTACTATTACGAGCAATTCCAAGAACATCAATCTGTATATCTACGCCAGTTGCTACGTCACAAAGAATATCGAACTTCCTTAACGCTCTGTCTAATCTTTTATTATGAGCATCAAGAGTAATAATTTCATGACTTTTATATTTATCGGTCAAATATGTATGAAGCCAAACTCGCATTGGCTCATATAACTCAACCTCACTTTTAATATTATTCCCCATATCCTAAATCCCTCGCGATTTCTTTCCAAGAGTTATAATGCTTTCCCCTTATTGAAGCAGGAATAAAATCATCATTTTCACCAGGGTGAGGTGGTTTTGATTTATTAGCAGTTCTGCCTTCCCAATAAAACTTATGTGTGGTATTCGAAACATTTTTACCTGTTCCCTCAATCCCTTTCACAAGTTCTTTTGCAAATTCATCAAGTGCTTCTTTTTTGTGTATTACTGCAAACCCTACCGCTTCGAACTCGTTTGCCCATATCTTAATCTGATGTTCTTTTTTCCAGAAATTAGGAAATCCTTGCTTATATTTAGTCAAATTACCATCACGAATATTGGGGTGAGCCCAATCAATGGTCTGCACAGGTACATCTACATCTTTCAGCAAGTTGCAAACATCAGCCACAAGTTCCCAATTATGGGGTACCTCTAAATACACCCTATGCATATATTTTTCAAAAAAATAATTACTCCTTCTAACGTAGCCTGTAACATCAGAAAATCCTCTTAAAAACTGTAATTTTTCATCTCTTGTAAACCTAAATACTTCGGTATTAATTCTAATATTCTCGTGTGAAGATGCTCTACCAACGTATCTCAAAATTTCACGCATTAAATACCCATCGTTGGCTTTTCTAAATGATAGTATTGTAGCCGTTTGGTTTTGTATAAACTCAAGATTAGTCCCCATTAGAGGTTCAAGTATAGCTCTTATATCAGCTATACTTGCCTTAACATACAATCTCACATCTCTAAAGGATTCTGTTTCCAATTTTTTATGTGGAATATCAATTGATATTGTGGTTTCAGTTGACCCTCGCTTTATCTCACCGTTGCCACATATCATTCCTAACATATATGCCATTTCATTATTCATATTCTACACCATCCTTATAAGTTATAACCGCGGTCAAAATCAGCTAAATACAATGGATGATTTGCTGAAACAATAGCACGAATATGAGCACTATTTTGAACGATCCCATAACCAAATTTAAAACCATATTCCTCCACTAATTTTTCTACAAATGCAGACTTATTTATTCTAGCTGCATTGTTACGTCCATCACCCAAGCGTCTTCTTAATGTTTGGGGGCAGTTTTTAATTGATTTTAAATAAATCCTGTACTGTACACTATATTTCATTGGATTGCCACCGGAAGTAACTCCCTGAGTTATTGGACGATAGCTCTGCCCAGGAAATTGATTTTGGAAAGCTATTACCCTGCCATCATTAGGAACTTCAGCTTCAAAAAAGGCTACACGTCCTGGTGATGCTAAATAACCTATAGCTTCAAAAAAATCATTATCATTACTAAATATTATGTCTCCTGCTCTACCACCCAAAATACTCATAATTGCCTCCTATTTTTTAATAAAGATCATTAGATATTCATGAACTTTATTAATTCTAAATTTATATGGATAACCAAGTGGTTTCATATTGTTGTAATCTGCTTGTCTATCCCAAATAATAAGGTCGTCATATACGTAACCTATTTCCTGCATTGCTGTTGCCAAGTCGCTGTGCAACGGATAAAACGTACTTTTCTTGCGAATATCCATTACATTGACTATGCAGTATCCGCCTTTTTTCAATTTGAAATTTACATCCACAAATAGACGTTTTAAGGTATCAATAAATTCATCATAATTTCCAATGTTGCCAACATCATTCTCCTTATCAGAATAATTTACAACATCCTTACCATCAGCACTTCTTTTCATATTCAAAATATCCCAATATGGTGGGGAAGTAATGCAAATATCAAAACTGTTCTCTTTGAGTTTCTTTAGTTCCTTAAAACTGTCTCCATTTATTATAGTTATTTTTTCATTACTACCTACTCGTCTTTTTGCAATTTCACAAAACTCTGACGATAAATCTATACCAACCCCTTCACAGCCGAGGTTATGACTGGCTATCATTGTTGAGCCTATCCCGTTAAACGGATCTAATACTCTACACCCTCTTTTAGAAAAAGTACGGATTAACTTTTCGCATAATGCGATAGGGTAGGAAGCAGGATGCTTTAATTCCTTTTCTTCTTTTGTTTTAGTTAAATCACGCCATATACTAAAAGAATGTTGCAGCCACTCTTTACCCGATAAATCATTACACTTTTTGCTATCATCCATTTTTTAACCACCTTTTTGACTGTATCTGTTTCATTTCACAATCTATAAAATCTGCTTCACTTTCGGTAATGCTATAAGCCTCATATACATATGCATTTAGTATTTCAAGCAAATCAAACCAATTATCCGTCATATAATCTGCTTTTTCTAATTTACATACAGTATCCACAACGCTCCTAAAACTATCTTTGTCTTTTACTGATAATGGAATTTTCTTTAGGTATTTTGCATCCGTGTGCATAGTAAGTTTTGAATTGTTATAGCAGAATTTATACAAAAAGAAATTACATAGTCTGGAGTGAAGTATACCTAATATGTAGCGGCACATTTTCTCATCATCATCAGTAAAAACAGTAACGGTTTCAGCGGCATCGAAATCACCGCCTAAAGCAGCAATAATACCTGCTTCAGCGCTATAAATGTTCTGTATCAATATACGATTTCCACTTTCAGGGAGCGGAATATTTTTATAACCAAACTTACGAATATCCTTGCCTGTAACTGCACTGTTGCTTGTTGCCCTACCTCTGCCAACATAACCGGTGCAAACATCTTTTAATATTTGGTAGGATGACTTCATTTTTTTGTATATAGAAAATTCATGTTCACTATTAAATAACAATATTTCGTCTGTAAAAAAGTTTTGCTCTACAGATGACATATTGATAAATTCATTGTCTATTAATTTTTTAATCAAAATAAAGTTGTTTGATGGTGCGGAGTTTTTAATAGTTAAAATAATCTGCTCACCTCTAACATTTTTAAAGTAAGCTCCAATATCAATTATAGAGACTATAGTTTTTTCTCTCAATATTTCACGTCTAAGTAAGTTATATGAAGCCACGTGTAAAAAATTTTTAGGTATAATATACGATATCACTCCACCTTGCTTTACAAGTTCAAAAGCTCGTAGTAAAGCCGCCACAAATAAGTTGTTTCCGGAATCTGACACTTTTCTCAAAAAAACATAGTCACTTGCTTTAATGCATATACCATCAATTAGCGGAGCATATGGTGGATTACCAATAACGAAGTCAACGCCGCCTGTTTTTAATTTTTTGAGTGTTGTTGCTCCATCGTTACCGATTGTATCAGCTACCATTATATTCGCCTTATTAACATAAGACCTACAAATAGTAATGGCATTTTTATCTTGGTCGGCACCAAATATATTTTTTATTCCTTTTTCAATTGAGGCAAAAATAAAGCTTCCTGTGCCACAACAGGGATCTAATACAGTTGAAAATTCAAAAATATCTAATTCCTCTATCATTTTACTAGCCAATGATAAATCGGTATAGAAAATCCCATTATTCTTTTTATACACGCTATCTAACTGTTTTTCATATTTAATCATAGTACTTGTATAATCAATTGCAATATTATTCATATTGCACCTCCAACTATCAAAATTACTTTTTATCCGGAAAAACATCCATTACATTACCAATATTGCAAATAAGAACACTAAATATTTCATCATTACATCTATTGCTACCGGTCGATTTTTACTTAATTTCGAAAGGGTGGTAGAGCCAATGCCCGCTTCTTCTATTAGAAAATAGAAATTATATGGTTAAAAAAGAGTTAAAAAAGGTTGTATAAAAAAGTTTAATATTATTTTGATTTTTCAGATGGGAAGTTTATAATCTCTTTAATAAATAAGACAAACTAAACGTCCCCTTGTCTTACACAGATTCTTTTATTTTTTTCTCTAAAAACTCAATCGCTTTTTCTTCAATCTTATTTGCTTTGTCGCGCAATTTAAAAGCTTTTTGTGCTTTTTCTCCGATTTGTATTTGAATATCTTTTTCTGGAACAGGAACTACAATTTGCTTAATTTGAGTTTCAGATATTTCATCAACAACTGAGCCATGTATAAAACGTGTAATTTGGTTTTGTCCGTAATTAGAGTTCAAAAAAGTAATAAGGTATCCAGAATCAATATCTTTTGGAATTATTCTTATAATATGTTCAGTTGCTGCCAAATTATCCCATTGCTGAGTAACTAGACTTGTTCTACCTATTGTACCTGATCTTGTAATCAGAACCCAACCTATTTTGATTATATAAGATTCAGCATCTTTTGTTTTCGCCAGGAATTTTATATCATCTTGAGTTGATTGTATTATGTTTTTTCCAGAAAGAAAAGGAATACCAAATCCTTTTTTAATATAGATTCTTTTAAATCTACCTGGCATAAATATTTTTTCAATTAACTCTCTATCCGACAATGTTGAAACTGGATATTTGGATTCCTTTAGTTTCTCAATCGCTAAATCCGCTAGAGGATGATAAAAACTACTATCGAATCTATTTTCAAATCCAAATTCATTTATCTCCCATACTTTTGCTTTTTTATCCTTTAAACATTGAACATCATTCTCAGATATTTTTGGTAAATCTAAAAGCTTGTAAAACAATGCTTGTGATTCATCGATCAACCTATTTGCTTTATCCCGTAAAGAAAAAGCCTCTACAATATCGGAGCCAACTTTCCCAAAATCAATTTTATTAATTATTGGAATTTTAATTTGCTCAATATGATTTGGTTCAATTTGATCAATAACAGCCCCGAAGACAGATTGTAGTATTAAAGGATTTCCGATATTGCTTTTTAGGTATGCATAGATATATCCACGTTCGATATCGTCTTGAATTTCAATTCTGATTGCATGTTCTGTTACTAATTGATTTGATAGCTTTTCAGTTGTAAAAGTCAATTTTCCTATTGTCCCTGACCTAGTTACTAATAAATGTTGAGGTGTAACTTTGTAAGAATTAATATTTGGTATTTTTGAGGGAGCAATGTATTTGTCTGTTGATGGGTAAGCTTGTAGAATTTGAGCTCCCGAAAAAAATGGCTTTCCATATTTTTCATTAATCCAAATTCTTTTAAAGCGTCCAGGATAAAATACATTTTTTGCAAAGTCTGAAATCCGTTCTATCTTTTTTGTAAATTTATCCAAAATAAGATAACTTTGTACAGAATCACCACAATAAAATGATCCATCTAAACGACACTCACCCTTGCAAAGCCAAGGGCTATCAACCTCTGCCCATGTAATATTAGAATACTTTTTTGCTAATTGAATACTCATATTTCTTAAAAATCAAATTCTGGAAAATTGTACTTTTTATCATTTTTCCATTCTGTAAATAGCTCTGCAATTTCCGGTGTTTCATCAAATACAATTTTTTCCTGAACATCAATTTCTCTTTCGATTATTTTATCACTTTCTTCATCTTTTACTTTTTCTTTACGCTTAATAATAATTTCATTACCTTCTTCGTCCCGCTTATAGATTTTGTTGCCTCGTTTGTCGTGTCCAATTTTTTCCGCCATTGCCATAAATACTGGGTACCTGCGCATTTTTTTTGATAACATTTCAGCTTGTTTTTCCTCACTTGTTTTTTTTCGTAAAAAGAGAACCGAGGTTTGCGTCCCATTTTTGGGCTGAAAAGTGTCTTTGTCTAAATCGATACTTGATAAAACTTGAACATTCTGTAAAAGCCAAAAACGAACATATTGTAATCCTGGTGCACCTAAAATTGCATCCGGCAGAACAATTGCCATGCGTCCATTTTCTTTTAGAAAATGTAAGCATCTTTCGATAAATAAAATTTCTGGTGGAACAGATTTTTGGAGACGCTCCGATTTCATGAAAGTACCGTCATCTTGCTTTTCCCAGATATAGGCAATCTCAAATTGCTCTAAAATTGCTGGGTCATCAATAGGAATTTTGGTTCCAAATGGTGGATTAGTTATTACAATATCAAATTTTGCAATATCTGTACTGCCGTTAATTTGTAATTTTGTTATTAATTCATCACGCCACCCGTGAGGATGTTCCAATGAATTGGCTTGGAAAATACTACCAGAACCATCATTATTCATGACCATATTCATCTTTGTTGCTTTTACAAGATTTGGGTTTAAATCAAAACCAAAAATGTTGTTTTCAGTGTATCTTTTAATTTCTTGAAATAATACCATCCTCTCGTTGTCGGTTGGGTTGAGTGGATCACGCCACCTTTTCTTTACGCTCTCTTTTATTTGAGTAAGTACATGATTCATGGCAATTGTTAAAAACCCACCAGTACCGCAAGCAGGATCTAAAACTCTTTCATGAATATTTGGATTTATCATCTTCACCGTCATCTCACAGATATTTCTTGGCGTAAAAAATTCTCCACGATCACCACGCAAATTGGCACCAACAATTTCTTCATAAGCCGCGCCTTTTACATCAATAGGAGATTCAAGAAGAGAATAGTTCTGCAAATGAGCAACAATAAAGGCAGTAACGCGAGGTTCAAGTCCTATTTTTTCATTTACTTTGAAAATGCCTTGATACTCCGGCACCCGTAAGACTTTCTCAAAGATTGAATCAATTCGTTTTTTTAATTTTAATTGCCCATTAAGTGATTTTCTTTCTTCGCTTGTAACATAAAAATCAATTTTATCAGATCGTTCATCAAAAATTTTACAGAAGATAAGTTTTAAAAGTTCCCAAAAAGCTTCTGGCTTTTGTAGTCCTTGATTTCCTGCAATATAATCATGACACCTACGGAACGTAAATTTGAGATTATCTCCAGTAGCTTCCCGTAGGTCTTTTATATCTGGTTTTTCAGCTTCAGCTAAAGACTGTCCAAGCTTTGGAATATCAATAATTTCATCAAAAACTATTCTTTCGTCTTTGATTATCTTCCTGAAAACAAATCTGTCTTTTCCATTAGTCCACAAGCCAAACTCGCAATTGATACAAGATGCCATGTAAGTTTTGAGCTGTTCCAGACCTTCTTTTTTGTTATTGGGAGAGATTTTTTCTTGTTTGCATTCAACAATAATCTTTACATCTTCTTGCTTTTGATTTTCTTTATTTTCAAAGATAGTAATATCGACTCGTTTTCTACTATAACCGATTTTTATAGAATGTTCTACTGCGCAAAGATTTTTTGGATAAACATATTCTTTAACTAAACTTTTTTCAATTTGCTGTCGTACATATTCTTCTGGAGTATCATTGCGAAAAGAACCGTCAATAAAATCAACAATTTTTCCTTCCGGTACGATGATACTTTGTACTGTAATGTTGTTTTTCATAATTCCTCTCCTAATTAAATTATCAATTATTATTCTCAAACTATCAGCACTGTCAGGAGACGGTTCTTTGACATACCTCAGACATCTATATTTATTTTACTATATCACTATTAGGGAGTAAAAAAATCTTTTCTAATTTTTCTATAACTTAATATTAATACGACAAAATTATTATAAAATCCTTCTTTTTTTAAAATATATTTCAAACTTTCCAATATATAGTTCTTGGTGTTTACCGATAAATCGCGGAATATCGCGAAAAATATCCTTATAAATCAGGGGATATCAGGGATCAGGTTAGTATTGAGATAATAAATAAGCAATGAATTTATTTATTTTGAATTTTAATTCTAATGACTTATAATATTTAATGTATGTAAATTTAATTCAGGTATTAAATATTGAAAAAAGAAATTGAAGAAATAATTAAAGAGAAAGCTAAGAAAATAACCGAAAAATATCATTTTGATACATTTGATAAATATTTTAAAAAGAATGATGTAGATTATTTTACTAAAGTAAAAAATATCTTATATAGAACACTCATAACACCTGAGAGAAAAAACATT
>Ga0315284_10015440_pt1 | contig 10852 bp, 10 predicted proteins | sample YL17G09_16_MG_FD_203696 | JGI IMG/M metagenome (GOLD analysis project Ga0315284, IMG submission 203696) | Sediment microbial communities from Yellowstone Lake, YNP, Wyoming, USA - YL17G09_16 | ecosystem: Environmental > Aquatic > Freshwater > Lake > Sediment | place: USA: Wyoming | collected...
TTTTGGGGGGTCCCCCCCGCCCCCCCCCCCCCCCCCCCCCCCAAAAAAAAAAAAAAAAAAAAAAAAAAAAAAAACAGGGGGGCTTCTTCTTCGGGACGGTGCCCTCGGGCAAGAAGGTCATGGCCGCCATCAGGGAGGGGGGCGCGTGGCCCCTGCTCTCCACGCCGATGCTGCGGCTCGAGGCCAAGTGGGAGGGCCCGCCGCGGCCGTTCGGGTGCGGCTACGCCTGCGCCATCGGCGACACCGTGACCTCGCCCGCCGACGGCGGGAGGGGAGGGGAGGGAGCGGCGGCAGGCGGCGGCGGCGGCGGCGGCGGCGGCGGCGGCGGCAGGCAAGAGACCGCCAAGGACGAGGCGACGGAGCAGGGCTCGTTCGAGTACCTCGTGTTCGCGTCTGCGTTCTCCGCGGTCGCCGCGAAGCACGGCCTGTCGGCGCTCCCGCGCTGGGGCGCCGGCGCCGCCGCGGCCGGGCCGCGGGGCAACCCGGCCGCGGCGACGGCCGCGGAGAGGCTGCTCGACCCCGCGGACGAGGGCTCGCACTTCAAGTCGTTCGCGCCGCACTTCCCCGGGAGCGACCCGAGCCTCGAGAGGGCGAGCGAGCTCTTCCAGGCGTTTGTGTTCGTCAGGGACGCGGACGGGGGGAGTGAAGGAGGGCAAGGCGGAGGGGAGGACGAGGACTTCGTCGAGGAAGAAGAGGGGGAGGGGGAGGAAGAAGAGAAAGAGAAGGAAGAGAAAGAGAAGGAAGAGGAAGCAGAAGAGAAAGAAGCAGGGGAGAGGAAGAAGAGGAAAGTGTAAGATGCGATGAGTGAGCGAATGCCCGTGTTCACACTATGCGATGAGGCGATAGAGGAGGAAGAGGAACGGGGAGGACGAGGCAGCGGCGCAGCGGAGAGGGGGAAGGGTGAGGGCGAAAAAGAGAAGGCGAGCAAAGACGAACCCGGGTGGGGGGCATCACAAAAGCACAACTCGCATCCCATCGAGAAGAAGAAAAAAACGAAACCCAATGTCCACCTCCAGCTCCTTTCTCAGAAGCCTCACGGCCTCGCTGGCCGCACCAGCGCTGGTCGTCGCCATCGCGCTGGCATCGTCGAACTCGTCCGACGCCACCGGCGCGCTCTCCCTCTGTTCGCTCGCCGGCCCCATCGCGCTGTCGAGCGCCGTCGCCTTTTTCGCCGTCGCGGCCTACGTCTCGCTCGCCGAGCACCCTGCGCGAATGCTCCTGGCGGACGACTCCGCGGCCCTGGCGCAGTGGCAACCCTCGTACAGGAGCGCCGCGGCCATCCAGGCGCCGCTGGCCGGGATCGCGGCCCTCGTGGGCGCGCTGTGCTGGCGGAAGGAAGCCACCTCCCCCGAGGGCGGCGGCGGCGGTTCTGCAGACCCCCTGTGGCTGTTGGGGGCCTGCGCCGCGGCGTTCAATCTCCCGTACACGCTCTTGGTCATCCTTCCCACGAACAGGACCCTCCTGGCCGCGAAAAAGGGCAGCGGCGAGACGAGGAGGCTGCTCGTGCGCTGGGGACACTTCCACTTCCTCAGGACCGTCGCCGGCGGTCTGGCCTCGGCCTCGTTCCTCGTCGCCGTCGCCAGGAGCTCGGGGCAGGCGACGACGTCCCCGTCGTCTTGGGGCCCCGTCGCTTCGCTGAGGCAGCTGCTGCGCCTCTCCAAGAGCGACTACGGGGTTTGATTCGTTGTGGCGGGGGAAAAAGTTCGACAACCGTCACGAAAAGAGAGAATGAGAAAAGGGGACGGTGCAAGGATGAAGAGGGACGCGCTTCCCCGAGCCCTTGTGCGACCTCGCAGCGCTGCGGCGCCTCGTTCTGCTCGGAGAGCCACGAATCACAGCGAGTCCCTCCGAGAGCGGCAGCCTTTCTTCGCTGCCCGAAGAGCTGGGCGAGCCCTCGGGACTGGCGAAACTCGACGTCGGCGGCGGCTGCAGGAGTCTAGGTAACGCGCCCCACAAAAAGGCGTTCCCTGCATGCTCGCGAAGACGAAGTCTCTGCGAAACCTCGACCTCGGCGGCTGCGGCCTCCGCACCGTCCCATCGTTCGTCGGCGGGCTGCAGTCGCTCGAGGTCCTCAATCTCGCCGAGAACGTTGACTTACAGGTCGACGCCACGTTTGAGTTGCTGATTGAGGGGTGCCCCCGCCTGCGTGAGTTAATACTGCCCAAAGGGACCTCGCCGCAGCCTTGGACTCCGGAGTCACGGGCGCACCTCAAAGCACGCCTTCACAGCGAAGCTCGCGGCAACCCCAAACGCCAGTGTCCTTCGAGTGAAAGCGAAGCGTTTTCCATCCTTTCCCCTCCTCGTGTGTTTTGTTTTTTTCTAGCGCAGTCTTTTGAGAGTGCACGCAGGGAGGGATTATGTTTCGTCGTGTCTTTGGAGTAGAAGAGAGAGAGCGCAGAAGAGAGAGTGCAAAAGAGAGACAAGGAAGATGTTTTTTTTCCTTTTTGAGACGGGGTCGAGGTTGAGAAAAACGAAACAATGCTTGTTTTTTTGTATGTTTTTACAGGACACAGAGAAAGAAAAAACTCAGATTGAGCAAGGACAAAAGAACAGGGCTGGCCTTCCTCGGTCATGAGCGCGCGAGAGAGAGAGAGAGAGCAGAGATCCAGGAAAGAAACGCTCACCGCAGCTGCTGCCGCAGCGCCTTGGCTTTGGCGACGGCGGCGTCGACGCCCGCGGCCGCCCCCGCCTTCGCCCCGATCGCCGCGGCCGACGCCAGGGCCCTCGCCGCCGCTTCCAGCTCCCGCAGGCACCTTCGAGGGTCTTCCTGATCTTTTTCATCCCGTTGCGCGGAAGCTTCCGCCCTCGGGGCGCCGAAAGCGGCGTCCCGGAAGGGCACGCCGGCGGCGGCATACGAAGGAACCTTCCTCTGCCGCTCCGCCGAGGCCGCCGCAGTCCAGGCCGCGCGCTCCGTCGCCGCCACACGCAGGCAAGCGTGAAAGGCCGCCAACAAAATCACCAGCGCGATTCCCTTGGTCAGCGGAGCGAAGGCGCGGGTGTAGGCAGCGACGCCGTAGACGAAAACGGTCGCCGCGGCCCTCGCCGGCGGGGCCTGCTCCTCGCCCGCCGCCGCCGCCGCCGCTCGCGGGGGCGCCGGCGGCGGCGGGGCCTGGCCCGCGGCCCTTTGCTGCTGCTGCTGCTGCTCCAGCATCAGCTGCTGCTGCTTCCTCGCTATTGTCTCCGCGACCGAGGGGCCTCCAAACAGCCCTCGGGCGTTGGCGACGGCGAACGCGGCCAGGCACGCGAGCCCGACGAGCGAGAGCGGGCGGCCGCCGAGCGCGGCCAGCAGAACCACGAGCGCCGCCAAAGCCCGGAGGTAATTCGGCAGGAACGCGACGAGATTCTCCTCGGCGCGCTCCCTCAGGGCCAGCATGCTCATCGGGAGCGTCCAAGACGGAGGGAGAGGAGGAGGCGGGGAAGAGGAGGGGGAGGAAGGCTTGTCGTCAGAGGTGTCGCCGTCGCCGCCGCCTGTTTTCTCCTTCTTCTTCCTGTTGCTCCTCGCTCCTCCGCTTCCACTTCGCCCTCGACCGAAACCGAAAAACTCGCCCCATTTCTTTGGCTCCGCCTTCAGGCTCTCCAAGGTGAGCTGGTCGAGGTAGGGGCCCCTGTAGCGGGTGTACTTGCGGCCAGGGGCGAAGCCTGTCGGGGAAGGGATAGTTTTTTTTGGTCGCAAGTGAGGGAAAAACGGTGGAAAAAAAAACTAAACTCAAAAGCAGCACCATTGAATGGCGCCCTACAGGCGACGCGCGCAGGCCTTTGTTTCCTCCATCGCTGCTCTCAGAGCACAATGCCACCATCTTGAAACGCCCAAAGAAGAGGAAAAAGAGCGTACCGTTCGCGGCAGCCACCCCGAGGAGCCGCGCGATGCCCTCCGCCGCCGCCCTCCGCTCGAGCGCTCGCAGGCCGGGGACGGTGTCCGTTCCCTCCAGGGGCACTCCGACGGAGAGCGGGCCCGCGCTGGAGATGCTTGCGCTCCTGGGCCGCGAAAAGGGGATGCGCATATCGCACGGAAAAAGAGACTCGGCGCGCGCAAAGGCGCGAGAGGAGAACGAAGAAGGACGGGGAAACAGTGATGGGCGGGCTCAAACGCTTCAACTTTTTCGTCGAGCGACGCACTCTTCTTCTTCGACGAAACAAACTCAGAAAGAGCGGAGAGAGGAGAGAGCTTCGCGCGTGCTCCTTCGACAGCTAGAAGCCCTCGGCGACCTTCGCTCGCTATTCTCTCTGCTCTCGCCTCAGCTAGCGTTCGAGCTGAAAGGAGCACCTCCGGCATCATTTATTTGGAGCTCGAAAGCGTTTCCCGACTGGCTAGAAGGGCATTTGAAGAGGAAACGCCAGTTTTTTTTGCTTCGATGGTCCAGCGGCGACAGAGAGCGCTCGCGCTCTGCACGCTCGCTTTTTGCTTGATTATTGGCTCACACGGTACGAAGAATAGTTTCTTGGTGTGCCAGTTACGCGGAGCGCGCGGGAAAGTGGCTGCGCGAGGTCTTTTTTTGTCAACAAAGCAATCACTTGCTTTGTTCGACGAGCCAGCTCACCAGTTCCATCGCCATCGGCATCCGTGCTCTCATTTCGAGCGGGCCCTGCGCTCTGCTATGAAATGTCTTGATTTCCCCAAGATGTCCCCGTTTTTACATTGAGAACCAACGTATATCCACGCTAGCACAAAAACCGGACGATGAAGACGAGCAGAAGAGGCGAAGCGACACCATCTTCGAATCCGAAATTGACCTCAGCGACCGAGACACTCCGGAAAAAAAAAAAAAAAACTTCAGCAGCCTCTCCTCATTCAACCCCGACCGACGCCAACGCCACGCTCCCCTCCCTCCCGCGGCGAGCGCTCTCGCAGGCCTCCCCCGCTTCTTCTGCAGGCGTCGCCTCCAGGTGCCGCGTCCTGGCCCTGCCGTGCGTCTCCTCCGTCTACGTCCAGGCCGGAGCCGGCCCCTGCCTCGGGCCCGCCGCGTTTGGCCGAGACAACACCTGCTGCCCCATCGTCCGCGACTTTGTCGAAGCCGGCTGCGCCTGCGACGGCGCCTTTTTGGCGGTGGCCAGCTTCGGGGGCTGGAACGGGGCCAAGCTGGCCCAGGCGGTGCGGGCGATTCTAAGTACGCCCTGCGGGAAGGGGCTGCGGGACCCCTCGTGCGGGACAGCCTGCCCGATGGCGACGAGTGCGAGTGCCAGCGGTAAAAGCAAAGGAGGGGGAGACGGCGGCAAAGAAAAGGAAAAGGAAGGCGGCGGGAGCGGCAGTGGAGATATCAGCAGCAAGCCCTCTCCGGCGCAGCCCGCGGGCTCGAGGAGGAAGAAGCGGCGGCGATAAAGTTTTTCGTTTTAATCGGTTTTTTTAGTTTTCGTTTCTCACTTTTTTCAGTTTTTTCACAATTTTCATGCCCCGACCAAACTTGTAAACCATAGCACTCCCCCCCCCCCGAATGAAAGATCCCATGCTCTCACTCCCGCATCGCCTCTCCGGACCTCTCCGCGGCCTCCTCGGCCTTCGCGACGTCGAGCAGCCACGCCTCCCCGCGAAGGCACGCGAGGTCCTCGTCCTTCAGCACATCCCGCGCCGAGACCCCGCAGCCGGCGACGAGAAGGCGGACCCTCCGCCTCGCGCCCTCCACCGCCGTCTCGCCGCCGGCCCCCGCGCCCCCTCCGCCGCCCCCTCCGAAGGGATCCGCGGCCCTCGCAGAGGCGCAGGCAGCGTTGTAGATGACGGAGCCGCGCTCGTCGAGCCCTCCCAGCCTCGGGGCCTCGGAGAGCGCGTTCGAGTAGGCCCGGGCGGCCTCCTCCGCGAGGCCGGCGGCGGCCGAGGCGGCGGAGGCGGAGGCGTCGCCGGCGGCGGAGGCGGCGGCGGCGAGCCTCGAGAGCGCCAGGAGCGCGTCGCCCTTTCCGGCGGAGGCCGCGGCGCACCTGCGGTCGATCGCGAGGGCCGCGCCGTAGCCCTCGGAGATCGCCCTCTCGTAGAGGGTCCTCGGGGCGTCTCCGTCGTCGGCGGAGAGGTTTGCCGCCGGTGCTCCCGCTGCCGCCGCCGCCGCCCTGTCGCACAAGACGTCCCCGAGAGCGCACAGTGGGGACGGGTCCCCCCTCCCGAACGACGCTGACTCGCGGAGCCTCGCCTCTGCCTCCTTGAGCAAAACCTGCGGGGAGGAAAGGAGGGAGGCGTCGGACGCAGAAGAAGGAGGAGAAGAGGAGGTGTTCTTCTCTCCGTGCAATTTCGTGAACGCAGAGTGAAGCGCGACGCCCCAGTTCAGCAGCAGCGCGGGGAGGTCGTCGCCCTCCTCGCTCGAGGCGCGGGCAACTGCTTCTTCGAAAGCCTTGAAGGCGCGGAGGTAGAAGCCCCTCGCCCCGTCGAGAGAAGGACCGGGAGAAGGGGCAGAGGAGGGGGCCGGAGGCCCCTCGGCGGCGAGCTCCCCGGCCTGCACGAGCGCGTCGGCGAGGTTGAGCCTCGTGTCCGCGTCGTCGGCGCCGGGGAGGGCCGCTGCCAGCTCGTAGGCCTCGACGGCGCGGACGACGAGGGCGAGGGCCGCGGTGACGAGGTGGCGGCGGGGCTGGGGCAGCGCCGCGGACAACGAGGCCGCTTCGGCCGGCGTCGCCGCCGCCGCTGCGAGCAGCTCCGCCGCTCCCGCGCTCGCGTCCTCGGCGCTCGTGGCGAACTTGAACTGCTCCCTCGCCTCCGGGGGCCAGGCCGCGGCCTTGAAGAGCAGGGAGCTCCACTCGCAGAGGGCGTTGCCCGCGTTGACCACGGCGTCCGCGAGGAGGTGGCTAGCGGTCGCCCTCGCCGCCGCCGCAGCCGCTGCGGGAGAAGAAGAAGGAGAAGAAGAGGCGGCGACGACGTTGCCGACGCCGACGCCGTCAGACTGCTGATTTTCTTCGGCAATGTGCTTGGCGGCGCCAGAGGCGGCGGCGTAGGCCCCTACGGCCTGCGCCAGCAGCGTTGTCGCGTTGGCCGCCGCCTGCGCCTCCGCCGCGCGCGTGAGCTCCTCCGAGGGCGCGGCCTCTGCTCTTTCCACGAGCCGGGAGGCCCACCCTTGGAAAGCCTCGGCGAGGCCAAAGAGGGCGCAGGCCTGCTTGAGCGGCGGGAGCGGGCGGAGGTCGGCGGCGTCCGGGGCGAGAGGAGAAGCGGCGTTTCCTCCTCGTGCTCCTGCTCTCCCGGAGAGTGCGTCGCGAAAGGCGACGGCGGCGGCCTCGAAGAGCTCGAGGGAGGAGTCGTCGTGCCTGCGCGTGGCCCTCTGGTGGAGGCTCTCGGCCTCTGCATTTTATTTTTTGGGGGGGGGGGACAGAGAGAGAGAAGAAAGGGAAACAAGAGGTTGGGAAAAGAAACGCGGACAACGGCGGCGAGCGACGGTGAACAAATCGCTCTCTCTCGATCGCTCCCCTCTCTCGACACCTCGCACCTTCGAGGCGCGCTAACACAGGGTCATAGGGAATGGAAGAGGTTCCCGCGTTGCGTTTGGAAGAGCCGCCGCCGGCGCTGCGGCCTCGTCGTGCACCTCGATTCTGCATCTCGTTTCTCAGTTTCTTTTTTTACTAGAAAAGCCGCCGAAGAACTGATTTTTTTTCGAGCTCGGTTTTTTTTTCCACACTTTTTTTGCTTTCACCACCCCTCGCCCAGCGGGGCCCCGCGAGGCAAGGGTCCTCGCATTGCTTCAAACACACGAGGTACCTCGTGATAATAAGGGCATTCCCACCGGTGCTTCTGATGCAGCTGCTGCCGCTGCTGCTTCTGTTGCTGCTGTCGGCTCCTGCGCTCGAGCTCGAGCTGTACTCGCCGCTGCCTCTGCCTTCGCTGCTGCAGCTCCTGATCATGCCGGCTCTGCTGGAACGCGAGCTCCCTCCTCGTCGGGGCCCTCTGCGGCTGCGGCGACACCAGGGAGCGGGGAAGGGACCACAACCTCTGCTGCCGCCTCGGAGAGGGAGGCCACGGCGAAGAGTCCCTCCGCTGCTGACAGCCTCGCGCGCCGCGCTCGTCGTCGCCGAACGACGACGACGAGGAGCCCTCGTCGATCCCCCCCGCGTCCCTGAGCTCGTCGAGAGAGCTGGTGCAGCAGCAGCAGCAGGAGGAAAAAGAAGAAGGAGAGAGGAACTGGTTCTGCTGCGGCCGCGTCGGCGTCGAGAGGGAGGGGGGAGCAGCAGCGGCGACCCCTGGTGTTCCGCCGCCGGCATGGACCCCGACCTCCTCCGCACTTCCTCCTCCTCCTCCTCCTCCTCCTCCTCCTCCTCCTCCTCCTCCTCTCGTCTCTTCTTGTTCTCTTCTCTCCTCTGTCTGCACTCCGACGCTCGATCTCCGGAGCTCCAGGGCGTCTTTTGCTGCCAGAGCATCCGCAGCGGCCGCCCTCTCGGCCCTGGAGACGGCCCCCTCCGCGGCCCGCGCGGCGGCGGCGGCGGCGACCGCCGCGACCTCGCCGGCCGCGCGCGCCTCAGTCAGCCTGAGCGCCGCAACGGCCACCTCCCTCTCTGCCCTGGCGCGTGACGCCTCCTCGCGGTGCTTCTCGGCCGCGGCGCGCAGCGCGTCGAGCTTCCCCGCGGCGGACTCGAGCTGGGACCGCAGGGCCGCCGCGCGGGCCTCTGCCCCGCACCGCGCGCCCTCGAGCGAGGCCTCGAGCTCGGCGATCCTCTTTTTCTCGGTCGCGGCTCCTCGGGCTATATTTTCCTCCTCTTCGGAAGGGTCGCACTGCGTCGCGGCGTGCGTCCTGCTGCTGGCTGCCGCAGGGGTGAAAGAATCGGGAGAGAACAGGGGGTTGTCGACGCGAGCAGGAGGAGGAGGAGGAGGAGGAGGCGGCGGAGAGGCAGCAGCCTCTTCCCTCCCCTCTTGCTCTTCCCTCCTCGCCTCGGCCTCGAGGCGAGACACCACTCTCTCGGCCTCGAGCGCAGAGAGCGCGTCGGCGGCGGCGGCCTCGGCTCTGGCGCGCAGCTCCCTCTCCCGCCGCAGCTGGACCGAGAGCTCCCCGGCGCGCCGCGCCTCGGCCTCGGCGTCCCCGCGGCCCCTCTCGGCCTCGGCGCGCGCGGCCGCGAGCTCCGCCGCGGCGGTCCGCGCCGCGTCGGCGGCCGCGCCCCTCGCCGCCGCGAGCGCCGCGTCCGCCCTCCCCCTCTGCTCGCGTTCCCTGCGGGCTTCTGCCTGGCGCGCATCCCTGACCCGCCGCTCGGCGTCGCTGCGGGCCTCGTCGGCCTCTCTGGCACGGGAGGAGGCGAGGACCCAGGCCGCGGAGGCCGAGCGTCGGGTCTCCTCGAGGAGGAGGGGGAGGTCGGGCTGCGTGTACGTTTGCTGCTGCTGGGGGGGAGGAGGAGGAGGAGGAGGAAGAGGAGGAGCGAGCGCAGAAGAGGAAAAGAGGAACGCTGCTCTCGGAGTCGCTGCTGCTGTCTCCGAGGAGTTGGTCGGAGGAGGGCCCATGGGCGAGGTCGAGCGGATCGAAGAGAAGGTGGAGGCCGTGGAGTAAGGGGAGAGGATGCTTGTTGGGCGTTGCGGGTGTTGCCGGGGAGTCGTCGCCGCCGCCGCCGCTGCCGCCGTTGTTGCCTGCCGCGGCAGCGGCGCTCCGGCTCCGGCTCTGGCTCCCCGCCTCGGCTCAAAGAGCCGCGCCTCTGAGTGTTCTCGCTCTTCTCCCTCCCCGAACTCTCTTCTCGGCGAGAGGGAGCCTCTGACACCGGCCTCCTCCAGCCTCTGCTGCTCTTTGGTCAAGACGGAAGAGGAGAGGTACTGATGGAGGAGGTGGAGGTTGTCGTCGCCGTCGTCTGGATGCGAAAACGATGATGATGGCGTCGACCGCGGCGACGATCGAGGAAAGGCGCCGGCCGCGTGCTTTTCTTCGTATTCTTTTTTTGGAAATTAATGAGGCTCAGAGAGTATGTTACCAGCGTTAGTTAGCGCCTGCAAACAGTTTGGCTCAAATTCGAGCTGAACGAAAATGTGGCGCGCGCCCTCAAAAAGCCGAAGCCTCAAAGGGAATGGAAAGGCCAACGGAAAAAAAACAATAACATCTCTTCCGCTCTCTTTTCAACTCCCCGAACAAAACGCACCTCGCTGCGAGCAACGGTTCCTCTGGTCGCAGAGCCCTGCCAGCAGACGAGGCCCCGGTTTGAATGGCGGGGGCGCGGGCATGGTGGACTGGTGGAGCGGGGAGGGGGGGGAGGGGGAGAGGGGGTTACAACGCTCGAAAGAAAGAGACAGAGAAAAGTGAGAGAGCGAGAGAAAGAAGAAAATCAAAACTCGAAAAGCACGAGCGAAGTCGAAGGGTTCCACTTTAGTTTATTCCATCAAACTCTAGCCTTTCATCTTCCCTCTCTCCTCAATTGTATGGGGTCTCTCGCCACGTTCGCGCCCGCGGCGGCGCGCCCCTGCACCTCCGTGGCCCCAAACACGAGCCGTAGCAGCAATCTGGCGGCGCCGCGTGCGGCGGGGTGCGCCGCGAGAGTGTCGGCTGTGGTCGCTCTTGTTCGATCGCCAAAGCAGCAGAGTTGCTCTTCTTCTTCTTCTTCCTCTTTCGGACGACGTTCGAGTATCGTCGTGGCCAGGGCGGCAACAGTAGCGACTGCATCGCTGCCTCCACTGGCTCCATTGGACGGTAAGGAGAGAGGGAGAAAGAGAGAGAGAGAAAAGGAAGACTGGAAAGTTTTTGAATTCGATATCTTCTAGTGGTAGGGGGCTACGAGAGAGTGTGAATGATCTCGTCGAGCAACGCGTCGCCTGTCGAGCTCGCGGGATTGATCTGTCTCCGCAAAAGCGTGCAACGTAATTCAATTGTTAGATGAAGCGGAAAGAAAAGAGAAGAACACGACGCTCCGCGTTCGAACGCGCCTCGAAAGCCAAACAGACTCTGTCAGCAATCGGCGCCGTCGCCCTTCTCTCTCTCTCTCTCTCTCT
>Ga0315284_10015441_pt1 | contig 10851 bp, 9 predicted proteins | sample YL17G09_16_MG_FD_203696 | JGI IMG/M metagenome (GOLD analysis project Ga0315284, IMG submission 203696) | Sediment microbial communities from Yellowstone Lake, YNP, Wyoming, USA - YL17G09_16 | ecosystem: Environmental > Aquatic > Freshwater > Lake > Sediment | place: USA: Wyoming | collected...
AGCCCCATGACCGAAACTTGCTCGCCAACTTGATTCCTGCGGCTTCATCTTATATCTTCTGTCAAAGTGGTGCCGGCGGTCCATGGTGGCGAGTTCCGGCTGGCTACCGGCAAGTTATGTGCGATTTACTGCACCCCGAGCATCTGTCCCATGGCCACGATGCACGACTGCTCGGTGCACGCGCCGCTTTGCTGGAATCCCTGTTCCTTGAGGACCTCATCCATCTGCGCGCGCTCCATGACCGAGAAGTGACCGGTCTTCACGAGCTCGCCGCGCAGGCGATCGGAGATGATGTCCGCCTGCGATTGAGGAAGACCTTTGCCCAGTACGTCGCTCACCGCAATGGGCCAGCTTGTTGCCTGGGCACAGAGCGTAGAGACGGAAAGCAGGAGGATCGTCCATGTTTTCATAGGGCACCACGTATGTTGGGAAAGATGATAGGTTTGATTCTTCGGGGCGGCTCGGACTTGAGGCGACATCCGCAAAATGCCGGATTTCCGATGGATTTCGCCGAATCCGTCGTCTTTGTGCCTGTTCATAGCAAGAATAAATATAGCCGTTCTCGGCTGTTTTGTCAACCTCGACACGCCGGGAGGCCGCGGTGCAGCTTCAGGCACATGAATCCACAGGTCGGGGGATGTCTTTTTGCGCAAGAGAGGTGTCGACTTGACTCGCCGCTTCGCATTCCCTGCGTGCGGCGGGATGTCCCTTGACATCCGCGCCGCAGGGAAGAGCAAAGCCCGATGAACCTATTTCCGCTTCTTGCTTCGCTTGAGATTGCTGATGATACGATAGGTCTGAGGAACCGAGAGATCGAATTTCTCGGCAATCGCCCTGCCGGACTTGCCGCTCTTGTACATGGCGATGATCTTCGCGTTGCGCTCGTCGTTCTTGGCGATCATCGAGTCGATGCCGAGCTTCTTGCGGAGCTGATGCACCGCTTGACGGGTGATGCCGAACTTTTCGCCTATGGCGGCGTCGGTCTTGAGATTTTTCTGAAGCTTGATGAGCTCGCTCTTGCTGATCCTGGGCATGACAACCTCCTTATATGGATGGTGGAAAGATGGTGCTTGATGCTGATATTGGTATCTTAACGGGGCGGGGTGATCGGGATTCGGCGAAGCCTTTGCGGAGCCATTCCCATCGCATCCGCCGTCTGCGCCGCCGTTCGCACCGATCCGCAACAAAGGAGAATATAACCTATCTCGTCTATTCTTGTCAAACTCGACGAGGCGGATCCAGGCGCATGTCCGATCTTGACCTGTGCATTCACATCAGCGACGTGCTGAAATACCGTTCCACACGATCGGGCAGAACCGTGGCGATCTTCCCCGCTATTCTCTTCGCGAGTTGACGGGCGGCCCAGACATTCGCGCCCGACGATATCCCGACCAGAAGTCCCTGATCTCTTCCCAATTGCCTGGTTGTCTCAATGGCATCTTCGTCGCTTACCTCGATGACTTCATCGATGAGCGCCCGGTCGAGAATGTCGGGTACGAATCCGTCGCCGATACCCTGGATCTGATGGAGCCCCGGCTCATGGCCGAGCAGGGCCGATACATTCTTGGGCTCCACCGCGGCGATACGCACCCCGGCATGACGTTCCTTGAGAAACATGCCCACGCCCTGCAGGGTGCCGCCGCTTCCCACTCCCGCCACAAAGCAGGCGATATCACCGGACATCTGACGCCAGAGTTCATGAGCCGTCTCGACAATAAGGGAATTCTTCGTGAGCTTTCCGTCTCGTTCCGCGCCCTCGATCATGGCCAGCGCCACTCGATCTTTGATGCTTCCGCCCGGATTGAGAAATTCCGCTTTGGCAAAGACCCGCTCACCCTTGAGCTGAATGAGCGGGGTGTTGCCGATCAGGTCCAGGATGTTGTCGGTCAGCATTGACTACCACCCGATGTTGATAAGGAAGAAAATAGCCGATCTCGATCATTTTGTCAAACTCGACGATGCAGGTTCCGCGGCGAGGGGGTGGAGAGAGACTTCTTCGCTTTGCCGCGCGGGGCATCTATTATTTTCAGCTTTCATCAATCGGGGAAGGAAGCGGGTCATCCGGTAGTGAAATCGTGCGAGTGTGCTATGACTGCCACCCAATTCGCCCCGTCCGCAAAGATGTCCTACCCTATTCATCCTTTTCCATCACTCTCATTCCAGGAGGTCCTATGAAGCGTTTTATCGCCGCGGTCTGTGTTTCGGCCATGGCTATCGTGGGGTGCACCAAAACCGCGCCGAAGACCGAAGCTCCGCTTATTGGATTATCGTTGGCGGATCTCAAAGAAGAGCGTTGGCAGAAAGACCGCGACCTCTTTATCGCAAAAGCAAAGGAATTGGGCGCCGAGGTTGTCGTTCAGGATGCCAGCGGCGATCCCAATACGCAGATCCAGCAATGCGACAATATGCTGGTTCGCGGCGTCAAGGTCCTCGTCGTAGTGCCGAAGAATGCCGATGCCGCTGCTCCCATCGTCGAGAAGGCGCATGCCAGGAATATCAAGGTTCTCTGCTACGATCGCGTGATCGCCAATGCCGATGCCGATCTCTATGTTTCATTTGACAATGTTCGCGTGGGTGAGATCCAGGCCGCCGAAGTTCTCAAGCTGGTTCCCAAAGGCAACTATATCGAGTTGATGGGAGACCCGGGCGACAAGAATGCCGCCATGGTGCACGAAGGTCACATGAAAGTATTGAAGCCTGCGGTTGACAGAGGCGACATCAAGATCGTCGTGCAGCAGTCGTGCGACAAGTGGTCGGGTATCGAAGCCAAGCGCATCACCGAAGACGCATTGACCAGGTTCAAGGTCGACGCCATCGTCGCTTCAAACGACGGCACCGCCGCGGGCGCCATTGCCGCTCTGGAAGCCAAGAAGCTCGCGGGCAAAGTGCCGATTTCCGGTCAGGACGCCGATCTGCTCAATTGTCAATACATCGTTCAGGGCAAGCAGGCGGTGACGGTATATAAGCCGATCAAGAAGATCGCCGAGTTCAGCGCCGCGGCCGCGATCAAGATGATGAAAGGCGAACCGATCACCGACGTCAACGCGAAGGTCAATAACGGCAAAATCGACGTGCCGACGGTATTCCTCGATCCGATTCCGGTGACCAAGATCAATATGGACTCCACCGTTATTGCCGACGGATTTCATACAAAGGACGTCGTGTACAAGTAGTCGGCCGCGGAACTGCCGATGTGCATCCCGCCGTCCGAGCGGCGCATCGATCCCGTCTCGATGCGGGACGGGATGTGCCGTCCGTCTGGATATGTCCTGAGCGGCCGCACTCCGGATGCGTAGTTCCCGGCGAGAGTGATATATGGCTTTACTCGCCTTGCAGAATATCGTCAAAGACTTCCCCGGCGTCCGGGCGCTCAACGGCGTCTCCATCGATGTCCAGGCGCGTCAGATCCAGGCGCTGGTCGGCGAGAATGGGGCGGGCAAGTCGACGCTCATCAAGATCATCGGCGGCGTCTATCCTCACGGATCGTACGGCGGACGGGTGCTGATTGACGGTCAGGAAGCGCGCTTCCACAACGTGCACGACAGCGAGCGCGTGCAGGTGCAGATCATCCATCAGGAGCTATCTCTTGTCAATCAAATGACCGTGGCGGAGAATATCTGCCTGGGCAGCGAGCCGATGCGCGGCGGGATCATCGATTTTACGGCCATGCGCCTGCGCGCCAAAGAGGCGCTGACCTCGCTTTCGGACTCCATTTCGCCCGATGACCGCATCGCCGATCTTACCATCGGTCAACAACAGATCGTGGAGATCGCCAAGGCCCTCTCCAGGAAGGCGCGCATCATCGTTTTCGACGAACCCACCGCCGCGCTGCCCGAACGGGACGTCGCACACCTGCTGACGGTGATCAAATCTCTGCGTAACGAGGGTTTGGGGATTATCTACATCTCGCATAAGCTCAACGAGGTCATCGCACTCGCCGACGTCATCTCGGTGCTGCGCAACGGCGAGCGGGTTTCGACATTCGTGCGCGACAAGGTGTCGATCCCCGACATGGTCCGGGACATGGTGGGCCGTTCGCTCGATACCGTGTATCCCGCGCTGAAGGCCGCGGGCGGCGACACCGTGCTCTCACTTGACAGAGTATCACTCCCCCACCCTGAGAATCCGGGCAGGATGATCGTCAAGGAGATTTCGTTTGCCTGCAACCGGGGCGAAATCGTGGGGATTGCCGGATTGCTGGGCTCCGGCCGCACCGCGCTCCTCTCGTTGCTCTTCGGCACATTTCGTGGAAGTTACTCCGGGTCATTGCGATTTGAAGGAGAACCATATCGGCCGGCGAACCCTAACGATGCCATCGGCCGCGGCATCTCGCTGGTCACCGAAGACCGGAAGCGCTATGGATTGATCGATGCCGGTGACGTTCAGGAAAATCTCCATATTTCTTCACTGGGCCGTTTTTGCTCGAACGGCATTATCAACAATGCAAAGAGCTTTGCCGAATGTCAGGGATATGTGAAGAAACTGAGTATCAAGACACCCTCGCTGAACTTTCCGGTCAAAAACCTGTCGGGCGGAAATCAGCAGAAAGTGATCGTTGGCCGTTTTCTGATGACCAATCCGAAACTTCTATTGCTTGACGATCCCACGCGCGGGGTGGATGTCGGGGCAAAGTATGAGCTCTACCGGCTGATCGAGCAACTGGCCGAAAGCGGCATGGGCATTATCTTCGTCTCCTCGGAATTGCCGGAAGTCCTCGGGATTTCGCATCGTGTCATTGTGCTGCACCAGGGAACGATCGCCGCGGAGTTCAGCCACGGCGGGAAGAATGAGGAAGAAGTGCTGGCTCTGGCCGCGGGAGTCTGAATAGCCGTGGAGGAATGACGCAATGAAGCAAAATCTGATCCTTCTTTGGAAATCGTTGAACAAGCGCACGCTCTTCATGCTGGGGCTGGTCCTCACGATCTGGGTCGTCTTCAACGCATTGTCGGGCGGATATATTCTTCGCCCGGAAAATCTGTCGAACCTTTTTCGCCAGGTAACGGTTGTCGCGATTCTTGCGTGCGCCATGACCCTGGTCATTGTGGCGGGCCATATCGATTTGTCGGTCGGATCGGCCCTGGGCATGTTCGGCGCGCTTACGGCCGCTTTTATCACGCAATTGCACATAAACCCCGTGGTGGCGGTGATTCTCATCCTGGCATTGGGATTTAGTGTGGGATGTTTGCATGGAGCGATGACCTACTATCTCAATATGCCGGCATTCGTGGTGACTCTGGGCGGACTCATCGCCTACCGCGGGATAACACAGTATGTAGCGCGCGAATCCATTCCCCTGCGCACCGAGTGGATCAAGGCGATTGCGCAGAAGTCAATTCCCGACTGGCTCGGGATCGCGCTGCTTGCGGTCATCATTCTCTCTCTGGCATACGGAATCTGGCGCAAACGATCGGAGCATCGCAACGCCGGTTTGACGCTCGATCCGCTGTGGATCGATATCACGAAACTCATATTCACATCGGCCATGGTGGCGCTGCTTGCCGCTGTCTTGCTGACCGGTGACGGCATTCCCATCGAATTGGTCATGTTCGTGACCATTGCACTCATCTTCAGTTTTGTGGCGACGCATACACGCTTCGGCCACTATGTTTACGCAATCGGAGGCAACAAGCAGGCTGCCTTCTATTCGGGAATCTCCATCGCGAAGAACACGGTCCTTACCTTCGGACTCATGGGGCTGCTCGGGGCCGTGGCCGGTATTGTAACCATCGCCGAACTCAACGCGGCCGCGCCGGACATCGGCGATCTCAAGGAGCTTGAGGCTATCGGCGCATGCGTGATCGGCGGGGCCAGCTTGTCGGGCGGCAGCGGCGTGATCGGCATGTCGGTTCTGGGAGCGCTGATCATGGCGTCGATCAAGAACGGGATGTCGATGCTCGGCATCGTTGCGCAAATGCAAAAGGTGATCCTCGGCACCTTGTTGGTGGTGGCGGTGGCGCTTGACCAATGGTCGCGCAGAAGCAAGAAATCCGGGTGATGGCCGGTGAACGGCTTTCGCGTTGACTCGGAGGAGGAGCCGCGCAGGCAGCCGGAGAAGCTGCCCCCAAAGAGAATCTTGCGGCTCGAATCGCTGCGCGCGACGAAGGTCCATCCGCACATGCGCGTGTGCAGCAAGCCGTGCCGCTTCGTACTGCCGTCTCAGAACATCCAGCTCGTCTTAAGCATCCACCACCAGTCTTTCTTCTCGACCATCAGCTCGTTATTCATTTCAATATCATACGCCGCGCACGGCAGACGTATATGGTCGCGAGCGACCTGTCCGGTAATCGCTATATGGCCTTTGCAGAACGACTTCTTCGCATAGAGCGACCATTTTGTATGACGTTTTACCGGAGCATTCGGATCGGACAGTTGATTTTGAACATCGTACGGTATCGGCGAGCTTCCCTTGTTGATCACATTGGATGCATCGTTGTAATATTTCGTACCGCACCACTCAAATTCAAAATTCAGGATATCGAGGACCTTGAAAGTCGGAATATTAAACCCGATCGCCACGGGCATCTTTTCCAGAATCTTATTATACGAGGGCGCTACCAGGTCCCACACGCCGCCCTGCGTAACCCCGGAATCCGGATAATTCTTCAGCCCGATGATGTCGGCTTCGGCGTACAACTTGCAGTCGTTTTCGCCGAAGAAGTCAAACTTCAAAAAGGCCTTAGGGTCGATGGAAATGCGGCCCATGACCTTGGTTCCCTTGAAGGTATACCACAGCGTATCGCCTCCTGAGATATACCGCTGGTTGATCTGATCACTGCTTGGTGTGGTCGGGTCTCCGCCGAACAGCGGGAATGAATGAGCGGTATAGACGTCGAAGAGGTGCGCAAAATCTATCCCCGCACCGATATCGATGAAGTGAATGGCGGCAACGTCGTAACTAGCCACGCCCGCCAACGACCAGTTCATTGACGGATACACCGTGGCGCTCGACATCAATACATCGAGTTTGAGGCTCTTGAACAAATTTGTACCTGCGCGCAACCCAAGCAAACGGGCCATGGGAAAATCAAATCCCATATCGTAATAGATGGGATAGGTTCCGGTGCGGAACATGTATTCGCCGAGATTGCGGACATCGGGGTTATATTTGTATTTGAAATAGCCGGCCTGCACCAGGAAGGCGGGGGAATCCGCCCTGCCCAGGTAATATTTTGCGCAGAGCTCGCCGATCCCAACATCCTGTCTCATGTTTTTCGTGTACCTGGCATCGTTGAGAATCGGGTAGGAAAAATATAGCTTTGTATCAAGCGCGAACTGGAGTCTAAGGTGATCCATGTAATCCGCATCGAGTCCTAATGAAATGTAAGCGTCTTCGGTCCAAACATGATCGATCTTATAGTTACTGGCATTGTATTTGCCGGCGGCATCTTTATTGAGGCTTCCGCTCTCTATTTGTCCACCTTCCAAGTGGCCATAGACATGCGGCCGCAAAACCAGCCCGTCCGGAAGGTCAACCCGGCCGGTACCCGCCTGAGCAAAACAGAAAAGCCCCGCTGCCATGAGCGCAATACCCCATTGATAATATCCTGACATCCACGCCTCCTTTCGTTGACTAGTAGACCGAATGCTATAGAGGAGAGGACGGCACGTCCCATGCCGCCCTTGAGGAATATTACTGTACCGTAAAACCGCCGTTCACGGTCGGCTGCAAATCCCTCTGGGAGGAGGTGCCTATGCGCACGCCGTACGTTCCGGCGAGGACCTGCCATTTGCCGTTTCCGCTGTAATCCGTCGCGCCCGGATTGAACACCTGCATATCTTCCTGAATAAGGACGAACTCAACGGTCGTGTTCTTCCCGGGGTCAAGAGACACTTTCTGGAACCCTCGCAGATCCTGCACCCGCGTCGGCAAGCCGGCATAGTTCTGCGGCATTGACAAGTACAATTGAACGACCTCTTTGCCGGCCACCTGCCCGGTATTGGCGACGGTCACACGAACATGCACCCGGTCCCCGGCGCTGATGGCTGCCGGAAAAACCTGCAAATTGGAGTAGGCGAATGTTGTATAGCTGAGCCCATGGCCGAACCAGAACAGCGGGGTCTGATTGAGCTTATTGGCCCTGAAATACCCGTGGGCCACGTCGGAAGCAGGATAGTTCAGATCGCCGGAACCAGCAAAATTCGGTATCAACTGACTTGCGTCCGCCGGAAAGGTCACCGGGAGTTTGCCGCTCGGATTGACATTGCCGAACAGAACGTCGGCCAGGGCGTAGCCCTGTTCCTGGCCGGGATAGAACGCGATGACGATCGCGGGCGCCTTTGACCAGTTTCCCGCGCTGGCAGCGCTGCCGCCGGTAAAGACGATGATAGTGTTGTTGGGCTTGGCGTTGAGCGCGGTCTGGGCGTCGTTGTCGCCGCCGTTGGCATCCGCCGCCAAAGCCAGCATCGGCCGGTCGGACCCTTCGGTTTCACCATGCACGCCCACAAAGCAGATCACGTAATCGGCGCTGTTGATATCCGTCACAATGGTAGATGCGCCTGCTCCAAGTGCCGCAAGGAGCGATGTGATGCCCTGTTGCGGGGTAATGCGCCGGTCGGGATTGATGCTGCTGCTGCCGCCCGGACCTGTACGGCACTGGTTCGCATAGGGACCGGTGAGCGCAATTTTCTTTCCCGTCTTGGGCAGCGGCAACAGGTTGCCTGTGTTTCGCGCAAGGATGATGCCATTGGCGCCGACGGTCCGTGCCGCAAGCCTGTGCGCGTCGGACCTGAAAAGAGTGGTAAAGGCCGTTGCATTGTAACCAGCGGCCATGTCTCCCATCATCACATGAGCGTTGATGATTCTCCTGACATGCATGTTGACAATTGAGTCGGACTGGCCGGCAACCGCGTTCGCAGTATACCGCATCGGACCCGACATTTCGATGTCAACGCCGTACTGGATCTCGGAAAGAAAATCATCAGCGCCCGCGCCCCAGTCGGTCATAACAAGGTATTTGTAGCCCCACTGGTTTCGCAACACATCGGTCATGATGTACTTGTTCGAGCAGGCATAACTACGGTTGACGCGATTGTACGCGCCCATGATACCCCAGCAGCCTGCCTGGACGACGCCCGGCATCCAGTTGTAAAGGTAGATCTCTTGCAGCGAACGCTCGCCCATGTTTGCGCTCAAGTTGCCCCGGTTATTCTCTTTGTTGTTGCAGGCGTAGTGTTTGATCGTAGCGATAACGCCCTTGGTCTGGAGTCCCCTGCTATCCGCGGCGGCCATATGCCCGGACAGATAGGGGTCTTCGCCGTAGTACTCCGAAGCCCGGCCGCCCTGCGGGTGGCAGACAAGATTGAGTGCAGGACCTAAGGAACAGTTTTTCCCGAGGCCCCTGAACTCTTCTCCTTTTGCCTGCCCTTGCATGAAAGCCATGGCAGTGTCCCATGTGCAAGCTAATCCGGCACAGGTTGGGAACACCACTGCCTGGGCGCCGCTCTGTGGACGCACGCCATGCGGTCCGTCCGACATGACTATCTGCGGAACCGAGCCGGCTCCTCCACCATGGAAACCGTCTCCGGTACCGGCGAACATCGATGCTTTGGCGGTTTTGCTGATGCTGGCAAGAAGACCGTCGACAGTGGTTTTCATACCCGATACAACGGCCGTCGCATTTATCCTCCCTTTATACTGCACATCCTGCTGGGCCGCTGTGGTCTGAAAAAAAATGGAGTAGGTCTTTGGGGTATTGGAAATGTTGGTATTGACGGCTATTGCTCCTACATCTCCTCGAACTTCAGTCAACGCCAGCGGCTGGTCGCCCGTCGCGGTCACAATGCTGAACGCTACAAAAATGGAATCGTAAGCCCCGGGAGTCAGCGAGTATTCGACTTTTCCGGTAAAGCCCAATCCCAGAGCAGCGCTCGGTTCGTGAATCATTCCCGCGGGCGCCACCACGGAATTCAAATCGGCATGGACCGCGATTGCGGCAATCAACAGCAGTCCGGGGATCACTCGTGTTTTCATCGGGTACGCTCCTTATTTGGTAACGGATAATTGTGTCGTTATCTCGGCGCCACGGCCTCGTACAATCGCCACGTAAGTTCCCGCGGCAATCCCGTTGCCCGGCGCACCCCATTGAAGGGCATTGCTTCCGACGTGCAGATCGAATGTTGCGAGCCGAATGCCGGCGACGGAATAGACGGAGAGCGTCGCGTCCGGTGCGCCGGCAGAGAGATTGTATCGGATCGTCACTACCCCCCGTGCGACGTCGGACCTGCATATGATTGCCGGATGTGAAGCATCGGTGCGGCCGGGATTGATCGTGGCCACGGACGAAAAAACGAAAGGCGCGCTATCCATCTGCCAGGTAACGGCCCAGATCAGAGCGGGAATGAAAAAAACGCACGCAACCACGCCGCATATTCTGTGAAGCATAAGCCCCGCCTTGGTGAAAGTGTGGAAGGCCCTGGTTTGCCAGGCAATATAATGCACAATGCTCCATGACACACGCAATATCGGACTCCAATATATCCAAAGTATTATCTTTATGCCGGTGTGATGATCTTTCGCGATGCCTCAACACAGACTGATTTCAAGATACATTGCGCACCAAGGAGTTTGCCGGTCCGCGGGATCTTGACGCCGCCGTAGTCAAACTCGAACGTGTCGCGCTCGGTGTCGCCTTTGAGGACCTTGCCGCCGGCGGAATTGGGAAACGCGATTTCCCTTGTTACCGCCGGCCCCCAACGGACCCACCCAGCGCCGGATAGCGGACCCACCTGACCGTTTTTTGCCCACTGTTCCAAACGAACCCACCCCTGTTTGATCGTTCACTGCTGCGAAGCTTGACTTACGCGTGGTGCATACTGCACGTTCATGTGCAGGAGGGCACTGCTATGAGACAT
>Ga0315284_10015442_pt1 | contig 10851 bp, 12 predicted proteins | sample YL17G09_16_MG_FD_203696 | JGI IMG/M metagenome (GOLD analysis project Ga0315284, IMG submission 203696) | Sediment microbial communities from Yellowstone Lake, YNP, Wyoming, USA - YL17G09_16 | ecosystem: Environmental > Aquatic > Freshwater > Lake > Sediment | place: USA: Wyoming | collected...
TGGCTTCGGCTTCGGCTGCTCGACCTGTTTCGGCGGCTTCGGCGCGACATAAGGCGGCTCGTCCGACTCCGGCGGGGCCGGCTCGACCACGACGACTTTGATGCATGTTCCCGCGCTCGGCGCGAAGCCCGGAGCGCAGGCGCAGCCGTCGCCGATCCTGATCTTCGGCCAATAGCAGGACACGACGTCCTGCTTCTTCTCGCATTCGCCGCCGTGCCGGTAATAGCCGGAGGCGCAATCGCAGCCGTTGCCGGCCTTGACCTCGGGGAATTCGCAGGACGCGGTCTTTGGCTCGTCCGGCTTCACGCAGCCTTTGCCGTTATGGGCAGGAACGTAGGGCGCCTTGCAGTCGACGATGACCTCAGGCTTCGGATAGACGCAGCCTTTCTTGGTCATGATCTTGGGCGGCTCGCATTTGGGCGTGACGGCGAGCTTGATGCAATCGCGCCTCTTCTTCGACCAGGTGTAACCGTCCGGGCAGCCTTTCGGCTCGGTGGTTTGCTGGTGTTGCTCCTCCTGCTGTTGTTGCTTCCGTCGGATCGCTTCATTGAGAATGATGGTGCCGACGCCGATCCCGATATCGACTCCGCCCAACCCGCCGCCACGGCGGTTGCCCCCGTGGTGGTAGTCTTCCTCGGCTCTGGCGGGGCGTGTCTGCGATCCTAACGCCGTCACTAGGAAAACCAGAGCGAGAGCGGCTGTGCAGACGCGATGCAATATGGGCATGACCCGTATCCCTGAGGCTCGGCACGGCAAAATCATAGCATTGTCGCTTCTGGCGCGTAGCCTAAATTCTACCCTCACTGGCGAAGAGAGAGGCAGCCATACAATCTCCGGCTTCTCCGTCCTGTTGAGGCGCCGCAAGACGTGCTTAACCCTCCGTCGCAAGCCGTTGTCCCGCAAGCCGCTTTTTCTTGACTTCCGGTGTGTATCGGAGCGCCTCCAGTCCATGACCAGGACCCTGATCGCCGCGGGGATCGTATCGCTCGGGATGGCGCTCGCCAATCCGCTCTCCGCCTTCGAGATCGAGACCAAGGCCCCACCCGACGCGCTGCTCGATTCCATGATCGGGCAGATGATCATGGTCGGCTTCGCCGGCAGCACCGAGCGCGTTTCCGGCGTGATCGCCGTGCGCGATCAGCTGGCGAAGGGCACCATCGGAGGCGTGGTTCTCTATCCGGAGAATATCGGGCCGCCCGAAGAGCTGCGCGCGCTGACGGCGTTCCTGCGCAACGCGAAATCATCGCCGGTCCCCTTCATCGCGGTCGATCAAGAAGGCGGTCTCGTGCAGCGCCTCACGCGGCGGAACGGCCACGGCTATTTTCCATCGGCGCTGAGCGTCGGCAGGAATCCGAGCTTCGCGTCTCCCGAGAGTGCCGAGAAGCTTTACGCGACGATGGCCGAGGATCTGGCGCACGCCGGCTTCAACCTCAATTTCGGTCCCGTGGTCGATCTCAACCTCAATCCCTCCAATCCCGTCATCGGACAGCGGGGGCGAAGCTTCGGCGCCGACCCCAATATCGTCACCAGGCTGGCGCGCGCCTTCATCATCGCTCATCGCCAGGCCAATATCGTCACCGTCGCCAAGCATTTCCCGGGCCACGGCTCGAGCCATGTGGACAGCCACAGAGCGCTGGCCGACGTCTCGGAGACTTGGAAGGAGATCGAGCTTGAGCCCTACCGGACGCTCGCCAAGGAGGGGATGCTCGATGCGGTGATGCTGGGGCACCTCTATCACCCGCGCTTCAGCGACGGGGCGCGGCTCCCCGCCTCGCTGTCGGGCCGCGCCGTCCAGGCTCTGCGGGCGAGCTATATCGGCTTCGACGGGGTGGTGGTGAGCGACGACCTGGAGATGAGCGCGGTGAGCGGCGACTATTCGTTCGAGGAGCGGGTGATCAAGTCGGTGAATGCCGGCACCGATCTCCTCGTCTTCTCCAATGTGGGGGTGGGAGACCCCGAGCTTGGCGTGAGGATCCACGCGGTCATCGCCGATGGCGTGCGCGACGGGCGCATCTCGCGCGCACGGATCGAGCAGGCCTACGGCAAGATCAAGTTATTGAAGCGCCGCCTCGCCGAGCACGACCTGCCCGGCAAGTGGTGAGGTCAATGATAGGCGTCGTGCTCGGAGGCTTCCCAGAACACGTAATAGGAATAGGCGGTGTAGCCCAGGATGATGGGAAGCAGTGGGATCGCGCCGTACAGCATAAAGAGCTGGCTGTCGGGCGCGGCGGCCGCCTGCCAGATGGTGATGTCCGGCGGAATGATGAAGGGGAACAGGCTCACGGCGAGGCCAGTGTAGCAGAGCATGAACAGCGCCACTCCGAGCAGGAAGGGCATATAGCGCTGGCGCAGCTTGAGCGATCGCCAGAGCGCCACGACGCTCGCGGCGGTGGCGAGCGGTACCGGGCTCAGCATCACCATATTGGCCGGCGTGAACCAGCGCGCGGCGATCTCCGGATGCAGGAATGGCGTCCAGACACTGAAGATGACGATGAAGGTCGCGACCGCCGCGAGGGCGCTGAAGGCGATGCCATAGGCCCATTCGCGCAAGGCCTCGTCGCCCTTCATGATGAGCCACCCGGCCGACAGCAGCACATAGCCCGAGAGCAGCGCCGCCGCGGTCAACACCGAGAACGGCGTCAGCCAGTCGAAGGCGCCGCCTGAGAATCTGTTGTCGGTGACGGCGAAGCCCTGCACGAAGGCCCCCATGATGGCGCCTTGCGTCAGCGCGGCAAGCATCGAGCCGAGAGTAAAGGCCAAGTCCCAGGTCCAGCGGTAGCGCTCGGACTTGAAGCGGAACTCGAAGGCGACGCCGCGCAGGATGAGCCCGATCAGCATGACAATGATGGGGAGATAGAGCGCGGGCAGCATGACGGAATAAGCCAGCGGAAACGCCGCGAGCAGGCCGCCGCCGCCAAGCACGAGCCAGGTCTCGTTGCCGTCCCAGAAGGGCGCCACCGAATTCATCATGGCGTCGCGGTCCTTGTGCGACGGGGCAAGCGGGAACAGCACGCCCAGCCCGAGATCGTAGCCCCCGAGCAGTACATAAAGGAACACCGCCAGCGCCAGGATCGCCGCCCACACGAGCGGCAGGATCACCGGCAAATATTCCGTCATCTGGCTTGCTGTCCCGGTCATGGATTTCCCGCCGCCGCCATGGGCCGGTGCGAAAGGTCCGCTTCGCCCTTCTCGGGCATAGGCGGCGTCGCGTCGGGCCCGCGCCGCACGAGCTTGGCAATGTAATAGAGGCCGGCGCCGAACACGATGCCGTAGACGAGCACGAACAGAATGAGCGAGGTGAGGACGCTGCCGCCCGGAACCGGCGACACCGCGTCGGCCGTGCGCAGCACGCCATAGACGGTCCAAGGCTGGCGCCCGACTTCGGCGGTGAACCAGCCGGCGAGCACGGCGAGGAAGCCGAGCGGCGACACCCAGGTGAGGACGCGCAAGAACCAGCGGCTCGCATAGAGCCGTCCCGTGAGCCAGAGCACCGAGCCGACGATGCCGACGGCGATCATGATCATCCCGATGCCGACCATGATGCGGAAGGCGAAGAACGGGATGATCGGATTGGGACGGTCCTCGGGCGGGAAGGATTTCAGCCCTTTGATCTCGCCGTCCCATGCATGGGTGAGGATCAGGCTGCCGAGCGCCGGAATGGCAAGCTGGTAATGGTTGGTCTCGGCCTTGGGATCGGGAATCGCGAACAGGATCAGCGGCACGCGGCTGCCGGTTTCCCAGTGCGCCTCCAGCGCCGCGACCTTGGCGGGCTGATGCTCCAGAGTGTTCAGCCCGTGCAGGTCGCCGATGACGAGCTGGAGCGGGGCGAGCCAGACCAGCAGGCTCAAGCCCATGCCGAGCATGATGCGCCCATGCGGCACGCTCTTATTCCGCAAGATGTACCAGGCGCCGATGCCGGCCACGATGAAGGCCGTGGTGAGATAGGCAGCCGCCACCATATGCGCGAACCGGTAGGGAAAGGACGGGTTGAAGATGACCTCCCACCAATCCGTTACATGCAGCACGCCGTCCTCGGCGACGCGGAAGCCGGCAGGGGTCTGCATCCAGCTATTGGCCGACAGGATCCAGAAGGCCGAGATCGCGGTGCCGAGCGCCACCATGCAGGTGGCAAAGAAATGCACGGGCTTCGACACGCGCTGCCAGCCGAACAGCATGATGCCGAGAAAACCGGCCTCGAGAAAGAAAGCGGTCAGCACCTCGTAGGACATCAAGGGGCCGATGACGTTGCCGCCGCGGCGCGACAGCTCGCTCCAATTGGTGCCGAACTCGTAGGAGAGCACGACGCCCGAGACCACGCCCATGCCGAAGGACACGGCGAAAATCTTGGTCCAGTGCAAGGCGATGTCCATGTAGATCGCCTTGCCGGTCTTCAGCCACAGCGCCTCGAGCACGAGGAGCCAGGCGGCAAGCCCGATGGTGAAGGACGGAAAAAGAATGTGGAAGGAGATGGTGAAGGCGAACTGGATGCGCGAAAGCAGAAGCGGGTCGAGCTCAGGCATCTTCGCGTCTCACCTTTGGGGTGCCGAACGCCGCCCCGCGGCGACTCATGAGGGCTCCCCAAGAGTAACGGTGTGCGGCGGCCGAGGCAAAGCAGCATTATGGCCGCATAGCGGGCCCTCGGGCTCAAGTCCGGTCGGCTACCGAAGCGGCCAAGGCCGCCGCGTGCGTTTTTCGCGACTCCGCGCCGAAGCAGCAGAACACGACGCGCTGCATCGCGGTGCTGTGCGAAAGCGCATCGAGCACGGTGCGCAGCGCGATCCGCGCGGCGCGGTCGGGCGGAAAGCCGTAAGCGCCGGTCGAGATGGCGGGATAAGCGATCGAGGCGAGGCCGTGAGCCTCCGCCAGCGCGAGGCTGTTGCGGTAGCAATCGGCAAGCTGGCGGTCCTCGCCACGCTCGCCGCCGCCCCAGATGGGGCCTACCGTGTGGATGACGTAGCGCGCGGGCAACAGAAAGCCCGGCGTGATCTTGGCCTCGCCCGTCTCGCAACCGCCGAGCTTGGCGCAGGCCGCGTGGAGCTCGGGGCCCGCGGCGCGGTGGATGGCGCCATCGACGCCGCCGCCGCCAAGCAGCGTCTTATTGGCGGCGTTCACGATAGCGTCGATATCGAGCCTGGTGATGTCGCCCTCGACGATGGCGATGCGCTGGGGCATGGGTCTATTGCACGCTCGAATTCGCTTCCGATCAAGGTCGACCCTATGAGCAAGAAGGAATGGCACGTCGAACCCGGCCTCAACCCCTTCAGTCTGGGTGGCCCAGAGTTCGTATGGCGCCTCCGCGACGAAAAGGGCTGGTTCGAGCTGTGGACCAAGCAGAAAGACGCCTGGAGCAAGGCTCGCTCTCTCGCCCGCGAGCACGGAGGCCGCGCTGTCCTGCACAGGAAGGATGGGTCGGTAAGATCGACGGTCGGCCGCGGCGACCCGAAATCGGACTAAGTGCCCTTCGCCGCAAGGCTTGACGGGGGCCCCTGATGTTATGTTATATCATCGCGCATGAACGCCGCCCATCACCACCACGACGCCAAGCTTTCGCGTAATCAGAGCGAGATCCTCTCCTGCCTGCGCAAAGCCAAAGAGCCCATGAGCGCCTACGCCATTCTCGATCGGGTGAGGGTTTCGGGCATCTCGCACCCGCCCACGGTCTATCGCGCGCTGAACGAGCTGATGGAAAAGGGGATGGTGCACCGTCTCCAGTCGCGCTCGGCCTTCATCGCCTGCGGTCACGGCGCCTGCGACGGCAAGTTCGCCTTCGCCATCTGCCGGCTATGCGAGAAGGTGGTGGAGATTCCCCTTTCCGACGCGGACCAGGCGGCGCTGCTTAGTCTGGCGCCGGATGAGATCGCGCCCGAGCAGGTGACGCTCGAGATCGCAGGCCTCTGCGAGATCTGCCGTCCGGCTTAGAGCCGGCCCTCAGAAAAGGAATCGAGATGCGGTCGGAGCAGCAGGGTGGGCTTCATCGTCATGTGGCGCTGGTCGCCACCGCAGGCGAGGCAACGCCGGTCCCGCACGCTCATTCCGCCGCGCCGAGATCGCTCGCGCACGGGGTCTCGCTGTTGCGTCTCTCCGTGCCGGCGCGGCTCCTGATCGTGGCGGTCGCCTCAGCGCTGCTTTGGGGCGCGGTGCTGTGGGCCTTGAATTGAGCATGAAGAGCAAAGAGCCCGCCATCGTCTTTTCCGACCTGACGCTCGGTTACGACCGGCATCCCGCAGTGCATCACATCAATGGCGAGGTTCGGCGCGGCGAGCTGCTGGCCATCGTGGGTCCGAACGGCGCCGGCAAGTCGACGCTGCTCAAGGGCATCATGGGCGAGCTCTCCCCGCTCAGCGGCACACTCAAGCTCGACGGGCTGACGAAATCCGACATCGCCTATCTGCCGCAACAGATCGAGATCGATCGAAGCTTCCCCATCTCGGTGTTCGACTGCGTGGCGATGGGGCTCTGGCGCAAGATCGGCGCACTCCGCGGCCTTGACGGCGAGCGCGAAGCCGAGGTCGCTCGCGCGCTGGCGACCGTCGGTCTGCAAGACCTCGGGCATCGCCCGGTCGGCGCGCTGTCGGGCGGCCAGTTCCAGCGCGTGCTGTTCGCGCGGCTCTTGCTCCAGGACGCCTCCCTGATTTTGTTGGACGAGCCGTTCCGCGCCGTCGACACCAAGACCATCGCCGATCTCGTCGCGCTGATTCTGCATTGGCATGAAGAAGGGCGCACCGTGCTCGCCGCGCTGCACGACATGGAGCAGGTGCGCGCGCATTTTCCGACCACGCTCCTCGTCGCGCGCGAAATCGTGGCCTGGGGCGAGACGCGCAAGGTGCTGACCCCGGCAAATCTGTTGAAGTCGCGCCAGCTGGTCGAGGCCTTCGACGAGCACGCGGAGATCTGCGCGCGCGACGAGGGCGCACGCGAGCGGCAGCCGGCATGATCGACGCGATCACAAGCCCTTTCATCGAGTTCTCCTTCATGCGCCGCGCGCTGGTGGGCTGCCTCGCGCTGTCGCTCGGGGCGCCTCCCATCGGCGTGTTCCTGATGCTCCGGCGCATGAGCCTGATGGGCGACGCCATGAGCCACGCCATCCTTCCGGGCGCTGCGATCGGTTATCTCGTGGCCGGGCTGTCGCTGCCGGCCATGTCGCTCGGCGGCTTCGTCGCGGGGATCGCCGTGGCGCTCGCCGCGGGGATCGTCGCGCGCACCACCGGCTTGCGCGAGGATGCGAGCCTGGCCGCCTTCTATCTCGTGTCGCTGGCGCTCGGCGTGCTGATCGTCTCGGTGAGGGGCAGCAATATCGACCTGCTGCACGTGCTGTTCGGCACCGTGCTCGCGCTCGACGATGCGGCGCTCATTCTGGTTGCCGCGATTTCCACCGTCACGCTGGTGGTGCTGGCGGCGATCTACCGCCCACTCGTGCTCGAATGCTTCGATCCGCAGTTCCTGCGCTCGGCGAGCAATCTGAGCTCGGCCACGCATTTTACCTTCCTCGTATTGGTGGTGCTCAATCTGGTGGCGGGCTTCCAGGCGCTCGGCACGCTGATGGCGGTCGGCATCATGCTGCTTCCTGCCGTCGCCGCCCGTTTCTGGGCGGAGGATGTCTCGGGGATGATCCTGGTCGCCGTGGCGATCGCGTTTACCTCGAGCCTGTCCGGGTTGCTTCTCTCCTATTACGCCAATGTGCCGACGGGGCCCGCGATCATCCTCCTGTGCGGCATCTCCTATCTCCTCTCGATGCTGCTGGGCGCACGCGGCGGCCTCATCTATCGCCTCCTCCCGCGCAAGCATCTGGAAGCCTGATCCCCTCAAACGAAGGAGTGCTGTCATGAACAAGCGTATTCTCTTGCAAGCCGGATTGGCGCTCGCGCTTCTCTTCGCTCTATCGGCCGGAGCGGACGCCGCGGACAAGGTCAAGGCCGTCGCCTCGTTCAGCATTCTCGGCGACATGGTGAGCCAAGTCGGCGGCGACCGCGTTGAGGTCGTCACGCTGGTCGGGCCTGACGGCGACGCGCATGTCTACGAGCCGACCCCTGCCGACGCCAAGAACCTCGCCGGTGCTGCAATCCTGTTCGTCAACGGCCTCGGCTTCGAAGGCTGGATGGACCGGCTGGAGAAATCCTCGGGCTTCAAGGGCAAGGTGGTGGTGGCGAGCACGGGTGTGAAGGCGCGCACCATGGTCGAGGAGGAAGGCGGCAAGCCGGAGACGATCACCGATCCGCATGCCTGGCAGAGTCTCGCCAACGGCAAGCTCTATGTCGGCAATATCCGCGACGGGCTGATCGCCGCCGACCCCGACGGCAAGTCCGTCTACGAGGCGAACGCCGCCAAATATCTCGGCGAGATCATGCAGGAGGACGACGCGGTGAAGGCCGCGCTCGCGACGCTGTCCAAGGAGCGGCGCAAGATCATCACCAGCCACGACGCCTTCGGCTATTTCGGCGCGGCTTACGGGCTCGAAGTCATCGCGCCTGAAGGCGTCAGCACCGAGAGCGAGGCCTCGGCCCAGGACGTGGCCAAGATCATCCGTCAGATCAAGGCGGAGAAGATCCCCGCCGTGTTCATGGAGAACATCACCGACCATCGCCTGCTCGACCAGATCGCGTCCGAGACTAACGCCAAGATCGGCGGCACGCTCTATACCGATGCGCTGTCGGGCGCGGATGGCCCGGCAGGCACCTATCTCGACATGTTCCGCCACAATGTCGGCACGCTGACCGCGGCGCTGTCGTCTTAGCGGAGGAGATTGCTCGGCTCCCGTGCGCTACACTGGCGGCGGGAGCTAAAGCATGATTTCGGCCAAGCGAGCCAATTGGTTTGCAATCGCGGGCGCGGTTTTTCTAGCGGCGATTGCGGTCGATTCGCTCGTCCCGGTCGCGTGGCAGATACGCACCGGGCTGCACTGGCTGATCGAGCACTTCCTCGCTTATTTCGTTGTGGCATTCGTCCTCTGCTTCGCCTGGTCCCGGCCCTTCATCGTGGCAGGGGCACTCATGGCTTTGGCAGGAGCGACGGAGGCGCTACAGGGCCTGACCGCCGATCGCATCCCCGACCTGCCCACGGCCTTCTGCGGAGCCGCGGGCGCGCTGACCGGCGCGCTCCTGGCCGACCTCTGCGTGGGGGCAGGGCGGGGCGGGCGGGGGCGGGCAGAAGCCCCGGCGGACGGGGCCTGAGGCTCTGGCGCGGGCGTGCGAAATCTGATGTATCCTGGGCCCATGGACAGCTCACCGCGCCGACAGGCGATCCCAGTCAGGATCGGCAGCGTCACCATCGGTGGCGAGGCCCCTGTCGTCGTGCAGTCGATGACCAATACCGATACGGCGGATATCGAGGCGACCGCGGCCCAGGTCGCGGCGCTGGCGCGCGCCGGATCCGAGCTGGTGCGCATCACAGTGGACCGCGCCGAGGCCGCCGCCGCCGTGCCTTACATCCGCGAGCGGCTCGACAGTCTCGGGCTGGAGGCGCCGCTGATCGGCGACTTCCATTATAACGGCCACACGCTGCTGAAAGATCATCCAGCCTGCGCCGCTTCGCTCGCCAAATACCGCATCAATCCCGGCAATGTCGGCTTCAAGGACAAGCGCGACCGGCAGTTCGCCGAGATCATCGAGATCGCGCTTCAGCACGGCAAGCCGGTGCGTATCGGGGTGAACTGGGGAAGTCTTGACCAAGAGCTTCTGACGCGCCTGATGGACGAAAATGCCCGAGAGCCCGAGCCGAAAGATGCGCGCGAGGTGATGCATGAGGCGATCGTGCAGTCGGCGTTGCTGAGCGCCGAGCGCGCGATCGAGCTTGGCCTTGGACCCGACCGCATCGTGCTCTCGGCCAAGGTCAGCGCCGTGCAGGATCTGATCGCGGTCTATTGCCTGCTCGCCGCCCGCTCGAAGCTCGCGCTGCATCTCGGACTGACCGAAGCGGGCATGGGGTCGAAGGGCATCGTCGCTTCGTCCGCCGCGCTCGCCGTGCTGCTCCAGCAAGGGATCGGCGACACCATCCGCATTTCGCTCACGCCCGAGCCGAACGGCGACCGCACGCTCGAGGTGAAGGTTGCGCAAGAATTGCTGCAGAGCATGGGTTTCAGGAGCTTCGTGCCGCTGGTCGCCGCCTGCCCCGGCTGCGGGCGCACCACCTCGACCACCTTCCAGGAGCTGGCCCGCGACATCCAGGATTTCATCCGCGACGAGATGCCCGCGTGGAAGCGCCGCTATCCGGGGGTGGAGACGCTCACCGTCGCGGTGATGGGCTGCATCGTCAACGGGCCCGGCGAATCGAAGCAGGCCAATATCGGCATCTCGCTGCCCGGCACGGGCGAGGCACCGGCGGCGCCCGTGTTCGTCGACGGCAAGAAAGTCGCGACCTTGCGCGGGCCTGGCGCTGCCGCCGATTTCAAGCAGATGGTGCTCGATTATATCGAGCGGCGGTTCGGCCAGGGCGCCATCGGGCGCGACGCGGCGGAGTAGGGTTGCGCGCTGCTATTGAACGTCGACCGAAAACGTGATGGTTATTTGCTGCGACTCACCGCCAGTCGCCGCTGTCCAAGGACCCGAAAGCGCGAAATGATCGCGTCCCTGCCACCCCGGGGCCGGTTGATAAATCACGTGTCCAGCACGCCACTCGACGGTCCCGTTTTTGGGTTGAATCAAGTCGGGGTTCGGGCCGTCGTAGCCCGCCATAAGTTCGAAATCACAGACTGTATCGCGGAACGCGAGTATCTCAACGTCGGGCACGCGTTCCCCCAACGTGCACTTCTTGGAGGCGGGTGGGGCTTCTGCCGATCCTGCCGGCGGCGGCTCGGCCGGCGCTTCCGGCGGCGGCGTCACGGCAACTTGTTTGAGTTCCTCGATGCGCGCGTTCACG
>Ga0315284_10015443_pt1 | contig 10851 bp, 6 predicted proteins | sample YL17G09_16_MG_FD_203696 | JGI IMG/M metagenome (GOLD analysis project Ga0315284, IMG submission 203696) | Sediment microbial communities from Yellowstone Lake, YNP, Wyoming, USA - YL17G09_16 | ecosystem: Environmental > Aquatic > Freshwater > Lake > Sediment | place: USA: Wyoming | collected...
GGCTGGTTCGCGCTCTCGCGTGACGCGCCCGCGTGGACGCAACGGTATCTCGGGGTGATGCGCTTGAGCTATGAGCAAAAACGCGCCGGGTTTTCTCCGCCCTTCCGCATCTATGAAGATGAGGGCCGCGCCGCCTGGCCGCAGGGCGGCCAGGCGCACATTGCGCCATCGGCCCTGGCGTTGCGCGAGGCAGTCGCCACACCACCGCTGGAATTGCCGGTGACTTTTGATAGCCTCACGCTGCTGGGCTATACGCTGGATCGGTCCGCTCTCAAGCCGGGCGAGACGGCTCTCCTAGAAACGGTCTGGCGCGTAGAGAGCGTGCCGGTGCGGTTGCTTTCGGTGATGGCCCAGGCGCTCGGATCGGATGGGCACGTCGTGGTTCAGGGGGATGGGTTGGGCGTGCCCATCGAAAGCTGGCAGCCCGGCGATGTGTTTACGCAGCGACACTTGCTGACCCTGCCCAAGACTATCTCGCCTGGCGCCTATTGGATTCAGATTGGCGTTTACTGGCTGGACAATGGAGAACGCTGGCCCGCACGGGACCAGCGCGCCACAGGCGACCGCGCGCTGTTGTTGGCGTTGAAGGTGAATCCTTGAATCGCCGTCCGGCATGGTATCTCTGGATAGCCGTAGGGATGCTGCTCGTGTTGTTCGCTTTGACGACGCAGGGAGCGCGGCGCACCTCCCTCACCTACGACGAGCCGATTTACATTGCCGCCGGGTATTCTGATCTTGCCACCGGCGATTTGCACTGGCATCACCCTCCACTCATCAATCACCCTCCGCTGATCAATGTACTGGCGACGTGGCCGCTGCTGCTTTCACCGTATCGCCCTGACCCGACAACCGTGCCGGGCTGGGGGAGCGAGAATGTGTTGGGCTTTGCGCGAGCGTTGCTGCCCAGGCTGGGGCCGCTGGAAGCGGTGACGTTTGCCACTCGCCTACCTATTATGTGGCTGGCGTTGTTGCTGGGCGCGCTGGTATGCCGATGGGCCGGGCAGGCAGGCGGCCGCCTGGCAGGGCTGCTGGCACTGGGATTATTTGTCTTGAATCCCGAGATGATCACGCACGCACAGCTCTGCACGACCGACATGGGATTGGCCGCATTTGCTTTTGCGTCGTGTTACGCGCTGGCTCGATTTTTGCGACGGCCTGGCTGGGCGTGGCTGGCTGCGAGCGGCCTGGCATTGGGTATGACGCTTTCCAGCAAAGCCTCCGGTGCATTGTTTGCAGTCGCGGGTGGATTGGTCGTGATCCTGGGCGCGTGGATCACTAACAAGTCTTCCGGGCGCACAATTGGCTTTTGGCTGACGCTCGCCGAGCGGCTGGCGGCTTGGGGTGGATTGGCGTTCCTGGTCTTGTGGGCAACCTGGCTGTTCGAAGTTCGCGCGCTGCCGGGCCTGCCCATCCCATTGCCGGCCGCGTCGTACTGGGCCGGATGGCAGCACATACGCTCATACGTGAGCGTAGGCCAGCTAACCTTTCTGGCGGGCAGATTATACTCAGGGCATCATTGGGCGTACTTTCCGCTGGCGACGCTGGTCAAGACGCCATTGCCCGTTTTGATCGGCCTGGCGTTGGCGATCGGCGTGAGCGCCCGACGCGGTGCGCGGCCCCTATGGAGCACGCTGCCTTTGCTCATTGTGCCACTGGCCTATGCGGCGCTGACCGTCGTCTCCGTCCTGAACATCGGCTATCGCCTCCTCCTGCCCATATGGCCGTTCGTCTTTGTCTTTATCGCTGTTCAAACCTCAAATGTCAAGCGCCAAACGTCAAACGTCATTTTGTCACCTGGCCTCCTTGTCTCTGCGCTTTTCGTCTGGTATGCGTGGGGCACGCTGAGCGTCTGGCCGCACACATTGACTTACTTTAACGAACTGGCCGGCGGGCCGGACAATGGCTATCGCTACCTGGCCGATTCGAGCGCGGATTGGGGGCAGGCGATCAAAGAGCTGCGGGCTTTTGTGGACGCGAACCGCACGCGCGGTGTAAAGCTGGCGGCGTTCTCGTCGCTGGACCCGGCGATCTATGATTTTACTTTCGAGCGCATTCCTCCGACCGTCGGCGCACCCGTATTCTTGCCGGGGCGCTTTAATCCTGCGCCGGGGACGTATGCCATCAGCGTCACGCCGCTGCAAGGGCTGTGGCTGCTCGATCCCGATACGTACGATTGGTTCCGTCGCCAGACGCCGATTGCCAAGGTAGGTCACGCAATTTTTGTGTACCAGGTCAAACCGCGCGATCCGGCTCTGACCTGGGTCGCTCAATGCGATTCGGGCGGACCCATACTCGATCCCGAGCAAGTTGCCTCCGGCTTTGGGCGCAGAGATTTGCGTGCGCTGCGTTTCGATTGCGCGACAAGTTGGATCTATCCCGCTGGAGCAGGATGGTACGTCCTGCCGCTGTCGGCGGAACACAAGCGCGACCCGTTCGCGCGCGAGCGGCTCGCCGAGGCGCGACTGGCTTTTACGCAAAATCAGACGACGTTCGGGCCGGCCGTGGCAATATACGATTTTGCGGGCCGGGGAGTTGTAAAGCCTGTTGCACCGTTGGACGGCCCTCTGGATTATCTGGGGAGCAAAGTGATTCACGCTGCTCGCAGCATAGAACTGGAAACCACGTGGCAGGCGACGGCTGTCCCCACCGCACCGCTTTCGTTGATGGCGCATTTGATCGGCGCGGACGGCAGCGTGCTGGCTGTGGGCGATGCGTTGGGCGTGCCGCCGGAACAATGGCAACCTGGCGATGTGATCGTGCAGCGGCACACGTTGACCTTGCCGGACAACCTATCCCCGGGCACATACTGGGTGCGAACGGACGCTTACTGGATTTTGCAAGATGGCGTGCATCGCATCGGCATGCGACCCGACAAACGTCCCGAAGAAGGCGACGCAGTATGGCTGACGCCGGTTGAGGTGACGTGGTGAAGCGGAGCAAGTCATCTTGAGTCACAGATTTTCAATCGGGTTGCTCGTCGTGGCCTATTTGGCGCTGGCCATAGCTTATGGCCTCGTCATCCCGCCCTTTGAGAATCTGGATGAGGTCGAGCATTTCGGCGTGGTGCGCTATGTGACCGATACTGGCCGCCTGCCCGTGCAAGGGGATACGGCGCTGACGACGTACCACATTCGTCAGGAAGCCAGCCAGCCGCCGTTGTATTACCTGCTGGCCGCGCCGCTGCTGCGCCTGACAGGCGTCTCCACTGCCGATACGCGAGTTTACCTGACGCCCAACCCCTACGTCACCTGCGGCACAGAGGCCACCCGCGCCAACAAGGCTGTGCTGCGTCACGATTCATTCGCTGAAGCATTCCCATGGCGCGGCGCCTTACTTGCCTTGCATCTGTTGCGAATGTTGTCTACGGTGCTTCAGGCATCCACCGTCGTCGGCGTGTATGCGATTGCGCGGCGAGCCTTTCCGCACAAGCCGGGTGTGCCACTGCTCGCTACCGCGCTGACAGCATTTAATCCGCAATTCCTGATCGTCGCCAGTGGCGTCAACAACGACAACGTTGCCACGCCCGTCATCACCTGGGCGCTGTACGTGACAGTACTCGTAGCCCAGGAGGGCCTCTCGCTCCGGCGCGCGCTCGCGCTGGGTGCGCTGATTGGATTGGCGGCGCTTTCCAAGTTGACCGGCCTGCTGCTTTTGCTGCTTGTGGCGCTGGCAGTCATCCTCAATTTCAAATCTCAAATTTCAAATTCCAAGTCAGCAAATCGGCAAATCTGCAATCTGCAATCTGCAATCTGCAACGTCACAATTTTAGGGGGCGCGGCACTGGTCGTGGCTGGTTGGTGGTACATCCGCAACTGGCAGTTGTACCGCGATCCGCTCGGCCTGGGGCCTATGCTGGACATTGTAGGACGGCGTGGGTCGGTGCCTCTAGAATTGATGCTTTCTGAGCTGGGCCTCGTCTTTCGCTCCTACTGGGGGCAGTTTCCGTGCGCGTTCTTCGACAGCCAACTGTATTACACGGCCTGGATGATCGCCGCCACGCTCGGCCTGATCGGCCTCCTGATCGGCCTGCGCCGCTCTGACGCATCCCGCACACCTGCACTTGCGCTAAAGCGCAGCGCAGGTGCAAGTGTCACGCATCACGCATCACGTTTCACGTTTCACGTTTTAGCGTCGTGGCTGGCTCTGGTACTGATCGGCTGGTTGCGCTGGAACCTGACTACACCTGCTCCCGGCGGACGATTGCTCTTCACTGCCGTGGGCGCCGTCTCCACGCTGCTGGCCTATGGCTTGACTCGCCTGCCGCCACTATTTTCTCCGCGCTCTTCGCTCCACGCTCTTTGCTCCACGTTCTTCGCTTATGGCAGCTCGGTGGCAATGGTCGGCGTAGGAGTGTTTGCGTTACTGGCCTGGGTGTACCCGCTGTTCGCTCCGCCTCCGCTGGTGAATGCAGATATTCGTCCACAGCATCCGCTTCAAGCACAGTTTGGTGAAAGCATGGGTTTGCTGGGCTACGATTTGCGCACCGAGTCTCTGGCACCTGGTCACTACCTGGACGTGACACTGTACTGGCGCGCGCTTGGGCGGATGTCGCCGGATTACACGCTAGCACTGCAACTGGCGGCGACTGCGCCGGGTGACACACGCACGCTGCTCAATTTCAACACCTGGCCCGGCGGTGGAAATCTGCCCACATCGGTCTGGCCCGTCGGCCCGGTGATTGTAGATCGCTACCGCGTACCGCTGCCATCGGACACCGGAATGACGCAAGCATGGCGATTCCAGGCGCTCTTGTACAACGCGCCCAGCGGCACACGGCTGCCGCTGGTGTTGGATACTCAACCGAGCGGGCAAGTATTGACATTGGGCACATTCCGCGTAAAGGGCACGACGACTGTCACGTTACCTGACGCTGCACGTCTGCCCTCGCCGGTCACGTTCGACCAGGCGATTGACTTGACGCACGCGCAGGTGGAACAGCAACCCGACGGCGTGCACGTGCGTTTGCTATGGCAAAGCCTCAACCCACTGCCGCGTGACGTAACGGTTTTCGTGCACGCTTACGATGTCGGCGGCGCGTTGGTGGCTACGGGCGATGGCCCACCGCTGGCAGGCAATTTTCCCACATCGTTCTGGCAGACTGGCGATCAGGTGTTGGACGATCATGTGCTCGCTCTGCCTGGCACTCTATCATTGAACGACGTGCAAGTGACGGTGGGACTGTACCCGCCTGAAGATGGAGGGCGCTTGCTTGCCGTGCAGGGCGTGACGCGCCTGCCAAATGATGAGAGGGTTGTCTGGCCCAAGTGAATCAATGATACAATCACCCGCCATGAGCACAACGCAATCTCCTCGGTACTTTGGGCTGAACGCCAAGTACGCGGCGCTGCTTGCCGTAATTCTGCTCGGCGCGCTCGCAGCCATTTTCGTCGCGCAGCAGATCATTGCCTACCGCGACTATCCCTTCGATACCGACGAAGTGTTCCACGCCAACGGCGGATCGATGCTGGCGCTCGACTTGCGTGCAGGCGACCTGGGTGCATTCGCCGCGGACTCGTACCGGCGGAGCGCATACCCGCCGGCCTTTTCGTGGCTGGAAGCGCCCGTGTTTTTGATCGCGGGCGCGTCGCCGTTCGTCGCGCGGATGTGCAGCCTGGCCTGCCTGCTCGCGGCGGCGCTGATCATCTATGCGCTTGGCCTGGAACTCGAGCGATTCGGCTGGCTCATCGGGCTTGTCTCGGTAAGGCTGACGTTGACCGCACAGACGATCCTCACGTATTCTGCGATGGCGGTCTGGGCTGCTGCCGCTTGTCTGGCCTACTTGGTCATCACACGCCGCTGGGCATTGTTCGCCAAGGCGCTCGCGCTCTACGCTAGGTTCGGGCTGGCGCTCGTTGGCTTGCTCCAGGTAATGACGAACGGCGCGTTCTTTCAGAACCTGGTCATCAGTAATCTCGAGGCGTGGAAGTTTGGCCGTTGGCAGGCCGCCATAGAGCGCGTGTGGGCGATGTATCCGTTGGCGATCCTCGCCGGTGTTGTCACGCTCGTTTTGGCGCTGAGGCGGCGGTGGCCCGCGCTGCCGGCGCTGTACCTGGCATTTGCCTGGGTTTCGTCGGTGACGACCGGCAAGATTGGCGCGTACATCAACCACCTGCTTGAGGCCAACATCGCAACGTGGCTAGCGTGCGGGCTGCTTCTGGGCTGGGCCGAGAGGAGCAAGCGGTTGCTGTGGTCGCTGCTTGCCTCGGCTGCTTTGCTTGGCCAGGTGGCGATGATGGTTCATCTGCCCTTTAGCATACAAAGTGGAGTCCTCCCGCCCTGGACGGCGCTCAGGCCAATTGTGCAACCGTGGCTCAAGTCAAGCCGCGCGTCGTATTTGTGGACGCCGGCGCAGGCGGACCGGCAATCAGCCGATGCGCTTGACCAACGGGTTCGTCAGACGACCGGGCTGATTCTTTCGGAAGATAGTTCGTTCTCGGCCTCGCATGGTCGCCCGATGTGGATTCAGATTCAGCCGTTTACACAGCTTGCCCTGGCCGGCAAGTGGGACCAGACGCCATTCCTCAACCAGATCCGCAGCCACCAGTTCGATTTGATCCTTCTCCAGTTCGACATCCAAGATGATGTGTTGGCCCAACGTCCCTCCCTGATGACGCCAGAGATGATTGACGCCATCCGGTCGAGCTACGTTCTGGAACAGAAATTGTGGTTCTACAACGTCTACGTACCGCGCAAGTGAGAGTGTATCAAAAAGCGGGGCGACATTCCCATGTCGCCAGCAGCCGCAGAGGGATGCGGCTGCTGCGAAAAAATGACTTTTAAGCGACACAGGAACAGAGTTGTGACATCCGGTCGAAATGTAAAAGAGGCTGAGGTTCATGCGCTCTAAACTGGGACGGTGTATGCGCTCGCCGCTGTTCTGGCTGGCCTGCCTGTACCTTGCGGTCGGCGTCATCTATGCCTCGGTCACCCCGCCGCTGGAAAAGTCGGACGAGCACGGCCATTACGGCTACATCTTGTACCTGCGGGAATATCGCGCGCTACCGACTCTCCGTCCTTACTCGGGGTCGCAGCCAGTTAAATTCAAAGGAGCCGATCAGCCGTCTACCTGGTTGTGGTTGGCGTCCGAATTCAGGCAGCCTCCTCTGTATTACATCGTCGCAGCGGCGCTGACCAGTTGGCTGCCCGACGATCCGGACCCGGATCAGTTGGTCGTGCTCAACCCGTACGCGCGGTCTGCGGTGCCGGTGTATCGGAACGATAACCGGAATCGTTTTCTACATCCACCAGAGATGACGCCGCTGATCCTGGCTACCAGACTGGTGACGTTGCTTTTCGGCCTGGGAAGTATGTTAGCTTCGTACTGGCTTGCGGCGCAACTGTTCCCCAAGAATTCACTAGTGCCGGTAACGACAGCGGCTATCGTCGGGTTTCAGCCCACCTTTTTATACATCGCAACCGCAGTCAATAACGACGCCGCCATCGCTTTTCTGGGCACCTTGATAGGGACCATTCTGATGTATCGTCTGCGCCAGGGCCCCCTGCCCCATTTTGCGGTCATGGTGGGGGCACTCTTGGGCCTAGCGAGCATCACCAAAGTCAGCGGGCTGGCCTTTTTCCCATTGGTGGGTTTGGCGCTGCTCTGGATTCACCGTGGTCTTCGTTCCGCCCTTTTCCGTGACGGTATCATCATCGTCGCGGCTGCCCTGCTCATCGGTGGATGGTGGTATGTGCGAAATGCCATATTCTACAATGACCCATTCACGGCTGCTGCACATGCTACCAAAGGCGCCACCGAGGTAAGGCCGCTGCTCAGCAGACTGAGCGACTTGCCGGCCGTCGAACACACGTACTGGGCAAACCCGGCGCATATCTTTGTCAGCGCGATTGGGCTGGATCAACTGTTGATCTGGTGGGGGCGCATCAGCCTGGGGCTGCTGGTAGTGGGCAGCCTGCTCAACTACAAATCTATTCGAGCCAACCTGCCGGCCTGGATTGTGCTATTGAGCTGGCCGGCCACTTTTTTGTTTTTGCTGATCGGGTATTGGGATCAACAAGTCGCCTGGTCTTTGGGGCGACTGCTGTTTCCCGCTATTGCGCCCACCACTCTATTGTTGGTTTTGGGGTGGCACTCTGCGTTCCCCTCGCGTTGGCGGCGCACTATCTTGACGCTCTGCGCGGGAACTGTCATGGTCGTCGGCGTGCTGGTCCCTTTTGTGAGCGTGCGCCCGCTTTACCATCCCTCGCGCGAATGGCAGGCGGAACAAGTCGAACATCCTGTGGGGACCGTGTTTGTGGATCCCCAGACGGGGCCGGTCGCTCAACTGATCGGCTACAATTTGCCCAGGCCGTATGCTGTTCCCGGAACCTATTTCCCGGTCGAGTTGTGCTGGAAGCCCTTGGGCCAGACGAATACACCCTATGCCGCGTTTGTCAATCTGCTAGACCTCAGCCAGCTGAGCACCAATGACTCTCCAGGGACATGGGGGCGGCGAGAAACGTATCCGGGATTGGGCAACCGCCCAACGGACCGGTGGACGCTCTTCCAGGTGTTCTGCGACATGGTTTTCATCCGGGTTTTTCCAGAAACGCCGACGCCCATGAGCGCTGCCATCGAAGTCGGGTTCACCGACGCGGAAAAGGAAAATCGCTTGCTGGCGGTGGATCCGGCGGGCGATCCCATCGCTTTAGCGGTTATCGGACGCGCGCCGATTCTCTTGCCACAGGAAGCGCCGACGGCCAGGCAACCGGCAAGTTACATCCTGGACAATGCTATCGGGCTGGATCGCGCGCAGATCTCTGGCGATGCAGACGGTTCGCTCACACTGACTGTGACCTGGCAGTCATTACAACCTGTTCTATACGACGCTACAATGTTCATTCATCTGCGAGGGGCAGACGGAAATATCCTGGCGCAGGCAGATCGTCAGCCGTTGAATGGCCGTTTCCCCACGTCGTCTTGGCTTCCGGGCCAGGTGATTACCGACGTGGTCAGTCTGTCGCTTGGCCCCGATGCGTATGACAAACCGCTGGTATTGAATGTTGGCATGTATGTGTGGCCGTCTCTGCAGCGCCTCCCTGTGCGAGATGCATCCGGCGCTCTGCAACCGGAGCATACGATCGTGATGGATGTTCCACCTCTGCGTTCTGCCAGGTGAGTGCGCGGGTGCGCGTCAAAGTTTTTACCAAGCTTGTCGCCACTCGTAAAAATCAAGCTATTTGGTCGCCTTGGGATGTTGTTTGCCACTATGTTTCGACAAAGGTCGCTCGAACAAGTAGCACATATGGTGCGTCGGCGGCTATTCGCGAGAGTCAGGCCATAGGTGGTGGTACTGCTGTCTCAAAACTTTGACGCGCACCCCGAGTGCGCATGGACATTGACTTTCGCGCAAGTTTAGGTTACACTTGCACGACCCTCCAGAAAAAGGCTGAATAGTAAAAGGTTTTGCGCCATGCACAACACAGCCCAGGTTCCCCTGTTCAACCAGCCGCCAATGACACGGATCAGGATAGCGGCGGCTCGGGTGTTGTATTACATTCTCCACGCCGCGCTTCGCGGCGACCGGCATCGCATCCAGCGCGGCGGCATTTATTACGACGCGGATTTGTCCGAAGGTTTCGATTTATCTATATTCCTGTTCAGGCACTTGCAAAGTCACGAGACCGACACACAACATTTCACGCTGCGGCCCGATGCCGTTATTCTTGATGTCGGCGCCAACTTTGGCATCCTGTCTTTGCGCTTTGCTCAACTGGCGCCCCAGGGCAAAGTCTATGCCTTTGAACCGACCGGCTACGCATTCGAGAAACTCGCGCGCAATCTTGCCCTGAACCCCGGACTTGCCCGGCGCATCGCGCCGATCCAGACTTTTATCTCCGACACGTCAACCCAAGCTCATCACATCACTGCGTACTCTAGTTGGAAAGTTGACGCGCAGCCCACGGGCGCGCATCCGGTGCATGGCGGCTTGATCCAAGCGGCAGACGGTGTCGGAGCCATCGCCGTTGACGACTTTGGCCAGGAACATCAGATAGAGAGAGTGGATTTCATCAAGATTGACACCGACGGGCACGAATACTGGGGGGCGCAAGCAACGCGCAAGACGCTGGAATAACACCACCCGTTCGTCATCTTAGATCGGGTTGTACTTGATGCAAGAGCGTGGCGTGATGTTTGAGCAGTATGACGAGTATTTTGCGTCGTTAGGGTACACCTTGCTGAACAGCAAGAACGGTCGCGCAGTGACGCGGGAAAATTATATCAGACAGATACCGCTGCGCTCTACGACGGACATACCGGCAATTCCCCCCGGCAAGATAATACAGCCATCGGGTGGCGCGATTGCGCCACCTCCCGATGCGACGGTATCAACGATTGACCTGGGAGCGACTTGTTTCATCTTTATCGCCATGTACGCGCTGCAGCGTTTCCTGCATCGGCCAAGTTGGGTGTACCTGATCGGAGTTGCTTTAGGATTGGCGCTAGCAGTCTGTCGGAGAGAATTCCACCCACAATTGTTGCCGTATTTCGATACACAGTGGGGCGCTATACTGCAAATTGGCTTCAAGAGCCTGTCCAAGTGGGACATTATTTGGCCCCATTTCGCCCCAATGATCGGTCCAAACGTGAGTTCTCCGACAGACTGCTAGCCGCCAAAATCTGCTAGTCACCAAATTATGTGCTTGAGCGGTCTTCCCTTGATTCGCTCATTTTTGATGTCAATCGGTTGATTTCAGGGGCCGCTCTCCAGCCCAGTGTAGAGATGGACAGGCAAGCTAGTAATTGCAGAACACGCCGATGTAACTTGGAGAATCCACTGAGTTGATAGTGTATCTCGTGCCCGATTCGAATTCGCAACAGGGTGATGCCTTGAAACGCATCCAGCAGCCGTT
>Ga0315284_10015447_pt1 | contig 10849 bp, 9 predicted proteins | sample YL17G09_16_MG_FD_203696 | JGI IMG/M metagenome (GOLD analysis project Ga0315284, IMG submission 203696) | Sediment microbial communities from Yellowstone Lake, YNP, Wyoming, USA - YL17G09_16 | ecosystem: Environmental > Aquatic > Freshwater > Lake > Sediment | place: USA: Wyoming | collected...
TTAGGAACACTTTTCTTCCATTTTTCTACTTTCAATTGCCTTTTTAGAAAAGACAATTTGACTAACAAAAATCAAATTTAGATGAAAAAATCTATCTTCTATTTCTGGGAGACAAGATGAATCCCAGAAAAAAATTTTAATACTCAAGAAACACTTTTCTTCCATTTTTCTACTTTCAATTGCCTTTCTAGAAAAGAGAATTTGACTAACAAAAACCAAATTCAAAAGAAAAACATGTCTTCTCTATTTGTGGGAGTTCTCTTGTCTCCCAGAAAAAATTTAACAAGAATTTATCTTCTATTTCTGAAAAAGAATTTCAAATCTTTTTCAATTTATCTATAGTAGATAGTAAAAATGGGTCAGATAAATAACCAGAAAGATCCATTATATTTTCAATTAAATCTGAAATTTTTCTATCAGATGGAGAATTAATAATAGATACTGACAACTTAACATTAGTAGAAACACTATTCTCTGGATACAAACATTCCATCAATATCATAAGACCTACAATAAAAGATTTGTCATCTTCATCCATAGTGTTAAATTTGTATTTGTTATTAAATATATGCCAAGATGTGGGAAGATGTAATTGTAAACCAACCATTAAAAAAGATTCCCAAGAGAGTTCCAATATATCATCAGAAGTTTCAAACACTTTCCCATTATAAGATAATCCTAACAATAAACAAGATGTAGCATATTTCTGATAATTATTTTCAGATATATTTTTTCTAGCAAATAAACATCTTGACAAATGAGATGCTAAGAAAAAATCTAATCTATCGTCACATAATCCTAATATATATTCAGATAGCTTAATCCATACAATTTTTGGATCATCTTCTTTTTCTAAGAATAGAGAACATTCTGGAAGTTCTGGAAACTTCATAATATTAAACATAATGATGTTTTTTGGCACAGATTCAACTTTAACATTAGAAAAATATTCATGTTTCAAAGCATCATCTAAAGATATTCTCTCAGATGGATTTATAGTTAACATTTTTAACATCAAATCTAAAGCTAAAGGATCCACATCTCCCTTAAATAGATTATTCATATGAACTTCTATAGAATCTTCTTGTTTTCCCAACCAAATAGATTCCCAAATGGAAACTAATTCAGTCAAACCATCTGTTATATTTTTATCCCATCCAGTTGGAGTGTTACCTTTTCTATTGAACATAATAGAAATTTTGGCTAATTGTTGAATAGCATTATTTTGTCTTAACATATTAGTTATTTGTCTGTCCTTAGCAGTCAACATTTCCCATAATATTATACCTATAGCCCAGACTTCAGACTTAGCATTATAAGTTTCCACTAATTTAAGTTCTTTTAATATAACTTCTGGTGGTCTATACCATATAGTATAAACAGGATCGGTCATATTAACCCATTCAAAGGGACCACTTTTTGCTAAACCAAAATCTGCTATTACAGGAGAACCATCTTCCATTATTAATATGTTATCGGGCTTTATGTCTCTATGATATATACCTATTTTATTAAGATCTCTTATTCCTCTTATTGTTATATACATCGCATGTTTGATATATTCTGGATTTAATTTTTCATCTATATATTTATCCAAAGATCCTTTAGCTAATTCTAATATAGCTAAGGGGTTTTTATTGAAGGAGACTCCTTCCATTTGTATAAAATCTGGGTGACCTTTTACTACAGCCAATGTTGATAACTCTCTGATAGTCGCAGGCTGATCTATGTCAAAATTAAAACTTTTGACAGCATAATCTTTTTTATTTATGACAAATTTATCTACTCTTCCATATGTCCCGAATCCTAATTCAGAAACAAACTTACCTTCTTTAAAAGAGAATTCTTCAATCTTATCCGAACAAATTCTACAGGGTATATTTTCCATTTATATAGAAAATATTTTAAAGAATAACATTTACTTCTCCATGACAGATTTCTAGAGGTCTCTCTTGAAGATATCTTATTAATCTATCATATTCTTCTTGAGAACCATTACCATAAATTTCCTTAATTATATAGAAATTAGCATCCATTCTATTATCCAAGAGAAATAAAACACCTTCTCTATGGATAGAATTCTTAAAATATCTTTTTGATTCGTTCTTAAGTTCTGATAGACACTTATATTTTTCGTATGATTTATAATCAGCTCCATTTAAAAATAGATATTCGACTAACTCAAAATGAGAATTTTCACAAGCCAATCTATATGATATATTATCAATCTTAGCTCCATAAGAAATTAACATTTTTACAATATCTAAGTCTCCTTTAAAACAAGCTCTCTCTAAAGCTTTAGGAATAGGTTTATATCCCATATCTAAAATAGTTTTTAAAGAATAATATTTATTTCTCTCTACTGCTAATATCATCTCTGAATGTCTATACAATCCTTTTTTAAGACAAACAACTACCATATCTAAGTTTTCTAGTAAAATAGAATGATGAAAAAACAAATTTAAATCAATTTCATCTAGAATTATTCCAAAATAAGCACATTCTCTAGCTACTTCAGATGTAGTTGGATCACAACCTAAACTTAAAAGATAGTTATATATATCAGGAAATCTAATACTATTAGCTATTATCCAAGTATTCTTAAAAGGTGCTCCATTTTCAATAAGAAGCATACATATCTTAAGATAATTGTTTTTGACAGCTAATTTTAAAGCTATCTCTTTATCTTTGAGAGTAAGATTTTTATTTTCTAATAATACTTTTATTGTAGATATTCTTCCTATGGAAGCAGCTTTTTTCAAATGTTGCCCAAGCATAATTATTTTTCAGCATTTAAATTAATTTTTAATTTATCTTAAATGCTAAGAAGAGTTTATTTTAGCGGAGTATTAGCCACAGGAATACCTCTTCTGGTGGGAAATATTTATTATGGATATAAGCTAAATAAATATTTGTCAGATAGAACTTTTATATTAGAAGGATTATGTTTTGGTTTAAAAAGAGCTTTTATATTTTCTCCTTTTAGTTGGATGTTTCTTATCACTATTTTATATAAACATACTTCAAGGAAGAAAGATAAATCTCATTATATGATGTATTATATACCAGATTCAAATAGATTGATTAGATTTTCTTTATATAAAGATTTCTTTTTAGGCTTAGGAATCTCAACTATAAGAAATAAGTCTGTAAAGAAATAAATGATATGTAGCTGAGAGAACAAACTTACTTATATGAATTCCGTCTATTTTATTTTTCTTTAGGATAGAAGCATCTATTAATTTATCTATAGAGACAAATTCCATATCATCCATCTCATCGTTTTCAACAAAATGATGTTTTCTAATAGAATTTGGGACTCTAAATAACCATATAGGTGTTTTTTTAAGATATATAGAAGGATTTTTATCTTTCAAGGATAAAACGACATCTTTTATTCCACATTCTTCTTTTAATTCTCTCCTTATAGTTTTGAAAAAATCTTTTTTACCTGATATAAGTCCATCTTCTATTTCCCATCTACCAGCAAATAAACTATATTGTCCTTTATATATACCATCTTTCTCTCTTCCTACTAATAGATAATCTGAACCATTAATATTTATTATTGGATATGCCGCAGCACCAGTAGCACTCATTTAATTATTAAATATTATTTAATAATGAAAAAATGGAGCAATTGTATCCTATTATTCAAAGTTATATACCAGATGAATATAGAGCATTTGAGAAAAAACATGTTGTGACGATAAGATTAATAGCAGAGATAGATGATATCGAAGATTATGTCAATTTGGAAAGACTTCGTGTAGACTTTGAGATGAGTCAAAATTTTTTCTTTTCTCTTAGATTGAAACAGTTTATCTCTAGTTCTATTTTTAGATATGATTTATCTTTATTAAATACTTCCAGATTGGAAATTTTGTTAATATCCCGATACTTAGGTCCCGTAGATAATCTTAAAACTCCAATGTTAAAATATTTATCTATGGGAGGATATAATGGAGACATTTCTTTTTTGGAAAAAAGTCAAATCGACGAACTTCATTTAGATCAATATAATAGAGAGATAAAGTTCAAGATGCCTTTCTTAAGATTTCTCACTTTGGAAGAATATAATAATTCTATAGATTTTCTTTCAGAATCTCCTTTAGAAGAGTTAAATCTCCCTGTCTTTAATGGAGATGCTTCTGTCTTAAAAGGTAAAAAGATAAGAGAATTGAATATGGAAAATTATACAAAGTCTATAGATTTCTTGGAAGGAATGCCAATTAGAAAACTATCATTAAATTCATATCAAGGAGATATTTCTGTTTTCAGAACTCTTTATCTCAAAGAGCTAATTATTTATTCTTGTAGAGATCTTTCAGCATTAAAAAATAAAAAGCTTAAGAAAATAGATATAAGAAGATTTAAAGGTGATTTGGAACCACTTAGAGGTATGCCTTTAAATACCGTTAGAATAGGTGGATTTAATGGAGACATATCACCTTTATATAAATCTCCAATCAAATATTTATACTTATACGATTATCTTAAAGAAGTATCTTTTCCAAAGAAACTAGAAACTTTAATTGTATGCTATAAAAACAAATTTGTCAAAAGCTTTTATTCAAATTAATCTAACATCAAATTCTTTCTAACTATTTTATAATAAATAGATAGGTCATCATATATTATACCATCTTTGGTAATCAAATTATCTTCATCTGGATAATCTAATATAGATACTGTTTCACTATAAGCAAATTCTAAATCTTTAGTCATAGCTTCTTGTAAAAATACTTTATAGAATGTTTCTTCAAATATACATTCTGGTTTAATCTTCCATGTTATTAATTCTTTTTTATCATTTAATCCTATCCAATATTTATCATTCAAACACATAATAGATATATATGGATTGGGAGAGTTCTCAATAAATCTTATCCAACCTAATTGAGCTATATCACTTTCTTTCATTGAAGGTTGCTTATCATATGGTGAAGATGTAGCTTGAATAAAAGAAACATTCTTATAATAACCTGGTATGCTTTTAAGTTTGGGATATATTTTTAACTTTGTATCATAACCATATTTTAATATAAATTTGGATATTTTCTGTAATAGAACACAATCCTGCCTAGCATAATCTATGATAGATGCTAAACCTTTGACTTGTTTTTTGTTCATTGCTTGATTTATTATTATTTTGTATTCTTCAAAGTCCATATCGTTTTTGCCTTCTCCTAGTAAATATTTAGATATAGTATCTAATTTAAAATTAGTTAAATATGGATAAACATGTTTGGATAGTGGATATAAATCTACACTTGTTGAAGAATAATCTGACTTTAAAGATAATAACTCTGCTCTCTTTTTTAGATATGGTATATCAAATCTAAATCCGTTGAAAGAAACATTTAAACTATAAGAATCTAACATATCTATAAAACTCTCAATCATATCTTTTTCTGAATCATATTTTATTGTGTTTTCTGAATCTAACCATGTATGAATTTCTGGTTCTTTATCATCTATTGCTACAGATATCATTACAATGGGATCTCTTCCAGCAGAAGAGAAACTTCCAGAGATAGCCGTTTCTATATCCCAAAATAATTTTGACATTTAATATGTGAAAATTATTATTTTAAACTAAGATATATCGCCATCCAATGACAAAGATTTTATATACTTCGATTAAAACTATCTGTAACATTAGTTAATTTAGATAAACAATCAATACTATCAACATAACCACTTAGATTTAATTTTGAAATTGGAGAGAAATCTGCTCCATATAAATTTAATGATCTCAAAAGAACTTATTTCTAAGGTTTTGATATATTTTCTCCAACATTATGTTGTATTTTTGAACAAATAGAAATCGGAAAATTTTTTATATATTCAATTATCATTAGAGTTAGTGTTATAAAGAAATATATTTTTGAGGGAACTCTTTTATCCCATTACAAGGACCACCTTCATTCCAACCTTGATATATAATTCCGCCTTTTAATATAGTAGGACAACAATCTATACAACCATAACAAGTCTCAGAACATCTATTACCATTAAAACCATTTCCACCCATTAGATATCCTTGGTCATTCAATTTACTATTTCCATGCTCATGTCCTACAAAATAATATCTTAAATTTGAGAAAATAGTTTTTAAATATTTAAAAGCCTCTTCACCAGATTCTTTAGCATAGAATCCAGAAGCATTCCAATGAGAAAGAAGATAAACATGTTTAACATTCAGTGTCTCAAATCTTTTATTAACTTCAGTCCAATTTATATCTTTCATTTCCGATACTTTAGTAGTATTATCTAAAACTATAAAACCAGAATTTCCCATAACATAATAAGATGCCGTATATTGATATGGTATAGGTTGTTCTTCAAAATTAAACTTTGGATCAGGAAATTTATTAGGGTCTTCCCATATTGAAGTATGAGCATCAATAGCAAACCATAACAGATATTGTCTACCATATCCAGTATCCATCTTACCATTTCCATCACGAGAATATTCATGGTTGCCTATGACTGTTATCATAGGCTTAGAGAAGAATTTATCCGTTAACTGTTGTTCAAAGAATTTAGTATTTAATCCTCCAGTTCTACAATCATAGAAGTTATCTCCACCAAATACTATAGCATCTATATCATCAATATTCTTCAATATACATTTATTCAATACATCTTGAGATCCTCTTAAACTAAATCGATACTCATCCCCAGTATATATCTGCGGATCAAACATCATCAACAATGAAGGATCTACATCATCAATAGGATAATTGAACTTTATACTAGCTAGTTGTTGTCTATTGATATCATATATGTCTAATTTATTTTCCCCTTTACAATTGACTTGTAAGCTCTTAATTGTTATGTCTCCCCATCCAAAATAACCAGGAAACTTCTTCTCATATGTAAAAGGATATTCAGTTTCATTTAAGATTATATACTTAGCTTCAGCACTTAAAAAAGATATTCTTACCAAAGGACCATTATTCAAAAAACTATTTACCAATTCATCACTTCGGGTGACAGGAGTAATTCTCAATTAGCCAATAAAGGATTAGTTAAGCTATTAGGACATCTACCGTCTGCTTTGGGTTCTAAACCATTACAACAAGGAATATCTTTACAACAATCTCTAGCTATTTCTCCAGCTTCAGCACAACTTTTAGATCTACATCCTTTATTTGTAAAAGCAGTGCTTTGTTCTAAAGCTAAAAATAAAGATACACTAAATCCTTTTGCTTTTATTTTTATAGAGAACTCTCCTTCAGATATTGGTTCTATATTCATCTTTCCATTATCCCAAATGACATATAAACTTACAGGATAAGGTGAACTACCCTTAACACTTAAACACTTCTTATTTAACTTCCAAGATTTTATTAAAGGTTTTGCTTCCATTTAATAATCATTTTTAATCCAAAATTAAAAATGTCCTCGCCTAGAGGCTTAGAAATCTATCCATCTTATTTTTCCTTAGAAGAAACTAAAGTTATTCTTAATGAGATAGACAATAATTATACTTGGACTAACCAATTGAAGAGAAGAGTCATTCATATGGGTTATGAGTATGATTATAAGTCTAGGAAACTATCTCCATTCAATCCAATTTCTGGAATCTTAGAACAATTGAAGAAACAACTACAATCATTATTTGGAAAGGAAGAGATAACTCAGATAATAGTCAATGAATATACATCAGAACAATGTATAAGTAAACATACAGATGCTAATGTTTTTGGACCAACTATTATGACTTTAACTTTGGGAAATTCTGCCACATTAAGATTCACTCGTAAGGATGAAGTCTATGATGTCTTATGCTCTCCAGGCGATTTAATAATAATGAGAGGAGAATCCAGAACTGATTGGAAACATGAGACACTTCCAATCAGGAATAAAGATTTCAGAAGAGTTTCAATAACATTCAGATCAACTTAAATATTAATAAATAATATTAATATTAAATGAGATTTTTAGAGGAATTTTCTCTATATGAGGATAAATGGACGGATTTAAATTACATGAATAATTTAAAAGAACAATTTAACGATGCTACAGAAAATATTCATTATATCAGAGGAGATAAATCTTTTGGTCATAATAGAGAAAATAATCCAAACTTAGCAATACCATATAAAGAAAATATTTATGAGTTTTATCCAACATTCTCTAAAATATCCAATATTGAAGATCGAGATGTCTTCATTCAAACATCTATATCATTAAGACAGATAAATAAAGAAGGTGGTTATGATGTATATGTTAGATACTTAGAAAAAGAAAGATATATAAAATATAATATAAATTCAAAGATTATCCATTTTTGGACAAAGAATATAGTATTGTTAATACCAAACAATAAATCAATACTAAATATTCCAATTGTAGATGGTGAAAATAAATTTTTCAATAAACTATTCTTAGGATTACCTATAACTAAAGCTAAATTAACAGAGAAAGAAGATAAATATTTAGAACCAATATTAGATTCTTGGAATGAACCAATGAATTTAGAATATGGAAAACAGATGATGCCAGACAAAATAGACTTATTTAATTTATATCTTAGCATGGAACCAGAATTATCTTCAAATTTGGGAAGCCCAAGTTTAATGATTTATAAGCAATGGTCATTAAAACTAAGAGATAAATTACCAGAACTATCTGAAATTCTAGATTATTCTTCTCAAAATAAAAATTATGAAAACTTAGAATCTAAACCATATTGGATATTCTCATCTGGCAGTCTATCACATGCTACTAGCATTTTAGTAGTGACTAAAAGTAATATTATTAAAGAAGGATGCTATTATGTTAATACCGGAGAGGGTGTTTTGTATCATAAAACAAAAAATGGTTTATTTAATACTATAATTTGGCATGATCTTATAAATGTTACAAATAAAATAAAAAGATGGAATAGTATAGGACAAAGTTTGTTTGATGGAAATTTTCATGGAGCATATCAATCTTTCAATAAAGGATTAGATTGGATAGTGTCAAACAATAGTATTATAGACAGTAAGAATTTTAAAGAAACTCCTAAAGTAACATCCGGAAAAATATTAGAATGGTTAAAATGGAATGTTGTTGAAAATACTTTATACATGTCTACACAAGTGAAAGGAACATGTTCCTTTCAATCTATACTCCATCCTTTATTTTTGATTTCTATAGACTTAGGTATAGAAGAGAAATTTATATCTACTCTTTTAGAGACCAGAGATGAATTTGTAAAAAATGTCCCAAATAATAATTTTTGGATAACTCATTGTATAAATACCATGTATAATACTCATCATACTCTAAAATTTCCTTCTATTGAATATAAAGATATTTCTTACGATTCGATTGTAGTTCCCCAAAAAATAGATCCAACTAATATATATCTAAGAAATTTAATAAAATTAAAATCTAGTTGTGTTGACTATCAAACTATTTTCAATCTTCTTCGAAAGGAAAAGATAGACTATTGGATGATTGGGGGGAACAACTTTTATAGAAATAAATTATCTACCATAATAATCAACTATATAATACCTATAATTAAAAAAACAGATATAAAAATTACAGATGAAGATTGGAAGGTTTGGTCACATTTATTGAAAAATGAATATATATATGCTTTGAATGAAGAATCTAAAATATCTATCATATATCTGGCTATAGTTCTCAATTTTAAATCCGCAAATCAATTTGAAGTAACGATTAAATTTAGAGACTTTTATCTTAGAAGTATATATAAACAGTGGACATCATCAAATATAGGAAATTTTTTGTATATAGAATCTTGTGAATTATATGATATCCCATATGAAGACTATTTGTGGATAGATTTTTGGAATAAATTTCCTAGAATTTATATACACACACAAGATATACAAAGAAATTTAGTCTCAGATTTTCTTACTGAAGGTGATAATAAAAATTGTAAATCTATAAAAGACTTGATGTCTTCTATAAGTGTTAGTTTATCTAAAGATCATAGAAAAAGGATGATAAGTGCTTTAGGATGCTATACAACAGATAATATAACTGTTGGAAGTAGCGGTTATACAAAATTTTTAGATATAGCTAATATTTTAACATATACAAGTGCAGATTATTCTTATTTTATTGAAAATATTAATAAGATAAGAATATATCCTTCCATGGACGAGACTCTAATATACTTAAAATCTATAAGTAAAGTAGCTGAAGAAATAAATAAGAAAGCATTATTTTCATATAGAATATTAGCTGATACCAAAGAATTATTCGTAGGAGAGAATATAAAATTAAGAGACTTTTGGTATGATAAATTTAGCATACTAAGTCCATATTTATACGAATTAAAAGACTATCCTATTTTTACAACTTTAGTCATAGTTATAGGTATGTCTACGGGTTCTAAAAGATTAAAAGAATTGAGAGAAAGATATAAAAATATAAGACCAATTAAGAAAACATCCACAACACTTAAAGAAGAATTAACATTGTGGATTTATCATGAACTTTTTGACTTAAAATATGAAGATTTATCCATGAAAACTATAGATTCTTTGAATCAAAATATTAATCTATCAGTCAAAGGTAGAATTGAATATGATAAAGATAAAATAATATATACTCTATCTGCCATAATCAAAAATATTTTAGATGAAGAGAAGTATATTTCTCTAAATAGTGAAAGCTTTACATTAGAAGACTTAGGAAGACTAACAGATGTTTATTATAATAAACATAAAGAAGAATTTGAAGTTTCTTTTTTAGAAGAGGATGGTCAAATTAAATTTAAGGGAGAATTAGTTTACCATCATACAACTGATTCATATTTATCTAATATTTATTCTTCTACTCATAACATAAATGCTATTATTCTTCTAGAAGA
>Ga0315284_10015448_pt1 | contig 10848 bp, 7 predicted proteins | sample YL17G09_16_MG_FD_203696 | JGI IMG/M metagenome (GOLD analysis project Ga0315284, IMG submission 203696) | Sediment microbial communities from Yellowstone Lake, YNP, Wyoming, USA - YL17G09_16 | ecosystem: Environmental > Aquatic > Freshwater > Lake > Sediment | place: USA: Wyoming | collected...
CCTAAGCGTCAGAGACGCTGAGCCCTAAGCCTCCGAGACAAAAGGGGTCAAAAACGGGTGTCTATCGGGCAGAATTGAGTCTGGAGCGGGAAACGGGACTCGAACCCGCGACCCTCTGCTTGGGAAGAATTGGGTGGCCACCGGACAGGGGCCTCTTTTTCATACAGTATTTCAAACCGAATCTGGCCGTTTTTCAAAAGGTGGCAATCGGAGGAGCGTCCACGAACTCTTGCGCGCCTACGCTATAAACCGCGCACATCTCTCGGCCCTCAAACCCTCGTCCGTTAACCTTTCGCTTCCTCAAGCGTTATACTCACGTAAGAACTGTCATACCCCGCTACGAGGCCCCACGATGAGACTGCTCAGGCTCGCTCCGCTACTAGCCCTGCCGCTGCTCTTCCTCGGCGCCACCTGCGTGACCCGCGTCGATCAGAAAGGCCCAACAGGCCCCTGGACCATGGAAGTAACAAACATGGGCCCCGATCCCGTGACCGGCGTAGGCGTCGGTGGACCGATTGTGGACGCTAACGGCATGCAGTTCAGCGGGTTCTGGGGCGATACTTGTCCTGTCAACCTGCTGCCCGGGCAGAAAAGCTACTTCATCAGGCCGGCCCTTTCTCCGGCCAGCCTATCTGTCCGGCCGGACGTGGTCATGCCTCTGAAAGCAGCCCCCAATATCTACATCACCGAATCGATCATCTTCGCCGATAACGTTGATCTCAAGATCCTGGCGACGTACAAGGATCACAACGCAGTCCTCGCGCGGATGCAAAATAACTCTCCGAACATCTATTACCGCGTCAAAGTCTGCGCGCTTCTCCTTGCGCCCTCAGGCGAAATCCAGGACATCGCCAGCACTAGAATGATGCCTACGATATTGAACCCGGGCGAAGTCCGCACCTTCCCAATCGCCTTTACCTCGCCTATCGACGGCCCCATTCAGCTCTACGCCGACGCCTACGCCGGCCCGGACTTGGGCATAGTTGTCCTTGGTCCTTCCCACTTCGCCGTTTCCACTTCGAGAATCGTTCGGACCGAGCGCGGTCGCGAGCTCCAGGTCGTCGGCGAAGTGCAAAACGACTCGAGCGTCAATCTCGACTCCGTGACGTACCAGGTCTATCTAGAGAGTTCGCCTACCGTTCGAGCTAACGGCTTCGTCGCTTCAGATGGCTCGAACTTCTGGGATCAGTGGGGCGGGTTCTTCGGCGGTAAAGGCTACATTCCTGCTGGACAGAAAGCGCCGGTGGCTTTCTCCCTGCTTCTTGATCGCAACGATTCTACCCGCATCGTCGTGGCGGGCATCCAAGGGTACGACTGGGGTTACCAGCTCTCGCCGTTGCCGGTAACAAACGTAGCGACTCAACGGCTGAGCGCGGACTCGTTGCGAGTCACGGCAACCGTCAGCAATCCCTCCGACCAAGGGATGCACCTTTGGTACGCCTGCTTCAAGTTGAGAGGGAGTGAAGGACAATTGGTGGGGGCATCCTGCCCGTACGCTGGCTGGGTTGCGCCAGGAGGCACGGCCGACCTGTCGGTAGACGTGACTGAATTGGCTCCATCGCGCTCGGCGGAGGTGGTTGTGTACGGATATCCCGGCGACTATATCCCTCCGCCGACGTAGTCGTCGCCCGCAGAAATCGGATCGGGCGGACGGCTAGTCTTTGCATCCTAGTATCGTCACAGAGCAGACGGAGCCCGCGGGACTGAATAGGAGGTCTCAGATGTCGAGACTATCGTCGATAGCCCTCGTATTGCTGGCCGCGGCTTTGGCGGTCGCCGCCGGACAGTCGGGAAGAGCGCATGCCGCCGGACCGGGCTACGTCAGTGGCACCGTCTACCACGACAAGGACATGGACGGCGAGATGGACGAGGGCGAGGCGCCGCTGGCGTGGTATCACCTCGGACTGACGGAGCCGAACAACCCGGAGGCGGCGCCGAGGACTACCATCACAGGAGGTGACGGTCGCTATCGCTTTGACGGCCTGGAACGAGGTGTCAATTATCTGGTGACGCTGCGACCAGACGATCGCACGCTCTGCGCCACGATGCCTGGGAGCGGCGGCTGGGGGCTGGGAGAAAGCGATCAGCCTTTCTTCGACCGCATCGATTTTGGAGTGGTGAGGAAGGGCAGCGGGCGCATATCGGGAACCATCGTCAATGACCTGAACGAGAACGGCGTCCGCGACCCGGGCGAATCGTCGCTGGAGGGCTGGAGCCTGACGCTGGGAAACGTCACGAATGACCAGACGATGTATTGCGGGCTGGAAGAGATAAGCGACGCAGACGGCTTCTTCGCCTTCGACGACCTGCCGCTTTTTGCGTATTCGCTCGCTGTGTGGTCGCCCAACTTGGCCCGAGACAAGGCATGGGAGGTGACGTACGTGAGACCGTCGGGGCCGCTCGGCACTCCCGACATGATCCTGGCGTTTCCCAAAATTACGGTGTCGAGCACGGAATACGCCCGTCAGATCGAGGTCGGCATTCATTTTGTGTCGGGAAGTGGGGCCATCAGGGGGACGGTGTTCGAGGACCGCAACGTCAACGGTGTGCCCGACCCCGGGGAGCCCGGCATCGGGACGTCGCCATCGATCTGGCTGTGGCGGCTGGTCGATGGCGAGTTGCTTGGCATGGAGAACTGGCCGTATCCCATGAAACCGGACGGCACGTTCGAGATAACAGGACTGCCGGCCGGCACGTACTACCTCGTCATAGCCGGTCGCGACTTCAACACGAACGTGCCGAGCGACGCTAACGGCTTCCCCTACCACTGGGTGATCCTGGCCGACGGGCAGGTCGTGGAGGGCGTGGATTTCCCGTGGGCGCCGCCAGCGTCGGAGACTGCGACGCCGCAGCCGCCGTCGCCTACCGCGAGCACTACGGCCGAGTTACACGCGCCCATCGTGGGCACCGACGGCGCGCGAAGCGACAGAGCGGTTCTGCCGACCGCCCTTCTGCTCGCGGCGGGAGTGGTGACGCTGGGTTCTGGAGTGGCGCTTGCCCGACATAGTAGGCGATAGGGGGAGTCTCATGATACGCGCAATCACCGTTCCAGCGCTGATTCTACTTGTCGCTGTGTCGGCATCCACCGCCGGAAGGGCCGCCGCGGCAGAGAGCCGTAGCATATCGGGCGTTGTGTATATCGACAGAAACCTCAACGGGCAGAGAGACGCGGATGAACGAGGCGCGCCCGACCGGACCGTCGAGATCGAGGACTCGCAAGGCATGACGCTGGACGCGAGAACAGCTTCGGACGGTCGCTACCATTTCGCGAACCTGCCTGCTGACGGCGATTACACGATCCATGTGCTGACCGACGAAAAGGCACCCTGTGCCGACAGCAGTTGGCGTCCCCTGTTGCCCGAGGATGATTGGTCCAACATCGATATCGCAGCATCGGAGGCAGACGGTGAGATAACGGGAACGATTGTGAACGACGTCAACGAGAACGGCCGGCGGGACGTGGGCGAAACGGGAGAAGCGGGCTGGAGCGTGTTGCTCCAGGGCGGCCCTCAGGAAGGATCCATAAGCTGCAATGCCACAGTGGCATCAAGCACCGACGGCAGCTTCCGGTTTCGCGGTCTTCCCGCAGGATCCTACTTTCTAATGATCGACGATTTGCCGGAGGGATCGCCGCCAACGCTCTGGGAGTACACATATCCCACGCAGTCTGATGGAACATATCCTCAGCTCCGAACCGTCCTCTTAGGCGTCGAGCTGCCGGCGGGCGCCAGGTCAGCCTACTACGAATTCGGGGTGCACGAACTGCGCGGTCAGGGAACCATTTCCGTGGACACCTTCATCGATAAGAACGCGAACGAGGTTAGAGACCCCGGCGAACCGCTCGCTGAATGCTGGCGAAGCGGAGGGATCGACTTATACCGCTCGATTCCCGGAACAGGTCTGGTGCCCTTGATGGTTGCCTGGAACCCGGACTGCAACGAGGGCGTGTCATCGCTAGCAGGCCTGCCGGCTGGCACCTATGGGATCTGGTACCCGTGGTGGTGTTCCGACCCAGAGCAAGCGGGGCCACCCAGCAACCCTGATGTGCCGACGATGGCGATTGTGGAACTCGCTCCTGGCGGGAATGTTTTGTACGAGCACGGGAAGTGTGCCTCGGACTGGGTCGAGGTAGAGACGTCCACGCCGATGCCGCCGGCAACAGCGACGCCATCCCTCCAGACGACAGTGACGGCGCCAGATGTGGGCGAGTCGGTGGACGGAGACTCCAACGGCTTGTCGGCCGCGGCCCCTCTAGCGTTGCTCGGCGCAACGATGGCTTGCGGAGCGGGGTTCTTCGGTATGCGGAAGCGGCATCGCAAAGCGTAAGAAAGACGCAAACAAGCCGACGGCAGAGCGTCGAGCTTCCCGGTTCCTCATCATTTAGGCTTCCCTCAGGAGACCTGACGACACGTCGGTCAATGGCCGGCGAGGAGGCAAGGACAAATGCTAAAACTGCCTCTTGTCTCGATGGCGGTATTGTGCGCCATGCTTCAGCTTTCCATGGCTTGTTGCAGCCTCACCACGCTTCCTGAAACGGCGAGCAACGAAGCGACTCAGACGACGACAAAGCTGTTTCATGACGAGGGTCTGGGGATCGAATTCGAATACCCTGCTTCCTGGGTGGAGACGGCGATGCCGTCGCCCTATGTCTCGTGCTCTGGTTGCATCACTCTAGGGCTGGCGGGCGCTGCTCACCCCTATGGCGTGCAGCTCTTCACCGAGTCCCTGGATAAGGGCTGCGGAGCGACCTGCTACGTGGGGAATAGAGCGTTGCCAAGAGGCGAAGAGCGGTCGCTGGTGGTGGCCGGGCGCGACGCCACGCAGGTGGAAATCGAGCGGCAGGCGCCTTTGGGGCTGGTTAGCCAGACAGGCGACGATACGCCGTATTCCGAAGTCTGGACGCTGATTCCTATGAATGATCGGGCCCTATTCGTGGTCGCGTTCTACCGTTTCGGGGATACGGCGGCCGAGGTCGAGATCGAGTCGGCGTATAATGACATGCTGGCAAGCTTGGTATTTCTGCCGTAGACGGAAAGCCGCGCTCTCTTCACTGCGCTGAGACGAAATACTAGCGGCATGAGAAGATATCACGTGATGCGAACGGTACCAAGACTTGGTAGCTGGTTTGCCCTCGCCGTCACGGCCCTGGCGCTGCTGGGGTTAGCTGGCTGCGGGACAGGCCGCGAAAAGTCCTCGTCGTCCGCGAACTCGACGGCGTCTCCGACTGCGCGCTGGGAGGCAACATCGACATCAGAAGCAACGACCGGCGCGCCTTCCGGTTCGCTCCTGTTCCTCGTCGCCATGGGATACTCGCCTAACCTGTACCTGGTCAACGTGGACGGTAGCGGCCTGACGGAGCTAACCGACTCGACAGAGAATGACACGCCCGGCGCGTTCTCACCTGACGGAACGTTGCTCGCCTACAACGTCTTCTTACGAGAGGACGGAGCGGATGGCGTCTACGTGATGTCGCCTGATGGCACGAATCCGCGCCTCGTGACAGACGGCGGACCGTCGGACTGGTTCTTGTCCTGGAGCGCGAGGGGCAGGATGCTGTTCCTCAGAGGCCGCATGGGTCCGGCGGACTACTGGACCGCGAACGCCGACGGCAGTGATCCCGCCCGCATCCTCAAGAACGAAGGCTGCAACTATCCTGCCGACTGGTCGCCCGATGGACAGAACCTCGTTGTCTGTCAGTGCAACTTAACTCCCGCTGACCCGACGGCTTGCAGTCTCTCCGTGGTCGATCAGCAGGGAAACATGGTCCGTCACCTGCTCGAAGACGACTCTCGAATGCCCTATTCGCCCAGATGGTCGCCGGACGGAAGCCATATCCTCTTTCTCAGCCGGACGCCGCACGGTACTCCAGACAGCCTCTTCGTCATGGACGCCGACGGCGCCAACGTGCGGAGCCTCTATCAGTTTCCCATCAACGGCAATTGGAGCCTGCCCTGGTGGTCTCCCGATGGCTCTCAGGTGGCCCTAACCACCGGCGACGATATCGTGGCCGTTTCGCTGGCGGACGGTAGCAGTCGAACGGTGGCGGCAGGCAAGAACATCACGTACCTCGCCTGGTCTCCGAGCGGCGAGCAGATCGCTTACGTGTCCGAGGATGACGGCGCCAAGCTCTACGTGGTGGGCAGCAACGGCGGCCGGCCGGTGGTTATCGCTAACCCCGCAACCAACGCCGATGTCTCGTGGTCGCTGGATGGGAAGCAGATCCTCTTCGCGTCGAACCGGAAGCGTCAGGAGGGAGTCTGGTGGGCGTCGCCGAACGGGTCCGAGAGGGGCAGGTTGGATGCGCTGTCGGAAACCTGGGTGCCGCCGGCCATACCTACCGTCGAGGCAATAGGAGGCTGCAAGAAGGGGTCGCTGGACAACTCGTGCCTGTCGCCGGACGGGCAGAGCGAAGCCGTCGTGTACCCTAACGCCAAAGCCCTCACAATAAGAGACGTGGCCAGCGGCGCAACGAAGGCAATCGAGATCGACGGCGCGGATCTTTGGCCCTCGCCTCCGGTCTGGTCGTCCGACGGCACGAGGCTGGCCCTGTACGCAGGGAAGGAGGGCAAGAGCACGCTCTACATCGTCGATCTGAAGGCAGGGCAGGCTGAGCCTATCGCGACGGGCGTGGGCTCGATCGGCTTCGATTCAACCATTGCCTGGGCGCCCGACGACTCCTACGTCTACTACGCCAAGGGGATGATCTGCATGGAGGGCTGCGCGCCGGGCACGCTGTATCGCATCCGGCCGGATGGGACGGGCGAAGAGCAGGTCGTGGACATGCGAATCGCTTTGATCTACGGCTTCGCGCCCTAACGAGTGTCGATCGGTTTAGCATGGCGACAATCCCCGAGTGCCGAAGGGCATCTCGCGGCGATGCAAGGCCAGACTCGCTGCACGGGGCCTTCACAGGGAGATGCCGGCCAGTTCTCGGCAGGTCCACTAAGCGCTTGATCCCGTCCTCAATGAGATCCTTGGACGCGTGGGATTACCTCGCCGAACAGCATCTCGCTTAGCTTCGCGGCGATTCTTCGAACGTACATCTCCCGATCCGACCACCGCTCGGGATAGCACCAGTGGGAGAGCCGAGCGTACGTCTTTGCCGTTACGGACTGATAGTCCGAAGTCCGTCAGATCCTTGCGCAGGGCCGTTGGAAGCTCTTTGGTTGAATTGCCTCGCCCGTGCTGCTCGTAACTCAAGAGCAGTTGGTCAATGAGCTCTTCAACCTGATCTCTCGGGCACCCCTGCTTGACCGGATAAGAGCGGTCCATTCTGTTCCCATTCCCTTCGTCAATTGGCGGCGGTTGCCGCTGTACCCTTGGCGACCAATGCTCTTGCTTCGCCAATAGCGACCTCCAAGTCGGATACTTCGCGCTCCAGGGATCGTGCCGGCGATACGAACACGAAGCGGCAGGCGGCAACAGGCCGGGCCAGCGTCTCGGTAATCGCAAGGGCATATGCGGCGCCCTGGAGACGGTAGCCGCGGAGGGCAGCGTCCAACTCAGTCTCGCTGGGGACGCGGTCGGTCTTGTAGTCGACGATGACGAACCCCGCCGGCGTCTCGTAGAGAAGATCGATGAACCCCTCAACGAGAGCCCCATCGACTGGAGCGGCGATGTAGACCTCGCGCCAGTGGCGGCCCGACCTGACCGCCTCCTTGACAGTTGGGGTGTCCAGCGCCGTTCGCACTGCCGCGGCGATCTCCCCCGCGCGGTCGGAGATACCCTCTGCTGCTGCCTGTGCTGCCGCCGCGCTGGCGACCCCTTCGCCTGTTGCCAAGTCAATGCTCTGAAGGACTGCGTGAACGGCCCTTCCCATCGAAGTGCCAGCGCGTCCCCGCCGCCATGGCGGGATCTCCTCCACCGGAGCGTCCTTCCTCAAGTTCGGGTCTTCGGATGCGCTCAGCTCGCGGGAAATGGCCGTGGCAGCGTAGACAGGCGCCCGCGAGAGCGAGGCGATGCGTGACCCACGTTCCTCGAGCCAATGCGCCCTCTGTTCAGGACTATCATCGAATTCGTACGAGCCCCCGTCGGACGGCGGTTCGGGGGGCAAGGAAGTAATCTCAGCCTTCGTCCACAGAGCCGGGATACCTTCGCAGAGCGTTCCGAGGGTCGACGCCGCACACTGTGTCCCATTCTTGTGGTGAAGACTGACCACCAGGTGATCGCGGGCACGAGTGGCTGCAACGTAAAGGAGACGCACTTTCTCGTACTCGTCCATCCGCTGTTCGACAGCGTCGAGCTGCTCGAATCCTGGCGTCTGAAAGCGGGCGTTCGCAGAACCCATCTGAACTTCCAGTTGCCCATTTGATCCCCACAGCACCTTTGGCCCGGGTTTGCCACCTCGAGGAGTCGCATTGAGGCCCGCCAGGATGACGATTGGGAATTCGAGCCCCTTGGAAGCGTGGATGGTCAGGATGCGTACGGCATCGTCGTCGGCCTCCGGTACGACGGTCTGGACGACGCGCATCCCCTCCTCGGCCTGCAATTCGGCCCACTCGACAAACTGACGCAGCGTGGCACCACCCGCCTCCGCGAAGGCGCGCGACTGATCGAGGACGAATCGCAGCCGCTGCCAGCGCTCACGGGGCCGTCCGTGCGCGAAAGCCAGTTGAAAGAGTTTCCGCTCCCGGATCACGGCCTCGACGACCTCGTTTAGCGGCCGCCACCAGCGCTGGTTGTGGAGCTCGTTCAAGGCAGCCATCGCCGAAACGACGGGGTGGTCGGTTCCGAGGTCCGTCGACGGTTTTTGCCGATAGTCCCAGCGGCCGCCTGCCTGGGAGTAACGGACAAGCTCATCGTCTGCGCAGGCAAAGGCGGGGGTCCGGAGCGCGGCCACAAGCGCGACCTCGTCTGTCGGGTCGTCGATCGACCGCAGTATCGCCAAGAGGTCGCGCACCTCTTGCGTATCGTAGAGAAGGTCTTGGCTCTCAACACGGTAAGGGATCCCCGATTCGTCCAGAGCCCGTTCGAGCAACTGTAGGCTGGTGCGAGTCGGCAGCAGGATGGCGATATCAGCGTAGCAAGCAGAACGGACTTCCCGCGCCTCCTGCTCGTCTTGCCCGGTCACCGACCAGCCTTCGGCGCTTGCCTGCCGGATGATGGCGGCGATTTCCTGCGCCTCTCGCCAGCGTATCACGGGGACGTTCTCGTCACTTGGCTCGCCGACAAGGCGCACGGTGGGGGACTCGCCAACCGCCTCCCAGCTGCAATCCAGAGCTACGTAAGGGGCCTGCCCCTCGGTGTCGCCCTCTCCAATCAGGGAGTCGAAGACAGCGTTCACCCAGTCGATGACAGATCGGCAGGAGCGGAAGTTCTGGGTAAGGTAGATAGTGCGGTCTGCAAACTTCTCCTGCACCCGTCTGTAAAGGATGATGTCCGCGCGTCGGAAACGGTAGATGGACTGTTTCGGATCGCCGACGAAGAAGAGGCGGCCTTCCTCAATCTCCGCCTCGCGCCAATCAGACACAGCAGTCTCGGTCTCGCCGCAGGCGAGTAGGACGGCCAGTTCGATCTGGATGGGGTCTGTATCCTGGAACTCGTCGATGAGCAGGTGAGAGAACTGCGCCTGCAACGCGCGGCGCACGGACGGGTGGTGGCGCAGGAGGTCGCGGGCGAGAACCAGAAGATCGTGGAACTCCAGCTGCCCCTCCCGCTGGCGCTCCTCCGCGTAGGAGAGAACGAAGCTTCGCAGCTCCGCAAGCAGCGCCGCGAGGACGGCCGCACGTTGCTCGTCGAGAAGCGCCTGGCGTGAATCCTGGACCTCGGCCAGCATTGTCCGGATCTCGTCAGGCGTGATCCCCTGCCAACTGGCCTTCTTTCCCTTTGTGTGGCTGAGCTTGCGTGGCTGGGCGAGTACTCGCAATGCGTCCAGCTGGTCTTCTGTCGCTTCCAGACGCGTTCGGTAGGTTTTCATCCATTCCAGGTGCTGGTAGAGGAAATCGCTCGAGTCGACGCAGCAAGCCTGGATCCCACAGGCCTCGTCCAATGCAGCGAGAACGGCCCCTGTATCAACTGGTGGCAGCGCCGGCGCCGCCAAGTCGGCATCCTCAACTCGGTCCCAGTTCCTGTGCAGCGCGAGCGCCAGCGTGCGCAACTCACCAAGATCGAGCCCTAAGACGTAGGCGCGAACTAGGACCTCCTCTAGGGCGGGGTTCTCCAGCAGGTTGTCCAGGTAGTCACGCCAGTGCTCCTCGAAGGCGATTGACGAGACGACCTCGTCCTGCACGCTCACTGCCGGAGGAAGCCCAGCCTCAAGCGGGTAAGTGGTCAATATCCTCTGCGCGAAACCGTGTAGCGTCTCGATGGCTGCGGCATCAATCTCGCCTATCGCCTCCCTGATTCGGGCCGCTTCGTCATCGGGCAGATCTTCCTCGCGCGCCGCCCTCTCCATCGTCTCGCGCACGCGATCGCGTAACTCGGCGGCGGCCTTTTCCGTGAAAGTAATGGCCGCGATGCGCCTCATCTCCGTCCGGCCCGTCGCTACGAGCCTCACGATGCGGCCGACGAGCGATGAGGTCTTGCCCGTCCCCGCGCCGGCCTCGACGAACAGCGTGCTATCGAGATCAGTCAGAATGCGGTCTCGTTGCGCCTGATCAGAGGGCTGCAAGGAGGGAGCTTCAGTCATCAGTCTTTGCCTCTGCCATCTGAGCATAGGCAGCGAGCTCAGGTGCGTTGCGTTTGCGCTCCCACACCCGGTCACGTTGCCTTGCGCACATCATGTCATAAGGGCAGAAACGACAGCTTTCGAAGTTTTCGAAGCGCCACTGCCCCGGATGAGACGGAAAGAGACCGGCGCTAATGCCATCCAGGATTACGCCAAGGACCTCTCTGAAACGGGTCATGACA